>Ga0208942_1000195_pt1 | contig 27900 bp, 30 predicted proteins | sample GreLakmeSU08MSRF_FD_187704 | JGI IMG/M metagenome (GOLD analysis project Ga0208942, IMG submission 187704) | Freshwater lentic microbial communities from great Laurentian Lakes, MI, USA - Great Lakes metaG SU08MSRF (SPAdes) | ecosystem: Environmental > Aquatic > Freshwater > Lake | place: Great... | reverse complement strand
TGGAAACACAGCCCTACTTGCTCTTCTATCAGATGTTACAGCAGCAGTAGGAACAGAAACTACAAATAGAGGAACAGCAATCTCTGCACATAACTCAGATACAACTGATGTTCATGGAATTGGAGATACAAGTTTGCTTGCAACAAAGGCTTACGCAGACTCCGCAGTTACAAGCGCAGAAGTAAATCAGTCTGCACTTGCTGGAACAGGACTTGATTGGAACTCAGGCGATGAAAGATTCGACATTGATTCAACAGTGGCAACTAAGACATACGCAGACAGCGCAGTCTCAACACATGACTCAGACACCACAAATGTTCACGGTATTGCTAATACAGCACTTCTTGCCACTACAGCAGATGTAGCAGCAGTTACAAAGACTACTCTTGGACTTGGTAATGTTGATAATACAGCAGATACAGCAAAGCCAGTATCTACATCACAGGCTTCAGCAATCGCAACAGCAAAGGCAGAAGCAATCGCAGATGCAACAGCACAGGTTACTGCACTTGTAACTGGTGCGCCAGCAGCGATGAACACACTTGATGAACTTGCTGCAGCACTTGGTGATGACGCAAACTTTGCCTCATCAGTAACAACTAGCCTTGGATTAAAGGTAGATTCTTTAACACCAATTTCACAAAAGACAGCATCATACACACTTTCATCACTAACTGAAAGAGATGACTTAATTGAGATGGGTTCAGGCTCAGCCTTAACTCTTACAATCCCAACAGATGCAACTCTAGACTTCCCAATTGGAACTTCAATTGATATTCTTCAAACTGGAGCGGGACAAGTAACAGTTGCCCCAGTATCAGGAACAGTTACAGTTAATGCTACACCTGGCTTAAAACTTCGTACAACTTACTCATCTGCAACTCTCTTTAAGAGAGCAGCAAATACATGGGTTGTCTTCGGCGACTTGACAGCGTAATAAAAATTCAATAAGAAATTAGGAGATTAAACATGGCATCAGGTAAGAGAATAGGTAAAAAGTCACAAGCATCAAATGACTTCTTAGAGCCACTAGCCCCAACAGGTGTTAGTGCTACAAACGTAGGAACATCTCGTCCATTTAACAATGGTGCAGCAACTGTTTCTTTCTCTTTACCCGCACTTTCTCCTAATGCCACATCTTTTACAGTATATGCAAGCACAGGACAGACAGGGACAGGCTCAGCATCTCCAATTACCGTAACTGGAATTGCTTCAACTGCAACTCCAACATTTACAGTAACAGCAACTAATGCTGCAGGAACTTCTGGTGCATCTGGTGCATCTGGTGCAGTAACTATTACAACAGTGCCAGCAACCCCTTCAGCACCAACAGCAACAACTGCTATTAACTTAGATACAGTTTCTTGGTCAGCCCCAGCAAACGGTGGATCTGCAATTACTAACTATACTTGGGCATCTTCAGATTCAAAGGGTGCAACTCTTAATGCAACTTCAACAACTGTTGTTCAAGAAGGAAGCACTTCTCAGACATATACTGTTTATGCAACCAATGCTAACGGTAACTCTTCAGTTTCTCCAGCATCTAACTCTGTTACCACTACCCCGCCATTTTTCCCTCCATTCTTCCCCCCATTCTTCCCATTCTTCCCACCGTTCTTCCCACCATTCTTCCCGTTCTTCCCATTCTTCCCTCCATTCTTCCCACCATTCTTCCCCCCATTCTTCCCACCATTCTTCCCATTCTTCCCGTTCTTCCCTCCATTCTTCCCACCATTCTTCCCACCATTCTTCCCACCATTCTTCCCATTCTTCCCGTTCTTCCCTCCATTCTTCCCTCCATTCTTCCCTCCATTCTTCCCACCATTCTTCCCGTTCTTCCCACCATTCTTCCCACCATTCTTCCCGTTCTTCCCATTCTTCCCACCATTCTTCCCTTACTTCCCGTTCTTCCCGTTCTTCCCACCATTCTTCCCGTTCTTCCCATTCTTCCCACCATTCTTCCCACCATTCTTCCCATTCTTCCCACCATTCTTCCCATTCTTCCCGTTCTTCCCGTTCTTCCCTCCATTCTTCCCATTCTTCCCATTCTTCCCACCATTCTTCCCACCATTCTTCCCATTCTTCCCACCATTCTTCCCATATTTCTCTAACTGCAACTACACCTGTCCAAACGGGTGCGCTGGGTGTGGCTGCTACTGCATGGGAAGAACATGTTATTGCTAAAGAACAGGATGACTAAAACACAAAACATGATATACTTAAACATTGAAAAGGAGAAAAAATGAAATATTTATTAATGACAGCACCAAACAATGGTGGTATATCAGAAGTTTTTTACACTCTGTTAGCACCAATTGGGGTTGCTCCACAATCCCTAATTACAAGATGGGATAGCCTTGTAGAAAATTCTCCTATTATGGTTGTTTCAGCATCAGGACAAGAAGAAGTTGGATTAAACTATAAATGGGACAGTTCTTCTGAAACTTTTGGTCTTAATGGGGAAAACAACAACCAAGTCCTTAAGCCAACAGATAGAGAATCCTATGCATTTTTAGTAAATAATAACGTAGTGTCTATTATGCATCTTAATGGTGAAGAAGAGGGAGATGCAAGATTTGCTGTGGCATTTTCTGAACCAGTAACTATAAAATCAGTTCCAGACAATAGCGACGTAAGTCTTGGATACACCTGGGATGGTACAGACTTTACATCACCTGAAAATTAATTAAAAATGTCTGAAGCATGGGACAATTGGAAAAAAGCCCAAGGAGATTCAAAGCCATGGCATATATTAAATGTCGATGCCAGAATTAAAGATCAAACAAAAATAGACGCTAGACTTAATATTTGTAGAGGCTGTCCAGAACTGATACAATTAACAACGACATGTAAAAAGTGTGGTTGCTTTATGTCAGTAAAAACAACACTACTTGGTGCTGAGTGTCCAATAGGAAAATGGGGGAAAGAAACTAATGAATAACTATGATGAAAATGAAACACCTTGGTTTACAAAAGATAGATCAGAAACGGCTTTAAATAGATATCCATCTAGGAAAATAGGAAATGACATTACAGTTGAAAATCCAGCACTAGGAATAAACCTATACAGCAATACGTTTTCTTCGGAGGATTCAAAAAGATATATTAATATTCTTGAGTCCAATCTGTCGACTGGTGGAAAGTATAAATGGTCAGAAGCACAAGTAACAAACTCTAGTGTTCCAATTAAGAAAGCAAGAGATGCTGTAGATTTTAAATATAAACAAGAAAATCTGGGTCCAAAAGATGAACACAATTCTGAATTAATTGAACTACATGAAGAAATTTATCAAAAACTAAAATTTTGTGTTGACGATTATGCAAGATACTGGGGAATCAATGTTGTATATTATGAGGCTTTTAACTTTGTTAAATATGAAGGAGAAGGAAAACATTTCAATATTCATGCAGACCATGGACCCGCATATAATTGCACGGTCTCTGCTGTAATTTATATTAACGATGATTATGAAGGCGGAGAAATTAAGTTTCCAAGACTAGATGGTTACACACATAAGCCAAAAATTGGAGATATTGTTTTATGCCCATCTAATTATATTTACGAACATGCCTCTCTTCCAATGAGTAAAGGTACCAAATATTGCGTTGTCATTATGACAGACATAAATGAACTGAGCCATTAGTGGACAGTGTAAAATCTAAGATAGCAATATTTAGATCTTTTAGACCATGGTTAAATAAAGAAAGTCTATTTAAACCAGTTCCAACACAAAGTGTAATTCCTCAATGGTATAAAGATGCAGATAGGTTTGCTAAAATGCCAAATGGTGAATATTATAAAGCCCCAAAAGAGGTTTGTCCATTTCCAAAAGAAGGAACTACGGATGATTACGGTAAGATTCCTACATGGAAAGCATGTCCTGCTATTATGGATGCATTTTCAACAGGCTATGTTTTTAAAACTCCTTGCGATTTAAGGTTTTTTAAAAACTCTTTTGGTTCCATTAATGTTGAGATTACAGATTCAAAATATAAAGATTTTTGTACTCAGCGTCCACCAATGCCACAATTTGAGCATCCAAAAGGATTCTATAGGGATCATTTTTCTTGGAGTTCTGATTGGGGTTTAGAGTTGCCAGAAGGCTATAGTGCTTTATTCATGACTCCTATGAATAGGTTTGATCTTCCATTTATGAATACCGTCGGAATTGTTGATTCTGATAAAGTGCATTTGCTTGGAAGTTTTCCATTTTTTATTGCAGACGGATGGGAAGGAACTATTCCAGCAGGAACGCCATACCTACAAGTACTTCCTTTTAAAAGAGAAAACTGGGAACATGAAATAGATATTTTAAACCAGCCAGACATGTATGGTAAAATGGTAGATAACGCAAAGTTCTACCGTCAGCCTGACGGCGGGGTATATAAGAATAAAGTTTGGTCAAGAAGAGACTATAGATAAGGAATAGATTATGCAGACATGGACAGAAAAACAAGATCTTGGCAACGGAATATGGGTATATAAGGGTGTCATTAAAAAAGAGTTTGATGTAATAAATGTACTTGAAAACACCCTTGGGTCAGTCGCTGGTTATGGAGAACTCTCTTCAGAAGGCAAGCGATATCATTGGATGCCAGCCTATGTTGGATACCAACAACTTATGCCAACATATAGAGATTGTAATGATTTTAAATTTAAAAAAACAGATATAGAACAAGACACCAGTGAAGATTCTTTAAAATTGCAAGCACTTTGGCAAGACTTGTATGATGTTAAGTTGCCAGTAGTAGAAGATTATTCAAGAATGTACAACATTAATAATCTAAAATATTGGGAAGCCTTTAACTTTATCAAGTATGGTCCAGGACAGCATTTTATGGAACATCACGATCACGGATTTTCTTATAATTGCACAGTGTCTTTGGTTTCATATATTAACGATGATTATGAAGGCGGAGAACTTTTCTTTAGACTACAAAATCTAAAAGTTAAAGCAGAGGCAGGAGATCTTTTTATTTTCCCATCAAACTTCATGTATCCACATCAAGCAATGCCAGTAACTTCTGGAACTAAATATTCTATTGTTACTATGTTGGACTACAGTAAAAAGTTTCATACTAACGAAATGTATAGTGCAGAGGCAGACTAATGCTTAATATTTCAGTTGAGAAAACTCAAGACTCTAAATTTAATATTGCTCCAATGTCAATAAAAAGAGATTGGATGGATGCTACATCGGAGGGTCATGCATACAGGTGTTTCCCAGTAACACAGGCAAACGTTATTGGTTGGAACCTTTCTTGTAATGAAGACATAGAGTTTATTTGGGACGGAACAAATGATCAAACACCAAACCATATTGAAATAATAACAGGGCCAGTCGGGTCTTACGGAGGAAGGGGTCAATCCTCTATAAGTTTTCATACTGGTTTAATTTTTAGAACAGATGAAGATGTCAGTTTACTTGCTATCAATCCAGTAAATTATTTTAGCAATGATTTTGAAACAATGTCATCTTTAATGACTACATCTTTTTATGATAACCCACTACCTCTTGCAATTAAAGCAAAAATGGCAAATGAAAAAATTGTGATTAAAGCAGGAACGCCAATAGCAACTATAGTCCCAATTTCTTTGTCAAATTTAAATAATACTATTATTGAAATAGTTGACTACAAAGATCAGGATAGAAAAAGGCAAGAGTCAAATGTCTCATACGGTGAAGCAGCCCAAGTAATAAATTCTTCTGGACAGTGGACAGATTGGTATAGGGATGCAATAAATGAAAATGCAGAGGTTTTGGGTAAGCATGAAGTTAAAGTTTTAAAACTTTCTGTTATAGATAACACTAAAAATACTATAAAAAAAGAGGGTGCTCTATGAATGAAACAAATACCACTTTAATAAACACCTTGAACGAATATATACAAAATGTTAAAGATAAAAGAGTTGAGCATTATATAATTACAGTTTCCAGAGATGGAGAAACTCCGCCAAGGTCGCTAATATCTTTTTATACTAGAAAAGAAGCATTAGAAGGGTATGAAAAATATCAAGATGCTGGTTTTGCAGAACAGATTTTGACGGTATCTTTATACGAGCCGTCTGGAAAAATAAACACAAAGATTTTAAAAAGAAACCACGCTGGAGATCCATCTTTTGTGAGGCAAAACTATATAGATACTGTTGATGCCCTGCACAAAGTTAAAGATAAGTTAAATAAAGAAGACTATGAAGACTTATGTATTAAGATTGTAACTTCATTTGCAAAAGACAACTGGAGATTTAACGCAGATAGATTCTTAAAGCAACTAGAGATAGAGAGGGAATTGTAGGATAAACCCTATGATATAATTCAATTATGAACAAAATAGATGCTTCTGTTGTAATTAGAAAGCCGTCCATGACCCCTTCGGGCTGGTTTGGCAATGGTAAAGAAATGATTGTTGAGTTAGAAAACTTTATGACTCAAGAAGAGATGGATTTTTTAGAAAAGGCTGCAAAGTCTTTGACAATTTGGGATGTAACTGAAAGCCATGTAAATGAAAATGGAACAGTCGTCTATGATTCTGACTATTGGAAAGATAGGGTAGCAACTAGCCCAACCTTAGATAAAAATGATCCAACAATTGCTCCAATAATTGCAGGACTGTTTGAAAGGCTAAAGCCAATAGTTGAGGAGTTTTATAAGGTAAAGGTTACCCCTACTGGCACAACCATTGTTAGATGGCTTCCAGGACAGTTTCAGAAGCCTCACGCAGACAAAGAACTACATGAAGGTCCAGATGCTGGCCTCCCAAATGATTTTCCAAACTATGATCTTTCAAGTTTGTTTTATCTAAACGAAGATTATGAAGGGGGAGAACTATATTTTGCAAACCAAAAGGTTCAGTTTAAACCTAAGAAAGGCGCTGCTTATTTTTTCCCAGGGGATATGAATTATATTCACGGAGTAACAGAGATTAAAAGTGGTATTAGATATACCTGTCCATTTTTTTGGGAGATCACAGAGCACACGGGAGATAGAAAACCATGACAGAAAAAACTTTAGATTATTTAGAGATATACCCTAAAATATTTGTTTACAAAAATGTTTTTAAAGATATAGAAAAAACATATCTTGAATTAAAAAATTCTACTGGTGAAGAGGATGGCCTTTTTAGTCCATGGACTCAGTGGTCTCATTTTGGAGAATATGTAAATCCTTTGTTTGCTAATCACCCACATACCTTTGGCATAGAATACTTTGAAAACATAGAAACAGAAACAAAAAAACAAGAGTCTCAAAAACTTTCAATGCTAGAACTGTTTAAAAATTTTTATTTAGTTACAGAACACTACGCTACTAAAAATGGCATAGACATTAATAAAGAAAAAATAGTCCTGTCAGATAGTGGAGAGTCTAAAAAAGAATGGATGATGAATGGTCCATCTGTGGCAAGATATAAAAAAGATATTGAAGACCCAATTGCAATGACGTATCATTCAGATTATATTAGAGAGCCTATCATAAGTCCAGGATACAAGTTTGCTATAACCGCACTTGTTTACTTTAATGACGAATACGATGGTGGTGAGATTGACTTTATTGTAAATGGAGAAGCATATAAGTATAAACCAGAAGCAGGAGACTTTCTTGTATTCCCTTCTGGACACCCAGAGGTGTTAAGAAATGGAGATAGCGTATATTTACATGGTGTGTTACCACCAAGAGGGGCAAGCAAATATCTGGCCAGAATGTATTGGATGAAATATTCTTTTGGAGATCCTGAATGGTTTGAAAAAGAAAAAGAATTTGGAAAAGATGTTTGGGCAGAAATGCAACCAGACATTATGCAAAAGTTTAGAGATGACAACCCTAACAAAAATAATGCTGACAAAGAAAGAAGGATAAAATGAACCTAGAAAACAAGAATAGGATAACAAAAGATATAGTTGTTTATGAAAACTTTATTGATGCAGAGACTGCTGCTAAACTTGTAAAGGTTTTAGATAAGCATGCAGAACTGGGACTAATTACGTGGATGCCTATATCTTTCTATGAATCATACTCTTCTGTTTTGCCACAAGATAATGACGAGCATGTAGAGAATGAGGAATTGCCAAGCGATATATTCTCACAAATGAAGCAAGGCATTATTGATGCTGTTGCAAGTGTTCATGATCTTGATCCAAAAATAATTTCTCAAATTGGATATCACACACAAAAGTGGGAGCCAGGAGCATATGCAAGAAAGCATTCTGATAACACAGACGAGCATGGTCACTCTGGTGCTTTTACAAGAAGCAGATATGCAGCCTTTTTATATTTGAACGATAACTTTGAGGGTGGAATGTTGCAGTTCCCAGATCAAGAAATAAACCTACAACCTAAAGTTGGAATGCTTGCTGCCTTTGACGGGGGATTTAATAATATGCACGAAGTATCCCTTATAACAAAGGGAGTAAGATATACAATTGGATCTTTCTGGGATGACAGAGAAGAATCAGACTATCCACAAGAATTAAGAGATGCTTGGGCAGAAGAAATGAAAAAGACAAGAGAAGGTCAAGAAATTGAAAGAGCAGAGTGGCAAGAACTTCTAAAGCAAGGATGGAAGTTAGATGCTGAAGGCAACAAGTATAAAGTAGATGACTTATCATGAGCGTCTTTTTAGAAAAAGAATTTACAGACGCAGGATATAAAACAGAAGTTTTTCACGACCAAGTTTTAATTATTAAAGATTTTTTGAAAGAAAAAGAACTACAAACAATATTAAAAATAATTGATATAACTCCAGAAGCAGATTGGTCCATAGAGTACCAAAAAAATCTTTCCCGATTTTGTATGGAAAAGTTTGGAAGAGACGACGTCGACAATTTAGTTGCTGAAGGCAAATTTGAAATCACCCAAGGCTGGGATGATAAAAATTTAAATATTTCACATGAAATGATTAGTTCTATTTTGCAAAAAAGACTTGGAGATCTTGTTCGTTTATCTGATGATAGGCTAGAGTTGGCTGGATTTGGAACGCTTCAAAGAATGCAAAGTAGCGTTGAATTAAAAGCCCATACAGATCAAGACACAGATCCTTCTATTAAATATGCTGCTATACTGTATATTAATGATGACTACAAGGATGGAACTTTGTTTTTTCAAAACAAGGAAAACTCAGACTTGAGGCCAAGTCCAGGAACTTTGCTTGTTTTTCCAGGAAACGAAGAATACGAGCACGGAGTAAGACATGTAGGAGAAGGCCCTATCCGATATGTCACAGTAGGATTTATAAAGGTTACAGGCTTTTATGAAAATAATAAATACTAAGGAGATACAAAATGGATCTAGAAATACTTGAAGAAAAGGTTTATTATTACACAAACGTAATTGAAGACCCAAAGAAACTTGTCGATGCAATTGAAAATGATAACAAGGATCCTTGGGGTGAGTGGATGGCCTGTAGTGGTCAGCACTATGTTTATGGTTCAGACAAGACAATTGCTTTAACTGCAGAAACAGATGAAAAAAATAAATATATTTATGATACTTTAGAAAAAGCATTTGATGTTGTAGCAAGAGACTATGCTAAAGCACAAGGAATTACTGATGAGCCAAAACTATTTCCACAATACCCAATTAAAAAGTATCAGGCAGGAACCTACATGGGCGCACACTTTGATCAACAAGAAGGAGACGAAAGACTAAAAGTTTCCTTTGTCATGTATTTAAATGATGACTACGAGGGTGGAGAAATATCTTTCACCATTGCTTCTCCAGATGGAGTTTTGCAACACTCAAGCCCAGAGTCAGATTTCGCAGAAGCAGAAAAAAATGGTAATTATACATTTGCTGTAAAGCCAAAGCCAGGAAGCGTTATTGTGTTTCCTCCATCACCACCATATCATCACACTGCTCATCTAGTTAAAAGTGGTGAGAAAATAATGGTTCCACAACACTGGATTCATTAATATGCCCCTGGGGTATCAAGATTTTAGTGAGCAAGAACAGTTTGTATTAAACTTACTTGATAACAAAAAAGAGGGCCACTATGTTGAACTTGGGGCTGCTCATTCAAAAAACGGAAGCAATACTTACAGACTTGAGAATGAGTTTGATTGGAAGGGCGTTTCTTTTGAGATTGTTGCAGAACTACATCAAGAGGTTTCAGAAAATAGAAAAAATCCTTGCATACTTGGGGATGCCACAAAATTTAACTATATAGATTACTTTGAAGAAAATGACTTTCCAAACCAAATAGATTATCTTCAGGTTGATATTGATGCAGGATATGATCAAAAAGGAAGGCCAGTTGGCAGTGCATATACTAGTCTCCATGGTTTAATTGCTGTTCCTTTAAATAAGTATAGATTCTCAGTTATAACATTCGAGCATGATACCAATATGTATTGGAAAAATACATCAATTAGAGATATGCAGCGAGAGATTCTTGATTCCCTAGGCTACTCTTTAGTTGTTAGACAGATTCATGAAGACTGGTGGGTAGATCCAAGAGTAATTCCTTTAGAAAAGTATAGAGAGTATTTCCAATGGGCCACCCTGTAAAACAAAAAACAGCAATAGTTACTGGAGCAAGTAGGGGAGTAGGCTACGCAACCGTAAAGTTATTGTCTGAGAATGGGTATAAGGTTATAGCAGTTTCAAGAGACTTGTCTAAGATATCTCAACTTGTTTCCGAAAATGTAGAAGTTTATCAGTTAGACATCACAGATGAAAATGCAATTAAACAATTTGTTGATAAATATAAAGACATCACTTTAGATCTTTTAGTAAATAATGCTGGTGGTGGAGCAGGTCCAACTCACATTATTAATGAAACGATGAGTAATTTTAGAATGGCTTATGATATAAATGTGTCTGGTCCAATGTACTTGTCACAACTTTTTGTTCCATGTATGAAAAAATCAAACTCTCCTACAATTATTTTTATTAGTTCTTTAGGTGGCAAGTTCCCTTATCGATCAGGAGGAAACTATACAAACGCTAAAAGAGGTGTTATGGCTCTTGCAGATACAATGAGAATGGAATTTATGTCGTATAATATTAAAATAACAGAAATTTGTCCAGGAACAATTAACACACAGGAAGAAAAAAAGGTTGCTGCACTAACGGCAGAAGACCTAGCAGAATGCATTCGGTGGGTATCTGAGTTACCAAGTCATGTAAATATAAATCACCTAGAAGTTAATCATTTGGAAAGCGGTAGATGGTAAATCGACTTTTACAAAACTCTCAATAAGAACTTTACTTAGAGTTTTGCTTTTTATAAAACTCTGCTATACTTAAGTCTTATTCCGTTTTTGAAAGGACGATACATATGTCAGATTTTTTTAGTTTTAGACTTCCAGAAGATTTTATAGATAAATATATTTCTGCTCCAAGCCCTTTTGGTTTTAAAGATGCAGCAGAAAACTCTTTAGGAGAGATTACATTTATCCGTACATATTCTCGCATGAAGGAAGATGGAACTAAGGAAAGATGGCATGAAGTTTGTCGTCGAGTAATCGAGGGTATGTATTCAGTTCAAAAAAACCACGCTAAAGAAAATCGTCTTCCTTGGAATGACTACAAGGCTCAGAAGTCTGCACAAGAAGCATTCCAAAGAATGTTTGAATTAAAGTGGACACCACCAGGACGAGGTATGTGGGCTTTTGGAACCCCCATGGTAATGGAGAAAAAGAACTCAGCAGCACTACAAAATTGTGCAATGGTTTCTACAAAGGACCTTGACAAGAATGATCCAGGAGCCTTATTTGCTTGGGTTATGGATGCCCTTATGCTTGGAATAGGTGTAGGGTTTGATACAGTAGGACAGGATAAGCATTTCTTAATCTATGCTCCAACAGAACCAGAACAGGTGTTCGAAATCCCAGACACTCGTGAAGGATGGGTAGAGTCAGTTAGACTTCTAATCAACTCATACCTTAGAGCAAACCAGAATATTCAAAAGTTTAACTATGATTTGATCAGACCCCTTGGGGCGCCCATAAAGGGCTTTGGAGGCGTTGCATCAGGTCCTGCACCTCTTATCAAGTTACATGACCATATTGACCGTGTAATAGGCTCCAGAGCGGGTGAAACACTGGACTCTCGTGCCATCGTAGACTTGGTAAACCTAATTGGTACTTGTGTAGTATCAGGAAATGTCAGAAGGTCTGCAACCCTTGCTTTGGGTAGCGCTTCAGATGAAGTATTTATGAATTTAAAAAACTCTGAGTCTTTCCCAGAAAGAAACTCCTTTGATCCAGAAAATCCAGGGTGGGCATGGATGTCTAATAATTCTATTTCAGCAGAAGTAGGAACAAAGTACGAAGACTATGTAGATTTAGTTACAGAGAATGGAGAGCCAGGTTTTATATGGCTTGATGTTGCTCGTAATTATGGCAGACTCAAGGATGCGCCAGATGGAAAAGACTATCGTGTGATGGGCTTTAATCCCTGTGCGGAGCAGCCATTGGAGTCATACGAATTATGTACACTTGTAGAAGTGCACTTGAATCGTCATGAATCTAAGGAAGACTTCCTGCGTACCCTGAAGTTTGCATACCTATATGGAAAGACTGTAACACTTGTTCCAACACACTGGCCACAAACAAACGGCATCATGCAACGCAACCGTCGCATTGGTACATCCCTTACTGGTATTGCATCATTTGCAGATCAAAAAGGTTTGCCAATTGTTCGTGAGTGGATGGATGAGGGATATAACAAGATCCGCCACTACGACCACCAGTATTCAGAATGGCTATGTGTTCGTGAATCAATTCGTGTAACTACAGTTAAGCCATCAGGATCAGTTTCAATTCTTTCTGGTGCAACTCCTGGAGTTCACTGGGGTCCTGGAGGAAACTTCTTCCTTCGTGCAATTAGGTTTGGAAACACCGATCCAATGATACATTTGTTCAAAGCAGCGGGGTATACAATTGAAGACGATGTCGTATCAGCAAACACATCAGTAGTTTACTTCCCAATTAAATCAGGTCATCCAAGATCTGAAAAGGATGTAACAATATTTGAAAAGATTGCTCTTGCTGCCACTGCCCAAAAGTACTGGTCTGATAATGGAGTTTCTGTAACATTATCATTTGATAAAGAAACAGAGTCAAAGCACATTGTTCCAGCACTTAACATGTACGAAGGACAACTAAAGGCTGTTTCATTTCTACCAATGGGAAACACAGTTTATCCACAGCAACCATACACTGGTATTACCGAAGAGCAATACAAGTCATATATTGGTAAGTTAAAGCACATTGATTTTAAGGCAATTTACGACGGTGTAGATAATCTTGAGGCTCAGGGTGAATCATACTGCACAACAGACTACTGTGAAATTAAAATAAACAAGTAGCCTTTTGTGGTAAAATAGACCTATAATGTCTACTCCATCAAACCTATATGCAGAAAAAGTCTTTGCTGAGCATCCGACTGGTCTGTGGGCATTAGATGATAGAGCAGACTACATCTCTTTAATATCTGAGGCTCAAAGGGTTTTGTCTGATACTGCAAAATGGGACATAGTTGATGGAACAGTATCTTCCTATCCAGAATCTATAGGTGAGCCATTTCTGGGTAGTTATGTTGGAAGAGTTATTGCAAACCAAACAACTAGTAAAACAGCGTCAGTAACTTTAATAAGCAAAGATATTATTAACATAAAAGATCTTAATGAGTATCTTAGAACATTTTCTGTAGGAGCATATTTTTATTCAGAGACTGCTTACATTTCGGGGTTTGAGATTGGGTACCAATATACTGATCAAACCAGCAATGATGTTATAACGCATCTTAAAAACTTTGACACAGTTGTAAATAGCAACTGGGTGTTTATATCAGAAACTTTTGACACACCTCCAGATGATACAGCAATTAGACTTGTACTTAAGATAAACCATGTAGGAGGCCCTAATACAGAGAATGTGTTTAGAATAAACGGAATAACTTTAGGCCAGTGGTCAGAAGAGTTTGCTTCAACATCTCTGGGAACAACCGTAATAGATATTCCATCAACAATTTCTATACAACCACAAAAGGGGCTTGTTGCAAAATGTTACGGCCTTCAAGAATTAAATGGATACTATCTTGTATCTGACAACATGCTAAAAGCAAAGAATACTGGAATGCCTATTGTTTATGGAACTGCAGGACATACAACCCTATATGCTAATGACAATCTTCCATCACTCATTGTCCCTGGAGTTGGAATGTTAAATGAAGTTGGACAATTTAAACAATACACTCTTGAGACTTGGATAAGAATAAACTCATACACAAATGAAACTAAAAGAATTATTGGTCCGATTGGATCAAACGATGGAATATATGTAGATGGACCATCAATAGGTTTAAAGGTTAACAATCAATATAAAACAAACTATGTTGGAGAATGGACAAGGCCAATGCTTCTTCATTTAAAGGTTGGCAAAGATGCTGCTTCTTTGTTAATTAATGGGGAAGAGGTAATTTCTATTACATATTCACAAGACTTAGCAGTTCTTCCAAGTGAATTGAATTCGGTTGGGAAAAATCAAGATTGGATAGGGTTCTATGCATATGATGATATTTCTCCAATAGACATAGATTGTGTTGGCATTTACCCATATCTAGTTCCACAAGATGTTGCAAAAAGAAGATTTGTTTTTGGTCAGGGTGTTGAAATACCAGAAAATATAAATACATCTTACAGTGGAACTTCTATTGCAATTGACTACTCTTTTGCAGACTACACAGCAAACTACTCATATCCAGATATTGGTAGTTGGAATCAAGGATTTAGCGATAATCTTACAACTACAAACAGGGCAATCTCTGTAGTTAATCATATACTTCCAAAAATTGTATTGTCATCAAGAACAGAAAAACAACTATTTGAAGACAATAAAGTTGCTAACAGTATAGTAGACACAGCCGCATTTTTATATGATACAAAAGATTATTTTTCTTTTAGACCAAATAGTGCATGGAACAGTACTAGCGGATATCTTTTCTTTGAAAATTTTGATTTTTTACAAACGCCAGTGTCTGCATTTTACGGATGCTTTCAATTAAAGGCTAGCGCAACCACTCCACAAACACTGTTTAAGATTGAAAAAGAAAACACTTCAAATTCTTTTGTTATCGAAGTTAGAAATAATATTTTGTCATATATAATTAATACTAATGGAAATTCCGAGACGCTATGTTCTTCTCAGGTTTTAGATCCTAACGATTTCTTTGAGGTAGGAATTAATATTCCAAGGTTCGTAGAATTGTTTGGTAATCCAGTAGCAGAGTTTTTTGGATCTTTGGCAGATCTAAGACTGTATGTCGGTGGAGAAAAAGACAATACAAAAACGTTTACTGGCAAGATATACAATGTTGGGTTTGCAACAAAATATAATTTTCAAAAAATAAAAACTTTGTTTAACTCAGTTGGCATACCAAAACTTCACGAAGACATCTTTTTTGTTTATCAAAATAATCAAATAATAGACATAGACGGTGGATACGACACAACATCTCAGGCACCTTCTGGTGGATTAACTGACGTATCTCCTGGAGCAATTTCTGGCGGAGGAGTTGTACCGTTAGAAGAAGACTACTTGGTTGAACATACAGCCAGTTATACTTTGGTCCCAGATATTTTATTTGAGACGTATAGTCTTGCAATTGCAGCCAACGGATATTGGGAAGACAACATCCCCCTTACGTATTTTGCAGAGTCTGTTTTTGATAAAAGAGGAGATCAGTATTTTGATCTTGATTTTATACAGTTCAACATAAATTATCCAATCCCGTCAAAAACTATTGCTATAGAAACAGACCCAGTTGATTGGACATATGCAGATCTTGCAACCGAGTATGGGGTACCAATTCAAAGAACTTACGAGTCATTAGATAATTATTTATTTACAGGGTATAACGATTATGAAGATTTAAAAAATAAGATAGCAAAAGATTATAAATACGATACAGACGGAGCATTAGTAAAAACCTATGTTACATTTCAGTACACAGAACTTGGAGCAAATGCAGTAACAGACTATTTTATTAAAGTAGAAAGGCCAAAAAGAAATGGAGTTTTAATTCCAGGAACTGACTGGATGACAACAAAATATGAAGTGGTAGATAATATGATTATCTATCCACCATCGGGTGTTGATTTTAACGACTTGTCAATGGTTACACACATAGATGTAAATGTAAAAAACTCTTTAGTAAATAATGTTAGTGTTAAGAAATTGTCTTATGCCTCTCAAGCATTAAATGAATCTGATGCAAGCCCAATAGGAACAACTTTTGGAACTCCTATTTACCCATATACAAAAACTGGAATCTATTACAATTTTAAAAAGAATAATCCTTTTTCAATTTACACAGGATCCTCTCCATATTTATATTTAACAAAGACAAGCGGAGTACAGTTAAAAGGAACGTACGATCCACTAGTCAATAGAGGCCTGATGATTCCAGTTAATACAAGCAGGGCGGATGGATTTAAGGTAATTGCGTTGCAACTTGCTGTTAGGTTTGACGGTGAATATTTTCCATATGCCCCAACAGAAATTTTTGAGGTAGAAAGTAGAGGGTCGTATATAAAGTTTTATATAGTTGCTTGCGATCCAAGTGGAAGAAGGGCAAAGGTATATGCAATAGATACAAAAACTGGATTAGTTCAAGATGGAATTGGTTTTTATTGGAACGGTAAAATAGTAAAAGAGCCAGTCCTATCACTAGAAGACTGGGGATTCTTGGGTATCAACTTTGCAGATAGTTTAGATTTTTCATATTTTGAGGGAGCCATAAGACTAACAGGCCCACTTCTATTTAATAATATATCATTTTACCAATCAACCAATCTACAAGAAGTACAAAATGTATCAGAAAGACCCTGGTTTAGAGTCAAAGTTCTAAATGGCCTAGACTTAGACTGGAAGTTCTGGAATATTGGTTCATTTAATTGGAACAAGGTCCTGGTTTTATCAGAAACAAGTTATTATGGTGTGAACCCTTCAGAAGTTTATAAGAGTTATACAGGAACAAATAAGATAATAGTTGACAGTGACAGGGTTTTACGTTTAGGGAGTTACAAGTACACCGCTTATTCGGACGTAACTTGGAACCAACTAGTCGTAGATCCAGTTTGATATGGTATACTTGTGGTTATGGATTCATTAATAGACCCAAAAACTGGTCAACCAATTGTAAAAAACGTTAGGCGTCAAGTTATTGAAAAGAATTATGACTGGGGTCTTTATGTGTATAAAAAGGCAAACGGAAAATGGTTTACAGATGGAAACGGTTCTGTGCTTAATATTCCTTCAGACAAAAATGATATCTCTAAGATTGCAGAATTAAAGAAGACTGCAATGCACCACGGAGACCCTGGAGATGGTAAGGCAATATTTGTTCCAGGACTAACAAGAGTTTCAGAAGAAGAATATTCTGAGCAAGTTGATCGTATGAAGTCTGGACTTATTCCAAACCTGAACGACCTCGGTGCAGTTCAAGCAGCAAAAGATACAATTGCTAAATATGGAGATGAGGATTAATCATGGAAGATAATGAGTACGAAATCGGTGCAAGAATTGATGATGCAATAAAGAAAGACGATACTTTTTCAAAGTCAGATCCGTTTAACGGAAATTGGGATTCATTAAAATCTCTTGACGGATTAGAAGCAAATTTTAAAAGACGCATAAGCAGATCTTCAACAAAGATGGTTGAACCAACAACTCAATATACAACTGCAGCACTTGCTGGAAAAAGCGGTATTGATGGAGCACAGTCAAAAGAGATAAACCCAGGGCTAGTATATGTAAACGGCTATGGAATGTTTGATGTAATAACACCACCATGGAACCTGTATGAGTTAGCAAACTACTACGACACATCATTTGCAAACCACGCAGCAATTGATGCTAAGGTAGAAAACATTGTTGGCTTAGGTTATGAGTTTAAGGTTTCTCAAAGAACAATGATGAGACTTGAAGCATCTGAAGATAACAGCGCAACACAAAAAGCAAGAAAGAGAATTGAAAGAGCAAAGATTGAAATGCGTGATTGGATAGAATCTCTAAACGATGATGATTCATTTACAGCAACAATGGAAAAGGTTTATACAGACTTACAGTCTACTGGTAACGGCTATCTAGAAGTTGGTAGAACCACTCGTGGAGAGATTGGGTATGTTGGGCACATTCCATCTACAACAATGAGAGTTAGAAGATTAAAGGACGGCTATGTCCAGATTATTGGAAACAAGATTGTCTACTTCCGTAACTTTGGAGCAAAGAACCAAAACCCACTAACAACAGATGCCAGAGCAAATGAAATTATTCACTTCAAGCAATACTCACCTCTTAATACATTCTATGGAGTACCAGACATTATGTCAGCAATCAACTCTCTACACGGAGACTCACTTGCCTCACAGTACAACATTGATTACTTTGCAAACAAGGCAGTACCAAGATACGTTGTAACACTAAAGGGTGCCAAACTTTCTGGCGATGCAGAAGATAAGATGTTTCGATTCTTACAAACAAATCTCAGAGGGCAGTCACACAGAACGCTATATATTCCATTACCAGGGGATAGCGAAAATAACAAAGTAGAATTTAAAATGGATCCCATCGAAGACGGAATACAGGACGGCTCTTTTAAAGAGTATCGTAAACAAAACCGTGATGACATCCTGGTAGCACATCAGGTGCCACTGTCTAAACTTGGAGGTGGCGATTCTGGATCTATAGCAGCAGCACTTGCACAGGATCGCACCTTTAAGGAGCAGGTTGCAAGACCAGCCCAAAGACAAATTGAAAAAATGATCAACAAGATTGTCCGTGAAAAGACAGACATTCTTGAGTTTGTTTTTAACGAATTAACTCTTACTGATGAAATAGCGCAATCTCAAATTCTTGAGAGATATGTTAAGAATCAGATTATGACTCCAAACGAAGCAAGAGTTCTTTTGGATATGCCACAACGAGAAGGTGGCGATGAGGTGCTAGAACTTAAACCCGCAGCAGCAGCAGAGGCAAATACAACAAGGGCAAGAGATTCTGAAAGAACAAATAATAACTCTGATAGCACATCTACAGTTACTGGAAGAGCCCCAAAGGGAGAGGGAAGAAAAACCCCTTAATGTCCCATATGTCCACATTGTGATATATGTATAAAAAAGGGCTTATAATATGATGGTGAGTAATATATCCAAGGCCCATTGGAATTCAGATGGGGAAAATTTGCGTCTGTCAATGCCTTTTTCAAAGGTAGACAAAGAACGAAGAACCGTATCTGGATTTGCATCTCTAGACAACCTTGACAAGCAAGACGATATTGTTACAGCAGAAGCATCAATGGATGCCTTTGCAAAATTCAGAGGAAATATTCGTGAAATGCACCAGCCATTAGCAGTTGGTAAAATGGTTGACTTTAAAGCAGAAAAATATTTTGATCCAGAATCAAAAAAGTTTTATAGTGGTGTCTTTGTATCTGCCTATGTTTCAAAAGGCGCACAAGATACTTGGGAGAAGGTCCTTGATGGAACTCTTTCTGGTTTTTCAATTGGTGGAAGAATGAATAAATGGGATGATGGGTTTGATGAAAAGTCAGACAAAGCAATTAGAATTATTAAGCAATACGATTTGATAGAGTTGAGTCTTGTAGATTCCCCAGCAAATCAGTTTGCAAATATTGTATCAGTTGAAAAAGTTGATGGAGTCGATGTATTTAAAGCAGATGCCACCGTACTTGAAAATGTTTTTTATGATAGAGAGTCTGGCATAGTACAGATTTCAGAGAATGAATCAGAGGTAAGTCCTACAACAGGCAATGCTATGGAAAATATAGGTTTCGTTGAAAAAACGGATAATGAAAAAGTAACAATGATAAAATTCTTAGTTGATAGTGCTAAAGGCATTAATACTTCTAAGATTAACAAGGAGGTACAACCTATGACAAAATCAAAAACACAAGTTGAAAAAACAGATGTACTTGAAGATGTTATGGTCGCTCCAGAGGCAGTTGCAGAAATTACTGAAGAAATTGCCAAGACAGAAGAGGTTGAGGCAACAGAAGTTGCTAAGACTGATGATGTTGTAGCAGAAGAGATTACTAAAGCAGAAGATGCTGAAGCAATCGAAACAGTAGTTGAAGCAGTTGTAGAAGTATCTAAGTCAGAAGAGGTAGTTGCAGAAGCAGTTACCGAAATGAAAAATACTCTAGAATCAGCCTTTAGCGATCTAGTGTCAACAGTAAAGGCTTTGCAAGCAGAAGTAGAACTTCTTAAGTCTTCAAAGGTCGATGTTGATACAGTTAAGGATTCATTTACAGCAGTTGCAAAAGATATTGCAACAGTTTCAAGTGAATTTAATGAATTTGGAAAACGAGTAGACGCTGTGGAAGCAGACACCGCATTCCGAAAGTCTGGAGATATCGGCGATATCTTTCAGTCTCAACCTGAAATGGTTGAAAAATCCCTATGGGGCGGTAGTTTCCTCAAAACAGCCGATCTATTCAAATGAAAAAATCACTAGGAGGTGACAATATGTCAGAAGAAATAATCAAAAACCAGCCAGGCGCAAGTGGAGATCTCGGTGCAACAGCACCAGGGCTTTACCAGGGTCAAGGTGCTTTCGCATCAGGTGGAATTGGTGGAGTAACAACACCAGGTGCAAGTACACTTGGAAATATTCCAACAGCAACCCTTGGATCTACAAGCGGAGCCAATGCTGTAAACCCTAGTGGTTCAGCGGCTTCTGGAATTTTGCGCCCCGAGCAGGCACGTCGTTTTATCGACTATGTTTGGGACGCAACAGTATTAGCAAAGGATGGCCGTCGTGTAACAATGAAGGCTAATTCTATGGAACTTGAGAAGGTAAACGTCGGTGAGCGTGTAATTCGTGCAGCAGCGCAAGCAATTGGTACATACACAAACACAGGTGCAACATTCTCTAAGGTCGAACTTACTACCAAGAAGATTCGTCTTGATTGGGAAGTAACAGCAGAATCATTGGAAGATGGTGTAGAAGGTGACGCTCTAGAAGATCACTTAGTACGCTTGATGACCAACGCATTCGCAAATGATATCGAAGATCTCGCTATCAATGGTGATGGTTCAACAGGGTCATTCTTGTCAATCATGGATGGCTTTATTAACAAGGAAAAGACTGGAACAGGTGCTGGACAAGCACATGAGTCAGTTGTAACCGTAGCAGATAATGCTTGGACACCTGAAGTTATGCAGGGAATCATTAATGCAATGCCACGTAAGTACCGTGCACTTAAGAACAATCTTAAGTTCTACGCAGGTACAGATGCATTCGGAGGAATCGTTAAGAATAACGGTACCCTTGCAGATGCAGTTGCAGAAGCATTCACTGGCCGTATGCCAGGAAGCACACAGTCAAATCGTCAGTCATATCTTGATGGCGTTGGACAGACATTTGGTGGAGCACGTACAACTCGTGTTCTCGGAATTGAAGTTCAGGAAGTTCCTTACTACCCAGCAGGCTTTATCGATTTGACATTCCCTGCAAACCGTGTATGGGGATTCCAACGCGACATCGTTGTAAACCGTGAGTACGTAGCAAAGAAGGACACAATTGAATACACAGTATTCGTCCGCTTTGGTATTCAATGGGAAGAAGAGGATGCAATTGCATTCGCTGACGCTGCTTCAGATTAATCTGTAGTCAGTACCTTTAATGGGGGGCGGGAGTTCACTCTCCTGTCCCCCTTAATACTTTAATGATATAATACAAACAAGGAGGATACAATGGAAAATGATAACTATAACAATCCGTTTTCAGCAACTGATGAATTATCAGAAGCAACTGATTTAGCAAATGCAGAAGCAGATGCCAGGGCTGTTGCAGAGCCTACAGTAGAACCTGTAGTTGAAGCAGTGGTAGAGGCACCAGCAGCAGTTGAGCCAGTTCAAGCACTAGGCTTTACAGATACAGGTGCTATTGGATCAATGGCAGCAGACGGCGCAAGTAAAACAATTAACACAGATGTAAACCTTTCAGGAAAGGTAGCGCTTTTTTCAACAAAGAGCGTTCGTTGGGAAGAGGTTGGAACTCTTAGTAGGGGCTACAACATCGTAACAGAAAAGCAAGCAGACAAGTGGCTAACTCGCTCACATGTTCGTATTGCTACACCTGAAGAAGTCCAAAAGGCTTTTGGATAATTAAAGATGAAAATATTGAGAGTTCCGCCATACTCAAATACTACAGTTAATTTTACTATTCCTGCAGGTTATGCTGTAGCAACAGATTTTAAAATGTATTTGTATGATATGGCGGATCTTTCATTTTCACATAATGAATTTTTAAATAAAGTAACTGGGCAGACAATATCAACAACTATACCTGGAAGATATGACTCTCACTACGAACTAACAGTATTAAACGAAAATGAACAAACAATACACTCTGAGTTTTATGAAGTGGTAAGGCCATATTCAAACCCATCAGACAACGCAACAACTGCTTCTGATATTGCAGAATATACAAAAAATGAAGAATTAGCAAGAGCAATAATTGATTCTGTTGTTCCAGAAGGATTTTATTATAAAAGAAAAGTTTTAAATTTTACAGGAACTGGATCTGACTATTTGCCAATCTGGGATGACGTAAAGAAAGTTTTGTCGGTATATGAAAATAACAAACTAGTAGAAGATAGAACATACGAAGTAACATCAGATAAAACAGCAATAGTTGAGTCTTCTACAGAGAATATTAATCGTGCAGAGTCTGCTCCGCTAGTATTGCCAGCAGCATCATCCGACTCTTTAAATCCTTTATTCGTATATAGAGGTTTTGCACACACTTGGGATTATAGAATTGAAGTTGAATGTGGGTACATTTCTGTACCTTCAGACATAACTAGGGCAGCAGAAATGCTTATTCATGACATAGCATGTGGCAAATTAGATTATTACAAGAGGTTTATTTCTTCTTATAACACAGATCAGTATAGAATTCAGTTTGATAAAGGTCTTTTCGAAGGAACAGGAAACATAATTGTAGACAAGATACTTTCAAAGTATGCTAAGTCTATTACAAAAATTGGGGTATTATAATGACAGTTTGCGAGAGCCCAGACTTCATGTTTCCAATGCAAGCATCTTTATATCATCCAATAGTTGATCAAGGAGACTTTGGCGCAATAAAAAAACACTGGGTTCTTGATAGAGTCTTTGCTTGTAGTTTTTCTTCAGGCGGATCAGCCTTTAAAGAAGAGGTAAAGCCAAACGTAAATATCACACAGAACTCAATCCTAGTTGGAAGAATAAAATCTGACATTAGAATTTCTTTGCTAGATAGCAAAAATGCTTTAACAAATATATTAATTTCTGATATTAAAGACCAAGAGGGAAACCTTATTTATATGGAAACTTCAGGTCCTAGATCTGGCAAAGGTACTTTATTTGAGGTAGCAACCTATGAACCATTCACTGGACCGTTTGGCGTTGTTGAATCTTACAAGGTAGTAATAAGAAGATCAGAGAACCAGTCAGGTGATGTATGATAACAACATTTAATTCAAATCAATTTAAAAAAGATATGAGCAATATAGTTAATTATTCTGTAGGATTTTTAGAGGGTGTTCAAAGAGGAAAGACCGTCTTCTTAAAAACTTTGGGAATGGAAACGGTAGAAATAATGAAGGAATTTATAGACTCAAACGCAAGAGTTAATCCACAGATGCTTCATCATGTTTACGAATGGACTATGACTGGAAGCCCAGATGCAAGGCTTTATGATATATCATACACAACAAGCAATCTAGGATTATCTTTTAAATCATCTTTTAGTCAGTCTAGATCTATCAAAGATGGATCACGCACCCCGTTTTACGATAAGGCAAGAATTATGGAAGAAGGAATTCCAGTTACAATTAGACCAAAGGTTGCACAAGTCTTAGCATTTGATGACAACGGAGAAACGGTTTTTACTAGAGGCCCAGTCCAAGTCTTAAACCCTGGAGGAACAGAAGTAGAGGGTGGTTTTGAAAAGGTATTCGACATGTTCTTTAATAAATATTTTTCACAAGCATTTTTAAGAACAAGCGGAGTAGCAAGATATCTTGAAAATCCACAGGTATATAAAAAAGATATGCCAGCAGGTAAAAGAATGGGTAAGGCTAAAGGCCTCTCAACTGGATACCGATGGATTGCTAATGCAGGAATGGGTGCATAATGGCTGCAGTAATTCACCATCCACCAACAATTATTAACGCATACTTAGCAGCAAAAATAGATCCTGGATTTAATGCTCAAGGAACAACCTATTTTTTCCCAACCCTTCCAACAGAGATTGATTCACTAACTCAAACGTTTCCACAGAGCAACGGTGTCTTTGGGGTATACGATAGAATGTTTAGGATGAGAAGAGTCCCATTTCCATATATTAAGTGTGAGCAACTACTGTATTATTTTTATTCAGTAGGCGATGACGCACAAAGAAATATGGTTATAACTCAGCAACAGGTAAACGACTTGCTTGATAGTGGGGATGACTCAGCACAAGACCTCAATGCCTGGGCAGCAGCCAACCCAACTGCTTGGAACACGGAGTCTAAAGAATTGTTCTTCCATAACTTTAAGATATATCAACTTGAAGAAACTAGAGATATTGTTGATTTTGCAACAGCCCGTACATATGCGGGGAATAAGATAATTATCGACTACGACTGGCATGCTGTTTGGCCAGACATATCTGCATAAAAGGGTAGTATAATTAGTGTGAGGAAACAACCCCCTTTTAATAAAAATGAAAGAGGTGAAATATATGGCATACAGCCGTGGTTCAAGTAGTAACATTATCGTAGGTGCAGCAGCACTATTTACGCATGATGCAGGTCCAATCGGATATGTAACAGCAACAGGAGCGATCACTGATACACAATCAAACACTGATCTTCCAGCACTTACAGCATCCACAACATCCTATAAGGAAACTTTGTCTAATAGCCCAGCAAATACAAAGTTCACCAATATCGGATATACATCTAATGGTTTAGAACTAGCGTTCCAGCCAGACTTTGGTGATGTAGCAGTAGATCAACTTCTCGACGTTGCTCGTTTATTCAAGCAAGGTATGACAGTTAATCTAAATACATCTTTTGCAGAGGCAACACTAGAAAATCTTCTAGTAGCAATTGCATCAAATGAGGATATCGCAACAGCATCTAACCTATCGACACTAAGAATGTCTGCAGGAGATATTGGCGATGTTCCCCTAGAGCGTGGTATCGTAGCAGTAGGACCAGGATCTGGTTCAGCAACGATCAACAAGGAAAGAATCTACGTAGCATACCGTGCACTCTCAATCGAGAATGTAACAGTATCTGCAAAGCGCGACGAGGCTTCAATGTTTGAAGTTTCATTCCGTCTTCTTCCAAATGACAATGCGTCATACGGTAAGATCGTAGACCGCACACTCGCAGCACCATCAGCATAATACAACTTAATAATACAGTTGGCCCAGCCCTTTAGGGGGTTGGGTCTTTCTGTTTGGTATACTTGTACCATGGCAACAAAAATATATGACACAAAGAAAATATCATTAGTAGATGATAGGATAGTCGTTGCTGCGCCACTAAAGATAAAATATCTAAGAGAGTTTTTAGAAACTTTTGAAACAATCAAACAAGCAAAAACAGATGACGAATCGGTATCAGTCTTAGCCCAATGTGCTCTAATAGCAATGCAACAGTATTGCCCATCAATTAAAACAATAGAAGATTTAGAAGACAGTCTTGATTTGCCAACCATCTACGAAGTAATTGATGTTGCAGCAGGAATAAAAATTAATCAAAAGTCAGAAGATACCGTTAAAGATCAAGCAGTTGATAGCGGATCAAGTTGGGATACATTAGATTTAGCAAAACTAGAGGCAGAGGTTTTTTTAATCGGTATATGGAAAGACTATGATCAACTAGAGTCATCGATGTCTATGCAAGAACTAACAGCCACACTAAAGATAAAAAGAGAATTAGACTATAGTGATAAAAAGTTTGCTGCTGCTATGCAGGGAGTAGATTTAGATAAAAATTCTGGTAGTGGTAATGAATGGGAAGACATGAAAGCCAGAGTGTTTAGTAAGGGTGCTGCTGGAGATGGAAATGATATTCTGGCTTTACAAGGTTCAAATGCCGAGAGGGCTGGTTTTGGAATAGGAATGGGTCTTGATTATGAAAGTTACGATTAATCAAAAACAAGCCTGTGCTATGGTATAATTAACTAAACCTTATAAGGAGGGCTAAATGGCAACTGCCACAACAGAAGAGAAGACAGTAACACTAATTGATGGTACTAAGATCAAAGTTAGACCACTTAAGATTTCACTACTTCGTCCGTTTATGAAGAAGTTTGAGGACATTGCAAAGGTCGCAGATGATAACGAAAAGTCTATGGATTTACTTATGGACTGTGTTCAAATCGCAATGAAACAATACAAGCCAGAATTGGCAGAAGACAAGGAAGCCCTAGAAGAAAATCTAGACCTTCCAACAGTATACAAGATTGTCGAAGAGGCATCAGGAATTAAACTTTCTGACGCATCACTACTCGGCAGCCTTGCAAATAATTAAATAAAGAGGTGTTAATGGATGGCTGATGTAGAATCCAATATTCATGTAAATATTGATACGTCCGATGCTTTAGCAAGTTTAAAACTTCTACAACGTCAAATATCAGCCTTCCACACACAGATGGCAAAGTCTGGCACTGCAGCATCAGCGGTGGCAGCAAATCAAGCACAGAACTTGATGAACAGCATAAATGCTACTGGAAAATTCCAAGCATCAATGCGAACAGTAACATCAAGCACAGAGTCTTTTACTAATGCTTTAGAAAAAAACAAACTAAGTTCAAGAGAATACTTTAGATACACTGGTGCTGCAACAAAAACTTTTGGAAAACTGTTTAGATCTGAGTTTGACACATTAAATAAAGTTGCACGAGAGCGTGTAAAAGATATACAGACCCAGTATATAAAAATGGGTCGAGGTGCCAATGGCGCATTACAGGCAATTGCAGTAAGACCTCTAACGCTAGATATGAAAAATCTGGGTACACAAACAGCCATTGCTGCACAGAGACAACAACTACTTAATCAATTATTAAGACAAGGATCAACCAATCTCCTAAACTTTGGTAAGAATACCCAATGGGCAGGCCGCCAGTTGATGGTTGGTTTTACTGTTCCACTTGCAATGCTTGGAGTAACTGCTTCTAAGACATTTATGAAACTTGAAGAGCAGGCAATTAGATTTAAGCGTGTATATGGAGAACTCTTTACAACACAAGAAGAAACAGATGTTATGGTTAAAAATATTCAATTGCTTGCAAAAGAATATACCAAATATGGCGTTGCAGTAGAAGATACAATGAAGATGGCTGCAGATGCTGCAGCAATGGGTAAGATGGGTGCAGATTTAATTGCTCAAGTTGCACAGGCAACAAGGCTTGCAGTCCTTGGTGGAGTAGAACAAACTGCTGCTCTAGAAACTACTATTTCAGTAACAAACGCATTTGGTGTTGCAACAGAAGATCTTGCTAAAAAGATTGATTTCCTTAACGCGGTTGAAAACCAGACGGTTGTATCAATTGAAGATTTAACAATAGCAATGCCAAAGGCTGGACCAGTTGTTCAGCAATTAGGTGGAGATGTAGAAGATTTAGCATTCTTCCTTACCGCTATGAAAGAAGGTGGAATTAACGCATCAGAAGGTGCTAACGCACTCAAGTCTGGTCTTGCTTCTTTAATTAACCCATCAGAAAAAGCATCAAAGATGCTTATGGGTCTTGGCGTAAATATCAGGGGCATTGTTGAAGCCAATAAGGGCGATGTTAAAAACACAGTTATTGGTTTTGCAGAAGCCCTTGATACTCTTGATCCACTTAACCGTGCCCGTGCTATTGAGCAATTATTTGGTAAGTTCCAATTCT
>Ga0208942_1000193_pt1 | contig 27944 bp, 31 predicted proteins | sample GreLakmeSU08MSRF_FD_187704 | JGI IMG/M metagenome (GOLD analysis project Ga0208942, IMG submission 187704) | Freshwater lentic microbial communities from great Laurentian Lakes, MI, USA - Great Lakes metaG SU08MSRF (SPAdes) | ecosystem: Environmental > Aquatic > Freshwater > Lake | place: Great... | reverse complement strand
GCGCGCTCATTTGTTAATAAATATTCTGCATATCCGCCGGGGGCATTAATTCCTGGAGTGATACGGTTCGGTGCATTTGTATCAAGTCCTTGTCGTTCTGTGCGAGAAAGTCCATCACTGATAAATGGAAAGCAAATTACCGAATCGCCTTTCGAAACCGTTGTCACAAGTGATCCGGTCTCTTCGACGATTCCGGCATTTTCATGACCAAGTACATGAGGTATGCCAACTGGAAGTAATCCGCTAATTAGGTGCAAGTCAGTTCTACATACTCCTGAGGCAGAAATTTTGATCACAACATCACATGGGCCAGTCGCTCGTGGTTTGTCGACTTCATTAACTTCAACGAGTTCGCCCGACAACTCAGGATTGAGTTTGCGCATTAACATTTGTCGCATAAAACATTATAATATACCAGCAAGCACCCAATTCAAAAATGAGGTTCTGCATGTGTACAACTGGAGTTTTTCGCTTGGCATCTGGAGGTTATGCGCTCTTTAAGAATAAGGATTTCGGTCGAGCTTATTTCGATGATCGAGTTGTATTAGAACCAAATGTTTTTGGTGTCAGTGGTACTACTTCATGGGCCGGTGTTGACCCGAGTCTTGACCAATTTTCAGGATTCTCTGTCGGCGCAAATAGCAGTGGTTTATTGTGTTGCGATTCAAATGTTGTCACGCTCGATAGCCATGTAAATTATGACATTATGGTTGAAGTCTCATTACGCGAAGGAACGAATGTTGAGTCTGCAATTTCGGCGGTGAAGAAAGAAGTCGCAAAGAGTCCAACCTCATGGGGAAATATGGTGCTGATTGATCAAAACTCGGCGGCGTCAATAGAGATACGTGGTACTGAAATTGTTGCTGTTCCGCTCATTGGGGCAAACGCCCGCACAAACCATCATCTAAGTCTTGGCGATCATGAATTGCAAGAAGACAAAACCACGACTGTTCCTAGATTTAATTCTGCGTCTAGGCGCCTTGCTGAAGTTAAATCTGTGAGCGACGTTTTTGCTTTGCTGAAGTCGCATGATGATGGAGATACGGGCGTATGCAACCATGCTCTTCATACAACTGTGTATAGCTATGTGTTGGTGCGTGAAAATAACGAGACAACATTGCATGTATCTCAAGGTCAGCCTTGTCTGAACAATAAAGTGATTGTTAACAAGATTCCGTTTGGTTCTGCTTTCAACACAAAATCAGTAAATAATTTTATTGCAAATTATCCGTCTGCTAACAAGGCCAATTTTGGGGTAACTGTTTAGACGATTGTTTTGTCGATTGGCCAAGTTCCTTGAGCACAGTTTTTGTATGGAAGTTTGGAAAATTGATTTGATGCAGCACCGAGCACGTCTAAGTAGAGAGCACTATTGCCAGAGTCTGGAAAATTAGCTTTGAAGTCAGAGCAACTTCGAACTACTAAAAGCTCTGAATCAAATGCGTCTAATTGAGCGTGTCGCCATGTCGCTGGGTCTGCTGACCAGCAAGGAAACTCGCTGATCAGAATTTTCATTGATCTGAAACTGACTACTGCGAATCGGCCCATCGTCGCTTTCAATCCAGAATAGCCAGCACCGGTGAGCTCATAATCGCCATCGCCTAAGTAATCAAGACGAACTTTAATTGAGACCGGTTTCGACCACCGTTGGTCAATAGTGCAGCCAAGGCTTAACGTCGGTTCGTCACCGAGCGTTAGAGCATGGCATTTAGCCACGGCAGGTTGGTCGGTGATCGGAATAAACGTATTGAGCCCAGAGTTCGAACTTATGAATGCTTCAATCATGATTGGGCTGTCTCCAGATGCGCCCGCAGTCGGGGCATCCGAAGATTCTGCAATTATGAAGGGCCGAATACTTGAGTTTTCTGCAATATTTATTGCTTGCGACGGAGATGCCAAATTTGAGATCTTAAAGTCTTCTCGATGTCGCCAAACGGCGTTAACTATCTCTGATGAAAGCTCACGTGCCGCGGTCGGATCGTTATTTGAAATACAAAGCGCGCCAAAGCCAATTCCTTTGCTGTCGAGCCATGGTTGGCATGGGAAAACGCTCACATCAATTATCGAATCATCAATTTTCTCCAAATGCCGAGTGAGTATCTCTGCGAAGATTCCTTCAGAAGTATTCAATGTTTGGTCGGGAAAAATAGTTGGGCACTTAGCAAGGCTCATGGTTGGTTTAATTTCGCCCGCAATAGTTTTGAGCAGCAACCTCACCACACGACGACCTGTTTCGCTCAAGTCAATGTGAGGGTTTGTTTTGTATCCACTAATCACAGTTGCTAATTCAAGAAATTCTTCTGAAATGTTCGCATGTAGGTCTAGCGATAATGCAATTGGTATTGAGTCACCAACAAATTTTCGAATGAATCGTAAAATATGTAAGTCAGCGCTGTTGCCAGATTCATCGATCATCGCTCCGTGTAGACAGCAGACATACGCATCAATAGCCTGTTGAGTTTTCAGTTTTCGCTCTAAAAGATCGATCAGCGTCTTTAGAGATTCTTTGTCAATGGGTCCTGATGGTAAAGCGAATGCGTTGAATACAGCAACGGCAGTTCCATCAAGGGCACTAATTTCGTTGAGGGCGCCTTCGAATTCTAAATTTGCACTAGGTTTTCGTAGCGCGAGTTCGTTAGTTGTAGCAATGTCAAAGTTATCTATACTCGTCTTCCTAGGCGAAAAGGAGTTGCTCTCTTGCATCAAAGAAATAACACCGATTTTTTGAGCGTGCTTGAATCTTGTCGCGCGATCGGCATTCTTAGAAACTGTCCCACTATTCATGTATTAAAAATGGTAGTTGCTGCAGCTGAAGTTGGTTTCAAGTTCATAGAAATTACGCTCGACTCACCTGATGCATTAAAAATGATCGGTGATGTAGTTAGAGAGTGTCCAGGCTTAGTCATAGGCGCCGGAACAGTGCACACACTAGATGAAGTTAAAAGAATTGCTGATGTTGGTGGGCAGTTCATTGTCGCTCCAGTTATTTCAGGATCAGTTTTGCGAACAGCACATGAACTTGGATTAGCCACATTTCCTGGTGCTGCGACTCCGACTGAAATTCAAACTGCGATTGATCTCGGTGCGACAGCAGTGAAAGTGTTTCCTGCGCAGCAATTGGGCGGGCCGGGATATTTAGAAGCAATTCGAGCACCATTGAGAAAACCAAAATTGATACCAACTGGGGGAGTTGATAGCTCAAACGCCAGACAATATTTGAACGCGGGGGCAATTGCAGTTGGTGTTGGTGGTTCAATGTTCCCAAAATTGGCTTTAGACAACGGTGATGTTGACGCAGTTAAGAGGGCTGCAACAGATTTTCTAAAGGCGATCCAATGACCGTTGAGGTAGTCACGCTCGGTGAAGCGATGCTTCGTATTTGGACACAAGTTGGTGAACGTTTAACAACTGCCGAGTCGTTTCGCGTGTCGGTTGGTGGCGCAGAGTCAAATGTCGCGGTTGCATTACGTCAAATAGGCAAATCTTCGTCCTGGATATCTCGATTGGCATCAGACCCTTTAGGCGAAAGGATTAGCCAAGAGATTGGTCGACACGGAGTTGACACATCCGGAGTTACTTGGGACAACAATTCGCGCACTGGCCTATATTTCGTTGAGTTAAGTGCTGCTCCGCGACCAGTGATGGTGCATTATGACCGAGCGAATTCTGCGGCGTCAAAAATGTCAACTCAAAACACAGATCTATCTGTAGTTGATTCGGCAAAAGTGTTTCATATTTCAGGAATAACTCCTGCGTTGAGTGCGTCCTGTGCGGCACTTGCACAGGCTGCAGTAATTTATGCAAAGTCTAAAAAAATTCTGGTGACTATTGACATCAATTATCGTTCGCGGCTTTGGTCTGTACAAGAAGCAAGACAAATTCTGTCGAAAATGTGTGAATCAGCGAGTTTAGTTATCTGCACTCGCGAAGATGCAAAAGATGTTTTTTCGATCAGCGGCGTGGCTGAAGATGTTGTTAAAGAATTGTCGAATCAATTAAATGTTTCAAATATTGTTCTAACTGACGGCGCAGTTGGCGCGTATTCTCTTATAAACGGCAAAGTTAAACTTACGAGCTCGATTAAGACAGATACTGTTGATCGAGTTGGCGCTGGTGATGCATTCGCTGCCGGGGTAATTAGTGGTTTAATTGATCAAAATATTGAACTAGGTGTTTCTCGAGGTGTCGCAATGGCTGCACTGAAACGCGGAATTTATGGTGATCAACTTACAACATCACTTTTAGAAGTTGATCAGTTGATTGCAGGTGCTGGTCGCGAGGTTTCGCGTTAATTTATTCGAATCGGATCTATAGTATTCCATGTCGAGCGAAAACTTCACCGATGTCTTGACCAGCTGCTAGTTCGTTTCGCACAATAGATTCACCCAACTGCTTTTCAGAAGCCAACTTAAAAACTTCGTCAACTAATTGGTGAGGAATAAATACAACACCAAGTTCATCCGCAATAACCCAGTCTTTAGGATTTACTTGCATTCGGCCACAGCGAACTTGCGTTTGCATTTCTATTGCAATTTGGCGGCCAGATGAATCAAGTGGCGACGTGCCAGTGCAGAATACGGGAAACTTAAGCTCAGCGATTTCATTTTTATCGCGCACTAGTCCGTCGGTGACGACGCCAATTGATCCCCGTGCGATTGCAGCAACGCTTAAAAGTTCTCCCCATACACCTGAATCTTGATCGCCAGCCTCAATCACGATTACTTCACCCGGTTGGATAATTTTAAATAAACCAAATAACCCCTCGTATGGATTATCAACAATCTTGTCAGTAGGAACACATCTGAGAGTTGCAACCTGCCCTGACATCTTTGCGCCTGACCAAAGCTGGTTTATTTGAGGTCCACAAAAAGAATTGCGAACGCCTAGCGTGTCGAGGACGTCGCTGATTAAGGCAGAACTTAAATTATGCACGTATGTCTGTGTTGTATTTACTTATCGCAGAACTGATAATCGAACGATCGTTAGTTGCGAAAAGTGAAACCCCACGATCAATATAAGACTTTGCCGTCTTGCCATCGCCGACTGGTATGCCAACTGAAATATTATATTTTTTCGCAGTTGTAATAACTTTGTCAAGTGCTGCTTCGACATCCGGGTGAGTCATTTGTCCCGGTACACCAAGATCTACTGACAGATCGGAAAGGCCCACAAACAAGCAGTCAATGCCTGGTACAGAAGCAATTGATTCAACATTTTTTACAGCTTCGCGGCTTTCTATTTGAATAATACAAATTGCATTTTTATTTGCGGCTGGTATGTATTCGTCAAGACTCATAGTCAAACCGAAACCAAAGTTCCTGGTTCCAGCGACACCGCGATTGCCTAATGGGGGGTAGTAGCAACCACGCACTGCGGTCTCGGCTTCTTGCCGATTGTTAATTTGTGGAACCATGACTCCACGGGCACCCGAGTCGAATGCTCGTGTTACAAGTTCTCGATTACCAGATGTAGTTCGAATTATCGGAGTCATACCTGTGTAAAGAGCCGAAATCACCATCGCTGATATTTGTTCCCACCCGACTGGTGTGTGCTCTGTATCAATGAATACAAAATCGCAACCTGCTAGTCCGCACATTTCAACTGTTTGTGCACCAGAGACCATCACAAAACAACCAACAACGGTAGCTTGGTTCGCAAGATTTTCTTTAAATGATTTATCAGTTCTAATATCAGACCAAGTCATGTTGTTTATAGTAGTAGCAGATGATTGCAGAAAGTTAATTTGATGGATCCAGCAAATGTTGATCGACGACGTGGGTTACTTGTCGGCATAAGCGATGCGTCACTGACGGTACGCAGCATGGTGATTGCCGGAGTCACTGGAAGAGTTGAGCAGAAAATTTTGTCTACGACGTTACAAGGCGAGAGCACTCGATTGATTAAGGCACCGATGCACTGGAGAACAGAGTCACCCGGTCGCTTCACGGCTTCGTTCGACTTACTTGTCATTTCTGGCGGATTGCAGATAAATGGCAAAAAAGTCGCGCCATATACTTTTCTGCGAGTTGACAAAAAGTCATTAGTGTCTGAATTTTCTTGTGTTGTCCCAACAACTGCATTACTTTGTGCAGACGGACCGCTAAAGTTCGTATCCGATCTTTCAGAGAGCGTCAAAGAACTGATCATTGGAAATACTTTCATTGACGACAACGATCCGAATTCAAATACTTTGTCTTCATATTGTCTGAGCCCTGCTAATTTACCGCGTCAGTATTGGATCCAAAGATGGGGAAGTGCCAATGATATGCAAAACAATGGCTGGCAAAGTCGAACAACTTCTGAAGAATGCTTTGTTCTAAGAGGTTGCATAGACGTGGGGACATCAGTCAACGGCAATGTACAAAGGTATATCTACGAAGTTGGCGGTTATTACTCGTTGCCGCCAAAGGTTTCTAAGCAGAGTTTAGAAATACGTAGCAAAGGTCCGACACTCACAATTCATATTTGCCCAGCAGATTCTCAAATTATTGAAAGCGCAACTAGTTAATTTTTATTTAAGAAATCAAGAATTGCGTTAATTGATTCGTCTGCGCATTCGGCGTAATGTCCATGACCGCTTCCATTAAAAATTTTAAGTTCTGACCTCTTGATTGACTCGGCGACTTGCCTTGCGCCAACCCCATTTGGCCCGGAGTCGAGTGGGGTTAATACATCTTCGGAACCGACCATGATAAGTGTCGGTGCTTCAATATTTTTCAAGTCGGCACGCACGTCGGCATCAATCATGACTTGGCAGGCATCAATAAACACGTCTGTGTCAGCGTTTCTCTTAGCCGTGTCTTGCATTAGGTCAATCAATTTTTCGCGGCCCTGTGAGTCGATGTATTCCCGAGAAAATGCTTTATTTACAAGCTCATCTGCAACCTGGATCGATCCAACGCCGTATGACTTTGCAAGATATTGCCATACCTTGAAATGTGAGACTCCCATGCCATCACATTTCGCAACGGCGCCAGCACCTAGTAGCAATTTGCCGACTCTTTTTGGAAACTTAATCGCAAATGCAATCGCAATAAAACTTCCCATAGATCCACCGTGGATGTGTGCCTTGTCTATGTTCAATTCAGCGAGAAGTGCCTCTAGATCGTCGCACCAAGTTTGGATCGTGTAGATCTGTTTTGGACGATCGCTTAGTCCGTAACCCCTATGGTCATAATTTAAGACAGTAAAATGTTTTTCAATATCGGGAGTAACTGTCTCGTAACCTTCGTGCGCGCTAACCGCTCCGCCGATCTGCACAACTACATCGCCTGAGCCAGAGAGCTCATACCAAATCTTTGTTCCATTAATTTTTGCAAAACTTGACGCCATAAATCCCCCTTTATCTTGTCAGATAAATCTCTTAGTTAATGTTCTTAATGCGTTGTCCATCCACCGTCTACGGCGAGAATTGAACCTGTTACATAACTAGACGCATCAGAAGCCAGAAAAATTAATGGGCCAATTATTTCGTCTAATTCAGCCCATCGCTTAAGTGCAACTTCCTGCTCAATAACTCTCAAAGCATGTTCAGAAAATTGAAAAGGTATGTTCATGTCTGTCAAAAACGGGCCCGGTGCAATGGCGTTTACATTTATCGGGATATTTGCCCACTCCATCGCGAGCGCTCTAGTTAGTTGATGCACTGCACCCTTTGCAGTTGTATATGGCGTACGGTTTGCTGCGCCGACAACGCCAAAAGTCGATCCCATGTTTATTACTCTGGCAGCTTTTGATTTTTCAAGTAATCGCTTTGCAGATCTACACATTAACCATGATCCCGTCACGTTTACGGCAAGTGATTTTTCAAATTCATCAACAGTCAAATCTTCGATGCCACCCCTGAGATTTATTCCTGCATTATTGACGAGGATGTCTAGTTGATTAAAAGTATTTTCGGCAAAATCAATGATTCGTTTGCAATCGCTTTCACTTGACACATCACCTTTAACACCAACAACTTTTTGATTGGTTGCAAGCGAGATTGCCTCAGCACGTGCTTTGATTTCGGTTTCGTTTGTGCTTGTAATAATCACAGAGGCGCCGGCGTGTGCCAGTGCCTCCGCGATTATCGCTCCGAGTCCTCTAGATCCGCCAGTTACTAAAGCAACTCGATCGGTAATGCCGAAAAGATCTAGAGGTTTTGTGGTCAATTACGCTCCGGGTCTTCCGGCGGCGTGTACTTCTTCGTAACTTGGTCCTTTGCCTGAATCAACCCAATACTTCTTAGCCCAGCCGACACCTTCCCATGTTTTCAAAACTGTAGGTGTGAGTTTGAATAACCATCGCGGTTGTCCAAGTGATGCTGTTATGTATTCCGGTCCATTTGGTCCGAGGTATCGAATGGCCATTGCTCTGGCGTATTCAACCCACTTACCTCCAGTGTTTGGTTTTTCAATTACTTCTGCTCGACCTTGAGCCCAGACTTTTGGCATCTCGAAAAAACGATCGTTCGCCTCGTCGGATACAGAGCCTTCATCGATAACGATCCCGACTTCTGGTCTACGCTCAAGAAGTTTGGCAATCTCGGCTCTCTCACGAAGTACGAAGAAAAATGCCTCGCCATCCCAGTGGTACCAAGCAGGAACGATGTGCGGCATACCGCTGTCGTCAATTGCAGCAATTCTTACGTTTGCGTTTCCTTTTAAATAAAGATCCATACGGTCTTTACTCATCGGACCGATCTTTCCTCGCCAGTTCTCTGCCATGATCTCTCCCTCGTTGTTATATTATTTAATTGAACACTAACAATTCGATAGTGAAGATACAAATTTGATCATTTTGCAAATAACTGAGGTGGCGGAATAATCACGTGTTGTTTTGCAACCCAAAATGTCCCTGTGGTTTTTGCGTAATTACTTACGTCGGCCCAAGCTGCTTGACCTGCTTCGGATGCAGTCGCATTTGCAAGAGCTTGTTCGTCTTCGAACCATTGTTCAACGAAAGCATCAGTTTCAATCTCGCCGGCGATCTTTCTAACGACCTCAGAAACGACGTAGCCCTTAATGCCGGGTGCCTGTCTTGAAATAGGTGCATGTACGTTAAACCAATAATCAAAAAATTCATCTTTTGTGAAATCATCACGACGGTATGCGGTGCCAATAGTTTTAATCATTTGAGTTTCCTTTATTTTTGAATTTAGAGGATTAATTTTCGGGTACGTCGTACACCTGTGCGGTGAGTCCACCATCAACGATGATATTTGCACCCGTAATATATTTGGCTTCATCAGATGCCAGAAATAGAAAAGTATTCGCGATGTCGTCAGTTGAAGCGAGTCGATTTAGAGGCACGGCAGGGAAGCCATTTGTTCGCCATTTATCCATCAATTCTTTGCCAGCAAGATCAACTGACTGCTGCGTATCGGCGGGTCCCGGGCTAACACAGTTCGCTCGAATGTTGAACGGAGCGCACTCAACAGCAATTGCTTTAGCCAACGCAACAAGGGCAGTTTTAGCAACTGCGTATGCAGTGAACCCGCGACCGTGTCCAAGCGAACTAATAGACGCGGTAAACAGAATTACGCCACCGCCTGTGTCTTTCATTGCTTTAGCTGCACGTTGCGCAAGAACGAAGTATGCATCAAGGTCAACTGAGAGTACATGTCTCCAAGACTCGTCTGTAATATCTAAAAAGTGGGTGTCGGCCCACGCGGCCGCATTACTAATCAGCACATCAAGTTTCTTGTCAACATTTAACGCTTGCGCCACTACATCAGCACATTGCTTCATGTCACCAAGATCTGCACAGATTGTCACCGGGTTGGCGCCCAGTTCTCGAATCGCTATAGCGGTTGCGTCAAGTCGATCTTGCAATCTGTCTACAAGGTAGATGTTTTTGGCGCCTTCACTTGCAAATAACTCCGCAGTTCTGCGCCCAAACCCACTACCAGCACCTGTTATTAATATATTTTTACCCTTAAACCGTTGCATAGCATCCCCCTTTTTCTTTTTTAGTTATTTTGCATCTATTTTTGTAATCTCTAGTCGGCTCGGTTGATTTTGATCATGAAAAACAACTTGGGTGGCTGCAAGATACTCTGAAAAATGTTCTTGGTAATTGTGATTGCCAGTCTGAGAATTTCTGTCCCATTGTGGAAAGTCGCTACCAGCAATTGCTACTCGCAACCTTGACCCACGTGCCATTAAATAGCCGACAGGTCCAAGAGAAATTGTGTATTCATTTATCGTGTTCGGTGCTACTGGGGTAGGGCTCACTAGCGAAGTGCGATAATTGGATCTAATGATTCCTTCTTGAATATTCGTGCTAACTCCATCTTGTGTGACTTCGCAGAGTCGAGCTACAAAATCTAATTCAAGAGCCGAAGAGCTGGCATAAAGAATAATTTTGGCGTCGCCAATTAGTAAATTCTCGTTTTCGAACTTTTCGCTTGTGTATACAAGGACCATTCTTGACGATTCACTCACGTGCTGATCGGCAGGGCCCATAGGGGTTATTGAGTCAAAACAACAACTATGACCACCATTACTTTGAATTGGAATTGATGGGTCTGAAATAAATAAGTCGACGTGCTCGTCAACCGCGACCTGGTTACTTAATTTTCCATCGCCAAATTTTGAGTTTGCCCGACCACCAGAGTGGAAGAACCATTTTTCTATTGGCGCATTCGATGTTGGCCAACTATCAAGATCTAGTCGCTCTCCGTTGACTGGGTATACAGTCACCGCGCTAGCTAAAACGTCAGTCTTTTTGTTTTTCAATATTTCATCAAACCAGCGGATTGTCCAGTCATCAATTTCAGAGGTGCTCGGTTCTGCTTTGCCCGTATTTCCAACCGGACTCCATGGCATATGAGTCCAAGGGCCGATTAGAAGTTTTTGTTGCGCGCGAGTTTTGGCTGAACCTCCGGCATTTGAAATCCCACAAAAGTTTTTTACCGAGCCAGATAAAAAGATGTCATACCAGCCGGCGATATGCAACGACGGAACATCAATTCGCGAATAGTCTTCATCGATACTCCAACGCTTCCAATAATCGTCATATGTTGGATGTTCAAGCCAATCAAAAAAATACTTAGCGGGTTTATTTTTAAGTGGTGGATAGTTTTTAAGTGGCGTTGACCAAAACCAATTACTCGCAGACCCAAGACTCGACGACAACTCTTCAAGGTCTGAGATATTTTTGTTACGAGCAGCCGTGTTCATTGCCAATAAATTTGCCCAGTAGCAATTGAAGGCGAGTGCAAAAGCCCCACCGTTATAAGTCCAACCTTCGAAGTATTGCGAAGCTGTAAAACCAGGCACGATTGCCTTTAACGATGGTGGTCGCGAAACTGCGGCCAATAACTGAGTCGCGCCGAGGTATGAAAAGCCAAACATTCCAACTTGGCCGTCTGACCCAGAAACAAGGGCGGCCCACTCAACAGAGTCGTAACCATCGTCTGATTCATTTGCAAATGGGTAAAAATCGCCGTCTGAGGCGAATCGTCCGCGAGTGTCTTGAACAATCACTATGTAACCGTGTTCTGCGTACCACGCAGGATGCGAATTGCCGAAAGATGAAAGCGCTGCGCGCTTGTCGTAAGGGCTTCTGACTAGCAACACTGGATATTTGCCGTCTTCGATGGGGCGGTAAATGTCACTGCGTAAAATCGTGCCATCTCGCATTTGGCATTTTGCATCGCGCTCGACTACGGCGTTGAATCCAAGAATTCGCTCGAACTTTGTTGATTCAGTGACCATCAGCGGCGGCTAGTCATATCTAATGGTAAATAGAGCGTTACTGATTTGATGGCCATTGCCGTAAAGATATATTATTTAAAATGTAATTTGCAAATCCTTATTAGTAAGCACACCGCTTTCTAATAGGTGAACCATAAATGATTAGTTTAAAAATAAGTTTGATTTTAAGGAGATCCAAATGGATGAGTTATTTGCGGGTGTAGAAAATTCGTTGAATTCTGAGAACGAAATCAAGGTTGCCAATTTTATTCGAGAAAGACAACGAGAGATTTTTGAGTTCACATGTGATCTGATTAGAACGCCATCTATAAATCCGCCAGGCGACGAACGCGAAGTTAGCGCGGTCATCTGTAATCGGCTTGATCAGCTGGGTGTCAAAGATGTCCAGCTTTTGGCATGCGATGCAACACGTCCAAATGTTGTCGCACAAGTTGTCGGAGGCAAGCCTGGAAAGCGAATAATGTTTTCGGGTCATATTGATACAAAACCGCCAGGAGATCTTTCTCAATGGAAGACAAATCCACTTGAAGCGGTAGTGCAAGGCGATCAATTAATTGGACTTGGGTCAGGCGATATGAAGGCGGCAGTTGCGGCAATGGTTTATGCAGCTGCGGCCCTAAAAACACTTGACTCATTCCCAGGTGAAATCGCTCTTGCTCTAACTGCTGATGAAGAAAACGGTTCTGTCTACGGATCTAAATGGTTAGCCGATCAAGGACATATCAAAGCAGATGTTTGTGTGATCGGTGAGCCAGGCGGAATCTTCACTGAATGGGAGTCAGTCCATCTTGTATCTCGTGGAGCTGCATTATTTAAAGTTGTCGTATTCGGCACTCAAATGCATTCGTCAATTTCTGACCAATTGCCAGCAGTTAATGCAACACTTAAAATGGCGGCTCTCGCGATCAAGATGCAAAACGAATTAAAAAGCTATTTGACATTTGATGAGCATCCACTCTGCAAATTTGGACCGACGGTAAACATCGGAGTTACAGCTAAATCCGGAGTTACCTACGGAGTGTTCCCGGGTAGGGCAGAGTTTGCATGTGATGTTCGAACAGTTCCTGGGATGACTGAAGAGCAAGTTAAAAAAGATATTTTAAGATTTCTTAGCGACGCAAAAAAATCAGATCCAGAGTTAAATGTCGAATTGGAGTGGAACCTGATGGTGGGTGCTACTGAGATAAGTATGGACGACCCAGTAGTCGCGTGCTTGCAACAGGTTTCAAAACATGTGCTTGGCACAACGCCAAAACTTGATGCTTTCCCTGGCGCAACCGATGCCTCATATATCCAAACTGCAGCAGGTGTGCCATGCATCGCATCTTTTGGTCCGGGATATTTGCCCCGTGCGCACAGCCCAAACGAAAATATGCACGTCAATGGAGCAGCTCAGGCTGCCATGATTTACGCACTCGCGGCAGTGCGGTATCTCGAACAAAAATAAGCAAAGTGGTCATATTCCCCATTAAAACAGAGGCTTGCAGAAATCCAAACTCTATGTTATATTCTTTTCGTTAGTAAATATCCATCATAATCAGGGGGGCTTGTAATGAGTAATTCATGGATTGAAGATCAATACGGTGCAGATGTCGCGCAGTTAGCTGCCGACTACGAAGCAAAGAAATTCGGTAGGCGTTCGTTTTTAGGAAAGTTGACTGCGGCTGGTTTTTCTGTTGGTGCTGCTGCATCAATTTTGGCAGCATGCGGATCAAGTTCTTCTGAATCAGGCTCAACCGACTCGGTTGCATCAGGTGACACAGTTGCTGTAAGTTCGGCACCAAAAGCTGGTGGACAACTTCGCGAGGGTTACCCACGTGACGTTTCAAAACACGACCCAGTAACTACGAACTGGTATGACCCAGCCTTCAGTGCAATTTACGAAACGATTGTTACAGATGGTCTTGACGGTGACACTGTTGCCCAATTTGCAACAGGGTACGAAGTCTCCGCTGATGGTCTCACCTACACATTCGACATTCCAGAAGGTCGAGTAAGTCATAGTGGTGGGGTCATGGGTGCACAGCAAGTTTCTGAATTGTTGCAGATTATTAAAGACACGAGTTTCATCGGTGGAGTATCAACTGTTCCGATGGAAGGATATTCGTTTGAAGGCAACAAAGTAATTATGAAAATGAAGAACGCTTGGCTTGGCGCAATCAACCCACACAAAACTGGTTATTGGGCTCTTGCAAACGTTGATACTTGGAAAGCCGCTGGTGGAAAAGATCCAAAGTCGACATACGGCACAGATACCGCTGATGGTACTGGACCATTCACTCACACCGAGTGGGTTCCTGGAAGCCATACATTAGTAAAGAAATGGGATGCTTACCCAGGTAGCAATACTCCATATGTAACTAACACAGGTGCTGCGTACCTCGATTCAATTCGTTGGAGCGTAATTACTGAAGGTGGACAACGTGCAACGATGCTTGAAAACGGAGAGTTAGACACACTCCTCGGGCCAAACTACGCAGACCTTGAGCGCCTCAAATCAAACGCTGATTTGACTGTCATTCAACATCCTGAGTGGTCTGGATACATGCTTTCAATGAACCGTGACTATCCAGAATTCTTCGGTGACAAATTGACTCGTCAGGGTCTTTCACATGCGTTGAATCGTCAAGGAATGGTTGATGCGATTTTGTTCGGAAACGGTGACGCAACTTATGGTCCGTTCCCGAAGACTGACCGTCAATATGATCCGAAAGTTGAAACTTACAATACATACGACGTTGAACTTGCAAAATCGAAATTGGCAGAGGCCGGTTGGGTTGCAGGAAGCGATGGAGTGCTCGCTCGTGAGGGTGTTCGCTTCGAATTCGAATACGTTGTAGAAGACGAATCAACTCAGAAGTTGGTGTCAGAAGTTGTGGCACAGCAATTCAAAGAAGTTGGTGTAGTCGCTAAGTTGAGAGTGGTTGACCGCGCAGTTGCCTTCCAAGAGCAATCTGGTGAAGGACGAGAAGCAGCTCCAATGGCGCTGTTCTTCTGGCTCTGGCCAGTTCCGCTTGACATCATGGTCATCTTCGGATCATCCGAGACGATTCCGGTGCCAAACTTCTCGCACGCAATTGAACCAACAATTGATGCAGCAATTACAGAGTGGCGACTTTCAGGAACTCCAGAGGCAGCAATTACTGCGTCGTCGAAGTTCCAAGTTGAATGGGCAGACACACTTCCGTACTTGCCATTGATGAACCAATATGCAACGTTCGTGCACCACAACTATGTAAAGAACTGGGCGCCGTTTGTTTGGAATCTCTACCCGCTCTACAACGACGTATGGTTAGATCAGTAATAACTTACTTAAAGAGTATTTAATTAAGCGAGGGCTTGATAGATCAAAAGATCTATCAAGCCCTCGCAATATTTTCATAGAGGGTTGTTAATGAACTTGCTCCATCGGGCTCGAAGAAATAAACAGTTGGTAAGTGGTTCGGTACTGGCAACGATAATTGTCGTGCTCGGAGTCTTCGGTCCATTTCTGCTAGGTGATTACAGTCATCAAGATTTGCTTTTGGGTCATTTACCTCCGAAGACATCCGGCTACTTGCTTGGTTCAGATGCATTGGGTCGTGACATTGCCGCCCGTGCAGTTGTTGGTATCCGAATTAGTTTGTTCGTCGCAATTTCAGTAACTGCAATCGCAGTGATAATCGGCACCGCGATCGGGCTCACCGCCGGCTACGTAAGAGGTGCGATTGATAATTTGATCACACTTATTGTTGACTTTATTTGGGGATTTCCACTCATATTGGTAGCAGTTTTAGCTGCTGCAAGTATTGGATCTGGTTTGCTACCAGTAATTCTTGCAGTCGGACTTGTAAACACAGTTGCAATTGCTCGCGTGGTGCGTGGCGAAGTACTTGGGCTTACGGAAAAAGAATTTATAGTTGCGGCAAAAGCCGGTGGATACTCAACGGTGAGAATACTTTTAAAGCATCTATTGCCAAATGTCATGCCAGTAGTACTTGTTCTATCGTCATACTATGTCGCGGTTGCCATCATCGCAGAAGCATCACTTTCATTTGTTGGTTTAGGAGCGCAACCGCCTTTACCGAGTCTGGGTCAAATGGTCTCTGATGGTCGCAGTTTTTTAATAATGAACCACTGGGAGTCGACAGTGCCAGGTGTCGTGATTTTTATAATGGTGCTAAGCGTAAGTTTGATCGGTGACGGATTGCGAGATCTGCTAGATCCAAGATTGCGCACCGCAGTTGAGAGAGCAAGTTCAAAATGAAAAGTATTATCAGTCGAGTTGTTAGTACGTTGCTATTACTTTTAGCGTCGTCTCTTGCAGTTTTTGCCGCTATTAGATTCTCGGGCGGTGATGTAACTGCTGCACGTATGCCGGCATCAGCATCGGCCGAAGATCGAGAATTATTTCGTCGCCAAATTGGCCTTGACAAGCCAATCCTTGAGCAATACGTCACTTATATGGGCAATTTCGTTACTGGAGATCTTGGTAACTCGCTAACAAGTAATGCCAAAATCAGCACCTTGGCAGGTGAAAAGATTAGAAATAGTTTAATTCTTGGCGGGTCGTCTATTTTGATTGTTTTTATTGTTGGCGTGCCACTTGGGATGATTGCGGCATTGAAGCGAAACACTTGGATTGATACAGGAGTAACTTCGTTTTCAGTTGCAGGAATGGCTATTCCAAACTTTTGGCTCGCTTTACTAACTATTTACTTATTTGCATCAACACTGCATTGGCTACCATCTGGCGGTCAGGGCGGTTTTAAGTCTCTAATTCTCCCGGCACTTGTCTTGAGTGCAGAAGGAATCGCGCTCACCGTTCGAATGACCAGATCTGCGATGCTTGAGAATATAGGTCAGGATTTTGTTCGAACATTGCGCGCAGCTGGTCTGAGTGAGAGAAGAATTTACTTTAAGCATGTGCTGCGCAACTCATTGTTGCCGATTATTTCTCTCGCTGGTTTGCGAGTAGGTCAAGTTGTTGGGTATGCCCTAGTAGTAGAGACAATTTTTGGTTGGCCAGGTGTAGGGCAAATTTTAGTGAACGGCGTGCTCCGCAGAGATTACCCAATAATTCAGTTTTTTTCGTTGCTTCTTGTAATTGCGGTAACTCTCGGCAACTTATTTGCAAGCATTGGTTACACACTTGCCAACCCACGATTGAGGAAGTAGTTACATGAAACAAACTCCTCTTCTTGAAATTCAAGATCTATCAATTGGCCTTAAAGGCGACAATATTGAATATGACATTGTAAGAAATGTCAACTTTACAATTAATGAAAATGAGATCTTAGCGATAGTCGGTGAGAGTGGCTGTGGAAAGTCGTTAACAGCGCTTTCAATACTTGGTCTACATGCGAGTCCGCCGCTACAAATTACTAGTGGCTCAATTAAATTTGGCAATAGGGATTTAACGAAAGTTTCTCAAGAAGATCTGCGTAGAGTGCGCGGCGCTGAAATTGCAATGATATTTCAAGATCCGATGAGTGCACTTGACCCGATGTTTACGGTTGGTACATTGCTTCGGTCTGCAATACGCGCTCACAAAAAAGTTGACGACGCTACGGCCGAAAAAATTTCGCTTGAGTGTCTTGCTGACGCTGGAATTGAAGATCCTCGACGTCGGTTAGCAGAGTATCCTTTTCAGCTTTCTGGTGGGGTTTCGCAACGTGTGATGATTGCATTGGCTTTAGTTAATAACCCTAAAATCATTATTGCTGATGAACCAACTACTGCGTTAGACGTGACAGTTCAAGCGCAAATTCTTGAGAGACTGAAAGATCTCAAGAAAGAGCGTGGCATGAGCATCATGTTGATTACTCATAATTTGGGCGTAGTCGCGTCAATCGCAGATCGAATGGCTGTGATGTACACAGGCGAAATAGTTGAGATTGGCTCAGTTGAGAATGTATTTGGTAAACCCCAACACCCATACACAAATGGATTACTTGGAGCGGTACCACGATTAGGTAGTGGCTCTGCTGAATTGATTCCAATTGTTGGTCGTGTTCCCCAGCCAGATAATTTACCAAGTGGTTGTACCTTCGTAGATCGTTGTGGCAGGGCAGTTGAAAAGTGTTCGACTCAACGTCCTGAGTTGGTTTCGCAGGGCTCGGTAGATGTTCGTTGTTTTAATCCGTTCAAATAACAGGTCAGCATTAAATGTCGAAACGAATTGCAATTGAGTTTGCGTCATCTACGCCGGATGTTCTTAGAGGTATAAAACTCACGAATGCTGGTGCGAGTCGAGTTCTATTAGTGCATTCGCTCGGCGCTGATCTTGACGAATTCGGATCGTTGCCAGAAAAGTTATATGCTCGTGGATACGAACCTATTGCCATTGACCTAATTGGTCACGGAATTTCTGATGGCTCGATTGATTTACTGCGTATTCGTGAAGATCTTCTCTGTCTAATCAAACAGCTTGTTGAAGACGGAGATTCGATTGGTCTCGTGATGTCAGGTCGTTTAGCAACCGTCGGCGCACATATTGGAGTAGCCGACAAAGTTGCTGCACAAATATATGTAAACCCAGAACTTGATGAGGCAATCATGAACCAAGAAAATCGTGCCCAGTCGATACGTTTAGTGGTACACGGCGACGATCCAAATATTGCTGCCACCAAAACTAAGAAGTTCTTTTCATACCTTCTTGGCGAGAAGATGATGGTTTCATCTTTGAGCGCCCATTTAGGACTGTTGCAACTCAGTGAATTAAGCCAAATTCAGAATCACGTTGAACTCTTTCTTCACCGCTATTTGAGTCAGAAACCCGAAACAAGACCGGTTAAACCAACAATCGAAAGGGCGTTATGAGCAAAGTAGTTGATGCACATCTCCATCTATTTAGTGCGGTAAGTGACAAGTTTCCTAGAACCGAATATCCAATCATGGCAGAAGCCGATCGCGAAGAACTTGCAGAGAAACTCTTGGTTGAGATGGCTAACGCCGGGATAGATCACGCGATCGTGGTGCCACTCTCAAGTGATGACGAATATCTGCAGGAAGTGCTTATGAAGTTTCCCGGCAAATTTGCTGGGGTGGGCGTATTTGACCACTCGAATCTTGACGGTGTTAAAGGAATCGAAAAGAGGCTCACTAAAACGCGCCTCCAAGGACTTCGATTTTTTGGGTTAGAAGCAACAGTTGATTGTGATGTAACAAAGCTAAGTTGTTATCCCGTTCTAGAACTTATGTCTCAATCTGGAATGGTGGTTTGGTTCTACGGAGATTTGGTACAACTTGCAGCGTTAAAGAGAGTTATGACACTTTTACCAACGCTTAAAGTTGTGCTTAACCACTGCGGGTTCTTGCCAAATATGCATGCAGAAATGCAAATTGATAAATATCGTCGACCACATTTTGATGTGCAGTTTCCACCGGTTGACTTGCCCGTCGTAGAGCAGATGGCGAGTGAGTATTCAAACTTATATGTTCATTTTTCGGGGCAGTATGCGTTCACTCATAACGAGTACCCGTATTCTGATTTCACTGAAATTGCGCAACGGCTGCACAGGTCATTTGGAGTAAAAAGAATGCTTATGGCTTCAGACTGGCCTTGGATAGAGTTCGAGCCTGGTTACGCAAAAGTATTGAATCTCGTAGATGTATTGTTGCCAAATTTGACCTCTGACGAAAGAGATTCGGTCAGAGGACTAACAGCACTTACATTGTTTAGCTTTTAATTAAGCCCATTCTTTAATTGCTGCTGCTAAGCGGCTTGCGCCTTGTTTAAGATCAGACTCACTTGATGCAAGCGATACTCGTACGTAGTTACCAGAACCCGGCCCGAACGCTGAACCGGGCACAACAGCAACTCGTTTTTCGGTGATCATCTGAGAGACAAAATCTACGTCAGACATACCCGACGCAGTTATGTCGACCATTGTGTAGAAAGCGCCGGTCGGCTGTGCAAACTTGACGCCATTTTCGGACAAAATTTTGGTTACAAGAGAAGCACGTTTTGCGTACGCATTTCGCATTTCAGATACGCAACTTTGGTCGCCTGTAATCGCGGCAAACGCTGCTTTTTGAGCGATGGAGTTAACACACGAGGTAATCGGTTCTTGAGCACGCAAAATATGGCTGACAATAGACATTGGGCCTGTCAAATATCCAACGCGCCATCCAGTCATCGCATAGGTCTTTGAAAAGCTAAAGACACTGATAACTCGACCTTCTTCGTCAAGCGGTTGCAATGAGACTGGCGGCTTATCAAAATAAATTTCATCATAAACTTCATCAGAAATCACCCAGAGGTTATGTTTTTTCGCGACCTTGAGTATCGCCACAAGTTCGCTTTCAGGGATTATTGCACCACTCGGGTTACCTGGTGAGTTAAGAAGCAAGACCTTTGTCTGAGAAGTAATTTTTGCTTCTATATCTGCAGCTGTCGGCACTAAATCATTTTCAATTCGAAGCGGATAAAAAACTGGAACTGCTCCAAGCAAAATAGTCATTTGCAAATAATTTGGCCAACTTGGGTCAGCGAGCAAAACTTCATCGCCTCTGTTCAGAAGTGCTGTCAGCGAACTAAATACTGATGCAACTCCGCCAGGCGTTACTACTATTTGTTCGGGCGCGACAATAATTTTGTTGCGGTCGCGAAGCTTTTGTGAAAGCCCTTCGCGCAGTTCGGCTATGCCAGCATTCGGTGTGTACTTTGTAAAATCGGAATTTAGTGCTGCCTGCGCCGCATCTTTTATATGTTGCGGTGTTGTAAAACTAGGTTCTCCAACTTCAAGGCGAATACAGTCGGGATATTTGCTCGCCTCGTCAAACACTCTGCGAATACCTGATCGAGGTAGATGTTGTACTGAAATTGAAGCGTCTGGAGATGTCATGGATCTAGTTCGCTGGGTAATGGCAAGAAGTTTGATGCTGCGCCGACAAACTTTGCAGTACTGGAGATTCACTCTTGCAACGTTCGTCATCTGCACCAACAGGGCAACGGTTTGCAAATTGGCAACCAAGGTGGGATCCGGCTGAGCTTGAGATGTCTCCTCGCAAAATAATGCGTTTACGTTTGCGTTCAAGATCTACATTAGGAATTGGGCTAGCCGACAACAGAGCTTGTGTATATGGGTGGGCTGGCTTTGAAAACACCTCATCTGCCGCACCGTATTCAACTATTTTGCCGAGATACATAACTGCGACTTGATCAGCGACATGTTGGATTACCGCGAGATCGTGGGAGACGAATAAGTAAGTGAGGTTAAGTTTTTTCTGAAGACCAATAATTAAATTCAAAATTTGTGCTTGCACTGAAACGTCAAGAGCAGAAACTGGCTCATCAAGAATAAGTACGGATGGCTCAAAAGCCAGAGCACGTGCGATACCAACTCGTTGGCGCTGGCCGCCCGAAAATTCGTGCGGATATCGATCAACGAGAATCGGGTCGAGACCGACAAGGTCGAGCAGTTCGTTGACGCGTTGTTTGCAAGCATCATGGGTCATACCCAGATGAGTATGAAGCGGCTCAGAAACAGTTTGAAATACAGACATGCGAGGGTTCAGCGAACCATACGGATCTTGAAATACAACCTGCATATTGCGTCGAACTGCAGTCATCTCAGACTTGTTTAAAGTCAGAATATCTCGTGGTTTTGAATCTATTGATGAGTCACTTCTAAGTAAAATTTGACCAGAAGTAGGTTCTATTAATCGCAAAATCGCCTTGACAAGCGTAGTTTTGCCGCAACCAGACTCGCCAACTAATCCGAGAGTCTTGCCAGCAGGAATCTCAAGTGAGATGTCTTTCAAGACCTCAACTGAAGTTTTTTTCTTAATCGCCAACACGCCTCGTTGTGTATATGTGTGGCGAAGGTTACGTATCGACAGAGTGCTATCGGACGTTGTTTGATTCTTGATAGTCACAACCACATCAGAGATGCTATAACATATAATCTGATAGCGCAATTTAAAGTTTTCAACTTTTATCCGATGGAGGCATTGAAATGAGCGAAGAATATCGCGGCAAAATGGGCGGACTTACTGATGAGGAACGAAATGGATTTCTTGCTGGCGATGCACTTGCACGTCTGGCGGTTCTGAGAGAAAACGGTTCTCCATTTGTTGTACCAGTTTGGTATCACTGGGACGGAAAATCTTTGTGGTTTATTGGCCGTGAGCGTTCTGAGTGGTGCAAGTGTATTCAACACGACCCACGAGTCGCTGTTGTAATTGATAAAGAGCACGGCCAGCCTGATACGAGCACTGGCACGATGTCGCAGATTCCAAAGATTATGGTCGACGGAAATGCCGAAATTATCGAAACCCCAAATGTCGGTGGTCAATGGGTTGGCATTTGCGAAAAGATGGCAATTCGTTATCTTGGCGAAAATGGCCCGTCGTATTTGACTTCAACTCTAAATCAACCACGATGGTTGATTCGTTTGACGCCTTCAAAAATGACCACGTGGAAAGGTGTTGGCTGGGCAAAGAAATATTGGGTCGATGGTACCGGTGGACCATCGTTTGATGAAGCGCATGGATTAAAGAAGTAAATTCTTCATCCAAGCTAGAGTCTTTTGGTTCCATTCTTCAGGCATCTCGTGAAAAGCGATGTGACTAGATCTTGGGCCAGTAAATAGTAAAAAATCAGCGTGTTTGATTTTGCTATTGACTTCATGACCGTAACGAGCTGGCACTTGCCAGTCCATCTCGCCAGAAGAAATTAATGTTGGCACCTTGATCGTGTGAAGACGGTCAAGAGTGTTATGAGTTTTATCTGCAAAAAAGTGTCCAAGTAATCCTTGCTTTGTTGGAGGGTGTGGGTTTTCAAGAATAAACCCACGTTCAAATGCCGCGACATCATTAGGGCACTCGTTGATGAAGTTAGGACTCGCAACCCAAAGTAGGGCAGTGCGAATGTAACTTGCGAAATCATCATGAATCACCGGCAACTCCATCGAGTCGATCATTCGGCAAAACCATTCATCCGACTTTCCCCAGGTGCAATGCAACTGCAGAGAATCAAGCATCTGTGGGTAGTTAATTGCAAACTCTTGGGCGGTGGCTGATCCAAGTGATAACCCGGATATGTGAGCCGACTTAATACCTAAAAACTTAAGAAGCGCAGCTGCATCATCGGCTAAAACTCTCATGCTGTAACTTCGTGGGTCAGGTGGGCTGGTTGATTGGCCAGTACCTCGAGCATCATACGTAATTACGGTGAAGTCACTTTTGTATGCCTCAACCTGCGACGCCCAAGTTGTGTGGTCGGCCGCAGTACCCATGATCAGTAGTAACGGTGGACCTTGACCGTTGATCTCGTAATACATATCTATTTCAGTGGGTAGTGAAATTATCGGCATACTGGTTAGTCTTTTTGTTTCTCAAACTTGAGACTGAATTCAAGTATGCAATTTGGCTCGGTATAAATAAAAACAAGTGGGACAGATGGATTTGGAATCTTCCATTCATCAAATTGAATCTGAATCTGGCCGATTACCGTGATAACAGAATTTTGAAGTGTGCTCGACAATGAAAGAGTGACCTCTTTGGTTGTACCGCGTAAAGTCAGATTTCCTGTAGCAGTATTGTTTACGGTCGAACCGTTTAGGGGCTTTTCAACTAAAATAATTGGCTCAGTGAGCACAAAGTTCGCCAATGGGTATTTTTCGGTATCCATAATTCGACCATTAAATTGAGCGTCACGGCCACCACTATCACTTTGAAAAGTCTTCATATTTACTTCGAAAGTGGCTTGCGTTATTTCTGAATCAAGAATTTTGAGCGAGCCCGTCACTTCGCTAGATCGCCCAACTGTCTCAAAAGTTTTTAGGGCTATTCGCTCATTTATGCGATAGCCGACTTGAGAGCCAGAGATAAGTTTCCAATTGCCGGAAATTTCAATTTCTCCTGTCGTGGCAGTAACGCCGTCGTTACTGATGCTCGTTTCGTTGAATGGGTTTAGTGGTTCATCGCGAAATAAGTTCGTGTACAGCCAAGGTCCTCCAACTATCAATATCGCTACGGCTGACGCAATATAGATAAGTTTTTTTCGGTTAATTGAGAACTTCATTGATTCTTGCCGCCTATTGTGACTTGTGAAACTACGTCTTTCCATTCATCTGAGGCATCGCGTTGAACACAGTAATTCAAAGCGATAAATCGTTTAGAAACAGATAAAAACTCTTGCTCATTTTCAATTGAAATTGATTCTACGATTACGAATATTTCGCCGCAGCTTTTGTGTACCGAGTTAAATAACTCTAAGTCGATATCTCTATTTTTAGTTCGCAAACTTTCCGCACTAAAAAATACAATGCCAGAAAATTGATTTGCTTCAAAGTTGATGTCTGCAATTGAAAGCTTCTGGCCTGCGCCGGTTCTAAATTCTTGAGTTTGTTCGGCACTTCTTTTTTGAAGTAGGACGTTGATTGCTTTTCGCTGTAAATCTAAGCTTGGAATTTTCGAAACACCTGGCTCAAGAAAACTTCCGTCTTCGTATTCGTGAAGTACAGAAAGATATTTTTTCATCTAAATTGTTCTCTATGTTGAAAATCTAAACCCAGGTCTGTGAGCTGAGAAGTCTGAAGAACATCGAAATACCTAAGTTGATCCTTAAGACCTGTCGGTGAGAATAGGTTTTTGAATCGAATATTCATCGAAAGTCGAGATTCATTTTCTTTGTTAACGATTGAACCGTGAAACAAACCCGACCAAAAAATAAGCGCACTTCCAAATGGAACTTCCATTAATGCGGCATGCTCTAATAAAATTTCGTCAAAGCCATTTTTGTCATTTGGATTTTGTCTGATGTGTTCTGCAGCTATTTGTGAGTGTTCTCTGTCAAGCACATACATGCTTTTGGTATTGAAGCAATCAACAAACGGTAACCAAACGACAACTTCATATGGTGAATTCGCAGGGGCGTCACGGTGTAATTCTGTGGGCATTGGGTATTCGGGAGGTTGAAACACGAGATTTGGAGTTTTTTGTACCAAAACATCAGGCCCAACGAGCGGCTCTAATTTTGATCTGAATATTTCAAAAATCTTGGTGCCGACATCAAGCTGATTTGATAATTGTGCGGTCAGCTTGAGCCGAAATGAGTTTGCATCATCTGGAGATTTGAACGCTTTATGAAGTGAGTTGAGATCATCAATAACGACCTCGTTGGTTTTTTCGCCTATTAGCTTGTACGAAATATCTCGGATAAGTTTCTGAAAATCATTGAGCGCTGACAAATCATCGGACGCTATAATTTCGAACCCATTTTGTTTAAAAGTCGAGATCATCTAAGTTGACAATTGAAGGTTAGATCATCTGCGAACTTGGCATTACGCCTATTCGTTAGTTAGATCCGAGTTGTTTTTGAGCGTTGTCGGCGTCAAACCCCGCCCGAATCAACCTGGCTGTTGTCTCTAGATGCGTTGTGAGTGCCTTTGCGGCTTGAATATTATTGCCAACCGTAAGATGCTTGAGTATTTCATGATGTTCAGCATCAGCTGCGTCGTGCCTATATTTCAGTGAAAGCCTCTGATACCTATCTGCATGTGCCCATAGTTGCTCAATCAATTTGATTCGACGTGGTGAATTTGACTTTCTGTAAATATTGAAGTGAAAGTCAAAGTTGAGTTTAATTACTTTTGAGCTTTCACCAAGTTTACGGAACTCAGTCATCTTCCCAAGAATGTGCTCTAATTCGGCTAATTCTTTTTCGGAGAATTTATCTGAACTTGCAACTGCTCCAGACTCAAGTTCTATTCGAATACGGTACAAATCATCAAGATCACTAATTGAAAGTGGTGTTACCCAAACTCCGCGATTATGGATATAAGTAACTAGCCCTTCAGATTCGAGCGCGCGCATAGCCTCGCGAACAGGAATAAAACTGGTGCCACATTGGTCCGCGATTAACTTTGGGAGCAATTTAGTGTCGGCAGGGTATTTGCCACTCACGATGCAAGATCTGATATGTGTTATGACTTGTTCTACTGAACTGTCATCAACTTTAGGCTTTGATCTCGGCACTACCTATCCATTCAAATTAAAGAGACTATATATATGCGTTCAGAACAGTCTAGGCTTTTGTTTTTAACATATTTTTGGTGCAATAACTTGCCACTCGGTGCTAGTTGCGTAGGCATGAGCTATTTGTAGAGCGCCACTTTCGTCGTATGGCTTGGTGGCTATTTGTAGCCCAATTGGCAAACCAGCTGAGTCAAATCCGCACGGCACGCTAATCGCTGGCTGTCCAGAAACGTTGAACGGGGCAGTGGTGCGAACATATGAAACAGAAATATGTTCACTTGAATTGCCAAAAGTGAATTCGTCTTGATCCTTTGTGGCGGCTGTGGCAGGCAAGCTTGGGGTAATTACCGCGTTTAGATTGTTTTCTTCAAAGGCGCGTCGAAGGGCTCTTGAGATCAATTTTCTACCTGTGTTAGCGCGATGATAAATACTTTTAGGGAGAACTCGGCCAGCAATTAAAAGAGTTCGGATCGACGGACTGATTAAACCAGGTTTATTCTGAAGCGAATTCAAATGGTATGCACCTGCTTCAAGGGGAATAATTCCAAATTCGACAGCCAACGTATGTTCTAATTCTGGTATTTCGATGTTTATGCAAGTTGCGCCCAAGTTGCGAAGATGATCTACTGCATTCTCGAATGCTTGTTGAACATCCGGTTGCATTGGAGAAAATGGTTTACCTGCCAAAACGCCAAAGCGCATTCCTGCGATTCCCTTGTTGAGCTCAGATGTGTAGTCAACTCCAGATTGTTTTACTAGAGAATTCATAATCAAGGCGCAATCTTCAACGCTGGCAGTAATCGGTCCTAGGTGGTCTAGCGAGATAGATAAAGGTTCAACACCACTTGTTGATACGAGACCATATGTGGGTTTGAGACCAACGACACCACAAAGAGATGCCGGGATTCGGATTGAGCCACCAGTGTCACTGCCTAAAGCAGCACGAATGTAACCGCAAGCGACAGCTACTCCCGAGCCTCCGCTTGAACCACCAGGTACATAATTTGTATTCCACGGATTTGATGCTGGCGGACTAGTAACACCACAGGCAAGTTCGTGGGATGTTGTCTTGCCAGCGAAAACTGCTCCGTCGGTTCTCAAATTGTTAATGACTTCTGCGTCACTATTTTGAACTTGGTTCGGATATAGATCTGAACCGCAGCGTGTTGAGTAACCAGCAACATTGATGATGTCTTTGATGCCCACTGGGATGCCGTGAAGTGATCCTAAGTATTTACCATCAGAAAATTGTTTATCGGCGAGTTTTGCTTGATCTAGTAAAAGTTCTGAGCTAAAAGAACTGAATGCGTGAAGAATGTGATCACGACTATTCACATCGTTGGCTAGTTCAGCAGCTATATCGGTCGCTGAAATTTCGCGATTAAAAATCTTTCTTGCAGTTTCTTTGAGTGAATCTAAAATCATTAGAGCCAACTTGGATCAAAATGAGGCTGCTCGTCAATAGCAGAATCATTTATGAGCGCGTTGAGACTTAGATCCAGTCCTATTCGACCTGCAAAATCTTGAGCGATCACGTCAAACTCGAAACCGGGCTGAAGAATTGAATCCGCTTCAAGTTTTGACTTAACTATTTCAACAATTTCTTCATGCGTCATTAGCAACCGCCACGATGTCAACTTCGAGAAGTAAGCCTGGCAGGCCTAAAGCTGCGGCTTGAATAGCAGTTACTGCTGGAAACTTATAAGTCTCAAACAATTTCTTACGGATCTCTATTTCGTCGTTGAGCTCTCGGATGTCGCGTAAAAAGTAATTAATTTTTACGATATTTTCAAGACGAGAACCAGCAGCGTTTAGAGCGATTTTGATGTTTTGCCAAACTTGAGTTGCTTGTTCTTGCATGGTTGTTCCGACGATCAAACCGTTTTTGTCAAGCGCAACTTGCCCCGCTAAGTAAAGAGTTTGCCCTGCTGAAACCACATATGAATAGGGCTCAAGTGGGTCTACGAGTCCCAAAATATTATTATAATATTTGATCACAGGACAGATGCTAGCAACTCTTTTGAAGTCCATTGTGAGTGCTCACAACACTCAGATGAATTAAGGGGTTGTTTTAGCGATCGTCGTTGTTGTTGTTTCAATTGGCAAAGTAGTTGTTGCTGCTGGCACGGTTGTGGCGACAGTTGTCGTATTTATTGTCGTAGTTGTTGTTGTAGCTGGCGTTGTGGCGATGATGTATCGGTCGTACAGACTTTTAGCAAGTGACCGATATAAATCTGCTCTTATCCCATAACCAGTTCGAGTTAAATGAACTTTGTC
>Ga0208942_1000189_pt1 | contig 28160 bp, 36 predicted proteins | sample GreLakmeSU08MSRF_FD_187704 | JGI IMG/M metagenome (GOLD analysis project Ga0208942, IMG submission 187704) | Freshwater lentic microbial communities from great Laurentian Lakes, MI, USA - Great Lakes metaG SU08MSRF (SPAdes) | ecosystem: Environmental > Aquatic > Freshwater > Lake | place: Great... | reverse complement strand
CCTACGGGCCTCTCCAAATTTCCAGAGCCGCGTGGCAGGACAGCCGGGTCGCTGGACGCTATGAGGATGTGGCCGACCTCGCCGTCGCCACTAGAGTCTTGCGGGCCTACCTCACGCGCTACGCTCCCGCCGCGCTCGCTGCCGAGGACTGGACGACGTGCGCGAGGGTGTGGAATGGCGGGCCAAGGGGCGCGAGCCGTTCTGCCACCGTGGGCTATTCGATAAGGGTCATGGCAAGGCTGTGACGAACACGCCGCACCTGTGGACATAACCCTTGACGGCGGATGCTTATGCGGTGCATAAGTGGACACATTGCGACGCACTATCATCCTAGTCCAAGAGGAGCCAACCAAGGAAAACGGCAAGGCGCGTCTCTATGCGTTTGGGATTCGCGCTGTTGCGTCGCTGGCTGGCGTGAGCCTGAAGACCGTTCGCCGCGCGGAAAGCTCCGCAGAATTCAACCTCGGCAGTCTGCGGAGTGTCCTCGCGTGGGTGTCGCACCATGAAGCTGCCACGCAAGCCAACGCAACGGATGAAGCCGACGAGGAAGGCGGACATCGGTCTGTGCTACTGCGGCAACCCGGCAATCGGCTTCGACGCGAGCGGCCCGTTCTGCCAGAGGTGCGAGGAGATCGAGGCATACAACAACCCCAACAACCCCAACAACCCCGACCCGGAGCCGACTGAGGAGCCACAGGAATGACGCCGACACCGCCCAGCCCCCACCGCCGCGCCACCGCCCCGGCTAAGGAATCTTTTTTGACGCCGTTTTAAGCCGAGGGTAAGCCCCTGCGAGGCAAACCCCTGAAAACCCCGTTTTCCCCATTTCCGTTTCTATGACACCACAAACAGCCTCCTCCATCGCAGTCCACTGCTCGCACGACGCGCTTGTGGACATCACCGAAATCGTGGCGAACCCACGCAACCCTAACAAGCATCCTGACAAGCAGGTCGCGCTCCTTGCGAAAATCATCCGGCATCAGGGCTGGCGTGCGCCCGTTGTGGTGTCCAAGCGGAGCGGCTTCGTCGTGGCGGGCCACGGGCGGCTGGAAGCGGCGAAGCTGCTCCAAGTGCAGGTCGTGCCGGTGAACTTTCAGGAGTTCGCAACGGAGGCGGATGAGTGGGCGCACGTCATCGCGGACAACCGCATCGCGGAGCTTGCCGAGACGGACGGCGCAATGTTGAAGGATTTGCTGATTGAGTTGGACTCGGCAACGCAGAACTTCGACATGGACTTGAGCGGGTTTGATGCGGGTGAGTTGGAGCGGGTCATCAACAGCTACCATGAGCAGGGCGTGAATGACCCGAATGCAGAGTGGCAAGGGATGCCCGCCTTTGAGCAGGACGGAATATTAGAAGGAGCATTCGCTTGCATCGTGCGATTCAAGTCAGAGAAAGAGCGCGACGAGTTTGAAAAATTCCTCGGCTGGAAACTAAGCCACAAGGGCAAGGCTTACTCGACGTGGTTTCCGAAGCCAAACTTTGACCAGCTTGGGAAAGGCTTGAGCTACGGTTCAGAATGAATCCCACCTTTCCAATCTATGTAATTTCAAAAGGCCGCTGGGAATCGCGGCTGACGGTCAAGGCTCTTGAAGAGTGCCGCGTTCCTTTCCGCGTCGTGATAGAACCGCAGGAGTTCAAGAATTACGCGGCAGTGATTGACACTGCAAAGATTCTTGTGCTGCCATTCAGCAACCTCGGCAATGGTTCAATCCCGGCGCGGAATTGGGTTTGGGAACATTCGCTTGCGGAAGGCCACGCTCGGCACTGGATTTTAGATGATAACATCATGTGGTTTGCAAGGCTTCACCAAAACAAAAAAGTGCGGATGCGAGATGGCACGGGCTTTCACTGCGTTGAGAATTTTGTTGAGCGGTATGAGAACGTGGCGTTGGCAGCACTCCAATACGAAATGTTCACCATTGCTTTGCATAAGCATAAACCGGTGGCTTTCAACACGCGGTGCTATTCCTGCATTTTGATTTTGAACCGCATCCCGTATCGTTGGCGTGGTCGTTACAATGAGGACACTGACCTCTCCATTCGTGCCTTAAAAGATGGATGGGCTACGGCGTTGGTGAACCAGTTTGTCTGTAAAAAAATGACCACGCTAAAGATGAAAGGTGGAAACACAGAATCGCTTTACAAGCTTGGCAATGGTGTAGACGGACGGTTGCTCATGGCTCAATCACTTCAGAAGCAACACCCGGACGTGGTGAAGATTGGCCGACGATGGGGCCGCTGGCAGCACGTCGTCGACTATCGCCCGTTCAAGCGTAACAAGCTGATTTTGAAGCCGGAATTTGTCGGCAAGAAATGGGAGCCGAACGAATACGGGATGAAGCTGGTCAAGCTGGGAGAACAAAATAGCCAGCCTCAGTCACCTTCACAACCCGGCCCTTACCTCCGTGCGGGAAGCTCTGCCGCGCTTCCTGCTCAGTCGCAAAGCCCTTCTGAATCACGCGCCAAGCGCATAGGTGCGGCGTCCAAACCTCAACTTTGAAATACGGTTCAAACCGGCAACTGCCGCGTGTTCTCATGTTTGTAGAAAAGCAAATGCAGTGTTGAATGTAAAGCTAAATGGCTGACACCCTCACCTCCGAAAAGCTCTGCGCCCTCACCGGCATGACGGATCGTCGTCACCGGCAGATTGCCGCCGAAGGCTTCTTCCCGCCGCCCGTGAAAGGGGAGTATCAGTTGAGCGCGACCATCAAGGGGATGTTCCAGTATTACCGCGACCAGTCCAAGCGCAAGACGCAGACGGATGAGGAGATCAAGGGCGAGCGGTTGCGGAAGCTCAAGATCGCAAACGACGCCTCGCTGCGCGACCTCATACCAGCGGAGGAAGTGCGGCTCGACGTGACGCGCGGCTTTACGGAACTCAAAACGCAACTGCTCGTCATCCCTCGCCGAGTTGCCCAGCCGCTCTCGATGGAGTCTGACCCGGTGGCGGTGGAGGAGCGCATCCAATCGGAGATTGAAAGCGTGCTTGAAACGATGAGCCGCGACCAGTGGCTAAAACCATGAGCCGCGTTTCCTCAATGGTGTCGGCAGCGGTGCGCCCGCCAAGCCGTCTGCCGCTCGCGCAATGGGCCGAGGCGAACGTGCGGCTCGACCATACCAGCTACGTCCAAGGCAAGCTGTCGCTGGAATTCTACCCGCAACTTCGCGCGTTCTTCCGGCACGCAGAGCGGCGGCGGATGAAGCGGCTGACGGTAATGAAGGCCGCGCAGACGGCGGCGACGACGGGCATGATGTGCGCCCTATTGCAGCGCATCGCGGAGAACCCCGTTGCCGCAATGTGGATCACGGCCAACGCAGAGAAGGCGCGGGAGTATGTTCAGCGGCGACTCTACCCGGCCATCCTCGACTGCCCTGCCGTGAAGTCCCTTGCGCCAAGTGACAACGAATGGACGCGCCGACTGGTGCGGTTCAGCACGATGGACTTGATGGTTCGCGGGGCGGTGTCTAAGGCTGACATGACTGGCGACCCGGCTGGCCTTGTGGTTTGCGACGAGCGGCGTGAATGGACAATCCCCATCGAGCTAGTCCGCCAGCGGTTGAAGACTTTCGGCAACGCGCAGGAGATAAGCATTGGCACGGCGGGCGTCGTCAACGACTCGCTGCACCGGGACTGGCTGCACGGCTCGCAGGGCTTCATTCATTTCACCTGCCCCAAGTGCCAAGCCTCGCAGCCGTTCCGCTTTGGGAAGAAGCGCACGCCACTCTTCCCAGAGAACCGGGACATTGGCGGAGTGATATGGCCGGACGACGAGCGGACGCGCAATGCGGACGGCACGTGGAAGCTGGAACCAACGACGAACCCCGACGGCTCGACGAGTCAGGACGGCGTGCGGAAGCTGGCAACCTACCAATGCGAGAAGTGCGCGGAGGCTATCCCGCAGGCCGCGCGGCTGGGGCTGCTCAAGGCCGCGCATGAGTCGCACCGGAATACTCGCATGGTTGAGCAATTTCCCTCACTACACTGGAACTTCATGGTGATGCCCGGTGAGTCTATGGACTTCGGCGCGGGAGCGGTCACGTTCCTGTCAGCGATGAACGCGCTCAAGGCCACCGGCAACCAAGAGCCGCTGAAGTCCTTTGTGACGGACGACTGCGGCGAGCCGTGGGAAATGTTAGCGAGCAAGATCGAGGCGACGGACATCATGGCGCGGATGGGCAGCTACGAGATGGGCGAGCAATGGGTGGGAAGCCAAGGGCCAGTCTTCAACGTCCTCTCGCTAGACCGCCAGAAAGATCACCTCGTCTTCGTCTGGCGACAATGGCTCAAGGGCGGTGCGTCGCGCCTTATTCAAAACGGCAAACTCCCTGACGACTTTGAAGTGCTGCGGAAGTTCCAAGTCGATCGAGGCATCAAGAACGTATGCGGCGACGACGGCGGCTACGACGAGGCCAACACGGGGAACGTGTATCGCTGGCGCATGGCGTGCCTGAAATACGGCTGGACATCTTTCAAAGGCGACAAGGCCGAGAACTTTGCGGGCGATACGGCCCGCCAATACTGGAAGCGAAGCCCATTCAACACGGGCGTCGGGCAGCACGTCCTGCACAACTCCTACCTTTTCTCCAAGTCGCATTACCTCGGCAAGCTCTACAACGTGTTTTTGAAAGGCGAGGGGCCGTCGTGGGCCGTGCCGTCGAACGTGGGGGCGGACTACCTGCACCAGCTTCAAGCCTACGAGTTCAGGCCACCCGCTAACGGCGAGGCGCGAGGTCAATGGGTGAGGAGCGGTCAGGATCACGCCGCTTCTTGCGAGATGATGCAGATTGTCTTCGCGGATTCGTCGGGAATCATCCAGAACTTCGGGCAACCGCCCACGGCTTAAGACCCGCTGCTTTTGTCAGAGTAGTTTTGGCATCATCTTGCAGTTCATTACATAGCTGTCCTTGGCATTCCCGCGCTCGTCGTTTATGCGTTTCTCGTATTTGTGAACCGGAACCTTGCCGGACGCAATGTGGATGAGGATTGATTTCAAAAAAACCATGTGTGTGCCGGTGTAAAGTTCATGGTTCACATCAAAGATGATGCAGATGTTGGGATATTTCTCCTTGTATCGTTCCACGTCTTTGACGTTCAAGGTGACTGCGTCGCTTGGTTGTATGCCGAATTTCTCAAAAGCTGTCCGAAATGGCGTGGTGACGGTTTTCACATCGCACTGTAGCATGAGGAATAAATCGTGTGTGTATAGATCAGTGGACTTTGCCGGGTTTAGCAATACGGAAGCACCCGAGTCAAACAGCCTTGAGACGAATAGCTTTTCTTTCACCTCGCCGTCTTTGCACCAAGCCTGTTTGTTTTCGGTGTCGTTCATGACTTCGTTTTGATGTGCCATTTTGAATAGATAGTTGCTTTTTTTCGCCCAGCCACGCCGCGTAAATCAATAAAGACTCCTCGCCTTGAACTTCAACAGCTTGCCAGTCCTCCCGGCGACGTAGGGCGCGGACGGGTCGCGGAGCATGAACCCCTCGCCGCCGGACTTGTGGAGGTGCTTTAAGGCGACGCGGAGCTTGGCGATGGATTCGACGGCTGAGGTGGCGACAATCTCGGTGTGCCGCGCGTCAATCCCACGCAGGAAAGACGCACGCTCCGCAAAAGAACTGCGAACAGTGGGCGCATCAAACACCATAAACCGGACGCCCTGCCAGTCCGCATCCGCGCCGGACTTGTGGCGGGCGAGCGTAGCGGAAACCCTGCCGAGCGTTCCCGGCCCAGCGTAAAGCTCGCCGTCCAACGGGATGCCAGCGGGCAGGCCAGCGGTGAACCAGTCCGGCGCATTGAACCGCTCACCGTTGCGGCTGACAAGCTCCGCGCCAGTCCACAGGCAGCGGAGGCCGTCGAGCTTCTCCTGCACTAGCCAACCGCCGACGCGCTGGCCCGCGTAGTCTTTGCCGTGCATGAGGTCGAGGTGGTTCACTTGCTGTCCTTCCGCTTCGCGCTGCCACCCTTCGCGCCCCACGCCCGCCGCTGTGCCGGGGTGATCCGCGCGGCCATCGCCTTGCCAGCGGCTACAAGGGCCGGGTGCTTGACCTCGGCCAGCGCACCGCATTTGGCGCAGATGTGTTTCACAGCGCGCCGCTCCTGCTTTTTTCTGCCAGCCGTGCATTTGCGACCGCCGCGCACTCTTTCGTGCGGTGTTTTTTACAGAGCCACTGCAAATAGCCATTCACGGGCTTTCCACAGAAGGCGCAGTTGATTCCATTGTTCGCTTTGTTTCCTGAAGCATTTGTCATGTCCCCACTCTAGCTAGTCCCCTGCTCCGCGCTAGAACTAAATTGCCGTTTCAGAAGGTATAGGCTGCGCTAATACTGAACCGAGCGGTAAAAACTTTTCCTAATAACAACCCTTGCGCGTTTGCGCGAGACGTGCGAAACCTTGCGCGTGTTATTGCCAAACCCCTACATCGGGATGACGAGCGGCGAGCTAACCACCGCTCGCACCCTCACCATCGCCGCGCTCGCTGGCGTGAAACAAGCGGGCCAGTCCTACGGAATCTCAGGGCGAAGCAAGACGGCGGCGACGCTGGCCGACCTGCAAATGGATTTGTTTTGGATTGCCGAAGCGCAGCGCATCCTTGCCGGGACGCGCGTTGACAGAACCTTCGCCGACTTCTCATCCGTCACATGAATTTCCTGTCACGCATTCGTGCCGCCGCAAAGGTGTCGGGCCAAATCCTCACGCTCCCGGCTGACAAGCTCACGCAGAATTCTCACGCGGGCATCGGCGTGAAGATGTTGTCGGGCGAGTGGGAGGGCGGCGAGTCCTCGCGCTTTCGCCAGCTTCGCAGCACGCGCCTTGTCGCGCAGGACACCGACCTCAACAACGGAACCCGCGAAGCCCTCATGAGCGAGGCGCGGAACCTGTGCCAGAATTTCCCGGTGGCGGGTGCTATCCTTGAACGCTTCGCGGACTATTGCGTTCACCCTTCTGCGAAAGTTAAATTCTTTACGACTGACTCCGATTGGAATGAGGCGGCGGCGGACTATTGGGCGAACTGGACTCGCACCTGTGACGCGCAGGGCGACATGACGTTCCAGCAAATGCTTCGCGTCGGGATCAAGAGCATGAAGCGAGACGGCGACGTGTTTTTCCACAAAGAGTCCGACGAGATCGGAACCCCGAAGCTCCGCGCCGTTGAAGGTGATCGAGTGACTACCGAGAGCGGTTTCCTCTCCCCGGCATATTACATGGCCCAAGCATCGAACCAAGCGCGAGATGTGGGCGGGGTGATGGTGGACGCGCGGGGCCGAAAGGTTGGTTACACCGTGTGCGACAGAAACGGCTTCGGCGGATTCGTCAACCCGCACAAAATAGTTGCGGGCGAAATCTTCCATTACTATTCGCCCAGTCGTTTCGAGGCATACCGCGGCGTTACCGCATTCCACACGGTGCTGAATGACTTCCGCGACCTAAAGGAAACGCACGACGCCGAGAAGGTTGCGGCGAAGCTCGCCTCTTTCCAAACCATCCTTGAGCGCAACGCAGCAGGGGCGGCGAAAGGCCCGCAGGCATTCGCGGACGGCACAGAAGACAACGCCGAAAACACGCAGAAGCTGGAAGAAGTCTCGCCCGGTTTGAAGCGTTACATGGCGCACGGTGACGACCTGACGATGTTCATGTCAGAGCGTCCGAGCGAAGGCTGGCGGTGGTTCATCGCGCACCTCATTCGTGGCGCGGCAATCGGCCTGCACCTTCCATACGAATTCGTTTGGGACATGAGCGGCCTGAACGGGACAAGCGTCCGGCTCGCCTCGAAACAAGCCGAGCGCACGTTCGCAGCGGAGATGGACAACCTAGAGCTTCGCGTCATTGACCCGACGGTTGCGTGGGTTATCTCATCGGCAATGGAGAGCGGGCGTTTGCCGCGCAATGCCGAATGGTATTTTTACAAGGCACAACGCCCAGCCCACCCCACCGTGGATGCTGGCCGCGAAAGTGCCGCCAATATCAACGAACTGAACGCAGGAGTTCGCACGGAGGACTCCATCTGTGAGGAGCAGGGCAACGACGGATACGACGTGCGAGTTGCCCGCGCTGGCGAGGTGAAGCATCGCCTCGCGCTTGCCCGCGAGATCGTCGAAGCGAACCCTGAAATTCCATTCCAACAAGCCCTCGCGCTTATGGGCGGTGCGAACATCGGCCCGACCTACGGAATGCAACAACCCGCACCCACCTCCAAATGAGCAACCAACTTTCACACGTCACGTCAGCCATCATGCGCGAGCCTTGGCTCATTGAACCCGTCTGGCTCGACATTATTGCGGGCATCCTCGACTCGCACCTCGCCGGGAAGGAAATCCCAAAGGTGGAAAAGAAGAAGACCGACGGCGCATACACCCAGTACGGCGTGGACTTTATCCCGGTCAACGGCCCCATCGCACCGAAGATGGGACTGCTCGAAAACATTTCGGGCGGAACTTCTGTTTCCGCATTGCGCGACGAGCTTGCTGCCGCTCTGTCCAACCCTGATTCTGGAACGATCTGCTTTTTGTTCGACTCACCCGGCGGAAACTCCAAAGGCGGTTTCGAGTTCGCGGATGAAATTGCCCTCGCTCGCACGCGCACTAGCAAGCCCATCCTCGCGCACATCGAAGGCGACTGCTGCTCGCTGGCCTACCTCTTCGCCTCCCAGTGCGACGCCATTTCGATGACGGTGGGCAGTCAGGCCGGAAGCATTGGCGCGTTCTCCAAGTTCACCTCCCGCGAACGGCAGATGCGGAACGAAGGCGTCGAGTCCATCGTCGTGCGCTCCTCCCCGCTGAAGGGCATCGGCGCGGACAACATCACCAGCGAACAGCTCGCGCATATGCAATCGCGCATCAACGCGATGAACGCGATGTTCCACACTTACGTTCTGCGGAACCGCCCGCAGATTGACATGGCCGCGCGAGACATGGCGGGAGTTTTCCCGGCAATGTCCACCGAAGAGAGCTTGCCCAACGCGCTTTCCATCGGCCTTGTTGACTCTATCACGACCCGCGAAAACATCCTTCTTCGCTACGGCAAAAAATAACCTTTGACGGTTTTGAATATTCAAGTCACTAATGACATCAACAGTTCAACTTATGGCTACTGAAACTTTTCAAACTCTTAAACTGTCGGACGCGCTCATGGCCGAACTCGGCGCGACCACGGCGGACTTCAGCGAGAAGCTGACGGCCCTGCTCGCCTCTAGCCGCGAGGCCAAGGTGAACGTCGTCGCCGCTCAAGCTGCTGCCACCGAGACCGCCTCGGCTGGTGTTGAATTGGCTGACCGTCTCGCCGCGCTGGAGTCTCGCTTCGTTGCGATGGAGAGTTCCAAGCTGGACAGCGACAACATCCTCGCTGCGGCGAAAGAAGCTGCGAAGATGGAAGCCAGCGCGACGGCCTCGGCTATTCTGGCGAAGTCGGGCGGCGTGCCGATCTCGGCGTCCCTTCCTGCCGCTGAAGCTGCCAGCAAGCTCGCGCTCTCCCGCGCTGAGTTCTCCGCTTTGTCCCCGGTTGAGCAGAGCCGCTTCTGCCTCTCTGGTGGCCGCATTTCCGAAAACAAATAACCAAAACCCAACATGGCGAATACACTGACCAACCTCATCCCCGCAGCCTACGAAGCCCTCGACATTGTGTCGCGTGAACTCGTCGGCCTGATTCCCAGCGTTAACCGCTCCGCTAATTCGGATCGCGTTGCGAAGAACCAGACCCTGTTCGTTCCCGTCGCCCCGGCCAACACCACGGCGACTATTACGCCCGCGATGGTTGTGACCGCTGCTGCCGACCAGACCATCGGAACCAAGAGCGTCGTGATTGACAACTACAAGGTTTCGTCCTTCGGCTACACTGGCGAGGAAGAGTATTCGCTCTCCACCGGCCCCGGCACGGCCCCGCTCATCCGCGACCAGATCGCCCAGTGCTTCCGCATTCACACGAACGAGATCGAGGCGACCATCTTCGCCGCGATGCGTATCGCAGCCTCCCGCGCCACTGGCACGGCTGGCACGACCCCCTTCGCCACCAACCTGTCCGACACCGCGCAGTTGAAGAAAATTCTCGACGACAACGGTGCGCCCTTCGCTGACCGTTCCGTCGTCCTCGACACCACGGCTGGCGCGGCCCTCCGCACCTTGTCCCAGTTGACCAAAGCGAACGAAGCCGGAACCGCGATGACCCTGCGCGACGGCGAGTTGCTGAACCTTCACGGCTTCAGCGTCAAAGAGTCCGCGCAGATCGCCACCTTCACGGCTGGCACAGGTGCGAGCTATTTGCTCAACGGTGCGCTCTCGGCTGGTGAGACCGACATCACCGTTGATGGCGGTTCCGGCACGATCCTCGCGGGCGATGTGGTCGCCATCGGCGGCAACAAATATGTCGTTGCCACTGCCCTCGCGTCGAACGTGTTCACGATCAGCGAACCCGGCTTGAAGGTCGCTGCGGCTGACAACGCTGCCGTCACCGTCTCCGCTTCGCACACGAAGAACTTCGGCTTCTCCCGCGATGCTGTCATTCTCGCGTGCCGCCTCCCGAAGGTGGGCGCGAACGACCTCGCCACTGACCGTCAGGTGGTGCTTGATCCCCGCTCCGGCCTCGCTTTCGAGTTGGCTATCTACCCCGGCTACCGGATGAGCAAGGTCGAGATCGCCGTGGCTTACGGCGTGAGCGTTATCAAGCCCGCCCACATCGGCGTGCTGCTCGGCTAATTTGACCCAACAACATAGAGGGGGGCTGGGCGGACGGCCCTTGCCCCCCTCTTCCTTTTTATGGCGACTCTGGCACAAATAATGGCGGCGGATGTTCGTTCACAGATTGACGAACTTCCCACCGCTTTTGCTTTTGCCAGCGTGAACCATACCGGAAGCCTCACCGACTTAAGGCAGGAGAAGGGCATGGAACTTGACGGCTACACGGCGAACGAGGACTGCCGCCTTACCGTAGTGCTGGCGGACTTCGCCAGCCAACCCGTTGAGAATGACTCCCGACTCATCACGATTGCAGGGACGACCTACCGGGTGAGCGTTCGTGAGGACAGCCCGAACGGAGCCGAGGCCGTTCTAACTTTGAGGAAACAGAATTGAGTGCAACCGTGGACATGACGGCTTTCAATAAGCGGATGAACATCCTCCAAGGCTTTGGACTGTCTGGCGGGCGCGTGCTGCGTGTCGAAATGAGGCGGCTGATCCAATCCATCATGTCTCAGACACACCCAAAGAAACCGACTCAAGGCGTTTATGCCGTAAAGCGGGATTTGCTGAAGGTGTTCTTCCCCGTAGCAGACCGCATTGCCAGCAAAGCGACGCCCATGACCGGGGCCAATTCCGGCTTCGTGAAGCTGTGGGTAGAAGACGATGGCAAGAAAGTCGTCGCCGTTAAAACTCCCAACTTCAAGCCAAACGCCTCGGTGGATTCTCTCGTCGCAATTCACAAAGCCACGCGAGGCGCGAACGGTCGCGTGGGCGGCACTGGATTTATCGTCCGCCGTGAGGTCAGAGGGAAACTGAATTTCATCAACCGCGTCGTGGTTCGGCAAGGCGTGTTTGACGCCTACGAGAAGGCCGTCACCGCCCACGTCGGCAAGCTGCGTTCCGGCTTTGCCCGCGCTTTGATTGCGTTGGGCGGCACTGTTCCGGCATGGGTCAAGCGACACGCTGACGGGACATCTGGCCCGACTGGCTTCGTGAATATTGCCCTCAGCGACAAATACAAAAACTCCATCGTCGTCGGCAACACGGCAGCGGGCGCGGAGCCTCGGCTTGGCGGCATCGTGAAGCGTGCCTTGGCGGGGCGCACTAAAGCCATCGCGACCAACATTCGCCGCATGATTAAGCACGGCGCGGGCAAGTCGGGGGACTACGGATACGCCGCGTAATTATGCCCGCCCCCGATTACCAGACGCTTTACCGTTTCGAGGACACGCTTGTCCCTCGTTACGCTGCCGTGCTGACGGCGAACAGCGTGACCAACGCGAGCCAACGCGGGACGGGCGACCTCTCGACGCCCCGCGTGGAGTTGGTCGTTGCGATGGGTGGCACGGACGACCACGGCCACGTCGTTTACGGCGGGGCGACCATGTTTGACCAGTGGCGTTTTAGCATCACTGCTCGGGTGGTTACGGCGCGAAACCAGAACGCAGCCTCGCACACCTCCTATCTCGGCAAGGTGCGTTACCTGATGCTTGCCCCGTCCACATCGACGGCCATCAATGCGCTCCTGTCGTATCACGAAGTTTGCGCCCAGTTGATTTCTGAGGAGTCCAGCGAGATGGACGTAATGGCAGAAGAAGACCAAGACGCAACGACTCTCAAATTCTCGGGCATAGTAGCAATCAAACCGGATGCGTGGCCCGCGAGCGCACCCTAAATCCAAACCAACCAACCAAATATATGGCAGCACTCTGGAATTCAAGCTCGATCCCGTATGGCAGCGAAGTCATCAGCATTGATGGCACGTCGTATATTGCCGAAAACATTTCGGTGGATCAAAACACCACCGTCATCCAACAGCGCAACGAAAACAACGAGCCGTCTGGCAGTGTGGGCATCGCTGATTTCGCCAGCGGTTCCGCGACCTTGCAAATCCCTAACGGTGGCAGCCCACCCGCCAGCGGAGATGAAGTCACCGTTGGCGGAGTGACGATGTATGTCAGCAAGGTGAGCGCGACACAGAGTCAGGGCGACGCGAAGAAATGCACGGTGGAGTTTGTCGAAAAGGTAGTGTGATAGCGGCCCGCCGCTATGGACAACTTCCAAGAGCTTTACTTCGCGGCGGCAGGGCGGCAAGACGAGTTGCGCGACGGTGCGTTTCTCGACTTGCCGCTGAACCTGTGCGGGTTCCCTTGCGCTCCGCTGACGGCGCGGCGGTTCGCCGTGCTGGTTGCGTCTCGTTCGCCCTTCCTCTGCGGCGGGTTTCCAATGCCCGCCCACGTCGCGCAATTCCTTTGGGCTTTGCACCCGAACTTCAGCTTCACCAACACCATTGAGCGGGATGCCTTCATCGAGTCGTGCGGTTGCGTGGTATACGCCTCGGCAGTTGAGGAGATAAAGGCATTCGTGGAGGACTGCTTTATGGATTCGCCGCAGTCGTCTGAAACCAAGAGCGAGAGTTATAACTCATGGATCGCCTCGATAGTTGACGTGCTGGCCCGAGAGTATGGGTGGACACAACCGGAAGTTCTAGACCTGCCGATGGCAAGTCTTTTTCAATATATCCGATTGATCTCTCGACGAAACAACCCAAATGTTCCGGAGTTTAACAAATTTACGGACGGAGTGAAAAACACGCTCTTAAACCAACTTAACGCAAAACCGGAAGCAACCTAATGGCTCTTGAAGACATCATCATCCGCATGGGCATGGACGCAAGCGCGTTCAACCGTGGCTTGCAGTCTGCGAAGGTTCAAGCGAAGGCATTGAACTCCGCGCTGGGCGGTGTCGGAATGAGCATCGGGGTGGCAAGCCTGACTGCGATGGCGGCAAAGGCAATAGAATTCGGCAGCAAGATTTCCGACCTGTCCACGCGCCTTGGCATTTCCACGGATGCGCTCCAAGAGTTTGAGTTTGCCGCCAAGATGAGCGGCTCCACCCTCGATGAGTTTGTGGGCGGATTGCAGAAGGTTGGCAATGCTCAATCTGCGGCACTGGGCGGCAACGAGGAAATGCTAAACTCCTTCGCCGCGCTGGGCGTGAGCGTGGAAGACCTCCAAACCAAACGCATCGAGGACATCTTCAAGCAGATCGGGCGCAGCGTGCGCGATGCTTCGGACGTGCAGCTTGTAATGGCCGACGCCATGAAGGTCATGGGCAAGGCGAGCGGCCCTATCCTCGCCGCGATGCGGAACGACCTTGAGGCGGCAGCGGAAGAGGCGCGACGCCTCGGCTTGATTATTGGAGGCGATGTAATCGCAAAGCTCGACGCGCTTGGTGACTCTGCGGACACGCTAGGCAAACGGCTTGTCAACGCATTTGCGGAGCCGTTGGTTTTCATTGCAGAGATAGGCCACCGGGTGATGGATTTGATGGGGATTGTAAAAAGTGTTTCCATGATTCCGGTTACGATTGCCGGAGCAATCGCAGGTGGAGCAAGCCCGCTGCAAGCGATGAAGCAGGCTTGGAATGAGTCAAGCGATGAGGTGCATCAAATCATCGCAGGCTTTGAAGAACGTCAACGCCCAAGAGCCGCCCGCGCTGCCACCCCAATCGAGCGCGACAACGTGGACGCGGTGAACTCAAAGATGGTCAAAGAAGTTGATGCGGTCTTGAAGTTGCGCGAGCGGATTGCTGAGTTGCAAGCCGCCGAGCTTGGCAACGTCGAGCAGCGGAAGATTATTGAGGAGCAAATTGCCAAGCTTAAACTTGAGGGTGCGAAGGATGAAGGCATTCTCGCAGCGGCAGCGGCACGGGATAAAGCCATCGCCGCAAAAGAAGCTCAACTAAAAACGCAGAAACCCATTGAGGATGCAGCTAAGGTCATTGCGAACAGTTCCCCGGTTGATGCGGAAGGAATTGAAGCCAAACGCAAAGCAGAACTCTACCTCGTAGAATTGACGAACAAGCGGAAGGCAATCGAAACGCAAATCACTGCCCTGCAAAAAGAAAGAAGCAAGGACAACCCCGAGGAGTTAAAAGCCTTAGATAGACAAAAACAATTGCTTGAACTGAAAAAAAAGCAAGTAGCCTTGGAAAAAGAACAAGCTGCTGCGCGTAAGAGTTTTGTGGAAATGCGTGAAGGAAGAGTTAAAGCAGTCGCCGAAGCAAAGGAAGCACGCGGCCAACGGCTTGACTTTACGCTCTCAGAACTATCGGATTCAAACCTCCGAAACGTGAGCGACCCCACTTTGCGTCAAGACATAATAAAAGCGCGCGAAGTTTTGAAGTTAGAGCAAGAGGCTGAAAACTTAAAGCAAAGAGGTGGTATTAACTGGCGCAATCAAGCTCAAGAAAAACTAAACCAAGCAGATAAAATTCGTGCAGGCATTAAAAATATAAGCGAATCAGAAAGGTTTCCTTTCAAAAACATTGACTCAAACATTTCCAGTATTGATATTACAATGAAAGGCTTGCTGGATCAGGCAACGAAGGACGGCTTAAACGTGCGGGCAATCATGGCTCCTTAATTATATGCCCCTCCTTTGGCAAAATGGCGACTACACGACCCCGCTACCCGACGGCGCACGCCGCTGGCTTCGCCCCTTCGACGACAACTTCTCGCAAGTCATGTTTGAGCAGGACTATCAGCAATTCGAGGACAGCTTCAGCCCGCTTACTCTGGACACACCGAGCGACGACTTCTCAGATGCCTACCTAGTGCGCGAGGGTGTTCTGTCCGCGCTGGGCGGTGGGGTGGTAAAATGGACGCGCACTTATGCCAGAATCCCGGCGAACCGTGAAGTCTTTGAGGGTTATTCTTGGCTCATCCCCGGCATTGGCACGGGTTTGTTGTTCTCAGAGCAAAATATCAACAGCGCAACCAACGCGGCAGGCTTGACGACCCTCAACTGCTCTAATGACACCACCGCCGAAATCGGAGACAATGTTTCTATCTTCTACACGTTCACGGACGGCAAGACCGGCACGCAATACGGGCGAACCGTGAGGCGCACCGTGCTGTCGGGCGGCGGGGCGACGCTGGGCGTGTCTATCATTAGCGAGCCGAACGGAACCATCTACTACATTTCGGCAAAGAAGATCGAACCGGGCCGTCCAGCGGAAGCCCTAGAAGTCGGCTCCTCATTGCAATTTGACTACTACCTGCCGGGGGTGTCCGTTGGCGTGGCAACTGCTTTTGATATTCCCGTGATTAGTGAACTGCAAATCTACAACGGCGAAGGCATTAAAGTAAACGCTTTTGCCGCAGACACCGTTCCAACAGTAACACAATGGCGGGCTTCTATAGCTGCTGGCGAGAAGGTCTGCGTCGTGGCGTCCATCCTCCGACGCTGGCAGGGAAACATTATTGAGCGGGCAACCCGCTACTGCATCGCCCGATGATTCCAATCGATATGCCGCTGCCGACCAACTTGAAGGAGGGCGACGAATGCCCGCTCCTCTCGGCTGAGATTGTTGACCTCGTATTCCGAAAGATCAACGCGATGCACGGGATGCAGGCGGTGCAACCGTTGCGCCTTACCAAGTCCGATGCGGGCTTCCTCCTCACCGTGGACGAGACGCCATGAGCCTTGACCGTTCCATCGCTCGCGCTGGCCTCTCTGGGCTGTCTTCTGCTCGGGAGTGGAACAAGTTCGCGCAGGACATAAACACGCTTTGGAACACAAAGGCAGGGCCGGGTCTAAAGCTGACGAAGGGCGAGCCTTGGTTGCTGGAATCGTTTGACGAAATCCCTATCGGCGACAAGGATTTTGAGCCGATCAACGGGGCAGTTTATCAAATTTACGTTTTCCGCCCGACAGCCGTCGGCGATTGGCAGATAAACGAGCCGCCAGAATCTTTCTTTATCACCGGCCCGTTCACCACAATTCACTCAGAATCAACCCAACACATTGCCAAGCTGATTGCCAAACCGGGCGGCGGCACAACGGTTGAACGCCCTTTTGCCGATGTGTGCGGTTTCCAGATGGCCGACGGCTTCACCTATTACCAGCAACGCATGAGCAAAAGCGGCGACAGCTTGCTAGTTGCTGGCGGGCTTGGGCTGCTAGACCTAGCGGGCGACCCCGGCTTGTTTTTCGGTGTGAACAAAACCAGCGGCACGACTTTGTTTGCGCCCTACGATGACATCAACGCACTGCTTCCCGGAATTGTTGATGAAGAGGTCATGGGCGTTGCCAGCTACGGTGACACCATCGCCTTGGCGACGGGCTTTTTGGGAACTGTCCAAGTTGGAATTACGCTCTACGATACGGATGGAAATCCAGTGATAGCCGACGCCGGGTTTTCTTCCTACCTTTGGAATCACGAAACATTAGACGGAACCTACTGGTCTCTGATGGCCGGAGTTGATGGCTATTATTTCGCTGTTCCAGCACAGGATTCCGGCACTGAATACCCTCCCGGCCTGCGGAAAGTGCAAGCAACGGCGGCGGGAGGTATTGTCGCTGATGCCGCATGGGACGCTGAGGCTGGCAGCGGAGGCTCAACTTTACGTCCCGGCGTCCTGAGGCAAGACAACCTCTTTGGCGCGTTCACTTTGGACGGCTGGAACGGGACTGCTGCAACCACCAGCATCAGCTTCCTATCCAACCTCGGCACGACTTTCATCACTGGCATTGTTGGAATGCCTGACATTGCAATGATGCCTTTTTGCTATGGAGGGGTGCAGACTTTGAACGCAATCGGTGAGGTGCAGCAGTGGATCGTCTTTGGCCAGAATGTAGATGTTATCGGTTCCAACCCAAACATTCTTTATCTGCTTCGGCTCAACTATTCGCCGACGACCCTTACAATTCTGACCGGTTTTGATGGATATGTGAGCGACTGCAAATTCTTCCGTCGCAAGAACAACAACCTCACGGATCAATTCATCGTGGTCGGCGGCTTCACGACCTACCAAGGCTTTCCAGCCGTGGGCATGGTGTTCATTGACCAATTTGGAAACCGGCTTGCCGACCTTGAATGGCCTTGACTATTGACGATAAGGAAACCTTCCAACACAATCACCAAAGCTAATGAATCTCTTCTTCAACTCCGCCGCCTTCGACCCGGCAAGTGCGTTAGCCCGCAGTCAAACGAACAACACCCCAGCGGCAAAGCCGACGTTTGTTTTGGGCGACAATCCTGAAATCAACATCTACGTCACCGACGGCGAAGGAGGTTTCGATGCATCAAGCGGCGACGCAACGGTAACGCCGTCGTTGGGCATCGGCACACCGGGCGCAGGGCCGAGCGGTGGCACGTTCTGGCTCGGCGTTTCAACGGCTACAAGCGGTGCGTTGACCACCTCGAAACGGTATCAGATCGAAACTTACGTTGCCGGGGATGACTTCGCCAACCTTGGCGCGGCAGAGAACGCGAGCGGCGTCGTCTTCACCAGTTCCGGAACGACGCCGACGGACTGGACGAACGGCAGCACCCTCATCGAGATCACCACGGACGTTTCCTACGCCGCAAGCGCAGCGACTTTAGAGGCCGCACTTGAAGCAACGGAAGCCGTCGTGGGCGTGAACGTCACGAAGGCGTCCGCCGCACCCAACTTTGTAGTGGAGTGGGATGCCGTGGGCGCAGTTGCGCTGCTTGTCGGCGGGCCGTCCTCGCTCACCCCGGCAAGCGCAGTCGTGACCTCTCAGCTACAGGCTGGCAGCGGGTCAGCCGTGGAGAAGCAAGTGGTGCGGCTCACTCGCCAGCCCTACGCGCTGCAAACGGTGTGGTCAACCATCGCCGACGGATGGTCTGCTCGGCTGGACTGCAACACGCGCGGGCTGCTTGATTTCCTCGGAGACGCTGCCAGCGCGAGCAGCACCTTGGAGCTTCAGCTAACGGACGCCTCCTCGAACATCCGCACCGTGGGTCAGGTTTTGTGCCTCATCCGCAACGAGGCAATTGACGAGGCCAGCACTATCCCGACGCCTTTTCCGACCTATCTAAACGCCGCGCAGATTGGTCAGAGTTTTGTTCAGAACCGTTTCCAAATCACCGCCCTTGACGGCGGCGGCACGGCCTTGGACGGCATCCCCACCGGCACGACGGCCAACCCAACCGTGCCGACGAACGCGCTCGTTTGCATCGAGTTGAGCAGCGAACTTTCTTTTTACGAACTCGTAGCCGGAACGGAAACGCAGAGCCTGCCCGATGTGGTGCGTCCAAACGATTACGCGGCCTCGACGAACGAGCGGGTGTGGATGCTTCGGGTAACCACTGGTGGAGGCGCGGGCGGTGCAACCAGTTTTGAAACGGTTGCTTTTTCTGCTGCCGGAAACACGGACATCACGCCTGAACTCAACACTTCTAGTCACGCAGTTATTGCAACGGTGACGACAGATGGCAGTGCGTTCACGCGCACTGTCTCTTTGCTCGTTGAAAACTCAAGCGTAGGCAATCGTTGCGTGTTAAATTTTGAGATGCCGGAATCTGCTGACCCTCTGATCGAGGTATATAGCAATTACAACAGCGACATTGCAGGCGAAACTTGGATTGCGCGTGAGTCGAATCGCTTTTGGTTTGCCGTTGCTTCATCTTCGGACGGCACAAAACTAGTGGCGTTGGAACAATATGGACACATCTACACCTCGACTAACAGCGGGGTGACTTGGACTGAACGAGCAACCGTAGCAAATTGGATTGGCGTCGCATCCTCTAATGACGGAACCAAACTTTTGGCGTCGGCGGGAAACGGCCAGCTTTACACCTCAACGGACAGCGGTGTCACTTGGACGGCAAGAAATTCAAACCGACCTTGGACAGGCGTTGCCTCATCTAGCAATGGAACCAAACTGGTTGCGGTGGTGGATGCTGGCCAAATTTACACCTCCACCGACAGCGGGGTGTCGTGGACGGCGCGGGAATCAAACCGAGATTGGAGTTTTGTTGCGTCATCCAGCAATGGAAATAAATTAGTGGCGACTGTTGCCGGTGGCCAGATTTACAGCTCCACTGACAGCGGTGTCACTTGGACTGCCAGAGACTCAAACCGAGATTGGCGTAGCATCGCTTCATCCAGCGATGGAACCAAACTTGTGGCAGTAGAGTTTGAAGGCCAGATTTACACGTCCACCGACAGCGGATTGACTTGGACGGCGCGGGATACAAGCCGAGGTTGGTTTGGCGTTGCATCATCAGATGACGGAACCAAACTTTTGGCTTCGGCTAGCGTCGATCAACTATATACCTCCACCGACAGCGGTGTTTCGTGGACGGCGCGGGAATCAAACCGAGCTTGGTATGGTGTCGCATCATCTGCTGACGGCACAAAACTAGTGGCGTGTGTATGGGAGGGACAAATATACACCAGCATTGGTGACGCAACGCTGCTCTGCACGATAACAGGCGAGGCGGGAGGCTCCGACTTGTGCGCGGAGTTTGTTTTTGATGGCGCAAAGTGGCAACCGCTTTCGGCAAATTACATCGACTGACTTATGGCACTCACTCCAACAACGAAACTTAAAACGTCAGGAGGCACGCTTTCTGGTCAACTCAACTTCAGCGGCACAACGCACGCGGGGCTAAAGCTCCTCTCCCTTACGACGGTGCAACGGGACGCCCTCACCCCGGCAAACGGGATGCTGATTTACAACACCACCACGGCGACGGTGCAAAAGTATGAGGCGGGTGCGTGGTCGGATGTTGGGTCGGGCGGTAGTGGTAACGGTGGGTATTCGCTGACGGCCTCGACGAGCGACGCCACGCAAACGGAACTCCTCACCGCCGAAGCCGCGCGGCTGACGCTGCCGGATAACACCGCGTGGGGATTCACCGCACTATTCACGGGGAGGTATAATGGAAACGGTTCTCCTGTATTTAATACGTGGACGGCCCGAGCAGGCAGCGCATTGTGGAACGGTATCGCATCCTCGTCGGACGGCACGAAGCTGGCGGCGGTAGTTTATAACGGATCCATTGCGACTTCAACCGATTCTGGGGTTAATTGGACAGGACAGGCAAGCGGCAACCGTGGATGGCAGTCAATCACATCGTCCTCAGACGGCACAAAGTTAGCAGCGACGACTGAAACGCAACAAATTTACACGTCCACCGACTCGGGTGTTTCGTGGACGGCGAGGGACAACAACCGGAATTGGTATGGCATTGCATCTTCTTCTGACGGGACGAAGCTGGTGGCGGGCGTGTATGGCGGCCAGATTTACACCTCGACCGATTCTGGCGTGACTTGGACGGCGCGGGAGAGCAACCGGAATTGGCAGTCCATCGCTTCGTCGGCGGACGGGACGAAGCTGGTGGCGGGCGTGTATGGCGGCCAGATTTACACCTCGACCGACTCGGGTGTTTCGTGGACAGCTCGGGATAGCAGCCGTGATTGGTGGGGCATCGCCTCGTCGTCGGACGGGACGAAGCTGGCGGCGACCAATTTCAACGGTCAGATTTATACTTCCAGCAATTCGGGTGTGGATTGGACGGCGCAGGCGAGCGGCGTCTTAAGTTGGATGGGCATCTCATCATCCTCGGACGGGGCGATTCTGGCGGCGGTGGCAGATTATGCACAAATTTACACATCAACCGATTCCGGCGTTACTTGGTCGGCGGTAGAGAGCAACCGGAGATGGCAGTCAATCGCATCATCGGCAGACGGGACGAAACTTGCGGCGGTTGGTATTTCCATCGAAATCTACACCTCGACCTCCGCAGTCGCTTCCGCCGCCTCCGAAACCTGCGAATTTAAAGGCCACGCCGTGCGCGATTCCGGCGCGGCATCTATGTCCATCTCAGCCTTGCAAGAGAACCCCATCGGCACGAACACGGCAGGCCGCTTCGTCTGCCAAGCCGACACCACGAACGGCGCGTTGCAGTTCCTCGCCACGGGCGCGGCGAGTGAGACTTGGAAGTGGGGCGTGAGCATCCAGACAGTTGAAGTGACACCTTGAAACCTACCATGAAAACCCTCCTCCTCCTCCTCCTGACGTGCCTCCCGCTCTGCGCGGCGACCACCTACCCAATGCTCTCGACCACCACGAACCGCACCGTCACGGGCGGCACGACGAACCTGTCCTTCCTAAACTCCAACAGCGTCTTCACCGGCACAGCCCGCTGGATGGGCATCGTGACGCTGACCAACACGGGCAACATCTTCGTGGGCGACGGCGCGGGGCTGACGGGCGTTGGCTTTGCCACGTCAGGCGGTGTCGCCACGAATGCCACGATCTACGGCCTCACGATCAACACGGGCAGCACGAACAATGCGCTGACAGGCAGTCGTGCAATGGTGACGGATGCGAACAAGGGCATCATCTCCTCGGCAACCACCGCGACGGAACTAGGCTTCGTGTCGGGCGTCACGTCGGCCTTGCAAACGCAGATCAACGCCAAGGCCGCAACTTCCACGCTGGGCGGCTACGTCACGAACCTTGGAGGACTTGCCACGAACCTGACTGCCACCGGCCTGACCGTTGCAACAGGCCAAACCAACACGCACCTCACGGCTTCTAGCGTGGTCGTGACGGATGCGAACAAGGGCATCGTCAGCGGGACGACCACGGCGGACTTGGCGACGTTGAGCGCAAACCAGACTTTCACCGGGACGAATACGTTTCCAGCGGCGGGATTCTTCCCAGCGAACATGATAGGAAGCAGGCTTTTGTGGAGTAGCGCAACCAACATTCACATTTCATCAATGGTGATTGCTTCCAACAAAACAAACGCTGGAGACTTTGCGAGCCTGACATCGGTTGCCTCCATATCTATCCCTGCGCTTTTGGGCAGCAATAGTTCGGTTAACTTAGTTTACGCCTCCCTTAGAACCAACATAAACGCAACGGCTGGTGAGATCTATTTCTATGCTGGAACAAATACAAACTTCATGTCTTATTCGTCATCTTTTTTTGCCGCGTCCGTCGGACAAGGATTAACTGGTGGAAACCTTATTGCGTTACAAAATTGTGCAAGTTTCACGAACCAAATAGTTGGCTCGCTTGGCACTTATAATATGCAAGGAATTCTTCCGATAGTTGACACCTCTGTTCCTTGGACGCTTTATATCGGTGCAGCCACCGCAACCTCACACACGAACGCAATCCTTGCCGGGCTTAGGATTTACGAGCTTTTTGCCCCATGACCACCCTCTCCACCTACCTGACCGACGTGTCCTCGCCCTGCGTCTGGGGGGTCAACCTCGGCGTCATCGGCATCGTGACCGTCACGGACTTTGAGAGTTACCTGAAGGTCGCCGTCCTCATTGCTACCCTCGCGCTGACGTGCCTCTCGGTGTGGCTGAAATGGAAGAACCGCAACAAACCGCAGGACTAAAATTATGCAAAACAAAAGCTGGAAAACAACCGCCGCCGGAGTGTCCGCCATCGTCGCCGCTTTAGCAGGGGCCGCGACGCTCCTGTTCGACGGCAAGCCTGAGACGAACCCTGATTACACCGCGCTCATCGCCGCCGTCACCGCTGGCATCGGCCTCATCATGGCGCGGGACAACGACAAGAGCAGCGAGGAAGTCAGCGCGAAGTGACCGCCGCCATAGTCAGCCTCATCGCCACGGTCATCGGCTTTGTCGTGTGGCTTATTAAGCGAAGGGCCGCGAACGCTGAATTGCCGGGAACCATATTAAAGAAATATGAAGATCAGGCCCGCAAGATTATTGCCGATGGTGGCGATGTTAATGCTCTGCTGGATGACCGGCTGCGTGCGATTGGTCGTAATACCAGCGGACAGGGAAATCTCTTGGCAGGAGGCGGGCAAGATAGCTCCTCGCAGCGGCTACCTAGTTCCGAAAGCGCGGATGCTGGAGATTCTAGACGGGCTGGGAAACCGCGAGGTGGAGACTAGGCCCAAATGAAAATCCCCTTCCCCGAATTCCTGAAGGGCGTGACGGACTCGTTCCCCGGTGCGCGGACGCAACTCCTGCCAACCGCTCCCTATGTCCACTGCTTCGACGCTGAGTTTCTGCAAGAGGACTTCTGGCCGACGTGGTGCGAGATCGTGCGCGAGGTGAACGCGAAGGTCATCAACCGGCCATTGGAGAACAACGCCGTGCGCGGCATCTGTGACGAAATCACGGCGCGGTTCAAGTCAGAGTGCGCCATGAGTTCCCGGCAAACCTACGGCGACGAGAACGTGGGGCCGGGGATGCTTGAGGCCAGCATCCTGATCCCTCAAGGCTACGAGCTGAACCACGTCCCCGGCTGGGGCGCGCACCGCACGGCCATTGTCGCAGTGACCAGCGACGGCGTGAACTGGCATCCTGTTTTGGTGGAACCCCAATTAGGCTATGCGTTATACAAAACTACCCCGCTCACTGATGCCGCTGTTGCTGGTGTTGTCCTTGTGGAGTGCTGGGTGTAGCACGACGCGCTCGACCACGGTGACGCTGCCGGTGATCCCGGCTGCACGTTGACCTATGCCACGCTCTACCAAAGTCGTCGTGCGAAAGCTGGGCCGGGAGCGGGCCGCAGGGGAAGCGTATTATGGGTGCAACGAGATCGCCATTGACCCGAGGCAAACGCCAAGCGATTACCTCGACACGCTCATCCACGAAGGGACGCACCTTGCGTTTCCCGAGCTAACCGAAGAGGCCGTCTGCGCTGCCGCCACGTTCATCTCGCGCATCGTTTGGAAACATGGTTACAGGAAGTGCGACTTATGAATGTCGTCCGCAAATGGAAGCGCATCTTGGCCGTTGGGTGTTCGCATGGGCTGCACGCAGACCCGAAGGCGTTGGCGGCGGTGTTGAAGTTCCGCGACAGCTACAAGCCCGCGCACGTCGTCCACCTCGGCGACTTCATTGACACCACAGCCTTCCGCAGTGGAGCCAAGGGAAGCTCCGACGAATCCGAACCCGTGCAGCCGGACGTGGACGGCGGCTTGGACTTCCTCGAAAAGCTCAGGCCGACGCTTACGCTTGCGGGCAACCACGAAGCGAGGCTTTGGCGGCTTGCAAAAAGCCCCAACGCAATCATCGCGCATTGTGCGACGACGGTGATCGGTGAAATCCATGACACTTGCAAAAGCCTCAAGTCAGAGTTCGTGGAATACAACGGCATATATCAAGGCCGCATGATCGGAGGCTTCCGCTGGATGCATGGTGTGATGTTTGGCGAAAACGCCGTTCGTGACCACGCGGAATGCTTTGGCAATGTAGTCCACGCGCACACGCATCGCGCAGGCGTTGCCAAGGGACGCAGGGAAGACAACCCCACGGGCTATTGCGTCGGCACGCTGACGCGCAGAGGCGCAATGGAATATGCGTCCTGCCGCAGATCGACTTTATCGTGGAGTGGCGGCTTCGTGTGGGGTGAGGTGACGGACAATGCCGCCGTGCTATGGTTGCACGAACAGCCTAGCAACCTAGCCGAGTGGAGACTTCCATCGTGACGGCGAACCAACTCCTACAGCGAATCCGCGACGTAGCTTGCAAAAAGCCAGACGTGATACCGTCTGGCTGGTTTTCCGCTAAACAGTGGGCCGTGAAGTGGCAGACCAGCGTCTTCGCATCGAGGCGGGCACTTGCTATCGGCGTGCGCGGCGGGGTCGTCGAGCGGAAGCGATTTTTGGTCAAACTCCACCGCACCACCGCCTTCGTCTCTCATTTCCGCCCTCTCGAAAAGAAGCGCGAGAAGTAATTTCAGAAACTTAGCAACCTTCAACCGTCAGGCTTTGCCGTCCCCACATGAATATCACCGTCCAACTCACCTCTCACTCCGACCCTTCACGCGGAGAAACCGAACGCATGGCTGAGATATTCCACGTGGAATATAAGCGCAACGGGACAACCCGCGACCAGTTCTTGCGGGACGTGGCCGAGAGCATCAGGGAGTTGGCGAAGGTTCACAACGCGAAGTTTAAAGCAGAGCATCCCAGCCATTGAGCTATTAGCGAATTTACTTTTTGAGATAAGCCAAGGTTTAACCTTTCGCACCGGCTGCTTTTTGGCTTTTCTTTTGATCGCGGCTGCTTATCTTTTGCGCCGTCAGTCAACCGTCAGTCAACCGCAGTCAACAAAACAAAACATCATTATGAGCCGCAGCGCACCTACCGCAGACAAGTCACCCAACCCAGCCGTCCACTTTTTCGAGTGGGCAGGAGGGTCACAGGGCGGGTATCTCCAATTCTGGGACAAGGCCCAAAAGCAGACCGTCCAATGCGACCCACCTTTCCAGTTCCTCGCCCTTGATGAGTTGGCGACGGTCAAAGGCTGGAACGACGCCAGCGAGAGCGGCATCTTTGCCAACGAAGTCCGCAGCACAAAGTCTGAGCCGCTTACCGTGAAGGCATTCAAGGGAGGAGTCATCGCGGAGGGTTATTATTCGGACATCAAGGCGGCAGTCCACGAAGCGGGAGGCTACTACACCGCCTCCATCTATTGCGCTTTCAAAGAGGATGGCCGCTTGAAAATTGGAGCGGTGCAGTTCAAGGGCGCGGCCTTGAATGCTTGGGTGAACTTCCGCAAAGAGGCGGGCGGGATGATTTGGGAGAAGGCCGTCGTCATCACCGGCAGCGAGGAGGGCAAAAAGGGGAGCATTAAGTTCAAGACGCCGACCTTTGCGCTCAAAGACGTGAGCGAGGAAAGCAACGCCGCCGCAAAGGTTCTGGACGAAGAGCTTCAAGCCTACCTCTACGAATACTTCTCGCGCACCCGCCCCGCCGCACCCGCCCCGCTCGTCGTCCCGGCGATGGAGCCGCGCACGCCGTTGCCGGAAGTGGCACGCGAGGACGGCGACGACGTTGCGTTCTGATGTCCCTGTAACTCCGAACCAAAACAAAGCATGAAACTCATCAAGCAGAAAATCACTTTGCCGCCTCTTTTCGGCGTCACCGAGGAGGCCGAAGCCCAGCGCAACGACCTCGTCTTTCGGGCCGTGACAAACGCAGTCGTCACCAACCCCGTGGAACAAAACTCCGCAGTGGAGGCCGCGCGGGACATTCGCGGGATGCTGCGCGACGTGGAAGACACGCGCACCGCGCTCAAAAAGCCCTTGCTTGACGCGGGGCGGTTGCTCGACTCGCTCGCGCGGGACTTCACCGCGCCACTCTCGGCGGAATTGGGCCGCATTGAGCGGCTTGTCACGGACTTCCAGCAGGTCGAGGATCGCCGGGTGGCCCTCGCGGAGCAGCAACGCCGCGAAGACTACGAGCGGCTGGCGGCTGAACGGCTCGCTGCCGAGGGGTTGGCCCGCGCTGCCTCTGCGTCAATGCAGAACGAGAGCGACCTTGACCGCGCCCTGCGGGTCGAAGCTGAGATGCTGCGAGCGCACGAAACCCTGCAAGCCCTCATCACCGCGCCACCGCCCGAGAAGGCTCGCGCAACAGGGGCAAGCACGCGCAAGGTTGTTCGCTGGGAGGTCGTTGACCTGCGGGCGTTGTATGCGGCCCGCCCCGAACTCTGCACGCTGGAAGCCAAAGCTAGCGCGATCAACGCGACCTGTTTTCCTGAGATGCCCGTCGCAGGGCTTCGCCTGTGGTGGGAGGACAAGACGACCATCCGCCGCGCATAACCCAATTTCCCCGCCGTGACCGTGACCGCCAGCAATTCAGCCGTCGAGAGTCGGCAGAGTCTACGGAGTATTCGGCGCGAGTTCGCACCTTTCAAGTGCAGCGGCGGGGTTTCCTTCTTATGAAAACGATCTGGCGCAAGCCGACCACGAACGTCGCCCAGCGCGGCGGCATGAGTTACACGTCGGTCATTCAAAGGGCGAGCGGCGGCTACGTCTGGCGGCTGATGATACACGACGAGATGGTTGTGTCGGGAACGGCCCGCAATAGAACGGCTTGCCTCGACGCGATACGAAGCGAGAAGGCTAGGAGAGCGGCCAACCTGAACACAACCCTTGCCGGATGAGCGCGAAGAGGCTAGGTTATATGAGTTCGCAAGAACCGGATGTAACAACGTCCGCAAATAAGCAAGCTATGCGGTCACAACAGAAATCTCAAAGCTGCCACCCGGCGCGGATTCCCGAGTCTCCCAAGGCTCGGTCTTGCTCCGGTTGTTCGTCGGGTGGTGGCTTTGAGGAGTTTGAAAGACTGCTATGAAACCTCCCGCATTCCAATTCTACGCTGACGACTTCCTTGGTGGAACGTGCGACATGACCGCCGAAGAGGTCGGCGCATACATCCGGCTCCTGTGCCATCAATGGAACAAGGGCGGAATTCCAAACGACCCCGAGCGACTTTCACGCATGGCCGGGGTTATGCCCGGGCCATCGCTCGGCTATGCCTCGGCTAAGTTCCGGCTATGCGAAGACGGGGTTCTTCGCAACGACAGAATGGAGGCGGAAAGGGCCAAGCAGCAGCAATTCAGGGCAAGCCAGTCTGAAAAGGGCAAAAAGGGAGCAGATACAAGGTGGAAGCATGGCCCCGGCTATGCCCCGGCTATGCCTGTGCCAATACCGAAACATGGCTCTCCGTCTCCGTCTCCGTCTCCATCTCCTAATAAAGACAAAGACAGTGAGGCTCTTGAAATCTACGAAGCCTTTCCGCTGAAAGTTGGGAAGCCAAAAGCGTTGGCAGCAATTCGGAAGGCGATGGAGGAAGTCCCCGCCTCCCGGCTGCTGGAACTCACGAAAACCTTTGCAGCTTCCCGGCCTTCCGGCACTCCGTTCACGCCGCACCCGACG
>Ga0208942_1000187_pt1 | contig 28189 bp, 38 predicted proteins | sample GreLakmeSU08MSRF_FD_187704 | JGI IMG/M metagenome (GOLD analysis project Ga0208942, IMG submission 187704) | Freshwater lentic microbial communities from great Laurentian Lakes, MI, USA - Great Lakes metaG SU08MSRF (SPAdes) | ecosystem: Environmental > Aquatic > Freshwater > Lake | place: Great... | reverse complement strand
CGTCTGGCCCTGCCCGTCTGGCCCTGCCCGTCTGGCCCTGCCCGTCTGGCCCTGCCCGTCTGGCCCTGCCCGTCTGGCCCTATCCCCCGCGCGCACGCGTGCGTGCGCGCGTGCGTGCGTGTGCGTGTGCGTGTGCGTGTGCGCCCAACGCAGCCAAGCGCAGCCTCAACCCAACGCAGCTGCCGCAAACCTTATGCCGGCATAAGGTTTGCCCGCCTACCGCCAGGCGCAGCCGCCGCCGCAAACCTTATGCCGGCATAAGGTTTGCCGCGGCTACCACCTGGCGGGCGCGCACGCGCGGGTGTCCCCAACGCAGCCAAGCGCAGCCTAATGCAACGGCTATCGCATCAATCCTTGCTAGACATCACCTTCCGCAGCTTATCCTCGATCTCGTTGGTGATATGCTCGACCGTAAGCGTGACGGGCTTCGTCTCGGTGGGCCGCTCCTTGAACAGCGACACATCGTAGATCTTCCCCAACAATTCCAAGGCACGAAGCCGCTCCGCTGCCTTCGAATCTTCGTTCCCGCTCTCAACCATGAGGCGATCAATAACATGCAAACGTATCCGTTCAGACGTGTATCGCTCCATTTTTGAGACTTCCTCGCTCAAAACATGCACGCGGTTTCGGATTCTGGGAGTTTGCATAAGTCCAGTGGCCGCGCCATGAATGCTGGAGTCCTTTGCACTTTTAACATTATATGCGCGCCGGTAACTGTCCGCCAGTGTGTTACCGCTTGCGACGCATCGCGCGAACAACTCCTGTTTGGCCGTCAGCCCATTCTCCAACATCTTGTTCCCTTTATAGAACACGACATTGCCCTCGGTCTCACAAGCCGGATTGTAATCCGTGCCCTTGATCACCGTCAGCTTCACGGGTGGCCCGATCAGCTCCGTGCCGCAGCCTATATCCCCGCCCGAGAACTTAGCCACTGGCGTGCGGATCACCCGCGCCTTGGGCGTCAGCAGCGCAGGGTCAGGCAACGGTCCGTCATACACCCTATTAGTCATACGCCTCTCCTCTCATCGCTCCAGCACACCCTACAGCCTAGGCCAGCGCCCCGCCACAGCTTTCCGCACCGCCCATCAGCAGGGGCGCGGGCCATGCGTCATGCGCGCGCCAGCGCCCGCCCTTAACGCCCGAATGGTCATTGGTCATGCGTGGTCGCCGGGAAACTATCGCCGGCTACACGGGGCACACGCTACAGGATTGCGCGCTGCGCCGCGCCGTGCTGCACCGCGCAACGCTGGCGCTGACGGAACACCTATATATTATATAATATACTATATAATATAGAATAAATGTTAGACCATAAGACCAGGATTGCTAAACCGCCAGCGTTTTCAACCGCTTACGGTTGGTCATTCACAAACGCCGCCCCCCCCATAAAAGACCACGCCGTGACCACGCCAATCTTTTCAACGGCTTATCGTGACCATGCGGCCGCCGCCATCCCCCCGCCGCGTTAGTGCTTCCCCCCGATACGCATCACACCCCCAACGATACACCCCTCCCGGCACACATCGCAGATACGCCCCCGACAATATTTCTTGCTTACGCTCATATCTCGGGCATATGGACTAGCCCCCCGCGACGAAGCCCCCCGCAACAACCGACGCTAAGGACCCTCCCCATGATCACCCTCACCGCCCGCGACATCGCCGCCGCCGAGGCCCGCGCCGCGCGCGCCGCCCGCGCCGCCGGCCCCGAAGCACGCGTCGAAGCACGCGTCGAAGCACGCGAAGCCCGCGCCGAAGCGCGCGACATCGCCGCCATCGACGCCCGCGCCGCCGCCATCGACGCCCGCGCCGCCGCCATCGACGCCCGCGCCGCCTACTCCGAAGCCCGCGCTGAAGCCCGCGCCGCCGCCTGCGCCGCGCGGCACGCCGGCGCCGCCGCGCGCGCCGCCGCCGCCGTCGCCCGCGGCGTCCGCGGCGTCCGCCGCGAAGCCGCGCGCTTGGCCGCCGCCGCGCGCGCCGTCGCCCGCGCCGAAGCCCGCGGCGTCCGCCGCGAAGCCGCGCGCCAGGCCACCGTCGCCCGCGCCGAAGCCGCACGCCAGACCGCCGACGCCCGCGTCGAAGCCAGCGGCGTCCGCTACGCCCGCGCCGTAGCGCAATCCGCCCAATACGCACGCTACGCTGCCGGCTACGCCGACGCCCTCGCCGCCGACGCCGACGCCTACGATGCCGCCGCCCGCCGCGCGGCTAACCGTGCCACCCGCGCACCTTACACGGCGGCCCCCATGACCTCCCCCCGCGCCGCGTTCTCCGCATACCTCGCCGCCCAGGATGCTGTTGCCCGCTCGCCCACCAGCGCACGCGCGCAGCGCGCCTTGGCCCGCGCACGCGACGCCTACGCCGCCACCACACCCGACCCCGCCTTCGACCCCGCCCCTCCCTACCCAACCCACACACCCCGCCGCGCAGGTGGAAGCCCTGAGAATCTGGTCCGCGCACGCGAGGCGCTGCGCCTGGCGCGTCTGGCCCGCGCCTCCCCGTCCACCTAACACAAAGCTTTCCGACTACTTGACAAACGAAACAAAGTGTGCTACACTATATCCTTCAGATCGAGATAGGGTCTGACCCCGGAAACCTTATGCCGACATAAGGTTTGCGACAGCCGACCGGATGCATACCGTATGCAAACGCCGACCGCCTAACCCGCCCCGCCGATCCCGGCAGGGGGAGACACTAGAAGGACACCGACCATGACCAACACCTACGCCGTGAGCCTCACCTTGAAGTCACTCAATTCCAAGACGGGACCGATCCCCGTCAGCACCTCCACCGCCGCGACCTGCCCGACCTCATGCCCCTTCCAGGGCAAGGGCTGCTACGCCGAAAGCTACCCGCTCAAAAGCCGTTGGGATGAGGTGACGGATGGCCGGCGCGGCGGATCGTTTGACGCGCTGCTGCCGCAGATCGCGGCGCTGCCCGAGGGTCAACTGTGGCGTCACAACCAAGCCGGCGATCTTCCCGGCGTGGGCGATCACATCGACACCGCTGCGCTGGCGCGGTTGGTTGCCGCCAACAAAGGCCGGCGCGGCTTCACGTACACCCACAAGCCGATGCACACCGCCGCCGCCCGGCGCGCCGTCGCAAAGGCAAATGCCGGCGGGTTCACGGTCAATCTGAGCGCCAACAACTTGGCGCACGCCGACACGCTGGCCGCGCTGGCCATCGCACCCGTTGTCGTGGTGTTACCCTCCACCGTCACGGGCAACCAAACGCTGGCCACGCCTGAGGGGCGGCGAGTGACGGTCTGCCCCGCGACCTACCGCGACGACGTGACGTGCGCCTCGTGCGGTCTGTGCGCCAAGCAGCGCGCCGTGATCGTCGGCTTCCCGGCACACGGCACCTACAAGCGCAATGCCAGCGCCATCGCCGCCTGATCTGCATACCGTATGCAAACGCCCACCCCCCCTGCCCTCCCGGCAGGGGGAGACCCACCAGAAGGAGACCAACCATGACCGTATCCTACACGACCAAGACCGGCCGGAAGCAGTTCAAGCCCGCGTTCAAGTGGATCGAGAGCGCCGTGCGCCGCGACGGTGGCTGGGGCTTCTGCCTCAGCTGCGGCGACACGCAGACCGGCTGCGAGCCTGCCGCCCGACGCTACACCTGCGAAGGCTGCGGCGCGGCTAAGGTCTACGGCGCTGAGGAACTAGCCATGATGGGGCTGTTCCACCACGCCGACTAGCCGACCGGACACCTAGGCAAACCTTATGCCGGCATAAGGTTTCCCCCGGATACAAACGCCTACCCCCCCTGCCCTCCCGGCAGGGGGAGACCCTAGAAGGAGACCAACCATGCCTAAGTATCCCACCCTAACCACCACGCAGGTCAACACCGCCGTCCGGCTCGTGTGCGACCACACCGACGCCTTCACGCTCACCCAGGTCCAGAACATCGCCGAGAACATGGCGGGATACGACCTGTCCCTGGCCCAGCTTGACGCGGTGATTGTGGCCCTGACCAAGTCGACGCCGGGCTTCGATCCAGTCGCCTTTACGCGCACGCTATACAGCACCCAGCGATACAGCGGCTGACCCCCAGGGGGGTAAGCCCAAGGCTTGACAAACGTAACAACATCTGCTATTGTGTTATTGTTATCTAGGACTACCCCACCCGCCGATCCCGGCGGGGGAGACAGTAAAGGACCACGACCATGACCTCTTACGAAACGGTTACGAACAAGATCATCGCCATGCTGGAGGCCGGCACCGCGCCTTGGTCCAAGTCATGGGCGAGCGGCGGCCCGATGGGTCGGCCCCTCCGCGCCACAGGCGAGGGCTATCAGGGCATCAATACGCTGATCCTTTGGGGCGCCGCGCAGGACCACGGCTACCAGTCCCGCTACTGGCTGACCTACAAAGCCGCGCAAGCGGCGGGCGGGCAAGTCCGGAAGGGTGAGAAGGCGACCACCGTTTTCTTTTTCACGACGGTCGCGAAGGCCGCGACCGAAACGGAAGACGCCAAAATGTTCCCCCTGATGAAATCTTACTGCGTGTTTAACGCTGACCAGTGCGATGGACTGGCCGCGCCCTACCTCGCGCCGACCGCGCCGCCCGAGCCTATGCCGATCGGCGAGCGCCATGCCGGCGCGGAGGCCTTCGCCATGGCGACCCGTGCCGTCATCCGGCACGGCGGAGCGCGGGCTTACTTCCGCCCGTCGGAAGACATCGTGCAGATGCCGGGGTTCGCCGACTTCAACACGCCGGAAGCCTACTATGCGGTGCTGCTGCACGAACTGACCCATTGGTCCGGCCATAAGAGCCGCCTCGACCGCAGCTTGAAGGGCCGCTTTGGTGACCCCGACTACGCATTCGAGGAACTGATTGCCGAACTGGGCGCGGCCTATCTGTGCGCCGATCTGGGCGTCAGCATCGAGCCTCGGCCAGATCACGCTAGCTATATCGCCGGCTGGATCAAGGGCTTGCGTGACGATCCCCGCGCCATCTTCCGCGCCGCCGCTGCCGCCGAGAAGGCCGCGACCTACCTGCACGCGGCGACCGAACCGATGGCCGAGGCCGCCTGACTGCATACCGTATGCAAACGCCCACCCCTCCGCCGATCCCGGCGGGGGAGACCAACCAGAAGGACCACGACCATGACCTACGATTTCCAATCCCTATTCCCCTTCCCGGCGGGTAGTCGGGTCCGGTTCACGGAAACCGCGCACGTCTGGAACCTCGCTTCATTCCAGGCCGGAGAATGCGGCACAGTCGGGGAGCAATCGGGTAGCGACGACGATTGCTACTTCCCGGTCGAACTGGACACGCATCGTCCCGAACTGGAGGAGTGGGACAATGAGGTGCATTTCCACTTCACGGATGGCAATTGCTCGTCCGAGACGCATCCAGGCATGATCGAATTGGTGATCGCCGCTGCCGCCTGACCGCATACCGTATGCCCGCCCACCCCCCTGCCATCCCGGCGGGGGGAGACCAACCAGAAGGACCACGACCATGCCGCTCTATGAAAAGCTTAAGAACCTCGCTATCGCCCTCGCCGCCCTCATCGCGGTCGGCATCATCGCCATCGCGCATGTCAGCGGCTGAGCCTGCCCACCGCCAGGTTATCCCGGCTACTTGACAAACGTAACAACCTATGCTATTGTGTTATTGTTATCTAGGACTACCCCCCTTGCCATCCCGGCAGGGGGCGACAGTAAAGGAACACGACCATGACCGACACCATCACCATCACCCCCCACCTCCACGCCGCCCGCGTTCTCGTCGCGCAGTTGTCCCTATCCATCACAGCTATGGACGCCGCGCTGACCTCCGCCTTGGGCGAGGCGGCGGGCGACCCCGACGCGCTGCACGTTGCTGGCGGAATGTTCGCCGACGCGCAGGACTACCTGACTGACATGCTGGACACCCTGGAGCGTGCGGCCCGGCTTGCCATCGCGCACACGGCCAAGTCGTAACGCCCACCTAAAGGATCACGCCAATGACAACGACAACCATGAGCAAGCAAGAGTTCCGGCGTCGCCTACAGGCGGCGTTGGTGGCCCGCAACAAGTGGGCGCCACGTCTGACCCCCTCCCAGGTGACGCGGGAATATCTCAACCCCACCGCGCACGACGACATCGAGCACGCGGCGGCCCGTCTGTACTATGCACATGTCGCGGACACCGCGTGGGTGCACGCCCTTTCGTTCGGCATGCCTCCCTGGAGCGCAACGGCGAAGGCCGCGCGCCTCGCCGGGAAGCAGGCGAATAAGTGCCACCGCATCGTGAGTGACTTGATCCCCTACGACGCCGACTGACCCACCCCACCCCACCCACCCCCCTGCCATCCCGGCAGGGGGAGACCCACCAGAAGGACCACGACCATGAAGCCGATGAAAGTCCCGACCGACACGCTGCACTCCAGCGCCACCCCCGCGATGCGCGAGGCCCAGCGTCAACCGGCGCTCGACGCGCTGACCGCCGCGCTCACCGCCGTCAATGGCACGGCCCGCTCGCACACCTACACCGCCGGCCAGCACATCCGCGAACTGGCCCTCGACGCCGAGGCGCGGCTCGCCGCGCTGGGCATCCCGGTCTCCTCCCGCGCCGGGGCTGAGCTGCACGCCAAGTCCGGCGACGCGCTGCCGAACGCCTACGCCAAAGCCGGGCGGATTGTCATCCGCACGACGGTGGTGCTGCGCCGGCTGAAGGCGGGCTGGGTCTGCACCGAGATCCGGCGGATCGAGGACTACCCGACCTCTCACCCCTTCGCGCGCCTGCATCTGACGATGACGCAGGACGAGCAGGCCGTGTCCAAGCTGCGCTCGACCTACTCACGCACGGCGTTGCCGCCGCAGCCCCAGCGGGGCGAGACCGGCCCGGTTGTCAGTGCCGACGAGCGCGCCGGCGCCTGACCCACCACCCCCACCCCCTGCCATCCCGGCAGGGGGGAGACCAACCAGAAGGACCACGACCATGACCAACATCACGCCAGCGTCCGCCGAACGCGCCGCCCGAGCGTTTTTGCGGCAAATCGAGCGCCAGTGGGGAGGGGAAACGACGCATACGATGTGGACCCTGCGCGGTTTGGAAACCTTCTTGCCGGCCGGGACCTGGCTGGGGGGCGACGTGCGGAAAGAAGATTTTTACCCCCTGTCGATCAGGCATGTCGCCCGCGTGATCCGCGACAACGCAGTGGCGCGCAGTTGACCCCACCCGCCCACCCCCCCTGCCATCCCGGCAGGGGGAGACCAACCAGAAGGATACCGACCATGACCGACACCATCACCGCCGACATCCGCGCCATCTTCCCCGCCGTTGACTTCCTGCACATCGCGCAGTTCGCGAGCAGCGAGGAGACCCGCTACTATCTGAAAGGCGTTCACGTTGCGCCGGCCCCCGACGGCGCGCATCTGGTGGCCACGGACGGCCACCGCTTGGGCGTCCTGCGGCTGCCCGCGACCGAGGGTTACTGCGCCCCGAACCCGGTGGGCGAGACGCCGGCGCACATCATCCTGTCGATCGGCAACAAGGCGTTCCTGGCCGCGCTCAAGGCCACGAAACGGGACGCGCATTGGATCATCATCCGCACGGAGACGGTCGAGGTGCGGTGGATGCCGAGTCAAGCCGCGCCCGCGCCGGCAGAAGTGATCGACAGCGGGCGGGTGACGCAGACCTTCCCCGTATCCGCGCTGCTGGTGGACGGCACGTTCCCGGACTGGCGCCGGGTCGTGCCCAGCCTGGACGGGCCGATGCTCGGGAGCCGGGCCACCCACATCGTGTCGCCGCACGACGACGCGCCGAGGGCGCGGCCCGTCACCTACTCCGGCGTGGACCCCACCCTGTTCAAGGGGATGACGCGCGCCGGCGAACCCTGCATGTCGTTCGACTGGAACGGTGTTGACCCGCTGTTAGTCGCCACCCAAGACCCGCGCTTCCTGGGTGTCGTGATGCCTATGAATGGGGGCCTGTCGCCCGACGAGATGGCCGCACGCCGCGCCGCCGTGCTCGGCTGACCCGCCCACCCCCCACCCCTCCGCCGATCCCGGCGGGGGGAGAACCTGAAGGAGACCGTCATGTATACGTTACAGATCGACGCGCACGGCAACAGCATTGTGTGCAAGGGCGAGGTTCCGCGATCCGGCTATCGGATCGTGCGGCACGGGACCTACAACGAGTGCCTCCGCGCCAAGCTGGGCGCGTAACGTCCGACAGCAAGGACCGCGCATCATGATTGCAGCGTTGTATGTCGAACCCGCTGGCGTTTACGGCAACCTGGCGGGCGTCGAGGTTTGGGACGAGGCCCGCGACGCCCGGCCGTATGCCGGCCCCTGGCCGGTTGTGGCGCACCCCCCATGCCAGCGATGGGGGCGGTTCTGGCACGGCTCCCCGCGTAAGCCGCACCAGTTCCTGCTTGGTGACGATGGCGGGTGCTTCAGCGCGGCGCTCGCCTCGGTGCGGCGTTGGGGCGGCGTGCTTGAGCACCCGGCGGACAGCAAAGCCTGGGCGGCGCACGGTCTGACAACCCCAGCACGGGCTGGCGGGTGGGTCGCCGCCGATCAGCACGACGGCTGGACTTGTTACGTGGAGCAGGGCTTCTACGGCCACGCGGCGCGGAAGGGGACGTGGCTTTATGCCTGCCGCGTCACCCTGCCAGAGCTGCGCTGGGGGCGCGGAGAGCAACGGCTAGACCCGACCATGCTCGCGCGTCACGGATACGAATACGCCCGCCGCAAAGGGTTGGTGTCGATGATCGGCGGGAAAAACAAGACGCAGATACGCAACGCGACGCCGGTTGAGTTTCGGGACCTACTCCTGGCCATGGCGCGCAGCGCGGCGTAGCCCCACCCCAACAAAAACCCCGCCACACCGGCGGGGTTTTTCTTTGGCCAAGGCGCATCGTAGCCAGCCGTCAATCACTGACGCGGGCGTAACCGCCAAAGTATTTGACAGCGGCGGCCGCGTAAGCGGCGGCGGCATCATCCTCGCGGGCGAATATGCCGAGATAAATTCCGATGCCGTTGACCCGAATATGCGCCTGCCATTTCCGCGCGCCGGCCTGCCAACTGACACCCTTGAGCGAACTCGTCCCCCCACGCAGAGGGCGTCGATTCATTTGGTTCTGGCTACGCGTTGCGATCCGCAAATTGCCGCGCGTATTATTGAGGCCATCGCAATCGATGTGGTCCGTATCCATGCCAGGCGGCGTTTCGAGGATCACCCGATGCATGCGCACCGTCCGCTTGTCGTTTGGCGCTCGCGAGCCGCGGACAGCATAAAATGTTCGGGTTTTAGGGTGCGCGTACCACTTCCACTGCATCAGGAACTCATATTCCTCGGCGTCAACAGTCGCGAACAGCCCCCTGGTGAGGGGTATCCGCTTGGTGGGCTTGCCGGCGGCGACGGGGACGGCTAAGTCGGGGTTGTCGGTCACTTGATGTTCCTTCATCGGCACGAGGGTGCGGCGGTTCTGTCGGCCTACTGCACCACCGACAGCCGGCCCAGCGTGGACACCGCTGGCTCAGCCTCCCGGCGCAGTTCGCTTTTATTTAACTGGATATCCAGACCCGGCGCGCAGAACACATGCTTCTTGCTGGGGTGTTCTGCGGAGTGGACCCGCCCGCAGTCGATCCATCCCGCCTCCACGAATGCGTGCAGCAGCGCCGCCGGGGGTATCTTCATGCCCGTCGGCGCCGCGCCGGCCAGCCGGTCGCACAGCGCGTGGAACGGCGACCCCACCACGCCGCGCGCGAACTCGCCGGTGCGGCTCAGCATCATGCCGACCAGGAAACTCTCCGCGCCCGACCGCGAATGCTCGATGAGGTTCTCCTTGAACTCGGTCATCATGGGCGCGGCGCTCACGTTCAGAGCGGACACGTCGCGCGCCAGCAGCCACGCCGCGATGCTCTCGAAGCCGCCGTTGGAGTACCACGTCCACATATCCGCCGCCGCGACCACGCTCATGCGCGGCGCGTGCGACCAGATGCAGAACCACCTCCGGTCCTGCGACGCCAGCGAGATAGACAGCGGATCGTTCGAGAACGCCAGCACAAACACCCGGTTGGCCATGTTGTAAGGGTGCAACCCTTTCCGGTTGATCGGCAGCATCTCCGGCGGTGCCGCGATGATCGGCTTGAGCCGGTTGGCGAACGCGCGGCGGTCGCCCGCGTCCGGCTCCCGCAGCTCATTGATGACCAGCACCTCAGATTCCAGCTGGTATCCCCACTGCGACGATATGGTGTCGTTGTCCATCATCCCCCGGTTACGCAGCGCCGGCCCGCACACCGCCCACAGAAACGGCGCCCACATCGTGTCCTTCCCGCAGCCTTCATCGCCCGCGTGCAGCACGGCGTGGTTGATCTTGCGGCCAGGGAACTGCGTCTTGAACGCCATCACGTCCAGCACGTGCGCGCGCTCCGCTTCGTTTGGGATCAGCGCGGCGCAGTGGTCTAGCCACGGCTGCGCGCTGCCGCTGGCGCCGCTCACGTCCGGGCGCGCGTCGCGCCAACGGTTGCCAAAGGCGTCACCATCACGGAACACCACGACCTCGTCACCCGCCGCGTAGGTTATCCCCACCAGGGCCAGCGCGCCCTGGTCCTCCCGGTTTTCATCGAAACAAACCGACGCCTCGATCTTGCGCGACCCCTTACCCACGGCGTGCCGCGAGAGGCAGGTGATGTGACGATACAGCGCGTTGAAGGTGGATCTCGACACCTCCCGCCGTGTCGTTAGATCGAAATAGTTTTCATCGTCTTGGTTGTACGCGAACCGAGTATACCATGCGTCCTTCTCGACCCGGCCCAGCTCGCGCCGTTCGATATCCGCCAACTGCGCGGCAGGGTCATCGCGGAACAGATCACCCGGCGTCAGCTTGGCCATCACCACCGCCATCGTCGCGGCCAGCAGTTCGGAACGCATACCGGGGGACTGGTCGGGGCCGCCTTCGTCGGCCACCCAAGCCAGGAACCGCTCGCTGTTCCAGTCGCCGCAATGTTCGTGCAGACAGGTGTATGCGCGGTTCGCGGGTAGATAGCGGCCCTCGGGGTTGCCGTCGGAATGCTCGGCCTCGTTGGGGCAAACCACCCCCCACCATCCAGAGGCGTTGCCTCGGTCCAGGATCCGACCCTCCGCTGTCAGCCACGCCAGCACATCGTCCAGCCCATCGTCGGCCAGGGTGGGGCTGCGCGCGCCCGCCCCACCCCGCGACGATGCCTCGCCTGGCGTCACGCCCAGCGCGGCGCAGATGCCGGCCAGGGTAAACTCCCGATCAGGGTGGAACTCCGTGAGCAACGATGCGAACGCGCCCCGGCCAGGTTTTATATTCACCGACCCCGGCAGGCGGAAATTCCGCACTGGGTTGGTGGCACCCCGATCCGTGTAGCCGGCGTCGGCTATCGCCATGATCGCCGCGGCGAACATCTCCGCGCGGGGCTGCTCGCTGAACACGTAGCCCCACTGATAGTTGTCGGGGGAGGTTTCCATCTTCCAGGTCGGTTCCAGCGGCGGCACTTTGGCCTTGGTGCCGATGTCATCCAGCACCATGACCAGCACATATTCGCAGAATGCTGCGCCCGCGCGGGGCTTCCCGTCGGGGAACCGATCCACGATGAACGCGCCCGTATTGGCGTACCATGCCTCGCCCCTCGCGGCGCGGGCGGGGGTGTAGCGCGCCGGCAGGAACGCCGGCCACACACACTTTATGGCGCCGTCGCCATGCAGTTGTTGTTCTCCGTTGCGTAGCACCGGCTTTTGATGCACAACTAGTAGCGTCTCGCCGCCCTCTGCGAGACTAGATAGGTGGTCTACAAAGCCCATTGTCGATCCCCTCCGTTGACGCCGCCCGGTGAACCACTCGCCGGGCGGCGTTGATTTTTATAGGCCTACTTACCGTAGCGCGTCATCGCCTTGATTTCCACAGCTAGCGGCAGGCCGGCGCCCCACGCCGGCGGCGAGCACATCGCGTCGGTCATGATCGCCGTCACCTGCGCCACATCCTCGGTCAGACACTCCACCACGATCTCATCATGGACGTGCAGCACCGCGTGTAGCACTGCGTGCAGCCCCGCTGCATCCAGCCGGCGCAGCGCCAACCGCAGCACGTCGTTCGATATGGCCTGCGCGATGTTTTCCACCATGATGCCGTGCCACAACCGCGCGCGCGGCCATTCTTTCGCGCTGGCTGCGGGCTTCCACGCCGCCTTGGCGTAGCTGATGCCCTCCGCATCATCTGTCTTGGCGTAGGGGTAACATAGCACCCGCCCCGAGGGTAACGAATACCAGAGGTGTTTCCCGTCGAACATATACGTCACCACCCCAGCCTTGAAGTCGCTGTTCAGGTTCCGCATCGCGCGGGACGCCGCGCTAGACACGGCTTGCCAATAGTTCACCGCCCACGGGTTCGCCGTGCGCCACGCGGTCACGATTTTCTTGGCCTCGGCTTCAGGCATCTTCACGCCATAGACCCGACCCATCGCAGCGAAGGCGTTCGAGCCACCGCCGTATCCGCACGCCAGTTCGGAGACTTTCCCGACCTGCCGTTGTTTCGGATTAACCCCCCCAATATCACAAAGAAAGATCGCAGCCGCAGCGGCCTTGTATCGGTCGACGCCAGTGCGGAACATATCCATAGCGATCTCAGAGGAAGGCTCGTTCGACGCCCAGGGGTTGACCCGCGCCTCGATCCCCACCCAGTCCGCCACCACCAAGCTATGTCCCGGCGCGGCCAGCAGCGCGGGCCGCAGCATCCCCTTCAGCACGTCGGTCACGCGGGTGCCGTAGGTGGGCACGATAGCATGGCCGCGCACCATAGCCTGCCGCGTCTCATCCGGCGTCTTGCTGCACTGGCGGGTGAGGTTGTGGATTTGCGCGCCGAAGGAACTTGACCGCCCGGTAGCCGCCGCGCCGTTGAACACAAACGCCCCGCGCAGCCGGCCATCCACGTCATCGGATAGCTGACCGATCCGCGTGAACTTTGCGACTGAGGACGCCCATAGGTCATCCGCGCACTTGATCACCTCGGCCACATCGACGGGAACTTCATCGGGGTTTTCATCCGCCAGCGCGAGTAGGTTGGCGCGGATGCTCTTGTCGATGCCGCGCCCCTCCACACCCTTGCGGTCCACGGTCATCAGGGTCTGCGCCGCCGGGCCGACCCGGTCCCACACCCAGGCGCACATGCGCGGCGAGCGGACCGTGGGCACCGCGCCCGCCGTCACCTCCCGCACCCGCTGCTGTATCTCGGCCAGCTCCGCGTCAGCGTAGCGAGTGGCGGCCTCGGCCAGCGGCCGGTCCACCAACACACCACGATCATTGACCCGCTCATTGATGTGGTAGTCGTGCAGTTCCTCGGCGGTTAGCTGGCGCATAGCGCGGCTGACCGCGCGCATGGCGCGCACATCCTGCTCGCAGTAGTCAATCAGTTCGGCCATCAGCGCCGCGTCCTTGCTGAACGCGCCGTCGGCGCGGGGGATACACAGCCTACGGATAAGCTGCGCCCCGCGCGGGTCTTTCCTCATGCCGGCTCCGGCGAAGCGACCCACATCTTCCAGGCTGCCGGGCGCGCAGTTCGCGCGGGCCTGGGCGGCGGTGCAGTAGAATTGATCTGGCCTGAAGTCGCACTCCAGGACGCAATGGAATATGAGCCGCTCGAACGCGGCGTTGTGTGCGCGGATCTGCCCCGTATGCGTTGCCACCTCGACGGGCAACGGCCCGTCCTCGGGGCGCCACGTCACTACATCGCCGCCGTCAAAGGCGTAGGACATGCACAGCACCTCGGTGCTGGCGTGGCCGGCGTAGTTATACACCCCCGCCACACGCAGGTCGCACCGGCTGCGGGTCTCGAAGTCGAGCCACAGGATAGGGGGGTCATTCATAGGGGTGAGGTTTTGCCCCGGCCCTAAAGGACCGGGGCAAATCCATCAGACAACGCGGCGACGTGTAGCCTGTGCCGGTGCGGCCGCCTCCGCTGGTGGCGACGTGGGGGGCGTGTCACCTTTCGCAGCCTGCGCCGGTGAACGACCGTCCATGGCGATCCACCGGACCACCTCGAACTCAGGCGTATAGATGCGACCGTAGGACTTGTGCTGGTAGTGGCCCTTACGCAGCAGCACCACCGGCACGGGGTTTGTCGAGTCCACCTCCACTTGCGCGGCGATGGCCAGGGCCACGGCTTGCACCGCTTTCTTACCCCCCACGCTGGTGACGGTGAACCGCGCCTCCATCCCCTCGTCGGCGCCGCTCACGCACTTTACCGACAACCCAACCTGGTCTTCCCAACCACGCTTGGCCGCCGCCGGGGCTTCGCCCACCTCCGGCTTCGGTTTCGCAATCGGACCCATCGCCTCGCCGAGAACCTCGCCGTCACCCCACGCGATATACCCGTGGATGAAGGAGAACGGGTTGATCGCCCACTCGGCGTTCGGCTCGACGGTGGTCTGATCGGAGCCGAAGATCCAGTCGCCGTTCTTGGCCATCTTGAGCAGCACCGCCGACCCGCTGCCCGCGCCGGCAGCCAGGCCCCGCAGTGACGCCGCGAGATCGGTGACGGTGGGGAGACCCGCAGTCGCAAACACTGATATTTCAGACATCGTTTTACTTCCTTACTGTATGTGTTTCAGAGCGGCAGTGAGCTGCCGCCCGATAGATAGCGCCTCGGCGCGCGGATCATCCGCGCGGGCGAGGGTAGTCCCGGACGATATCGAATGGTAGAGGCCCGGCGCCAGATCCAGCTTGAGTTTCTTCAAAGCCTTCTCTGCTTTGGCGGGGGACACTAGCAAGCGTTCCATAACGTCCGACTCGGGGAGCAACGTAAGCAACGCGGCTTCCGCCGCAGCGTCGTCGATCCATTTACGCATACCGCGTTTGGCCACCAGCTTCCAATCCGGGATCGGATGCTCGGCGGTTAGCATGGTCATCGCCAGTGCGCGCAGGTCTTCGATCCACTTCTCAAGCTGCGACGCCAGCACCAGCGCGGCGCCGATATCGCGCGCCGGCATCTCGGCCAGTTGGGTATCCACCGCGCGCGCCGCCGCGCCGGTCATCAGCGGGCAGATGGGCTTCGCCGGGCAGAACCGGCAATGCGAGCCCATGACCATCGGAGCCGCGCTGCTCTCGGACATCGTGACCGCCCGCTTGAGCGACAATTCAAACTGCCGGATGCGCTCCGGTGTCGTCACCCAGCGTCGGACCTCCGGCGGCTGCACGATGATCAGCTCGATCTCCGTGGCGCCGTTGAACACCGGGCGGAAAACCTCCGTCCGCATCGCCGCCGCCGCGTAGAACATAAGCTGCGCGTTCTCCTCGGCGTCTACGATGATGCCGTCGCCGAACTTCCAGTCCAGCACTACGGCCCGGTTGCCCAGCCGACCAAGCACATCGCTGGTGCCGAACACGCCAGGGAGCCAATCACCGTATGAGACCCGCGCCTCAACCGATATCGTCATGGCCCCCTCGGGGTCGATAGCGTCCAGCGCGGCCAGCGCCGGCGCGATCTTCTCGTCGTATATATCGTCGGTGAGCGTCTGGCCGGCGTAACTGCTGCCGATTGCATCCGATTGGGGGAGGCCCGCGCTCAGCGTGTCAGCGATCACGTTGTGCAGCAGGGTGCCCATGTCGGCATACTGACTGGATGGGCGCGGCGGCACGGTGGCCGAGAGGCGCACGCTGGCCGGGCACGCGATGACGCGGGCGGCCGTGCTGCCGCCGACGACGACGCTGTGCGCGGTGGGGGAGGGGGCGCTCAAGACACGGCCTCGTCGTCAACGTCCGGGTCTGGGGTCCAGTCGTGCTCCAGCACGGCCTCTTCTAGCCGGGCTAGATAATCCTCTACTGGAATGGTGTAGCTGAGGGCGATGGGCGCGCGCTCTCTCAGCACGTGAAGCCGCAAACGGACCTCGCGTAACGCATCCGCCACATCGGCGGGGTAGGTTAGATGGATGGGGGCAAACATTTTACTCTCCTGTTTTCTGTCGTGGTTGAGCCGCTGGTGTGCCATCGCGGTTTTCTTTTGTCAACATGCTTTCATACGTTGACAAATATTTTTCGTGCTGCCAAGTTGTCGACATGAAAGAGTCCGCCGTCGAACGCTACTTTGTCGCCGTTGTGGTTGGCCGTGGAGGCCGCACCTACAAATTCTCCAGCCCCGCGCAGCGCGGTGTCGCAGACCGTATTGCCTGTCTACCTAACGGGTCAACGTGGTTCGTTGAACTGAAGACTAAAGGTGGCCGGGTGTCGGAACTGCAACGCCTGTTCGGGCTGGAGATGCAGCGGCTGAACCAGAACTATGTGGTCCTTCAAGATTGGGTGGAAATCGAGAAATGGTGCTTAGAGAATATCAAACGCTAGGCGCGGCGTTCCTGGCGGAGCGTGCGCGCGCGATGTTGCTGGCACCAGTCGGGGCCGGCAAGACCGCCATCACGCTGACCGCCATCCGCCGCGCGCTACAGGAGGGCCTCGTCACACGGGTGCTGGTCCTGGCACCCCTGCGCGTAGCCGCCTCGGTCTGGCCCGAGGAGGCCGCCAAGTGGGCGCCGGACCTGCGCCTGGCGGTGGCTGTCGGCACGCGGGCGCAGCGAGACGCGGCGTTCTATTCTCCCGCGCAGATCATCGTCACCAACTACGACAACGTCCAGACGCTGCCATCCTTGCTCGGCTTCGACGCGGTGGTGTTCGACGAATTGACGCGGCTCAAGAACCCCAGCGGCCAACGCTTTAAGGCGCTGGAGAGGCTGATCGCGCACATCAATATCCGCTGGGGTCTGACGGGTAGCTTCACCTCCAACGGCCTGGAGGACACGTTCGGGCAGAGCAAGATCGTGTCGGAATATTTGCTCGGTGGCAGCAAGGGCGCGTTCCTGCAACAGTATTTCCACTGCATCAACCGGGACTACCAGCAATGGAAGCCCGCCGCAGGATCGTATGAAGCGGTGATGCAGCGCATCAAGCCGGCGACGTTCCTGCTGGAACCAGGGGAATACCGCGACAAGCTGCCGCCCTTGGAGACCGTAGTGCTGCGCTGCACCATGCCAGACCGCGCGCCGTATGAGAAGATGAAGCGCGACTTCGTTGTGCAGTTTCCCGACGCGGTGGCCGTCGCGGCCAACGCGGCGGTGGTGGTGGGCAAGCTGGCCCAGATGTCCAGCGGGTTTGTCTATGATACGTCCACCCGCCCCGACCCGGCCCAGCCGGGCAACTTCATCACCACCCGCAACCCCGTCTGGTTCAGCCGGCATAAATTCGATTTGCTGGAGGACTTGCTAGCGGAGAACCAGCGGGCGCCGACCATCATCGCGTATCAGTTCCGGGAGGAGCTGGCCGAGCTACAGCGCCGCTATCCGCACGCGATCACGCTGGACGATCACAACGCTATCGCGCGGTGGAACCGTGGCGAGGTCGAGCTGCTGCTCGTGCATCCGAAGAGCGCCCAGTATGGCCTGAACCTCCAGGCCGGCGGCTGCCGGATGGTGCTGCTGTCCCTGCCGTGGAGCCTCGTCGATTACGAGCAGTTGATCGGCAGGCTGCACCGGTCGGGGCAGCGGCACGCCGTCTGGGTCTATATCCTGACCACCTCCGACACCATCGACGAGCGCATCTGGGCGACCCTGCGCGCCCGCCGTTCGCTCTCAGACCTCGCGTTGGAGGTGCTGTCCACCCCCAACCAACACTCAACCGGAGATCAACCATGAACGACTGGCTGGAGATGAATAAGCAACTCCCCACGCTGACGGAGACGCAGCTCGTGGATGAGCTAACGCGTGAGCAAGATGGGTTGGCCCGCGCCCGCTTCCTGCTGCGGCTGCATCAGCGGTATTCTCGGCTCCGCGCGGGCCGCGAGCGGATGGCGCTTTTGAAAAGCGCGAGGGCGGTATGACCCACTATTTTACGGAGGTGGGCGAGACATGACGGCTGTTGGCTTTATCCTGGTTACAGTAGGCTGGGTGATCCGTGTGGTGTCTGACGACAGCGTTGAAGTTCGGGGGCCTACCGCTATGTTGATATTTGCGGGCGGCGTTTTTGTCGCAACGGGCATAGCCGTCAAACTGTGGGGGGTGATGCCATGACTGAATGGCAATCAATCGCCACCGCGCCAAAGGATGGGACGCGCATCTTAAGCTGCTGGGCGGACGGCGGCGAGCACACTATCATCGAATGGTTTGAATACAGCGGCGCTGTATTCGAAGCGGGCTACGAGGGGTCTTGGTTCCAACGCGTGTCTGGACTTGGGTCTGATGGCGGATATGAAGACGCCGCGTTTAGCCACTGGATGCACTTGCCTGCCCCGCCGGCGGCACCGCCGCACGCACCGCAGTTACGTGATTCTACATCGGGAGGCGCAGCATGAAACAGAAACGACGCGGGCCTAAATCAGTGGCCGCCTCGCCCTATAGTTCACGGCTTGGCGCTGTGCGCCGCGAGGGCGGTAAGGGCAACACACCCTTGAATGTGGTGTGGATACCGGGAGGCGAGCGCGAGCGCGTGCTGCGGGAGCTTTGGCCGGCCGGACGCCCAGAGGGTGACATCCTGGCGATTGTCAACGCCATCCCCGAGAGCCGCCCGACCACGCAGATGATGATTGCGCGGAAGGCGTCCGACCTCCGGCTGTGTAGGCCATGGGGGAAGGGGGTGCATGGAGAGCGGGCTTGGCTCCGCGCGCTGGTGTGGCCAGCAATACCAGGGGAGGATGTGTGATGGCGGGAAAACACGCACGCGCGCCGGCGGTGATCATTGCGCCGTGGGGGCCTGAAGATGTGCGGTGCCTAACCGAGATGTGGGCAAAGGGGCTGTCAACGCGGTTGATTGGTGTGGCTATGGGGCGCACCAAGAACAGCGTCATCGGCGCGGCGCATCGGAATTATTTGCCGGCGCGGGGGACGCCCATCAAGCCCGACGGGGTCCAACCGAAGGTGCGGGCGCACCGCTCGAAAGAATCCGAGGCGCTGCGGTTGGCCAAGAAAGCCGAGGACGACGCGCGCGCCGCGCGCGCGGTGGTGGTCGCCGCGAAGCACCGCGCTGCGGCTGAAGTTGTCAACGCCGCGCTGCGGCTCGAACGGATCGCAGCGGAAAACCTTTGGCGTGCGCCGGAAATTTCCACCGCCGCCATCCGCAGAACCGGCATCGGGGGGCGAGGCTGTATGTATCCGCTGTGGGGGATGGTACCCCCAACGCATAAGTATTGCGGGGCCGCGCAGCGAACCGGGCATGTGTATTGCGAGACGCACTTCAAGCTATGCACGACGCCCCACACAGGTAAATTTCTTTGGCCGGTCCGCGCAACAGTCGCTATTTAACCTCACGGAGACCGTATCATGACTCAATTCGCACTCGGCGACCAGACCGCGCACCTGCGAACCCCGCCCACCCTGCGTGCTCGGGCGAACGTGCGGCTGCAATTTGCGCAACAGGACGCGAAGGCGGGGCAAACGCTTATGGAGCAGTGCAATTTACTCGCGGCGGCGCGGTTGGAACGCGAGGCAATTGAGATCGAACAGCGGGGGATGGTAAGATGACAGACGAACACCCGCCAAAACGTTGTATAGCGCGACAACCGTGGCTTAAATCGCACCGCGCGGATCCTCTGGCACGCGTTCTGGCTGATCGGCACTACAACCGCCAGAAGATTGGATCGCCGCAGTTCGTTCCGCCAGGGCGATGCGCGGTTTTCTTGCATGAATCACACAAGGCATTCTGGGTAACGAGTTACCCGTTTGCGGAATATGTGAAGCACGCATGGGCCGGAGCCTGGATTTGTTCGGCGTTTCGTTCGGAGTGCGCTGGAAAGGCATCAGACTTAATTCTATCCGCGCTTTCCGCTACCCGCGCTCATTTTGGAGACCCTCCGCCCTTGGGCCTCGTAACATTTATCAACCGCGCGAAAGTAACGCCTATTTCCGTTCGTGGTGTTCCGACTTGGGGTTGGACATACAGGAAGGCCGGGTTCCATGTGTGCGGGGAAACAAAAGGCGGGTTGCTGGCTTTGCAGATAGACCCAGATAGTATGCCGGCGGCTTGCCCCGCGCGCAGTATGCTTTTGAATGTTTTGGTGTGAGGATTAGGTGATGACGACAAACGAACCCCCGCCGGCGGACATCATCACGCTAGATGACCACCGCCCCCACGCAGCGAAATACGTCGCGTGCATGGCGTGCGGGCACGACTGGGTGGCGGTGTTCCCCGCCGGCACGGCATCGCTTGAATGTGCGAAATGCGGCGCGATGGCGGGCGAGCCGGTGGCCATACACGATTATGAATGGTTCCGCCGGTTCATGGCGGGGCCGCGCCCCTTGCGCGGGAAGGCGTTCAAGACGGATCAAACGAAGCGAACGCTTGTGGTCATGAACGCAGGGAGGATGGGCTTGTCATGCAGGGTTAGCCGCGCGCTGGTTAGACTCTCGCCCCCTACCGCGCCATCGCCCTCGCGCGTGTCAACGTCGCGTCCACCCGGTTGAGCCACCCACGCAGGAATTTGGATTGTGAGGCATTGCGGTCAACGATGCCATGATAAAACGCCCGGCGCTTGTCGACGATGACGCCGATCAAGTCGCCGGGCTTTGTTGCGGCCACGGCCTTCATCGTCATCGGCCCAAACACCCCGTCCGCTTTCACGTCGAGCGCGCCTTGCAGCATCTTTACTGCGCGGCCTGGCCCGCTGTTCACCGACACGTCGAACACCATCAGATCCACACCGCCCGGCAATTCCGGCGCCCGGCATGTGGCCCAGTAGCCGGCATGATAGATCGCCCGCGCTTCCTCCGGTTCGATGCTCGCCACATCGTCCGCCGTCACGGCGTGGCCCCGGTAATGCGCCAGCGTGGCCGCTGTGATGCCCCAGTTGGTGGCGCCGCCACGGTCGGATGGGTCGTTAGAGAACCCGCCCTCCATGGCCAGGATATGGCTCAGACAGGCGACGAAATTGGATTCCATCAGACTGCCTTCGCTTCATCAGCATTGCGATCCAGCGCCGCTAGTTGGGCGTCGACCAGCACCTTCAGCCGCAGGGCGGCGTCGGCGTCCACCTTCCCGGTCTTCTCCGCGTCAGCGATGATGCCGCCGGCCGCGCGCCAGAGGTCAGCCACCGACTTGCCGGCGTTGATCACCTTCGGCGCCAGCTCCGCTACCAGGGCGATAATCTCAAGGATACCCATGGTCAGTTTCCCTTCGCTTTGACGACGAACGCCTGGAAGTTCTTCAGCAGGGTCAGCGGCTCGGCCAGTGCCGGCCATTGGGAGTCAGCCACGTCGAGCGCCTGGATGGTGGCCTCCGCCCGGCTCAGCGCGTCGGCGACCTGGTGCGCGGCGCGCGCGCCCTGGATGACAGCGGCCCGGTCAGCACAGAGCGGCGCCGGCTTGGCCCCGCCGTCGCCACAGAACGGTCGCTGCGAGGCGTAGACGTTGAAAGCAGCAACCGCGCTGCCCAGACCAGCCCGCGCCTCAACGAGCGCCTGGGCGGGCGTCTTCGGTGGTGGGACGGCGCCGCACGCGGCGATCAGCAGGGCGGCGGCGAATAGAATGCGTCTCATTCGTTCTCTCCTGGCGGCGCGCATGACGCATTAACACTTCCACGCTCGGAGAGACTTGTTGATGCGGCTGTTCGGGTCGTTGGCGGTCTTCGCCGAAGTCAGTTTCGCCTTCATGCCGCTCATCCGGGCGCAGAAGGAGTCCTTGCGCGGCCCACCCCCCGGCTGCGGCGCCTTCAACCCTGGCTTGCCGGGGTTGGCCCGGTTGTAGGAGGCGCGCCCCTTAGCGTTGAGGCCGCCAGCCTCCGACTTACCTTCCTTGCGTGTCCAAGCCAATGACTTCGCCATGCTGCACTCCGGTTGGTTATTGACCGCGCTATCCGCGGCTATTTCTTTTTCGCGGTTTTAACAGACGCCTTGAACGCCGCGGCAGTCGGCGCGCCTTTGGCTCCGGCCTTTCGCATCTTTTCGCCGCTGCCTTCAGAGATGCGCTTTTTCTTAGCGTTGATGTTAGCGTATAGGCCCTTCATTTCCCGCGTCCTTTTCCGTTATGTTTTGCAACGCCGCGCCATGCAACCCCAGCCTCTGGGGTGGTTCTACTTCTTTGTTTTGGGCGGCGTGTGGGTGACCTTCTTACTCTTGGCGGTGTGCGCGGCCCCAGTGTGCAGAACCTTTCCCATCTTGTGAACGGGGCCAGTGTATGCGGTGCCGGTGGCCAGATAGTGTTTAGATGTCTTGCTCATAACGAGTACCCCCCTGTTGGTATTCTTACCAGAACTGTTTCCGCAACCCGCAGAACAACCGTGAATAGGATGCGGCTCATTCTTTCTCCCCCAACGGCGTGCGAGTGATTGCCCGCATGACGGCCATGATAGCCGGATAGACCAGCATCATGCCGTCCGCCAGAGCGCCAGGGTCAACAGCGAACCCCCAGCGGGCGAGCAGCGGGGCGAAGAGCATTCCCGCCGCGAGGATGATAGTCCTATAACCCTGCATTTTCAGCCTCCTTCGCCATTTTAATCTGTGCCGCGACGGTCATACCCAACAGCCGAAACCAAATCTGTAGGCGACGCGGTTCTAGATTTGGTGTTTCCAGGCCGGACATTACCGTGCGGCCTAAATCCTCGTGGTATTGGAGTTGATTACACATTGTTATTCACACAAAATGTTTACCGTTTCAGCGTCAAACGTATCAGGGCGCGGACGAGTCCGATGGGCGGGGATGGTAGCCGCGCTGCGGTTTTACACTGGCCGGCAGCGCAGCGGCAAGCTATATCAACGTGGGTAGCCCAGCCGAGTATGCCTGAGTCTTAACAGAAAGCACCCCCACCTATGGCCAAGACTGTAGCCCCCCTGGAACCCGTGCCGGATGATCCGCCAGCCTCGGATGTGGAGCCGGATACGATCCTCATCGAGCGCGGCGTCCCTGTCCCGACGAAAGAGGACCTCAACCTAACCGCTACCAGCCGGCTGCTCCTCGACACGATGCTGATGATGGCCGTCGGGGACAGCTTCTTCTGGCCCATGCCGCACCACAACCTCTCCTCGTTCGTCAGCAAGCAAGCCCGCAAGCGCAACCTGCACTTCATCGTCAACCGCCGCCCAACCGGCACGCGGGTGTGGCGCTCCGGGTGAGGACTACACCCCGGCGGCGCGGGGCTAGAACGCCCCGATAGCTTTGGCCTGCTCCACCACCCGCCGCGCTACGGCGGTTCGTCTAGCAGACAAGACGCGGATAGCGTCGCGGCGGTAGTCGGGGTCTGCATCACTACGTTCGTGGCGCGCTATCTGCTTGTTGATAGCCTCCATTTGCGTTGCCGCATTGTTGACTACCGCCTTAAGTCGGAGCGGTAGCCCCGCGTCGCCGGCCAACTCTTGGAGCCGGTCGAAGTCATGGAACTCTTTCGCCCTGTTTTGCGAACGAACAAGCTGATCGACCATCTCTTTTATTTTGTAATATTCGTCTAGCGATTTAGTGTAGTTTGCATCGTCGCGGTAGATACTGCCGACGCCGAACACTTTAGCAAGGGCGTCGACTGCCGGAGACCCAAAGGCGCTGGACGGTTTTGTTGGGACGGCGCCGGCGGCGGCTAAGATGCTATCAAGCACCGACATAAGCGTAGCGCCTAAAATTCCCGTGTAACCGCCGAGGAGCGCCTGCATCTGCGCGGGGCTAATAACATCCCCGGCCACCATGTTGACCGCGCCTGCGAGGGCGCGTGCGATATAAGAGGTGTCCCGATTGGCGCGCTCCCCCACTGGTAGCCCCTGATCGGCCTTGGATTCAATCGGCCGGCCCTGGAAGAAGTTACGGTTAGCATACATTTCCACTATCGGCGCCAACGCTTTAGGCGTTGGGTTCATCCAGAAGGTGTTGAGACCGACAGTGACAAGGGCGTTCACCAGGTCCTTGCTCTCCCCCCGTCGGATCGCGTCTAGCATAAACACTGGCAACGCGCCGAATATACCGCCGACTTCGTAGAAGCGGGGCAGCGTTATCTGCCCGCCGCCGGGCAACGGAATTCTATCGTATGCAAGGTTCAGATAGTTGGGCGTTTCGTTGTATTCATCGTCGTCGCCGGCCACGTTCAGGCTATAGACCATGAGAGAGAACGCCGTCACAACCAAACCGCGCAAGAATATCTGCTGAGGTAGACCCAGGGTCCAAATGCTGCGCTTATCGCCCTTCTCGTTTTCGATAAGCCGATACGTCGTTTGCAGCTTGGCGTTCAAGAACGGGACGAGCGGGATTAAAAATTGTAGTGAACTGCCTAGCCAGCCTTCGCCGGTGCCGCGGCGAGAGTAGGGCGCCAGCAGGTAACCCCCGTAGGCCGCGTCCACATCCGAGGCGCCCCGCTTTTGCAGATTCTCGGAGAGCTTTAGGCGCTCCGCCATTTCAGCAGCTTCGGACCAGGCTTGCAGCGTCCCAAAACCCTGCCGTAGGCCGGAGATCAGACGCCCCTTGGCGATAGCTTTGAACATACCTTCGTCAGTGAGCTGACGCTTGAACCCACGCGCCATACTCTCGTCACCTTGGCCGAAGGTGTTACCGCCAAAGCCGGTCTGCATCTGGAAATTTTGAAGTGCGGTGCTCGCGTTGAGGGCATCTCGCATACCGCCCAGCGTGTTGGTGAAGATGGATTGCCCTTCTTGCACATACGCCATGCCCTTACCCTTATACAGGCTGGTAAGTATGAACGACGGCATGGCCGTGACAAAATTGCGGAATATACGCGCCGTCCCCGCCATCGTAGTGTAGATGCCATGTCGTATTTCGCGCGGCATAGTAGCCAGCACGCTGAACAAAACGGGGTCGTTGACATTAAAATCAACGTCGTTGCCATCTACCCTATATGTAATCGTGTTGGCGTCCCTTTGCCCCGTCGTATTCACTTCACCCAGCTTAGCGAATACCAGGGTGTCCGCCGCTTCTTTCGCCGCGACGTTTTTTAACCCCGCTCGGATGATAGAATCTGTGTTGCCAATAATGTTTTCAATCAGATCATTCAGCGGATTCGTTCCCCCTTTACGCTCCTTATCCAGCGCGCTAGATACGTTGCGGAAGCTAGCCCCGATAGCCGTGCTGGCCATGCGCGTTGGGTTGGCGCGATTGTCGGCGTTCATAATCCGGTAGAGGGGCGTGTAGAACGCCATCCGCATACCATCCGCCTTATCTTTAGCAAGGGTGCCGGTGGCTATCGCAAAGTCGAGCAGCCCCTCATTATATTTTTGCAGCTCATTCACTGCCGTAGCCCATTTAGGGTGCGCGGCTTCTTCCTGAGCTATCGTGTCCTGTACCTGCTGGTCGGTGGCTTGCAGGAACCCCACCCGCCCTGTTTTCCTAAGATCGCGTTCCTGCCGCGCGGCCGCGTAGCCCTGGAAGGTTTTCATGAGCGCGACGGTTATATCATTATCTTTGAATATGTTGAGCAGCGGCTTGATATCGCGCCTTATGGTGGTGCGCCCCGTCGTCGGGTCGTAATGGGCCATGCCGGCAGTGAAAACCTGTTCGATGCGGCCGGTGTTCATCATGGACAGCTCCATAGCTGTGCCCGCGTCCCTACCCGTGTAGCCCTTCCCCGCAACCATCCTGTATAGGTTATGCAGGGCGGCGGCGCGGCTAACGGAGGTCCGCACAATCGCAGCGCCGCTGCCCTCGCCCGGCAGGCGACCGATCAGCGTGGAAAGGATAGCGTCGGACCAGCCGGGTTTAGGCTGGTTGCCCTGCACCATATCGTGGAACGCCTGGGCGTTGATGGCTTGTGTGGACTGCGGGCCTAGCGCCGCCCCCCGCGTCGAGGCTTGCGTTGCGCCGGTGCCGAGGGGCGCCGCGCGGGTGTCGAAGCGGCGCGCGCCCCCTTCGCCGAGCAAGTTCAGCATATCGGCGGTGTTGGTGAACCCGTCGGCGCGCAGCACGCCGCCGAGTCTCTGGAAGAACTGCCGGAGCGCCAGGACCAGCCGCGTGTAGGACGGCTTGAGGCCCGTCATGGGCACGCCTCGACGGTTGGCGTCTGCCAGCGCGCCGAAGATGACGGCCTGCATCTCCCCCGACGAGAAGGTTCTATTCGTGTAGGATTTCTGCAACGCAGACCAGTATGACTCGCCGGGTTTAGGCGTGCTCGCCAGCTCTAGCTTGCGTCGCAAGGTCCCGTCCACATCCGCCAGCGACATCCCGTCACGGAAGTCGCGTTTAATTTGGCGCACCGCCGACGGGTCGTAGCTGGCGATGTAGTCCTGCACCACATGGAACGCTTCGTGCGCCGCGCTCTCTTGCATGAAGCTGGCGAACTGGGGTTCCAGGGAGAGCTTTATCAAACCCCGCGCTAATTTTGTCGGGGCTGTCCGCGTCGCGGGTATGGTTGCCTCGTCCGTCCCGCCACTGGCGGCTAAGGCCTCCGGGCTAACCTCGGACGTGAGTATGCGCGGGACGAACATGATGTCGTGGTTAGCCCCGGCGGGCAACTGGATCGCCAGCGTGCTGCTGGCTTGGAAGGCCACGTATAGCTCCGCCGGCGTCAGCACGCCGCGCTTCAGTTCGGCTTCCAGGTAGTCTGCGAGGATGGTGCCCTGCGCGCCGCGCGCCCGCATCTTTTCAAGCCGGTCGTTGATGATCGCGAGCGCCTTGTCCCGTCGGGCGGTGAGCGCCGCTGCGTCTGCCGCCGCCTGCGCGGGGTCTGCGGTGCCGGTCGTGGTCTGGGTGGTGCCCGCGCCGGGGGGCGCGGTGCCGGGGCGCGTCGAGGCTTGAACGCCGCGCGCGGCGCGGAGCATGGTTAAACGATTGGCCTCCGCAGCAAGCCTTTTCCGTTCCGCGTCGGCCACCTTTTGGTCCGCCGCGTCCTGGATGGCTTGAAGCCTGTTGGCTTCTGCGGCCGCTGCGAATCGTGCTTTCTGCGACAGCACCGGCGGCGCTGCCGGGCGTCCTCCGGGAAATTTAGCCTCAGCTAGGAAGGCGGCGCGGCTGAGTCTTTCATTTCTCTTAGCCAGGGCGCGCGCGGCGGCCGCCGCGGCCCTTTCAGCTTTCGCCGCGGCCTTGTCTGTGTTCGCCTGTGCCACAGCTTCGCGGGCAAGGTTTACCGCCGTCTCGGCGTCGGCGATCCCCTTGTTCTTCAGATCCGTCGCGGCCTCCCTCTCGGTGGCTAGGCGGGTCTCCTCGGCGTCGCGCCCTGCGCGCTCCGCCTTCAACCTGGCGTCCTCGGCGGCGATGCCAGCGTCGACCTCAAGGTTCGCCTTCTTGTTCGCCTTCATCTGCTCCGCTAGGTTTAGCGGCGGGGTGGCCGTCACCTCGTCGGCAAACCCAATGCCTGCGCTGCGTTCTTCGGTGGTGCTAACGGGGAGGTTTTCGTTAGCCGCGTTATCTTCCGCATTACGCGCAAATAGTGAATCCAAATCTTGTGGGAGACCCACAGGCGTACCGGCGGTAAGCTTATTCATGAACTTCCGCTGCGCTACCCCTATATCCCCCCCCTGGGCCACCACAGTCTTGGCATTCGCCGCAGCCTCATAGCGCTGGGCATCCGCCTTCGCGGTGTCGTCCCTATTTTGCGCCGCGAGTTCGGTGGCAGTCTTCCTTTTCTCCGCGAGTTCGGCGGCAGCCGCGAGCTTGGCGTCGAAATCGGCTTTCGCATCGACGGCGGTGGTCAAATCCGCGTCGGCCGCAGCTATAGCCTGGATGCGTGCTAGCTTTACCGGGAGAGACCCAGTTTCGGGGGTGGCCTTTAGGACGTCCAGTGCTTTCTGCGCCTTATCTACGGCCGCCCCAGGCGCCGCCGCCGCCGCCGTCGCCATCTGCCCCTCAGCAATTTTAACCGCGGTAGCTTCCTGAACGTCCCGTAACGCCTCGGGGGAAAGAACAGCGGTGGGGTCGGCCGTCGTCTCCCTATACGCGGCGAGCGCCGCGTCCACTGCGGTCGTCATCTCGCCAGGGAATTTTAGAACTGCGTAGTCCGTGAATAGCCTGAGTGAGACGGAGGCGGTGTTAAACCCCTCACCCGTATCCTCGCCCGTCTCATTGAAGGTTGAGGCGGGGATGGTTAGCGTGGGTTCCGGAAGCGCCAGAAGCGCCGGGGGTGGCGTGGGTGGTGGGGGCGGCGGAGGCTGGGTGGCCCGGTATTCATCTAGCGCGCCGCGTATCTCCGCGTCTTCGCCGCGGGATCCTGGCGCGGCGGGCGCGGCGGGGCGCTTGCCGAATGCGGCGGCGGCGCCGCCGCCTGTGACACCACCTACCGCCGCCGCCGCCATAGCCGACTCTTTATAGGCAGCCATAGCGTCGGGCGATAGTAACGCTTG
>Ga0208942_1000186_pt1 | contig 28240 bp, 20 predicted proteins | sample GreLakmeSU08MSRF_FD_187704 | JGI IMG/M metagenome (GOLD analysis project Ga0208942, IMG submission 187704) | Freshwater lentic microbial communities from great Laurentian Lakes, MI, USA - Great Lakes metaG SU08MSRF (SPAdes) | ecosystem: Environmental > Aquatic > Freshwater > Lake | place: Great... | reverse complement strand
TTACTACTAGGGATGTTAATATGTGTAAAAAATATAAAAAAACAGGCATAAAATATAAAAAATTAATATTATTAACACTATTACACATTTAATTAACAACACTTATTATAATAATAACACACTTTAAATAAAGATGAATAATAATAATACTTTTAAATAAGTGTTAATAACAAAACTGATAAAAAAAAGAGAGCTTGTTAATAAGGTCGGTATAAACTATGGTTTAATAACACCGGTTGACCAAGATATATATGTATGATAAAATTATACCCATTTTATTCATTAAATAAAATATAAAAAAACAGGCTTATTAACCGTTAATTACGGATATTAACAACAGGGTGTTTAAAACCAAAAAAAAGGATAACCCAAACACCCCAGTCAACATATTAAATACGTTATAATTAATAATCAACCGACAGCTTTAAAAACTTAATTTATATATAATTTTATCTTATTTTTGCCCTCCAAAATTTAATATTAAAAAAAATATGCAAATTATTCAAAACATACGTGAAAAAGGCGCCCCAATTACAATTGCGGCAATTTCGCTTGCTTTAATAGCGTTTATTTTAATGGACGCAAAGCAAGACAAAGGGGGCAGATCGACCTCAGAAAGCATCGGGAAGATAAATGACGTAAATATTGAACAGAGCGAGTTTAGTAAAAAGGTTTTGATTTTAGAAACCCAAGAAGAGCGACAGTCTGGACAAAGACCAAGCGGCACAAGGTCTGCACAAATACGCGAGCAGATTTGGAACCAAATTGTTGCTGAAAGGGTGTTTTATGCAGAAGCCGCAAAGCTTGGAATAGAATTTACTTCAAAAGAACTGGACAATATTTTAAAAAGCGACGACCCCTCAAACCCACTAATGCAAGACAAGTCTATACTTAATCCCGAAACAGGAAAGCTAGATATGGCCAAAGTGTCAGAGGCGCTAACCAATATAAAAAAAATGAAAGGTGAGCAGTGGGATATGGTTAACTCACAAATAATTGAACCACAAAAACTCACCAGCACATCAACAAAATATTTTGCTTTATTAAACGCAAGCGCATATTACCCAACCTGGATGGAAGAAAAAGATGCAAAAGAAAACAATTTCTTTGCCACAATTTCTTATGTACAAATTCCTTACCAAACCATTAACGACAGCGCAATTAAAGTAACTAATGCCGATTTAGAAACATATATAAAAAAAAACAAAGACCTTTTTAAACAAGAGGCGGGCCGTATGATGTCGTACATTGGTTTTAGCCAACTAGCTAGTCCTGCCGACAGCGCAAGAACAAAAGGCGTTGTTGAGGGTTTAAAAAACGAGTTTTTAGGCGAAACAAACGTAAAAACATTTTTAGCTAGAAACACAAGTTCTATTGATTTTGATACAAACTATATTCCAAAATCAAAACTACAGAGCCCTTATATAGATTCAATAATAAAATTACCTATAGGATTGGTTTATGGGCCATATGTAGATAATAAAAATTATGTAATAGCTAGAATGCTTGGCAGCAAAATGGTGCCAGATAGCGCCAACGCAAAACATATATTAATTGCAACCGTTAACGCGCAAACGGGCGAACAGCTATTAGCAGATAGCGTAGCTAAAAAACGCGCCGACAGTATTTACTTTGCTATAAACAGTGGCGCAAACTTTGCGCTTATGGCCCTGCAATATTCATCAGATGGAAGTAAAGAAAAGGGCGGCGACCTTGGAACGTTTAGTTATGGAACAATGGTGCCTGAGTTTAATAAATTTTGTTTCGAAAAACCCGCTGGGTCAAGGGGGGTAGTTAAAACACAGTTTGGGTATCACATTATTGAGGTGATGAGCCAAAAAGGATCAAGCCCTGCTTATAAAGTTGGCTTTATGGCAAAAGAAATTTTTGCTAGCGAAGAAACAATAAACCTTGCCAGTAACGAAGCAATAAAACTATCTGCCGAAAAAGACCCCAAAAAGCTAGAGGCATATTTACAAGCAAAAGGAATTTCAAAAATAACCGTACCCACATTAATTAAAGAAAATGATGCACAAGTAGGACAAATGCAAGACGCAAGGCAGCTTGTGCGCTGGTTGTTTGAAGCCCAAAAGGACGACATAAGTGACCCGATGCCAGTAGGGGATCAGTTTGTGGTGGCTATTGTTGATAAAATACTAAAAGAGGGAATTCAAGATATTGAAACAGCAAGACCGTTGGCAGAAAACGCAATAAGAGAAGAAAAAAAATCAGAAGAAATAATTGCCGCACTAGGCACCTCTGCTACATTAGAAAGCTCATCAAAAAAATATACTAAAGAAATTTTAAGCGTCGGCCAAGACTCATCAATAACATTTAAATCGCAAATAATAAACTCAATAGGAAACGAGCCCAAATTAATTGGTGCAATTTTTAATAAAGAAAACTTAAACAAAGTCTCGGCACCCATTTCAGGCAAAACGGGGGTTTATATAATTAAGGTAATCGGCATTGCCAAAAAAACAGCCAACCCAAACGAAGACAAAGGGCAGTTAAAAACACAACAAACAGCCGCATTGCGCAACCAGGCAGCAACAAATTGGTTTGAGGGCTTGCGTAAAAAAGCAACAATAAAAGATAATAGAAGTAAGTTTTTTTAGTAATACAACCACCTAGTTTATACAGGAAGCCACCACAATAAGGTGGTCGCAATTTTATTTTATCCGTTCGTTTATTTTTAATAAAATAATTAATAAAAATTAATGCTTTTGCTTTATTACGGATTGTTTGACAAACCAAAAAAATTCCTTTAATAATTTCAGGCGCATACCCACAAACGACATCGCCTATATTTAGTATATTATTTATTGCCCCCACAGCGCCTGTAAAAATAAGCTATGTAATTTCGTGTCGCTCAATTAAGGTGGTAACCATGGTTGCCGCCGCCACTTTTCTCCATCTCGAAAAAGTAACAACTACACTAATACCATTAATACTGCCCATATAGTAGGTGCGAATACCAATTGTTTCTTCGATATTGTTAGTAAGCAAATTAGTAACGGCACTTATTTCTTCTGGTATGGCACCAACAAGTCCTATTTTTTTAACTCGGCCACCTTCTCTTGTTTTAAAATCGTATTCTATCAACTTGAAAAATTTGCATAGTAAATAATAATAAGCATTAAAACCAAGCCCTAATTAAATATAAATAAAACATATTACACGGGCGCTCTGCCAAAAACCAACCATAAAAACAAAAACTTGCGTTAATAGATCATAATGTATTATAAAAATCCTTTTCAAGTATCTACAAATAAATATTTAATAATATTTATTTGTAGCAGTATCTTTGAATAATGTTAGACGGGTTTGTAAATAAAGTTTCAGAAAGCGGTATTATAACCCTGGATCTTGAGGATTTTTATCCTAAAGGAAAAACGGTAGTTTTTGATATGAAAGACCATTTGTTTATGGGGTTAATATTAAAAGAAAAAGATTTTAGAGAAAAAATGAAACACCTTGATTTATCTAACTATAAAGGAAACAATATAGCGCTAACTTGTACAGCCGATGCAGTAATACCTGTTTGGGCTTATATGTTAGTGGCAAGTTATTTAGAGCCCATTGTAACCGAAATTTTTTTTGGCGACGTTGATTTTGTACACAAAACCTTGTTTTTACAAAATATCGCTAAAATTAATCTTGTCACTTACCAAAACCAAAGGGTGGTAATAAAAGGGTGTGGAGAACTAGCTATTTCAGAAGCTGCCTATGTAGCCATTACTGCCCTTTTAATGCCTGTGGCAAAGAGCATTATGTATGGTGAGCCATGTAGCACAGTGCCCATTTATAAAAATGGAACTAAAAAAAAATTATAACCCTCAATTATTTTATCGTAGCCAACACCATTCTTAATTCGCCGTAGCCAATATCTTTTGGCAAGTTATCAATTAGGGTTTTGTGGCTTAAAGGACCATGTTTATCAACGGCATTTATAATATCTTTTTGTTTTTGCTTACTTACCAGGTCGTTAATATTAATTTCGCCGGTGCCCACAAAATGTGCTAAATGCCCTTCAATTGTAGTTGCGGCAAAGTTTCTTTCTTTAGCAATGGTCGCAATATTTTTTCCTTCTTTATATAATGCAAACGAAACGGCTTTTGAGTTTATTTTTAGCTCGATTATTTTTATTTTTTTCTCTTTCTTTGGTGCTTCTAACTTTTCTTTAATTTTTGTTTTTAAATTATACCTTTCGCAAAAACTCTCTACAGCTTCCAGTATCTCATCTCCATATTTTTCAACTTTTACTTTTCCAAAACCGCTGATTAACATTAAATTTTTTTTAGTGCGCGGCAGGTAGGTGCTTATTTCTTGTAAGCTTGCCTGGTTTGCCACCATATAAATTGGTTGCCCACTTTCTGAGCATACCATATTACGCCAACGTTTAAGATTGTCATATAATTCGGAATTTGACATATTGTATTTTTTCTCCATCGATCCAACAGCATAACAAGTTATTTTAAAATTCTGCTGAATATATTTTAATTTATGTTGTAAAAAACCGGTTACAGAAAAAGGCTGTTTACAATAATTAATAAAATAACCACAGTTGTACAAAGCCAAAGAAATATCCATTAGTTTTTCATTTATAGGCGTTGCGGCATCTTTGTGTTCTGTGCTTAAGGGGTGCGTGTCTAATTGCTTTATAAAATCTTCAATTTTTGGAATAAAATGATTAGCGGCATCTGAAATTCTTTTTTGAAGATTGATATTATTTTCAATAACAGGTTCCTCTTTCATTAAATTTGTTACGTATGTAATAAATTTTAATCCCACCCCCTTAATTATTGCACATTGTTGTTTAAAATTTTCTATCCATACAGTTGCTTCTTTATTTAATTTATCTCGATGGTTATTTATTTGAAAAGCAAGTTGATCAATAGCGACAAAAGGTTCTTGAAAAGTAAAAATTTCTTCTAATAATTGCAATGTGTATAATTGCCTTGCGCCCACAAAGCGGTCGGCCAAAGAGCCACTATAAGACAATATTTTTTGTCCTATAATAATATTTTCGTTACTATGAATTGCGGAGGAGGGGATTTTGCTCAGCAATACAATTCCGGCTAAACTGCTACAGCGGCTTAGGGCAACATAAACCTGTCCGCTACTAAAAGCCGCACTAGCATCAATCATAACTTTTTCAAAAGTTAATCCTTGGCTCTTATGTATAGTAATAGCCCAGGCTAGTCGTAAGGGATATTGTGTAAATGTGCCCATGGTTTCCTGTTCTAATTTTCCATCAGCGCGGTTTATGTTGTATCGACTATTATCCCAGGTTTCTATTCCTACCTCAATTTCTATACCGTCGCAATCAACAAGGACACAATCTTTGGCAAGCGACTTTATTACTCCAATTTTACCATTATAATATCTTCTTTGAACAACATCGTTTTTTAAGAACATTACCTGTGCGCCTTCTTTTAAATTTAATTCAAATTCTACTGGGTACATATTTTCTGGAAACTCGTCTTCTATAATAGCTTTATAGATAAATTTTACCGTGTTTAATTTATATAACTCTTGTTCGTTAATTTGATCTGCTTGTTTATTGTGGGAGGTTAGTGTAATATATTTATCTTCTTTATCTGGGCTAAAATTAGGATCAAACCTAACATTAAGGTCTTCAAAATCATCCGTATTCATTTGGTTATTGCGCACTTTGTTTAAAAGCGTTATAAAGCTTTCTTCTTTTTGCCGGTAAATTTTAGTTAGCTCAATTAATAATGGCGATTGTTCTTTTATGGCCAGGCTATCAAAAAAAAATGGTGATTGATAATATTCGCTTAAGACGACCCATTCGTGGTTTTGTGCTACGGGCGGCAGTTGATACAGGTCTCCAATACACAATAATTGTACACCACCAAATGGCAGGCCGTAGTTTTTCCTCACATTTTTTAAAATAGTATCAATAGCATCCATTACATCGCCGCGAACCATACTAATTTCATCAATAACCAGTAATTCCATTTTCCGCAATAATTGCTGTCGCTGTTTATTGTGTTTAATTTTTGCTAACAAATCTTCTTTATTATTTTTTGTTGGAATAAATGGCTGAAAGGGCAGTTGAAATAAACTATGTAGTGTAACGCCTCCGGCATTAATTGCTGCCACACCCGTGGGTGCTGCTATCAGAATATTTTTAGTTGAATTTTCTTTTAGATATTTTAAAAAAGTAGTTTTTCCTGTCCCGGCTTTTCCTGTTAAAAAAATATTTTCATTTGTTTCGGTAACAAATCGATAGGCCAGGTCAAACATTTCGTTGTGTTCTATATTATTAATCACGGGGGTTAATTTTTTTTAATAAAGATAGCCACGGAAAGTGCGAATTATATTTATTGTTACAAAAAAAGGGGGAGTTATAAAATAAATATTTTACAATCAAGACCATCTTTTCCAAAATTAATTATTACATACATAAAATGTATGGGGTAAAATTATTCCTTTGTAATTAATATTAATTTCTTTTTCTCTTGTATAGCTAATACCTTCATAAATGCATGGCGTCATTTTTTAATATATAGAACAAGGTTGGATTTAAATCCATAATCCGTGCAAATATTTGCACGGATTATGGATAATTAGGCCAAGTATGGTAATTAAAGCTACTGATTACATGTATTTTGGTTAATAGGGCACAGGTCGCCCTTTATCATAATATGTGTAAACCTTTATAATCTCCGGCAATCTTTTTAAATAGTTGGTTTATCAACAGACCCCAACATTAAAAGCTCGTTTACCAATACTTCGGTAATGTATTTTTTTACACCGTCCTTATCTGTATAACTGCGACTAATTAACTTACCCTCAATAGCAATTTCTTTACCCTTAGTTAAATACTTTTCGGCAATATCTGCCACCTTGCCCCAGGCAACTAAATTGTGCCAAGTTGTTTCGGTTACCTTTTCACCAGTCACGTTGCGATAGTTTTCATTAGTTGCGACAGAAAAACGGGCTAATTTTTTACCGTTTTCGGTAGTTTTTACTTCAGGGGCATTGCCTAAATGTCCAATCAGTTGAACTTTGTTTTTTAATGCGTACATAGTTTTAAATTTTGTGCTTGCCCATTTTTTTAGGGTTTGCGGGTTTTTAATTTATTTCAAATAACCATTTGTTGACGTCATTGCTGGTTAACAACACAAAGATTCATGGGTAAAAAAACGATAGTCGGAGATTATCCCTTTACTTACCTTTATAAGCGTATGTAATCGAGTGTAGTTAAAAAAGAAAACACCACTTATTTATAAAAACACATCCCTCAACATGTTAAAGCAAAAAGAAATTAAAACCTGCCTGCTTTGCGAAAAAACGCTTAGAGGCAGAAGCGATAAAAAATTTTGTGACGACTATTGTCGTGCCGCATATAATAATGATATTAAAAGTGTAACCAATAACTATATTAGAAATATAAATAATGCTCTAGGTAAAAACAGGCGTATTTTAGAGGGCTTGCTTATTAATAGCGAACAAATGGTAAAAGCAAATAAGGACAAATTGTTAGAACTTGCCTTTCAGTTTAAATACATAACACACACTTACACCAACACTAAAGGAAACGTATATTTTTTTTGTTACGATTATGGTTACTTGGCATTAGATAATAACTGGTTTTTAATTGTAAAAAGAAATAAGGAATAAAATTAATTACTCCAGCTATAATGAAGTATTTTTGCCTGCTTAATTAATAAAATTATTGTTACTTTTTAATAAAATAGCTCCAACTGTTATCTTATTTGTGTATTTGTTTTTTTCTTTACAAAAACTTTCGGCACAATGTGCTGCACCTGTTGCAATATTTCCTTACACCCAGGGCTTTGAGACAAATAATGGAGGCTGGGTTACAGGAGGATCTCTTTCAGACTGGGCGTGGGGCACCCCTTCAAAAACGGTGATAACAGGTGCCGCAACCGGAGCAAAATGCTGGATAGTGGGCGGTTTAACCGGCGGTAGTTATAATAACAGCGAAGCCTCTTGGCTAGAAAGTCCTTGTTTTAATTTTACCAGTCTTCAATATCCATATATTTCATTCAACGCGTTTTGGGAAACAGAAAGAAAGTACGATGGTGCAAGTTTTCAGTACTCTACAAACTTGGGAGCAAGTTGGATCAACGTTGGAACTATTGCCGATCCTGTAAGTTGTTTAAATGATAATTGGTTTAATTATTCGCCCATAACTTATATTAATACACTTACCTCAGTAAAAGACGGCTGGTCAGGCAACATACAATCAACCGCCGGGAATTGCCAAGGAGGAGGAGGTAGCGGAAGATGGGTAAACGCAAAACGCGCAATGCCCAATCTAGCCGGTGTGAGTAATGTAATTTTTAGATTCATCTTTGGCGCAGGAACAACATGTAATAATTTTGAGGGCTTTGCGGTTGATGATATTTTTATTTCTAATGCACCCCCAAATAACGCTTCTTTTTCTTATTCTTGCACTAATAACACCACTATTAATTTTATAAATACCTCTGATCTTTGTCCGCTAACCAACTGGAATTTTGGTGACCCAACATCTGGGGTAAACAATATCTCTACACAAACAAACCCAACGCATGTTTTTTCAGCACCAGGTACATATACCATTACATTACAAGCAACGGGATCAGCTAATGCCCCATCATCAACCTCACAAACCATACATATACTTGGCATAAACACTTCGGTTATTTCCAACAATAATTGTTTTGGTGATAATAGTGGCTCTGCTTCTGTTTCTGTAATACCTATAGCGGCTGCACCGTTTTTTTATAATTGGAGCACCACCCCAACACAAACTACTTTAGCAGCAACAGGATTAGCAAGTGGTATATATACCGTTACTGTAAATGCTTTAAACAGTTGTACCGTTACAGCAACCGCAACAATTACATCGCCCCCAGCTTTATCACATATAATAAATATTGTACAACCTGGTTGTGGATTAGCAACAGGCACAGCAACTATTACAGAAAGCGGCGGCACGGTGCCATACTCTTACTCTTGGTTTCCACAAGGAGGCACTGGCCCAACGGCCAGTTCGCTTACTCCAGGAAATTATATAGTAACCGTAACAGACAGAAAGGGCTGTATAGAAAATATTAATCTAACTATTTCAACCGCTACACCGCCAAGCATTGCTATAATAAATAAAAAGGATATTACCTGTTTTGGTTTGAGCGATGGTGCGGCAACAGCTTTGGTAACAGGATCCGCCCCGTTTCGGTATAGCTGGAATACAGTTCCCGTTCAAAATACAGCATCGGCAATAAATCTTTCGGCGGGCAACTATACCATAACTGTAACTGATAATAACGGCTGCTCTATTTATTTACCTGTACAAATTATAGAACAATTAAACGGGGCTTGTGGAGATATATATTTTCCAAACGCGTTTACACCTAACGGCAATTTTAAAAATGACAATTTTGGCGCAATGGGGAACATTGCAGCTATTAGCAGTTATTTATTACGCGTTTATAATAGATATGGCGAACTTGTTTTTTATACACAGGACCCGCTTATAAGATGGGATGGTTTTTATAAAGGCAAACAGAATACCGGTATTTATATTTGGACAGCCACTTTTATTTATAAGGGACAGGTAAAAAAATTAGAACAAGGGACGGTGCTAATTATTAAGTAATTATTCTAGACATGTTTCCCTAGTCGCTAATTATTTTTAAAGTGATTACCAAAACCGGAGCCACCACGGAAGTAATAATCCCATAGGTTAAACTAAAAATTTTACGGCATTATTTTTTATAGGCATTATAAATACTTCGGGTTTAATTTTTATTTCCTCTGGAAAATCGTCGGCCTCTAATTCAATTCTGCGAGTAATATCACTTAAAGAAGAAAGGCGCTCTAATGTGTACGGTATGGTATCTAGACCAGATGCAAATTTTAAAATATAGCTATAAATACCAAATAAACTACCCGCCATAACAGAGCTACTATGTAAATTTTTTGATGCAACTAATGAAACAGCAATAACCAATAAAACCATTATTTCCATAAAACCAAAATTCCACGCCTCTTTATCAGAAATACGTACTTGCCATTTTCGTAAATTATTATAATGGTGCTTAATATTCGCGCTATTGCCTGCAGAAATAATATCTACTTGCTTTTCTAATTCATCATTTTTATATTTATTAAGTCGCAACATTTTTTTACCATATAGTAAACTGATTATAATTACTGGAACTAAAATACCCAAACAAATAAGCACAATTATTTTATCATAAAAGAACAAGATAATAAGCGAACCTAAAATATTATACCCGGCTTCAATAACATAAATTAGATCGTGCTCTAAAAAATCAACAAACTCTCTAGCAAGGGTTGAGTGAGCGGTAAGTTTTGATACATCGGTTTTTAAATACCTGCGACTTAAAAATTTTGTTACCAAAGAAGTATAAATAGAGGTATAAGTTCGGGTATCAAACATGTGACGAATGGTGCCTATTATTAAATACGCCAAATGAACAACTGTTAATACAATTAACCCGCGATAACTTCCTTTAATTAGGTCGTTAATGGCTTCGCCAAAAAAATAAAATCGCATTAAACCACCAAGCATCTCAAGAGAAAATAAAGAGTAAGTAAATATCAAATGATATTTATGCTTCATCATTAGGGCACGTAAAACTTGAAATTTAGACATAGTTCTATTATTTTGTAACTAAGAATACCCTAAAAAATACCTAGAAAGCGGCGGTGCATATAATTTAAAGGCGGTTAGTAAGACAGGGTAAAAGGGATTACGTTTAATTGATATGGGAATTTTCTCTTTCTGTTACGGAGTTATTTTTAATTCCGGCAACAAGTCCACGGCAATTAATTCCCCCGCAACGGCAGTTAAATGGCTCCATATGTTCATCTAAAAAGGCAGCGTAGTCAAGGGTTAGTTCTTCGTCCTCTAAAATATTTTGTAAAGCCACTACATTTAAACCCTCATAAGTTGTATTGGGGTTACAGCTGTGGTTTTGGGGAGCCCAGTTTTGCGGGTTGTTATCCCAGAGCAAAAACACTTCTTTGCTTAATGGATATGCATATTTTTTAAAAATTTCCTTTTCCTTAACATTCCAATAGCGCTCAACATAACCACGGGTTACTATACGTTGACTCATCTCTTCGCCACAAAATATTAGCGTATTTGCAGCAATATATTGATTTGCATAAATACCGTATCCTGAAATAGCATTACCCTTCATGGTGTATAATTTTTGTTTATGCTGATGCCGAGAAATGCCTTCATTAATTATTTTTTGCAGAAATGCCGCTTGGCCAATACCATCTGCTTTTAAAATATAATCAGCCGAACCTTCGTACCCATCTTTATAAAAAACAGAGCAAGTAAAATTAATTTCCAGAAAAAATATTTCGTTTTTATCATTAACCCTAAAATCTAGACGGGCATAACCCACGCCACCAAAGCCTTGAAATATTTGTAATGCTGCATTTTTTAATTCGGCCTCCAAAAAAGGGTTATTACAAGGGATATTTGCCTCGGGGTGAAGCTCGGATGTTTTTAAAGCATAGGTTTTAAACTGAAATCCTATTGGAAAAATATATTCAATAGGCTTAAAAATTGAACAAGTTTTTTTATCATCAGCATTAGCAACTAGCATTACAGTAAATTCTCTGCCCTCAATATATTCTTCAATTAATATCGGGCTATATTCATCAATAATACTTGTACATTTTTTAATTAACTCTTCTTTATTATTAACTAAAGATTGCTGGTCGATACCTAGGCTATCTCCTGCTTTATCTGGCTTTACAAATAAAGGGTATTTTAGGTAGTTACACTCTTTTTCTATACCCTCAAGTGATTCTATTAAAGCAAATGCAGGAGTTTTAATATTGGCGGCATAAGCCACATATTTCATTAAATCTTTTGGAGGGTCGTACAATAAAGAGCTTGGTCCTGTAAATGGGAGATTAAGCAACTCCATAAAATAAATAACATCAATAGAAGGAACATTCCACTCCAGGTATCCTTCGCAGAGGTTTACAAAAACATCGTAATTTTTTTTCTTTAGTTCTTTAAGCTGTTTATAAGTAGAAAGCTTGTTAAGTGAAATATGATCAAATTTTGCGTTCGGTATTAAGTGGCTTAAATCTCTTGGCGGATCATAATTTTGATAATCCACATCGGATGTAGAATAATCGGGCTGTAGGACACAAATTTTTAAATTTTTCATATTTGGCTTATTGTCTTCTGGTAAAACCAATATAGTTAAGGGTGGTTTGGCGTGCTGATTTTTTTGATCTTCCATTTTTTATTTACAAAAATTTCCATTGAATAATTTATGCATAGCGTTTTTTTAATTTTTTTACCGAATGCTGATATAGCGCATCATTTAAAATTTCAGTTATTAGCTGCGTAAATGTATTTCCACTAAAACGAAGTATGGCGCCTATAGATGTAAAATCTTCGTCTTCACTTAAGCCACACTGGGCGTTTATTTCTAACACATATAATTTTCCTGTTTCTTTATCCATTCGCACATCTGCACGCGCATATCCGTAACCCTTACAAGCAACAAATGCATCCCAGCTTATTTTTTTTATATCATTAATTAATGCGGCATCGGGCAAACCGTATTCATAAAAATTAGCATCGTTAGGCATTGGAGTTTCGTCTTCATACATTTCCCAAAGCCTATCAAAGGATAAAAACTTTTCTTGTTCTGGCAAGGAGTGGTGAAAAACTCTTTCTACGGGGGTATATATTTTAGCGCCTTTAAAATTGTTGTGCGAGCCCGAAATCAAAACCGTAAACTCTGGTCCTGTAATAAACGATTCGGCAATTAATCCATCTGCGGCCAGATCCCAGTTGCGGTACCCTTTAAACATTTTATTTATTTGTTGCTGTAATTCGGGTTGTGTATGTACAACGTTTTTAATACCCACACCCATACTTCCGCCAGAGATAGCTGGTTTTACAATTATTGGCGTGCCTATCGTTTCAAAAATATTTTGTAAGTCTTGGTCTTTATTAGCAATAGCTTTCCATTTAGCTGATGGCACCAGGGCTTTATCAAAAGCCCGCTTCATTGTTATTTTAGAAGTGGTAATATGATAAAAATATTCATCCGCCCCGGTATATATTAGTCCTTTTTCTTCTAGTAATTTAATAACAGAAATACCAGGGGCTCCGTTTACCTCATCGCCATCGCAGAGGTTAAGTACTAAAGGTATTTTATTGCCAAAATCTTTTTCTTTTACAATAAGCTCAATTATTGTGGCATAATCTTTAATGGTAACGGGCTGCCACTTCCATTCAATACCCAATTCGGCAAATGTTTTTTCGTACTCGGCAATGCTTTGACTAAAATCGTAGTAATAATCAAGATTAGCATCATTAGTTTGTAAAAGTGGTGTTAACACCCATACTTTAATTTGATGAGACAAAAAAGAAGACAATAATGGGGTTGGTGCCACCATAAAATAAAAATGAATGTTACAATGAAAGTTTTTGCTTGAGCTGCTGTTTAATAAAATTGCTAAGCTTATGTTTTGATAGCGTTTCTACAGAAAGGTGCGAAGCGCCGTTTATTAATTGTAAACATTCTGTGCTGCCACAATTACAAACAAATGGCTGCACCATACTCCACTCGGTACTTGGGTAAAAAAAAGTAAGTTCACTACCCGGCTGTAAGTCTTTTAAGCAAATTAGCTCCATAGTTGTCGTATTAAAAAAAACGGTAGGAGCGCAACTGTGATTAATGTATTGTAAAAACTCTGGATTTAGAGTAATATGGGTGTTGGCATCGGTTTGTACAGTTAAATAAGTCGCAAAAGATTGTGTTATATTGGCATTAAATTTACAGATTACATCACCGCCGGAAAAACTTACGTTAGCATGTAAAGATTTTTGATTAGAATGATTATTGAGTAACACGTTTGCAAAAAAATGGTTACTGATAATGTTAGTTGTTGGGTTAGTAATAGAATTTTTTATCATGCGTTTTTAGACAGGTGTAGCCTATAAAAGTTTAAAAGGATACTTGTTTATATGTTAGTAAATAATTCTATTAAGTAAATGTATAAAAGCATTGATTAATAAAAAAGATTATTGCCCATTATTATTCATTGGTGGATTAATAATAATATTGTGTGTATAACTGCTTTGTATAAATAAAATTAATTTTTTGTATGTCTATCCAACCTGGTGCACCCAACCCTAACCTACTTATACAGTTGGTGCAAATGAAAATGCCATTTGGTAAATTTAAAGGTCGTGTACTTTGCGATTTACCCGTTTCTTATTTAGAATGGTTTCAGCGAAAAGGGTTTCCTAATGGACAATTAGGGGCATTGTTAGAAACTTTATATGAGATTAAGCTAAATGGGTTAGAGAAACTATTAGATCCATTAAAGCGATAATAATTTTAACTGGCGAACTGCTTTTGCAAAATTAAAATAGATTTAATACCCCCTTTAATTAAGGAATATTAACTACATATATATAATTGGTATAAAATGATTTACTTTATACCATCGTAAAAAAATATTTTATGTTTAAATATTTTACAGCTACCACCATTTTATTATTATTTACTGTATCATTAATAGGTCAGTCGCCAGGGGGGATTTTAACTAATAATACGCTGTGGCTAAGGTCGGATAATGGCATAACTGCTAATGGCGTCAACGTTACGCAATGGCAAGAGGTATCTGGAGCCAATGTTACTGGCAACTTTAATGTGCAATCTCTTGCGGGCACTAGTAATGTGCAAACTGGCCCCACGTTAATAGCTGCGGGCATTAATTTTAATCCTTATTTAAGCTTTGATGGCATAACCAATTCATTATCTAGCATTAATAATTTTGCAGGAACAGCATTGGTAAGCAATAGTAATGTTACTGTTTTTCAGGTTTTAAATTTAAAATCGGGTATTGTTTGGCTTAAATGGGAAACAGATCAACTTGGCACAACAGGCAGACTTGGTTTTGAAAACATGGCAGGGAGGCTTAGGTTTGATTTTCCAAAAGCCTCTCCAGCTTCGGCAGGGCAAAATGTGGGGGTTACAAATATTTTAAATAACCATACACTTTCAACAGCGTATGCTAACACAACCACCTCGGTAAATCGTTTAAATGGTGCCGACGATAATATCATCTCAATTCCAGGGCCAGGCAATTTTGGAGGAGTAAGTACAAAAATTGTGATAGGAAATGAAAATCTTTTAAATCTTCCTTGTAAAATAGACATTGCCGAAGTAATTATTTATTCAAACACACTGGCTGCTGCAGAAAGAAATAAAATTGAATCGTACTTGGCGGTTAAATATGGATTTACATTAAATCAATTAGCAACAAATGGCAACAATTATATTGCATCTAATACATCAATAATTTGGGATAGGGCACTTAATAGCATATATGCAAAAGATATTACCGGTATTGGCAGGGATGATGCAACTGCATTGTTGCAAAAGCAATCAAAATCTGTAAATACCACTGCGCTGGTAACGGTATACAATGGAACTTATTCCAGCGGTGGGTTCCCTGCAAGCAATTCGTCAAATACAAATACTTTTTCTAGTGATTTATCTTTTTTATTAGTTGGAGACAATGGCGGTACCACTTCCGTTAATCAGTGTGCGCTTGATGGAAATACACATCGGATGCAGCGCGTATGGAAAGCAAGTAATATTGGATCGGTATTACCTGTAACCATTTCGGTTGATCAAGCATCGGTTTCAGCAACCGTTAAAAATATTTTAGTTTCGTCAAATCCTGCTTTTCCAGTAAGTGCCACCACCATTTATCCGGTAACTATTGCAAACGGAAAATTATTTAGTGCTGTTACTATAAACCATAACGAATATTTCACTTTTGCAAGTGATACCACGTCATTACCTCAACTACAGAATATAACTATCTGTAGCAACACTAGCGGAACAATAACCGTCATTAATCCGGCTATAGGAGTTGTTTACAATTGGTACAATCAGTCAGCAGGTGGTGTTTTAGTGGGCACTGGTACAAGCATTACCCTGCCTAATTTACAAAATGATACCACGCTTTATGTGGCAACCATATCTGTATTTAATTGTACATTGCCATTACGGGTACCAGTTACTATTTATGTGCAAACTGTTGCTAGGCCTGTGGTAAATATAATACAAACAAGTTGTACGGTTAATACAGGAGCTATTACCATTACAGCACCTATTGGTACAGGCTATCAGTATTGTATTAATGGAATAAATTGTCAGTCGGCACTAACTTTTACAAATTTATTACCAGGCAATTATTCTATAACAGCCATAAATACACAGGGCTGTATTTCGGAAATATTGGGAGTTACTATAAATACGCAACCTCCAACACCTACAGCACCGGTAATAAATTCGCCTGTATTAGTTTGTACAAATCAAACAGCTACATTAACTATAAATAGTCCTGTTGTTGGAAATATTTACAACTGGTACACTTCCCTTACAGGAACTGTACCAGTATATACAGGAAATTCGTACACCAGCCCTCCTTTATCTGTTTCCACCACTTTTTATGCTGAAGCTGTAAATATACCCGCTTGTGTTTCGTTAAAAAAAAGTGCTTATGTATTGATTAGGCCAAAATTATTACCTCCTATAGTAACAGCAGTAACCATAACCGATAGTACTATATTATTTACTTGGACAGCTGTGCTTGGTGCCACCGGATATTCTGTATCAACAGACGGGGTTAATTATACATTGCCTAGCTCTGGAGCAAATGGCCTTACACATTTGGTTGGCGGGTTATTATCCCAAACCACGGTTAAGCTTTATGTAAAAGCTAATGATTTTTTAATGGCTTGTATTACCAGTAACGACGGTACCGCAACAGGAAAAACCTTACAAAAATTTTCAGATATTTATGTACCATCGGCATTTACACCTAACGGGGATATGATAAATAATACTTTAAAAGTATTTGGAGATATACGCACGTATCAGTTTAGTGTATTTAATCGTTTTGGGCAGCGTATTTTTTATACCACAACTATTAACGTCGGCTGGGATGGAACTTTTAAGGGAAAAAATCAATCTGCAGGAACTTATGTTTGGCATCTATTTGCAAAGCTTTTTAGTGGCAGAGATGTTCGTATTTCGGGCACTACTATATTACTCAGGTAGTGCTTATAAATTTTAAAAAATTATTTAATAGAGCATCATGGGTTGGATTAAAGTAACATTATCGGTATTACTCTTATTTAATTTAACTGCAAAATCTCAAAATTGTGGAGTAGAAAGATGGGATATTAAAACCTTATCTGATAAAGACACGATTGATATAGATTTTTTTAAAATCACTAAATCAACGGTGCAAGAGCAGCAGCAACTAATTGCTCCCCACAAGAAAACAAACAGACTAGAAAGTGAAAAGCAAGTATATTCAATAGATTGCTTTGTTGTGGCCTATAAAAAAGAGCTAAATGATAAGGATATACATCTTATTATTAAAGATATTAATACAGCAGAAACCATGGTAGTAGAAATTCCCAATTATGCCTGTATAGAAATACAAAAAACGAGCAGAGCGGAGGCCTTTAGAAATTTAGAGCAATGGTTTATAAATAATATTGGGAGGCCAACTACAAAAATTAAATATGTAAAAAAGCAAATTCCTATAACTATTATAGGGGTAGGTTTTTTTGATTTTATTCACGGACAAACAGGTGGCGCAAGAAATGGGAGAGAAATTCATCCTGTACTATCAATAAAAAAAATCGCACATTTTGCTTTTTAATCAACTGTGCACACTTAACAAAAAACCCTCGCATGGACGACTATTATGGACATATTTAGTAATTTCCTACCCATTAAGACACAAACCTCATAATAAACGATGAAATGTACCGAAGCCTATATAGAAAATTTAGCAAAAGAACATTACGGATTATCCGTTACAGCAAAAATGTTAAATGGGTATGATGAGTTAAATTATTTTTTAACCGATACAAATAATAACCGATTTATATTAAAAGTATCCGATGATATACAGTCCTATCCTTTTTTAGATGCACAGGTAAAAATCATTGAACATTTATCACATAGTTCGATAGCAAGTAAATTTCAACAATTTTGCATCAATACAAAAGGAAACGAGTTAACACTCATTATAGTAGATGGAAAAAAGTATTACTTACGTATTCTTAGTTTTTTAGAAGGTACTTTTTGGGTTGACAAATCAAACAAATCAGCTAGTTTATATTCTGAATTAGGAAGTTTTATGGGAACTATGGACAAAGACCTTCAAAATTTTTCACACACGGCTATGCATCGTCATTACGTATGGGATATTAGTAGAGCTAGTGATGCTAATGAAAAATTGAAGCATATAAAAAATCATGAAAGAAGAAGAATTGCCAGTTATTTTTTATTACTATTTGACATGGAGGTATTTCCACAAATCAATTTATTACGCCATGCTTATATTCACAACGATGCTAATGACTATAATGTATTGGTTGATGAAACTACTGTTACAGGCTTAATTGATTTTGGCGATATGGTTTATACTGTTTTAATTAATAACCTTGCTGTAGCTTGTACATATGCGATGCTTGCAAATGAAGATCCGCTTACTGCAGCATCATTAGTAGTCAAAGGATACCATGAATCATATCCGCTTACCACTAACGAATTGGATGTATTATATTATTTAATTGCGAGTAGACTCTGTATTAGTGTAACTCAATCCGCTTACAATGGGTCATTAGACAACACTAATGAACATCATTTTATAACTGAAAAACCTGCTTGGAATTTATTATACCAACTCATCAAAATTAATCCCATCAAAGCGCAAGATACTTTCAGAAAAGTCTGTGGTTTTGAAGGAGTAATCAATGAAGGGGATTATTCAGACTTATTAGAAAAGCGTCAAAAAAATGTCGGCCGAAACTTAAGTATTGGATACAAAGAAAATCTAAAAATCGTAAAAGGTGCTCTTCAATATTTATATGATGATAAGGGAAAAACATTTGTGGATTGTGTCAATAATCCATCACATGTGGGACATTGTCATCCAGTAGTGGTTCGCAGAATGCAAAAACAAATTGCGACTCTTAATACCAATACGAGATACTTAAATGACACCATTTTAGAATATGCTGAAAAACTAACAGCCACTTTACCGCCTCAATTAAGTGTTTGCTATTTTGTAAATTCTGGTAGCGAGGCTAATGATTTGGCAATACGAATGAGTCGGCATTTTACAAAACAAAAAGACATTATTGTGCTGGACCATGCTTATCACGGAACATCTACTCTTACAATGGAAATGAGCCCATATAAATTTGACAGTAAAGGAGGTTATGGAAAAATGCCTTGGATACACAAAGCAATTAACCCCGATTTATACAGAGGCCCTTATAAATATGGTGATGAAAATGCAGGTAAAAAGTATGCTGCTGATGTACAACGTATTATAGAAGAATTAGAACAAGAAGGGAAAGCTCCAGCTGTGTTTATTTGTGAAACATTATTAGGAGTAGGTGGACAAATTCCATTACCTAAACATTATTTGAAAACTGTTTACAGTCTTGTACGAGAAGTGGGGGGTGTTTGTATAGCTGATGAAGTGCAAGTTGGTTTTGGTCGAGTTGGTGATGCTTTTTGGGGATTTGAACTTCAAGATGTAGTTCCAGATATTATAGTATTAGGAAAACCAATTGGGAACGGACACCCATTGGCAGCTGTCATTGTAACCAATGAAATAGCCGATGCCTTTAATAATGGGTTGGAATATTTCAACACCTTTGGTGGTAATCCAGTTTCAATGACTGCAGGGCTGGCGGTATTAGATGTGATTTTAGAGGAGGAAATGCAATATCATGCCAAAGAAGTTGGGAATCACTTAATGGATGGATTAAGAGGGTTAATGCAAAAATACCCAATCATTAGTGATGTTCGAGGTCATGGTCTATTCATTGGTGTTGAAATGGTAAAAGACAGAATAACGATGGAACCTGCAGTTCCTGAAATTGACATTATAGTAGAAAAAATGAAAGAGAAAGGATATCTTTTAAGCACAGATGGCCCTTTACACAATGTATTAAAAATAAAACCACCAATGCCTTTCAACCAACAAAATGCAGATGAAATGTTACAGGTATTAGATGTTGTTTTAACTGACCTAAAAATTAGCACTCAATACTAGTGAATATTATTAACCGCCTGCCCCGATTATCTTATCGGAAGTGTTCCAAAAAGGTGCATTTTACTACACTTATTTGAATTATTTTGCAAACAAAAAAGGCTGATAATCAGTAATTTAGTTGATTATAAGCCCTTAAAAGTGGTGTGGGGCGGGATTGAACCGCCGACACAAGGATTTTCAGTCCTTTGCTCTACCAACTGAGCTACCGCACCTCCTACAATTTTGAAGTTTTAACAAGAATTGCTAAAATTCGAATTGGGCAGCAAAAATAAGGAAAATACCTACTTGAAAAAATTAAAGCGCTATAAAATTATTATTCTGTTTTAACTAGCTACGTTTTGGGATTTTTAAATAAATCAAATAAGGCTGATTATGGCAGACTAATTACCATATTCACATAAAAACTTAATGCGCATAAGTTTTAATTGCTCCCAACTAAAATTACTATCAGCAAGCTCTTCCTGTGCTATTTGCAAAGAAGAACTTTCGCAATTTTTAAAATATTCCATAATTTCCTCTTGTTCGTATTCATCTACCATTTCATTAATGGCATAATCCAGGTTCAACTTGGTGCCACTAGCAACAATGGTTTCCATCTCTTCTAAAAGTTCATCAATTGGCAAGTCTCGAGTTTTTGCCACAGTTTCAAGCGGTATTTTTTTATCTATATTTTGAATAATAAAAATTTTATTATTATTTCTATTTGCAACAGTCTTCATAACAAAATCATCGGGCCGCACCAAATTATTTTCTGCTACATATTTTGTAATTACATCAATAAATGGTTTACCATATCTTATAGCTTTACCCTTACTTACGCCGCTAATTTTTTCTAATTCATCCATATTTGTAGGAAACATGGTAGCCATATCTTCCAAACTGTTTTCTAAAAAAATTACAAAAGGAGGTAGTTTTTTTTCCTTGGCAACTTTTTTCCGTAATTCTTTTAATAATAACATTAACTGTTCGTTGACGCCTGCTATTTCCGCAACAACTTGTTCACTTTCTTCATCATCAGCATTCGCCTCCTCAAATAAATTGTTCATCACAATTTTAAATGAATTTGGCTTCTTTAAAAAAGCAGTTCCGGCCTTAGTAATTTTTAAAAGACCATACTCTACAATATCTTTTTCAATTAATTCGGCCAATAACATTTGACGTATTAAGCTGTTCCAAAAATGATTATCCTTGTCGTTTCCGCTGGCGAATACATCCAATTCGTCGTGCCTATACATTTTTACCTGAGGCGTTGCTCTACCAGCCAGAATAAGTAGTGTGTATTCAACAGGAAATTGTTCTCCCAGTGCTTTAATTATTTTTAATACAATAGCGGCTTCATCTTTAGCCTCTACTTTTTCTTTTGGTTGTAAACAATTATCGCAATGCTCACAACTTTTTTTATCATCGTAATATTCTCCAAAATAATGTAATAATGTTTTACGGCGACACACACTACTCTCGGCATAAGCCACCGTTTCGTTTATTAATTGTGCGCCCACCTCTCTTTCGCTAAGCGGCTTATCTTTCATTAAGTGCTCAAGTTTAGCAACGTCTTTATGCGAGTAGTATAAAACGCACTTTCCTTCTAAGCCATCTCTGCCACCACGGCCAGTTTCCTGATAATAATTTTCGATTGATTTTGGAATATTATAATGAATCACAAAACGAACATCGGGCTTATCAATACCCATACCAAAAGCAATAGTGGCAACAATTACATCTACATCTTCATTTAAAAACTGATCTTGTCTGGTAGATCTTAGTTTACTATCTAAACCAGCATGATAAGCAACGGCTTTAATTCCGTTTGCCATTAACATTTTAGCAAGATCTTCTGTTGTTTTTCGGTTAAGGGTATAAATAATACCACTTTTATTCTTGTGTAGTTGAATAAAACGAACAATACTTTTATTGGTTTGATCTAGATTTATTTTAGGCTGAATTTCGTAATATAAATTAGGTCGGTTAAAAGAAGATATAAATATTTTTGGTTTACGAAGGCCTAAATTTTTAATAATATCACTTTGTACTTTTGGTGTGGCTGTGGCAGTTAATGCAATCACGGGCACGGTAATGTCAATTAAATCCATCACCTCTCTTAGTCTTCTATACTCTGGCCTAAAATCGTGGCCCCATTCAGAAATACAGTGCGCCTCATCTACGGCAAAAAAAGAAACGTTTAATTGCTTAAAAAAAGCAACGTTTTCTTCCTTTGTAAGTGTTTCCGGCGCCACATAAAGCATCTTAGTTTTGCCACTAATTAGATCATCTTTTACTATTTTTTGTTGACTTTTATTTAAAGTGCTGTTTAAAAAATGGGCCACATCATCTTTGCTACTATAGCTGCGCACTAAATCAACTTGGTTTTTCATTAAAGCAATTAATGGCGATACAATGATTGCCACCCCTTCGCTAATTATTGCGGGAAGCTGATAACACAAACTTTTGCCCCCACCCGTTGGCATAATAACAAAAGTGTCATTTCCGCTTAGTAAGTTTTTAATAATTTCTTCTTGAGGGTCCTTAAAACCATTAAAGCCAAACTGATTTAAAAGCTGTTCGCTTAAATTACCTTGATTTTTTAATATAGCCTTTATAGGGTGGTTAATTTTTTCTTCTTTTGTATCCGATTTTTTCTTCGTCATAATTTTACCTTTCGGTAGATTTGTAACATTTATCTAGATAACTAGTTTTTTAAGGGTAGCGAAGTTAATCGAAAGCCTTATCAAAATCAACCCCTATCTAAATTAAAAACTTTAAGTATATTGTTTATTCAATCGTTTAAGATAATTAAAATAGTTTAACTCGCAAAGCCATTTTAGAAAAAAGCGTCTAATTTTTTAGTTATACTACTTCAAATGCTGTTCTTTGCATTATGAATGATTTGAAGTAGGTTTGCGAAATTATTAATGAACACCTCTTCCATTATATCTGTTGCTATACGTACTATTGAGTTAGAAGCTAACTCAATAAGCGGTTTAAAGGCATTTATTAATACTGATTTTGTAAAAGCGGTTGAATTAATTGCTAGAAATAAGGGCAGGTTGATAATAAGCGGGGTAGGCAAAACGGCTATAATTGCTCAAAAAATGGTTGCGACTTTAAATAGTACCGGTACCCCATCGGTATTTATGCATGCCGCCGATGCCATTCATGGTGATTTAGGGGTGATACAATCAAATGATATTGTACTATTGATTAGCAAAAGTGGCAATAGCGCCGAGATAAAAGCACTAGCGCCTTTGATAAAAAATTTTGGAAACACATTAATTGGCATGGTTGGTAATACGCAATCTTATTTAGCAAAACACAGCGATATTGTTTTAATTACCACGGTTGAATTAGAAGCTTGTCCTATTAATTTAGCACCCACTAGCAGCACTACGGCACAAATGGTAATGGGCGACGCGCTCGCTGTTTGTTTAATGGAAATAAAGGGATTTAAAAGCGATGATTTTGCAAAATATCATCCCGGCGGGACACTTGGCAAACAATTATATTTAAGGGTAGAGGAATTAGTGCTACAGCATGCTAAACCAAAAGTATTGCCTTTGGCAACCATAAAAGAAGTGATTATTGAAATGACAGAAAAGAGATTAGGGGCGGCTGTTGTGGTAAATGAATTTGAAAATATTTTGGGTATTATTACAGATGGTGATTTAAGGAGGATGTTGGAAAAAACTACAAATTTTGAAAATCTGCAGGCAAAAGATATTATGAGCAATCATCCTAAAACAATCGCTTGGGATGCGCTAGCTGCAAATGCGCTAGAAGAAATGAAAAAGTATAATATTAGTCAGCTGGTTGTTGAAAAAAACGAAATTTATGCGGGTATTATTCATTTACATGATCTTGTAAAAGAAGGCATAATATAATTATAACATGAATAAAAATAATTACGTTGCTATAATGGCGGGAGGTATTGGAAGCAGATTTTGGCCAATCAGTAGAACCGAATACCCAAAGCAATTTTTGGATATACTAAACACTGGAAGAACGTTAATACAGACAACTTTTGATCGTTTTACAAAATTTATTCCCTTACAAAATATATACATAATTACTTTTGAGCAGTATAAGGGTATTGTTGCCAAGCAAATTCCCGAACTACCTGTTGAAAACATTTTATGTGAGCCATCTCGAAAAAATACAGCGCCTTGTGTTGCTTATATTTCATACAAACTACATAAGCTTAATGCACAAGCTAATTTAATTTGTGCGCCTGCCGATCATATCATTTCTGATGAAGAGGTTTTTGAAAAAGTATGTCAAGATGCATTATTGTTTACCGCTAATATTAAAGGATTGGTTACGCTAGGTATAAAACCTACGTACCCTAATACGGGCTATGGTTATATTCAATATGACCAATTAGCTGTAAGTGAAAATGTATTTAAAGTAAAAACCTTTACCGAAAAACCTGATAAACAACTGGCGAAAACATTTATGTCCAGTGGTGATTTCTTATGGAACGCTGGTATTTTTATTTGGCAGGTAAAAAATATAATTAAGGCATTTGAAAAATATTTACCAGAGTTGGCCGAAGTGTTTGAAGTTGAAAAAAATAATTTTAATACAAAAAAAGAAAAAGAGGCAACGGAGCGAATTTATCCGCTGTGTATAAATTTATCTATTGATTATGGCATAATGGAAAAGGCCGATAATGTATATATCATTCCCTCTTCTTTTGGTTGGAGCGACTTAGGTACCTGGACAAGCACTTATGATAATTTAGAAAAAGACTATTTAGATAATGCGGTTGTGGGCAACCAGGTAATGGTTATTGATGCCACCAACAATATGGTTCATGTTGATAATAATAAACTAGTTGTTTTGCAAGGCCTTGATGATTTTGTGATTGTGGATACCAAAGACGTTTTATTAATTTGCAAAAAAGATAAAGAGCAAGAAATTAAGGAGTATGTTGCCGAAATAAAGCGAAATAAAGGGGATAAGTATTTGTAAAGCAGATTTAATATTACCTGCCATTGACACCAAGTATACAAAGTAAACTGCCGCATGTAGGCACCACCATTTTTACCGTAATGAGTGCACTAGCCAATGAGCATAATGCTATAAATCTGGGTCAGGGGTTTCCGGATTACCCAATGAATGAAGCACTGATTGCTCTGGTTAATAAAGCTATGCAGGGTGGCCATAATCAATATGTACATATGAACGGCCTGCCTTTGTTAAGAGAGCGGCTAGCAGAAAAAATTAAAGATCTGTACGCAACAAATATAAATGTAGATACAGAAATTACGATTACCCCTGGCGGCACTTATGCTATTTATACTGCACTTACTACCATACTGCAACCTGGAGATGAAGTAATTGTTTTTGAACCGGCTTACGATAGTTATATTCCTAATATTGAAATTAACGGCGCGGTACCGGTTTTAATTTCGCTAGTTTATCCTGATTATAAAATTGATTGGGAGATAGTAAAACAGAAAGTTACTCCCAAAACAAAACTCATCATGCTTAATACGCCGCACAATCCAACGGGCGCTTTATTAAATGCAGATGATATTGTGCAATTACAAAACCTGCTTAAAGGCACGGGTATTTTTATTTTAAGTGATGAAGTATATGAGCACTTAATTTTTGATAGTAAAAAACATGAAAGCATGTTGCGCTATCCGACTTTGTATGAAAGAAGCTTTGTTTGTTTTTCGTTTGGTAAAGTTTACCACTGCACCGGCTGGAAACTGGGTTACTGTGTTGCACCACCTGCATTGATGAAAGAATTTAGAAAAGTGCACCAGTTTAATTGTTTTACCTGTAACAGCCCAGTACAGTTCGCGTTGGCGGAATTTTTACAGCAAAAGAATAATTATTTAGATCTTGGTTTTTTTCTGCAGCAAAAAAGAGATTACTTAAAAAAGGGAATGCAGCAAACAAAATTTAAACCACTACCATCTTATGGCAGTTATTTTCAATTATATAGCTACGATGATATTACTGATGAAAGCGAAAAAGATTTTGCCATTCGCCTTACAAAAGAATATGGAGTAGCTACCATACCTGCTTCTGCTTTTTATAAAAAAGGGGAAGACAATAAAGTTTTACGTTTTTGCTTTTCTAAAAAAGAAAGCACGCTAAATGAGGCGGTAAACAGATTAATGAAAGTATAATTTTAAAGTTATTTTCCCAAACTATAACTAATTCCGATATTAATTAAATAGTCAGCAAAAGCTGCATCGCCATGACGTTGTCCCGTTGGGTCTGCCAAGTCATAAATACTTCTTGTTCTATTGCGATAAATTGCAAAAGGAACACTACATTGAAATGTCCAATTATTTTTATTTAAAGCCAACCCCGGTTCTATAGAAATAATATATCCTGGCCTACGAAACCCATTGCTTTTACCAATTGCATCATGTGATGGAACTCCTTCAAATCGGCCACCCAAACTTAATTTTAAATTCTTTTTTGGTAGCAAACTATAATTTATACCTAGTCTAACAGAAAATTGATCAGGAACAGAATGATAGGCAATCAGCGGATCAGAGCCTGTTAATGTTCCTCTAGTTAAAGTGTTATTAACATTGCGTGGATTAAATAAATAAAATCCATTATAATAAAGGGTAGCGTTTTTAGATAAAAATTGATACCCCTGTGTTTCAACACTAAACCCAAACCCAGCATCTCCTAATTGAATTGATTGGTCTACAGGTTTTCTGATTATAGAATCTGAGCCAGAAGCTGTTCTTTTGTGAAAATTATCTTGCATTTCTGCTTGGCCTGTTGGTAATTTTAATCCCATACCCAAAGCAAAATTTCCTTTATATTTTTTGGAAGCAAGCATCCAATAACTTGTTGCAATTCTAATATCACCTAATCCATTTGCGTTAGTATTAAAACGTTTTTGTTGTGGGTTTGTAATATTTGAGTTACCGTAATGCTCATATAAAGAAGATCGGTTATAAAAAAGTATTGGAAAATTTATAGAAGCCACTAAGCGGCTAGATATCTCGTAATAAAGACTAAGGTCAAATGAGTGTGAAATATTTATTACTTCGGTACCTAACTCAACACGTTGCTTTTGCTCTTGATCACCTACAAAGTGTTTATATGATTTAAAGTATCTGTAACCCAAAAAAATTTGCCACTTTGCTATCTTTTGAACAGCTGTGCTATCATGCTCAAAATGTGACATATTAGTACACGGCATATTTTTTATACTAACACAACCCTGGGAAAAAGCAGGTAACTGAAAAGTAAACATTAACAATACAGAAATAGCAATAATTGATAAAATTTTTTTCATAAAAATTATATAATTCTATAGGGTATTAAAAATAAGGTAAAAAAGTTGTATAAGGCTATTAATTGTTTACAATAATTCATATAACCTTCTTAATCTTTTCCTTGTCATCTGTTTTTCCCAATTTGGACCCAGAGCATTTTCCCACAGGGGTTTCATACCAAGGGATACATCAATCATTTTATTAAAATCAGCATCTGTTAAATCGGCACAAATATTTTTAGGTATATCGATGTGATTTTTTTCAACCATGCGCTTAAATTCTTTAACGCCATCGGGATAAAACTCTTCCAGTTTATCAAACACAATACAATTACCAATACCATGCTTGGTACCCAATAAATAACTTAATCCATAACTTATTGCATGGGCTATACCTACCTGACTATAAGCAATACTCATACCCCCGGCATAAGAGGCCATCATTAATTTATCATCACAACTACCATCCCATCCATTTTTATTTAGATACACATCTTGGCAAAGATGTAATGCTTTTTCGCCATAACTTTTACTGAATTCGTTTAAAAAAGTTCCAGTTAAACTTTCAATGCAATGAATATAACAATCCATACCAGTGTAAAATCGTTGATTAGATGGCACATTAGCTGTTAATTCAGGATCTAAAATAATTTGATCAAAAGGCGTAAAATCAGAGTTCATTCCCAATTTTTTTGTTGGGCCGGTAAGCACTGTAGTACGGCTTATTTCGGCGCCTGTACCACTTAAAGTAGGTATGCCCACTTTATACACGCCGGCATTTTTTACCAAATCCCACCCCTGATAATCAGCACTGCTGCCTGG
>Ga0208942_1000185_pt1 | contig 28265 bp, 29 predicted proteins | sample GreLakmeSU08MSRF_FD_187704 | JGI IMG/M metagenome (GOLD analysis project Ga0208942, IMG submission 187704) | Freshwater lentic microbial communities from great Laurentian Lakes, MI, USA - Great Lakes metaG SU08MSRF (SPAdes) | ecosystem: Environmental > Aquatic > Freshwater > Lake | place: Great... | reverse complement strand
TTATATGCTTATTTTGCTCACGCATCTATTTGGAAAATCTATTTTATGATTTTTAAATTGACGATTTCAAAAATTTTCAACTTTTTTTGGTTCTAATTTACTTCTGTATTTTATGGCTAAAACGGCAACTGTAATTCCTATTATAAAAAACACAAGATAAGGCGTCTGATTACCAAATGATTGTGCAATAGGTCCACCAATTATGGGTCCTATCGTCCAACCCACACCAAAAATGGTTTCATACGCTCCTATTATTTTTCCAGACATTACTCTGCTTGTTTTACTTAAAATTATTTCAAGTGTAAGGGGGAAAAATATGCTAAATCCAAATCCCATGAGTGCTAGTGATACTGCAAACATTATGATTGAATTAGAAAATGCCGAAATTGCCAGTCCGATTGAAATTGTTAATATTGCAGCAATTAACGTTTGACTTGTCTTCTTTGCAAGTTTTCCTGCTAGTGCAAGTGACACTACTCTTGAAATTCCAAATACAAAAAACAATAGTAGAATATCCGTATCTGACATTCCTTGATCATTTAAGAATGCAGGATAAATTGTGATAATTATTCCAAAAGCTGAAGTACAAAAAATTAATAGCACTATCACCTCTGGAAATTTTTTCATTTCTTTTACTGAGGCAAATGAAAATCTTTCATGAGTATTTGTGATACTTTTTCTTGAAATTAAAAGTGCACAAATTATTGAACTAGCTAAAATCAATGAAGCGATTTGAAATAGAATTCTATATGATATATCTGCATTTTCAAGAAATACAGTTCCTAATAATGGACCAATCATAAATCCCATCACAAAAAACATTGTAAACCATGAAATGTTTCGTACTCTGGTTTTCTCATTACTTTCATTAGAAATAATGGCTTGACATGGTGGCCAGAAAAATGCATGAGCTATTCCTGTCATTATTCTACATCCCATTATTTCTGGAACTGACTGTGCGATTGAAAGAAGATAGAGTGATGCTGAATTAATTGCAGTGCCTATAGCTAAAAGATATCCGTTATTGAATTTGTCTAAAAGAATTCCGACAAATATTGGAATAAACATGTATGGAATAAAATTTGCTAATCCGATAAAACCTAATTCAGAATATGATGCTCCAATAATATTTTTTGCAAATATTGGTAGAATTGGACCATGTAGTCCATAAGAAATACCTATGATTAAACCGGTGATATTTACAAGTGCTAGTACTTTGTTCATTTGTATGCGGCTACTATTATTGCTCCGCCCATAAGATCTTTCTCAAACTCTACTTTGGAAAATTTTTCTAATAACAATTGTTCCAATTTTTTATTTTGAGGCCACCTTTTGTATGTGCCATATAGAGCACCAAATTTCAAACCTAGTCTTCCTCCAGCAATTAATGCCAATATGGGGAGAATGAATTTTAGATAAAATGATACTCCCAATCTGATTATTAGCTCATCTGGTTTACCTAAATCTACAATAACAAATCGACCATTATTTTTTAGTACTCTGTGAATTTCTGAAATTGCAATTCTCAAATTTATTGCATCTCTGAGTGAATACCCACACAACACCGCATCAAATTCTTCATTCTTAAATGGAATGTGTTCAAAAACTCCATTAATCAAATCTGGTGTTTTTTCAAAATGTGAACCCGTATTTTTTAACATTGGTATTAGAGGATCATATAGTGTGATTGAAATTTTTCCATCACACAACTTTAAGGCAGTTTTTGACATATTTCCAAATCCTGATCCTGCATCAAGAATCTTATTTCCTGAAACAACTCTACCTGATATTCCTCTAATTCTATGTTCTACATCTTTGCCAAGTGAAATGTATGAATTCACTTTATCATAAACTGGTATAATTTCACGTAGAACTTCAATAACTTCTCCCCAATAACTTCCTAATCCCATATTAATTGTCCTTACAAACCGGTTTGAATAGTTTTCAAATCTAAATTTGAACTTGAGATCATGTAAATTTAGATGCGTTTTTAGAATAATTTTCTAAATCTGACTCTGACACTTTTTCAAATATTTTTTTCAGTGTTGTCACTTTGGCCATTTTTATGTGACTCAATCCTTCTTTTTGCTCTGCCTTAAGATTAATTGCTGCAATGGCAAGTGATGCTGCATCACTCAAACTCATATCTGATTTGTAATGTTTTTCTAAAAATGTATTAACTTCATCAGCACCTGCACCAATTGCAATTGCTGCATATTGTACATAAGTTCCGCTGGGGTCTGTAACATAGATTGATTCTCCTTTTTGATCAACTCCTGCAATAATTAGAGAAACGCCGTTAGGTCGTACACCTGAATACTGTGTAAATTGGTGAGATTGATCTGCTAAATGTTTTGCAACAGTTGCAACTTCAACTGATTCATCATAAGTCATTTTAGTTCCCTGTGAGAAAAATCTTGCATTATCTACTTGAACACGAGCATCTGGAATGTATCCTGCAGCTGCTACACCAATATGGTAATCTACTTGGAAAATTTTTTGTGTTATATTTGAAGTTTGAAGTGGACGTGGTTTTTCTTCAACTGCCATAATGACTCCTTCTTTACTTTTTACTCCTATTGCCAAAGTACCTCTTTTTACTGTCTCAATAGCGTATTCAACTTGGTAAATTCTACCATCAGGGGAATACATTGTAGGGGTCATATCGTAACCGCGTGATGCCATCATAATATGACAAGTTCATGTTCAGTCAATTTAAGGGTAATTATCTTCATTTGATCTGATTTATGAGTAGCCTCGTGTGATTGAAGCAAATTTTTCTTATTGTATGGATTAATTAAATGAGGAAATAAAACTTGGGATTTTTTTTAAGAATATGTATTTGAACAAAATACTTGGATAATGACTACAACATATTCAGTCTGTTTTGTGATTAGTGGTTGCGATCAGATATTTTAAATTAAAGTTAATATAATATAATATTTAAAATTGCATTACCTTGGTTGGTATAGATCCTTTTGCAAATGCATCAAAACAAGTCAATGATGCATGCGATGTTCTTGGAATAAAGGACAAAGGATTACGTGATTATTTAATTACCCCAAACAAAGTTTTGAGAGTAAAAATTCCAGTAAAAATGGATAATGGACAAATCAGAATGTTTACCGGTTTTCGTAGTCAACACAATAATGATAGAGGCCCATACAAAGGAGGAATCAGATACTTTAATCCTGAAGGTGGAGTTGAATACATGGAAAGAGAAGTCATGGCACTATCTTCTTGGATGACATGGAAATGTGCAATTGTTGATATTCCATTGGGAGGAGGAAAAGGTGGAATCTATGTTAATCCAAAAACAGAACAATTAAGCGAAGCTGAATTGGAAAGACTCACCAGAGGATTTACTTATAAAATATTTGAAATAATTGGACCTGGAAAAGATATTCCAGCACCAGATGTTTACACCACTGGTAGAGAAATGACTCAAATCATGGATACCTTTAGTAAATTAAATGGAAATGTTTACTCTCCTGCAGTAATTACTGGAAAACCAATTTCAATGGGTGGCTCTTTGGCAAGAAATGTTGCCACTGGATTAGGTGTAGCATATTGTGTACGAGAAGCTGCTAAAGTTTTGAAACTTAATTTAAAAGGTGCCAAAGTTGTTTTACAGGGATTTGGAAATGCTTCTACATTTGCTGGTGAATATTTGGAAAAAATGGGTGCCAAAGTTATTGCAGCAAGTGATTCAAAAGGTTCAATTTTAATTCCAAACGGTGCCAAAGTCAGTGCATTAATTGAATTTAAAGAAAAAAAAGGCAGTGTTGTTGGATTTCCTGGAAGTAAGAAAATTTCTACAGAGGAATTACTAACTACAAAATGTGATATCTTGGTTCCTGGAGCATTAGAAAATCAAATTAATGCAAAGATTGCAAAAAATCTTCAATGTAAAATAATTGCCGAGGCTGCAAACGGTCCAACATTACCTGAAGCAGATCCTATAATTTATCAAAAGAAAATTCTAGTAATTCCGGATATTTTGGCAAATTCTGGTGGTGTTTGTATTTCCTATTTGGAATGGGTCCAAAATAACATGGGTTACTATTGGACATTTGATGAAGTTGCAAAAAAGATGGAAGCCAATATTACTAAAGGTTTCAAAGACGCATATGCACTAGCCAATAAACACAAAATTGACATGAGACGAGCTGCTATGGCTTTAGCTGTAAGTAGAGTTGTAGAGGCTTTTAATCAAAAAGGTATTTGGCCTTAAACTAGATACGATTCATAACAAACTAGTTGTTCAATAAATCTAATTTTTCCTTTGGTTATCACTCCAAGTTTCCTTTTAAATGAAAGATCAATTTTTGTTCTACGCTCTAAAAGTTGAATTGTTTTTTCTGTAAGATACCTACCTTTTTTATCTCTATCAAAAAGAATAATTAATTTTTCATATCCTGCAACCGAATCTGTAAAATTTACGATTCCACCAAATTTATGAAATTCAATTATTTGACCTAAAAATCCTAATTTTCTTAATGCAAGTGAATCTTTTTTTCCTTCAACTGCTACAACACTATCTTGCATTAAATTTAGATCAATTACAAAATTTTTTATTTCCTGAATTTCTTGTTCAGTTACAATCATGCATTTTTAGCTGCTTTAACATATTAATCGCTTTTGCTAAAAATTACTTGTGTCCAAAGTTCTAATTATACAAAATTCCATGATGGAAGATTCTGGATATTTTGGTGAATTATTAAAAAATGATGGATTTGAAATTGATTTAATTTATGCAAAGCATGAAAAATTACCTGAAGACAAATACTCTCTTTTAGTAATTTTAGGTGCCTCCCAAAGTGCAAATGATGATTTACCTTATTTGCATGCAGAACAAACTCTAATAAAAAAAACAGTAGATGCCAATATTCCGGTACTTGGAATTTGTTTAGGCTCACAATTAATCGCAAAAACTTTTGGTGGTAATGTATATCCTGGCTTAAAAAAAGAAATTGGCTTTTATCATGATTTAAAATTAGATAATAATTCAACATTATTTTCAGGATTTTCAAATCCGTTTACTGTATTCCATTGGCATGGTGATACTTTTGATTTACCTGATAGGGCAATTAGATTGGCACATTCAGGAAATTATCAAAATCAAGCTTTTCAAATTGGTAGTGCAATTGGATTACAATTTCATCTGGAAGTAAATCCAGAAATGATTAATTTGTGGCTTGATAAAACTGAGGAAAAACTAGAGCATTTATCTTATATCGATCCACAAAAAATTCGTTTTGATATTGATAAAAATATTTCAATTGTTAAAAGTAATATGAATAAATTTTACAATAATTTTAAATCTGAATTTTATCTTTGACCAAAGTTTAATATACAGAGTTTTTGTTTCATCGATCGAACTATGAACAATGTAAAAAAAGTTTTTCAGGAAACCATTTTAACAGATCATAAAGTTATCACTGAAGAATTATCAAAATCGATTCTCAAAACATATGGTATTAAAGTTCCACCCTTTGCACTTGTTACTTCTGCTGAAGAAGCAGTCAGACAAGCAAAAAAGATTGGATTTCCACTGGTAATGAAAGTCGTATCGCCTCAAATTTTACACAAAACTGATGTTGGCGGTGTTAAAGTTGGATTGGATAATCTCAATGATGTCAAAAAGACATTCAAAGACATGTATGGCAGACTTTCTAAAAAGAAAGGAGTTGAAGTAAAAGGAATTCTTCTTGAAAAGATGGTTCCAAAAGGTATTGAACTAATTGTTGGTATTCAAAATGATCCACAGTTTGGTCCAGTAATTATGGTTGGACTGGGTGGAATTATGACTGAAGTTATGAAAGATGTTGCATTCAGGCTGCTACCTATTACAACCTCAGATGCAAAATCTATGCTTAATGAACTGAAAGGTTCAGCACTTTTCAAAGGATTCAGAGGAAGTGAACCAATTGATACAAACATGGTTGCAAAGATGCTTGTACAAATTGGAAAACTAGGTGTAGAAAATGCAGATTACATTAACAGTGTTGACTTTAATCCCGTAATTGTTTACCCAAAATCCCACTTTGTAGTAGATGCAAAAATTATTCTGGATAAAGAAATTAAAAAGAATTCTATCTCAAAAGCTAAACCAAACATTGAATCAATGGAGTCCTTCTTTACTCCAGAATCTGTTGCACTAGTAGGAGCGTCTGCAACACCTGGAAAGATTGGTAATTCTGTATTGATTGCACTTGGAAAACAAGATTACAAAGGTAAAGTATATCCAATTAATCCTAAACAAGAGTCAATTCTTGGAATCAAATGTTATCCAACATTAGATGCAATTAACGAAAAGATTGACTTGGTTGTTGTTTGCATTGATCTTGCAGAATGTGGACCAATTATGGAGACTTGTGCAAATAAAGGAATTCATAATGTTGTAATCGTTTCAGGTGGAGGAAAAGAACTTGGTGGTGACAGAGCTGCAATGGAATCTAAAGTAAAAGAATTATCTCTAAAATACAAAATTCGTGTAATTGGTCCAAACTGTATTGGAATGTTTAATGCTGCAAATCGTCTTGACTGTGCATTCCAGGGACAAGAAAGAATGGTACGTTCAAAATTAGGACATGTTGCATTTTTCTCACAAAGTGGAACCATGGGAATTAGTATGTTAGAAAGTGCAGATGTGTTTGGCTTATCTAAGATGATTAGTTTTGGTAATCGTTCTGATGTAGATGAAGCAGATATGATCTGGTATGCTGCAAATGATCCTCAAACCAAAGTAATTGGATTATACGTTGAAGGATTTGGTGATGGTAGAAAATTCATCAATACTGCGAAACGTGTAATGAAAGAGAAAAATAAACCAATCATAATTTGGAAGAGTGGAAGAACTGAAGCAGGTGCAAAACAAGCTGCATCACATACCGGTTCTCTTGGTGGCTCAAATGCAATCATAATGGGAGCATTCAAACAAGCAGGAATTATTTCAGTTGATAGTTATCAAGAACTAGTTGGAGTTTTAAAGGCACTAGCATGGCAGCCTCCTGCAAAGGGAAATCGTGTTGCAATGACAAGTAATGGTGCAGGTCCAATGATTGGTGGAATTGATCAATTAGAAAGATCAGGTCTTACCATTGGAAAGTTATCTCCAGAACTTTTGAAAAAAATGAAAGAACGTTTCCCTCCAACGGTTCCAATTCATAATGGTAATCCTGCAGATGTAGGAGGTGGTGCAAATGCCGATGATTATAAATTTGTCATACAGCAATTTCTTGACGAAAAGAATATCGATATTGCTATGCCCTGGTTTGTTTTCCAAGATGATCCACTTGAAGAAACAATAGTTGAATACCTAGCTGAATTATCAAATAAAAAACAGAAACCAATTCTTGCTGGAGGTAATGGTGGACCCTATACTGAAAAAATGACAAAATTGATTGAGGCAAATAATATTCCAGTTTACAATGATCTTCGAACTTGGGTTGCAGCAGCTTCTGCGCTTTCTCAATGGGGAAAATTCTTACAAAAATAGATAACATTTAAGTTCTTAACAAATTGGAAAAATCACATGTCCCTTGTAATTACTTCCATTTTGGATGGTATCTGTACTGTAAAAATAAACAGACCTGACAAACTTAATGCCATGAATGGCGATGTTGCGCAAGAACTCATTAAAACTTTTGAATCTATTGATAAAGACAACAATGTCAAAGTAATTATTCTAACCGGAGAAGGTGAAAAGGCATTTTCTGCAGGGGCTGATATTGAATACATGTCAAAAATTTCTCCAGATGAATCTGTTGCATATGCAAAGGTAGGACAATTATTGACTTCTACAGTTGAACTTGTAAGACAACCAACAATTGCAGCCATAAACGGTTTTGCACTTGGCGGAGGTTGTGAACTTGCAATGTCTTGTGATATTAGAATTGCAGCAGACACTGCACGACTTGGTCAACCTGAAGTTACCATTGGAATTCCTCCTGGATGGGGCGGTACACAAAGATTGATGAGAATAGTTGGAATTGCAAAAGCAAAAGAACTTGTCTATACTGGTAAAATGATTAAAGCTGATGAAGCATTACAAATTGGTCTAGTTAATCAGGTTGTCCCACTTGCCTCACTACAAGAAGAAGCTTTGAAAATGGCACAGCAGATTGCTGCAAATTCTACAATGGGAGTTCAAATGTCCAAAGTTGCAATAAATAAAGGACGAAATGCTGATTTGGATACAGGACTTTCAATTGAATTACTTGCTTGGAGAAATTGTTTTACTCACTCTGATCGAGAAGAGCGAATGACTGCTTTTGTAAATAAATCAAAGAAATAGTCTATTTCTAATTTTTTTCTTAATTCCTAATAGGCTCGGTATGAAAAGCTTATTATATTTTAAATCACAAACCAAAACAATATGGCAACTGAACAAACACAGAAATTGATCACTGTTACACCAAAAGCAGCTGAAAAAATCAAAGTATTCATGACAGAAGAAGCCGACAGTCCTCAATACCTTAGACTTTATGTTCAAGGTGGAGGTTGTTCTGGTCTATCTTATGGAATGGGCTTTGAAAAAGCACCAGAAGAAGATGACCTAGTCATGGAAGAATCTGGTATCAAGCTACTTGTAGACAGCTACAGTGTAGATCATCTAAAAGGTGCAAACGTAGACTATATTGAAAGTTTGATGGGATCTGGATTTAAAATTAATAATCCAAATGTAACAAAATCCTGTTCATGTGGTAGTTCATTTAGTACCGAATAAAATACCACAATTTTTCATTTTTATATTTTCTAGTGTACACTTGGTGCATGATTTTAAAATTTATCTGTCTTGCTGAAAATATGTGCGATACCCTCATATATCCAGAATCGAAATCAAGATTATGATAATTAAGGAGATGAAGAAAGTATGTCTAATAAATCAGGAATTGTCAAATATCATGTTAAGCTTTCCTTTGAAGTTGACGGACTTGTTGAACGAGCAGATATAATCGGGGCTATCTTCGGTCAAACCGAAGGATTGTTAGGTCCAGAGATGAATCTAAACGAATTACAACGAGTTTCTAAAGTTGGTCGTATCGAAGTAAATACAAAATCTACTTCAAACACGACAAACGGTGATGCATTAATTCCAATGAGTACTGATATTGATACATGTGCATTAATTGCAGCTGGTATCGAGAGCATTGATAAAGTTGGTCCATTTGATTGTGTTTTCAAATTAGAAACAATAGACGATGTACGAGCTGCAAAGAAAGACGATATTGTTAGACGTGCTAAAGAAATCAAACAACGTTGGGCAACAAAAACAGTCAGTGAAGGCGAAAGTATGTTAAAAGATGTTCATGAAGGCGATTCTAAAAAACTTTCAACATATGGTCCTTCTAAACTCACATGCAGTCCAGGCGTATTTACTTCAAATTGGATTATTTTAGTTGAAGGTAGAGCAGATGTGATAAATCTTCTCAGAGCTGGTTATGATAATGCAATTGCAATCGAAGGTGCAAAAATAGATGAATCAATTAAAGAATTATGTGCTACAAAAGCTCATGTGGTTGCATTTATTGACGGTGACAGATCTGGCGGATTTATTCTTAAAGAACTCAAATCTTTTGTAAATCTTGATTATGAATTAAGAGCAGATACTGGCGTGGAAGTAGAAGAATTAACTCCACAAAGAATTGATGAAATTCTTAGACCTATTGCAGATGAAATTAAAAATGGTAAACCTGCACCAGTTTTAAAAAGTACTGATGATAAACCCCTTGCAGAATTAGCAACACGAATTTATCCAACTCTAAATGAAACACTTGAAGCTATAGCATTAGACGAAAATGAAAAAGAAATTTTCAAAGTACCAATCAGCGAAGTAGTTAGTAAACTCTCTTCACAATCTGGAATAAAATATCTTTTATTGGATGGTATCATTACTCAAAGACTGCTGGAAAGTGCCAAAAATGCTGGAGTTCAATGTGTAGTTGGACACCGAGTTGCAAAATTAAAAAATCTTGACGAACTAAATCTAAAAACATTCGGTGACTTAGGCATCTCATAGGGTTTCTAGATGACTGAACTAAAAATTCAGCATATTCTGACTCTCACTTATCTTCTTTCTAAAGGTGCAAAACATAATTTTGTCACTGTAACTACTGAATCTTTAGGGAAAAGTATACACAAATCTCAACAAGCAGCATCAAAACACCTCGTTGATTTAGAAAATAATCAATTCATAGAGCGAGTAATTAGTGGACGAAATATTTCTGTAAAAATTACTCTAAAGGGATTTTCTGAAATGGTAAAACTATCAAACGCACTACAAAAAAGTCTTGAATCCTCTCCATCACATGTTGAACTAAAAGGAACTTTGGTTTCAGGTCTTGGTGAAGGCAGTTACTACATGTCTTTAAAGGGATACACAAAACAATTCAAAACAAAAATTGGTTACATTCCATTTCCTGGAACTCTAAATGTAAGGCTAGATAAAAAAATTCACCAAGAAGCAATAAAGCAATTTGAAAATTTAGGAGGCATTAAAATTGAAAGTTTTTCAGATGGGAAAAGAACATACGGTTGGGTAAAATGCTTTCATGCCAAAGTAAATAATTCCATTAACTGTGAATTAGTTCTTCTTGAACGAACACATCATGATAATTCTATAATTGAATTAATTTCTCAAGTATGTATTAGAAAATTGGGAAAATTAAAAGATGGTTCCATAATTTCAATAAAAATTCCAATTGAATCTTGATTTTTGTATAATTATCATTCTAAATACCGTGAATTGATTCACCGTATTCCTTTTGTATTTTAGAGCTAGAGTTTTCTGGAATTGGTGATTGCAATCTTGCAACCTTTGCATCAAGTTCAATTTTTTTACACCCATCGGTGATAAATTTCTCTTGATGTACTTGATCGTATCCTAATGCAATTATTTGTGGTTTTACAAGATTCACTGTCTTGAAAATATCGTCTTCTTTTCCAATAAGACAAAGATCTACCATTACTAGAGAATTAACTAATTCTTGTCTTTGTTCTTTAGTGTGTAATGGCTGTCTTTTTTTCATTTTTACAGCTGTATTATCCGTAGCTACAACAATAACTAAAATGTCTCCTAGTGCTTTTGCTGCATTGAGTGTATAGATATGTCCTGGATGAATTATATCAAAAACCCCTCCTGCTAAAACCACTCGTAATGAAGATCTACCTAATTCTGTTAATGATGTTTTATCTTCATTTACTAATTTGTTTTTTACAAGTTCGTCAATTTTTGAATTGATTATATTTTCGGTAAACCCACGTTTTGTTTTAAGATTATTGACAAGTGATTCTCCATTTATTCTAGTTAGATATATTTCAGTTAAAATTGTTTTTTCTATTAATTCCAATATTATTTTCTAAAATGACTCTCTCTTTAATTCATCTATTACATTTTTGGCTCAAGGCCTTTTGCCAATCGAAGTGCATCAACCAAGCCGTCTGCATACCCAATACTCAAAACTGCAACTTCATCTTGACCGTCTTCAAGAAATTTTTCTGCGTCTTGAATGTACAATTCTGCATTATCTAAAATGACTTTGAATTCTTTTTGATCCTTGTATAGTGGAATTATTTCTTCTAATGCCTCTCTTACCATTGGAACATATTTTTTCATCATTTGTAATGCTATTTTTTCTGTTTTTTCTGAATTATCGTGGGGTTCATCATGACATTTTCCGAGTATTTTTAATGCATCAGATTCCGTAAAATGCAATCTACCTGTGATAATTACTGTATGTGGTGGTTTACCAAAATCTATTTTTTTCAAACTAGAAATTTTTCCTGATATTATGGATTGATCTTTGAATCCAATTCTTGATGCAACTATTACATGTGTGTCTAAATTAATTACATTTCTTTTTTCCCCTTTTTCTGTTTCTAGTAATCCTTCTAGTGCCTCTTTTGGATCCATGAAATAGTTCTTGTCTTGATTATATTCTAAAAGTAATACTGTATGATTTCCCTCTATGATGTTTTTGTAAATTACATAGTATGGTGTTGTTAGAGATTTCATTTCACTCATTATGGTAGCAGTTCTACCAAGTTTGTAAAAATGTAAACCGCATTCTCCAATCATTGAAGTTAGAGAAGAGGATGCATGTATTGAGAAAGTTTTTATTTTTTCTTTAATAGCTCGCGTTCTTAATTCTATATGTGTAGTTGCAATATATGGATCGCCATATGATAGTAAGACAACTTTTTTTGTTTTTGCATATTTTAAAATCTCTTTTCCATCTTCTACTAACCACCTTTTACCTTCTTTGAATTCAGCATTTGTAATTTTTTTAATTTTTAACATGTCTGATTTTTCAATTGGGCTTGTGAATTGCTCAAGATATACAATGTCTGCTTTTGATAAAATTTCTATAGCTTCAACTGGAATTGATTTTGAACCTGAAATTCCTAGACCAACAAACCAAAGCATTACTTTATACTTTTATCATGTAGTCTTTTTAAATGGTGTATCATTCTCTTTAAAATTTCAATTCCTCTTAGGTACTCATCAATGGATACTTTTTCATCTACTGTGTGAGCTTGATGTGGATCACCTGGACCATATGTGACTACGGGAATTTTCCATTCATTTCCTATGACATTCATATCTCCTGTACCTGTTTTTCTAATCAAAGTTGGTCTTGTATGTTCTACATCCATGACTGCTAAATTGAATGCACGAACTATAGCTGAATCATGTGGTGCCTCAAAAGGTTCCGTTTCATCTATAATTGAATAATATGCTACCACTTTTCTTCTATGTGCAATTTCATTAACTAGAACTGAAATTCTTTGTTCTGTTATTTTACAATTTGTATCTACAGGAATTCTTATGTCAAAAGTTGATACGCATTCTTTTGGTGTAATGTTATGACTTGTTCCACCACTGATTTCAGTTAGTGTTACTGTTAACAACATTCCTTTACTTTTATTTTCTTGACCTGATTCCAAACCTTCTTTGAGTTCTTGTGAAAAGATCATTGTCTCCTCAATTGCATTTTTTGAAAGCCATGGTGCACTTGCATGAGCACTATCATCAACACTCACTTTGAGATTAATTGCCAATCTTCCTTTGTATGCAATTGTCACTTGCTTTATTCCACTTGGTTCTCCAAACACTGCATAATCTGCATCTATGTGATTCTTTACTAGATTTTTTACACCTGTTGCATTTCCTTCTTCATCAACAGTTCCAACAAAAATTATGGTTCCATTATTATTTTGAATTGAAGCTGCAGCAAACAACATTGCCATTAGTGGTGCTTTAGCATCTGAAGCTCCACGACCGTAAAGTGAATCTCCTTCTTTTCTAACTTTGACTTTTCCTGGTACCACATCCATATGTCCACAAAGTAATATTTTTGGTGAACCTGTACCTTTTTTTGCAATAATGTTACCTACCTCGTCTATGTGAATATCTTCAAATCCTAAATCATCACACTTGTCTGCAAGAAATTCTGCCATTGTTTTTTCATTGAGTGAGGGTGTGTACAATCTCAATGCTTTCTCTAGCATCTTCACGGCAAATCTTGGGGTGACTGTAAATGTTGTTTCCAATTCTCACTTGTTACTTTTCATTGCATAGTCAATCATTAAGGAAGGTATGTCTACGCCACACACTCTTACTGTATTTTTATATTCAGTTGTATTATTAACTTCATGAACTACTAATCCGCGTTCATTACTTTCCATTAAATCCACTCCTACAATGTCCCCTTGCACTGCATTTTTTGCCTTTATACACATCTCTTCCATTTCAGGAGTCACTTTACACACTTCGGCAGTTCCACCTAATGCCATATTTGTTTTCCAATTTCCATTTCCAGAATTTCTGTATATAGCTGCAACAATTTTATCGCCAATCATTATTGCTCGTATGTCTCTTGGTGGTCTGTTGACAAATTCCTCTAAATAATGAACTTGATATATTGGATACATGGTTTCTCTGCTTTCAATAATTCCCTCAGCTGAATCTTTATCATTTAATTTTGAAATTAATCTACCCCAACTACCAACCGTTGGTTTGATAACTTTTGGATACCCATTTGTTTCCAAATATCCTATTGCAGCGTCTTTTGAAAACGCAACTGTTGCATATGGTGTTGGAACTCCTGCTTTTTTTAACAGCATGTGTGTAAATAATTTATTTCCTGCCAAAATTCCCGTGTTAAGACAATTAATTACATTGACACCCATTCCCTCAAGTGCTGCAGTTGAATGTAGATTTCGATAATAACTTACACATCTTTGAATGACTGGTCCATATCTTTCTGGTTTTTTATCTAAATCAATAGCTAAATTCTTACAATCAAGCATCTGTAGGTTGATGTCTTTTTTTCTACCAGCTTCTAAAAGAGCTTTTTCTTCCCATCTGATGGTATCATAAAGAATTGTAACGTCAGGACTCACTGTCCCCAATCCTCGCCAACCGTTTGGGCTGGCTTTAATTGGAAACCATTTGTGCCTTTAGATAATTCAAAACTTGAACCACATTCAGGACATGTAACAATTTCTCCTTCTACGGCATCTTGTGGAATGGACATATCTGCATCACATTCTTGACATTTAGACATGATTTTTCTTTGGTTACCCTCTCTATTTATCGTTAATTATCTTTTTTTCAAGTCTATCTTCAAGTGGAATTTCAATTAAATCTCCCATTCGAAGTTCTTTGAGCCCAGCAGCCACTGCTTTTGCCCCTTCATCATTTTTTTCTAAACCTAAAATCGACATTAGATATGCGGCACCTGTTTTACCTGCCAACTCTCCAAATACAATTCTTCTTGTATTTCCAACGGCTCTTGGTGGAATTGGCTCATAAGCTGCAGGATTACGTAGTATGGCTGCAAGGTGTGTTCCAGCTTTGTGTTTGTATGCAGAAGATCCCACGATTGGTTTTGAATCATATGGTTTAATCGAAGTATAATTTTCAATTAATCGTGATAAATCAAGTAGCATATCTAATCTGAAATCATTTGGTGATTTGTACAGATAAGTCAATGCTACTGCAACTTCTGCAAGTGGTGGAATACCGGTTCTTTCTCCGATTCCGTCAATTGTAGTATGTATCTGATCTACTCCGGCATCACATGCTGCAAACGCATTAGCTACTGCAAATCCAATATCATTGTGCACATGTGCGTCAAGTGGAACATTTACTTGATCACTGACTAGTTTGACAAAATTATACATTCCAATTGGACGCATAATTCCAACTGTATCAGGTAAACTAATTCTATCAACACCTGCTTCCTCAATTGCCCTGCATACCTTTAAGAGAAATTCTGGTTCTGCCCTACTTCCGTCTTCAACAGTAAATCTAATTTTGAGTCCATGTGCTTTTGCATATTCAACTGTCTCTACTGCACGAGTAATTGCCTCGTCTCTTGAAATCCGTAATTTTTCTTTTAGATGTATATCTGAAATTCCAAGATATGCTGCACACCATTTTGCATCACAGCTTAATGAAATATCTATATCTTCTTTGAGAGCTCGTCCGTGAGATACAATATCTGCTTTTAATCCTTGTTTGATAATTGTTTTAGTTGCTTCTTTATGATCACTTGAAATAACTGGCGAGATTTCAATTTGGTCTACACCAAAATAATCTAACATCCATGCAATCTGTATGCGTTGTTTAATTGTAAATGAAACTCCCGGATGTTGTTCTCCTTCTCTAAGAGTACTATCTAGTACTTTGATTTTTTTTGGATTTTTATCATATGCGTTATACAGATCTGCATAGTAATTCGGCTCTTTCATTACAGAAAACGTTAACATTAATTAATAATATAAGGTTATTCGTACTATCTTCGCTGAAAATTGTTTAACATGATCCTAATTTAGATAATTATAGAAATTATGAACCGAAAGTCGTCTTAGGATACTTTTCTTAAAATAATTACTGTATTGGTGTCAATAACCCCCTGAATTTTTCTTAATGCATCTATGCTTTTGTTTATTTCAGAAATATTTGGTGCACTAATTATGGTGGTAATATCATATTGACCTGTAATTTCGTAAACTGTTTTGACTCCTTCCAATTTTGCTAATTTTTCTGAAACTTTGGATGTATCTGTTGCAGAATCAACTGATATCAAAACGATTGCACTGGTAGCATTTTCCTCTCCAATCTCTATAGTGAATTTTTTAATAATTTTATTATCTACTAAATTTTTCACTCGTCGTCTAATAGCTGATTCAGATAATTTTAGTTTCTTTCCTATATCTACAAATGATTCTCGTGAATCATCTCTAAGAAAATCCATTATTTTTTGGTCTACATTATCGTTGTACATTATTTTTTGCTTCCTCTTGAGTTAATACTGAATCTAGGGTTTCTAAAACTTTTGTTATGTCTTCTCTAGTAATTACTAGCGGTGGCAAGATTCTTAAAATATTTCTACCTGAATATAGCATTAACACTCCTTCTTTCATAAGATTCATTAAAATATCTTTTACCTCGAATTTTAATTCCACACCGATCATCAAACCCTTTCCTCTAATTTCTCTAATTATGGTGTGTTTTGCTTTTAATTTTTCCAAACCTTCTCTGAAATAGTTTCCCATTTTTTCTGAATTTTCAATCAAACCGTCTTGAGTGAGTGCATGTAATGTTGCAATACCTGCAGCACATGAAAGTGGATTTCCTCCAAATGTTGATGAATGTTCTCCCTTGCTCATTGAAGCAAGAATGTCCTGTCTTACAATTGTTGCACCCATTGGAACTCCACCGGCAATTCCTTTTGCAAGACACAAGATATCTGGTGCTGTATTCCAATGATCACAAGCCCATAATCGACCAGTTCTGCCTAAACCTGCTTGTATTTCATCAAAAATTAAAAGAATTCCTTTTTCATTGCAAATCTCTCTTACTTGTTGTAAAAATCCATCTGGTGCAACATTAATTCCACTTTCACCTTGAATTGGTTCTAAAATAACAAAAGCTGTGTCTTGATCAATTGTTGAGCGAAGTGATTCTATATCTCCAAATGATGCAAACGAAACTTTTTCAATTAATGGTTCAAATGCTTTTTTGTATTTTGGATTAAATGTAATTGATAGTGCCCCAAGTGATTTTCCATGATAAGATCCTTTCATGGCAACCATTCCTTTTTTACCTGTAAACTTTCTTGAAAATTTTATTGCAGCTTCTATTGCTTCAGCGCCACTATTATTCAGATGTACCTGTGTCAATCCTTTTGGTGCAAGACCAATCAATGTTTTGAGAAATTCTTCTCTTGTTTTATTGTACAGTGAACTATGTACAGTGATTATTTTGTCTACTTGTTCTTTGATTGCATTTACAACTCTTTTATTTTGATGTCCAACAATTGCTACGCCATATCCTGCCATACAATCAATGTACTCTTTTCCATTGATATCCCAAACATGGGCTCCAATTCCTTTTTCAATTGTTACTGGAAATCTCTGATAGAGAGATCCCATAAAGTCATCTTCAGTCATGTTTAATCACCGTACAATTATTGTGGGATATCGCTGATGATATAGGATTCTCTTTTTGTCCATTTGCAATAATTGCCTCTTTTACACCCATATCTAGTGCTTCAGTTGATGCAAGAATTTTCTTTTCCATGCCTGGACCAATCTTTGGTCTAATTTCTTTGGCTTGTGAGAGTGTGAGATTTGTTACCAGTTTGTCATCCATCAAAAGTCCATCAACATTTGTTATGAATAAAACTTTGTCTGCACCTACACTTCCGGCTACATACGCTGCAGCTCTATCACCATCTATATTGAGAAAATCACATTCCTCACTAATTGCAATTGGTGAAATTACTGGCGTCATACCTTGATCCAAAAGTGATTTGATAAAATCTGCATTGACATTGGTAATTTTACCTGTATATCCTCCATCAATTGCCTGTTTTCGACCTTTATCATTAATGATTAGTAGAGTTTTCTTTCTCTCAGCTTGAATTATTTTTCCATCAACTCCTGAAAGACCTATTGCATTAATTCCATTTTTTTGGAGCATTTGCACAATTGTTTTATTTATTCGTCCAGACATTACCATTGTAAAAATTTCTACTGTTTCTTTGTCAGTGTATCTACTTTTAATTCCACTTGGTGATGTTACAAATTTTGGTTCCTTACCTAGTTGCTCGCAAACTTTTGTAACTTCTTTTCCACCACCATGAACAATGATTACGCCCTCTGTTTGTGCAATTTTTTTTATATCTGCAATAGTTGATGGATGTAAATTATCTACGACGCTTCCACCGATTTTAATTGTGATCATTTCTATACTGGAGTGAGCGGAGTATATCTCAAGCCATCCATTTCATCAAAACCGCACATCACATTCATGTTTTGTATGGCAGAACCTGCTGCACCTTTCATTAAATTATCTGAAGCAGATAAAGCAATCAATCTATGATTTTCCTCATCAATATCAAAACCAATATCACAAAAGTTTGAACCGACAACAAATTTTGGATCTGGGAATTTGTACAGTCCTTTTTTATCTCTAATTAATCTGATAAATTTTTCTTGACCGTATGTTTCACGATATATCTTCCAAATCTCTTTTTCATCAATGTCTTTTTTCATGAATGTATGATTTGTACATAAAATTCCTCTAACAACATCTACTGCATGTGGACTCATTGAAACACGAATTTTCTTTCCTGCAATTTCACTTAGCTCTTGTTCTATTTCTCCAGTGTGTCTATGCTTTGCTGGCTTGTATGGTCTGATAACTCCTGCTCTCATTGCATGAGCAGTTCCAGAACCTGAACCTGCACCAGATGAACCAATTTTAGAATCTACAATAATGTGATCTAAATCAATTAGATCATGTCGAATAAGTGGTGCAAGTGCTAAGATTGAAGTTACTGCCATACATCCAGGACATGAAACAAGTTTTGCATTTTTAATTTCCTCTCTATGTAATTCTGGAACACCAAATACTGATTTTGGTAAATAATCTGGATGTGGATGTTCCCAACCATACCATTTATCGTAATCTGCTGCATTGTGTAATCTATAGTCTGCACTCAAATCAATAACTTTGAGACCTCTGTCATACAGTGCCTTTACAATTTCAGTTGCAGTTCCATGTGGTACTGCTGTAAACACAATATCACACTTGTCTGAAATTTTATCATAATCTAATTCTGAAAAAGTTAAATCTGTAAATCCTTTCAAGCTTGGTTGAATTCTATGAAGATATTCACCAGCATGCTGTCTTGAGGTCACCATTGCGATCTCTACTTTTGGATGATTTACTAACAGGCGAAGTGTTTCTCCTCCAACATAACCTGATGCACCAACAACACCTACTTTCATGATAATTCACTTCCAAGGAAGTATAATTTATTTCCTAACATATCTTAAAGCAAATTCTACTATTTCTTTTGGAATATTTCGTTGTGAGACTCTTGATAATCCCTTAAACTCTACGGTATTATTTACCTCATGAACTACCAATCCGCGCTTTTCGTCTTCCATAATATCAATGCCTAAAATTCCACCACCCATGGCTTTTGATGCTTTGATAGATATTTCTTCAATTTCATTTGTAATTTCACATAATTCTGGGTCTGCACCTAATGCTATGTTTGTTTTAAAACCGCCTGTGGATTTTCTATACATGGCAGCTATTGGCTCATCCCCTATAGTAATTACTCTGATATCCCTTGGTGGTCTTTGAATCAATTCTTGCAAATAGAAAATTCTATCATGTGGACTATCTGTAATATCTCTAATCTCAAAAACTGCATCAGCTGTATCTTTGTCTTTTAATTGCATTACACCTCTACCCCAACTTCCAATTACTGGTTTAATCACCATGGGATATCCTATATTTTCTATATTCTCTAATGCACTTTCACTTGAAAATGAAAAATATGTTTTTGGTGTAGGTACATTGTTTTTTTTTAAAAGCATAGTCATGAACATTTTATTTCCACATTGATTTGCAACTTGAAATTTATTGAGCACTGGTACGTCCATAAATTCTAGACCTGCAGTAAAATGCAGACCTCTAAAATAACTAACACATCTTTCTAAGACAACGTCTCCAAAATCAAAATCATTTCTTTTACTATCTGTATTGATCTTGGTAGTTTTTGCATCAAGCATTACTACTTGATAACCTAGATCGGATGCTTCTTTTTCAAGCATTTTTTCTTCCGTTCTTAGGCGGTCAAAAACAATACAAATTTTTGGCATTACTCTCCCCAGTCTTCGCCGACACTTTCTGCTTGTTTAAGCTCAACAGTAGATCCTACTTTTTTTGCGATCTCAAAGTCGGCACCACAATCAGGGCAGGAGATAATTTCTCCAACAGCGGCATCGTCTGGGATGTTAAGAGTTGCATCACAATCTTGACAATTCATATTTTTTCTGACAATTTCTTTTGTAATTTAATAGCTTCTGTTGATTGAATTCCCCACAATTCTACAAATCCTTTTGCCATTCTTTGATCAAATGTCGATTCAGAACTGTATGTAGCGATCTTGTGATTATATAGTGAGTATTCAGATTTTCTTCCTACAACACGGAGACTTGATTTGTATAGTTTTAGCTTTACAATTCCTGAGACTGGATTTTGTGATTTTTCAATAAATGCATCTAGATCTTGTTTTAGTGGATCTTGCCACAATCCTGAATATGCAAGGTATGCCCATTCATCATCAATAATTGATTTGAATTTATTTTCATGTTTTGTGTGAACCATTTTTTCTAAATCTGCATGAGCTTCAATTAGACATGTAGCGCCAGGTGTTTCATAAACTTCACGTGATTTTATTCCAACAACTCTGTCTTCAATGTGATCTACAATTCCAACTCCTGCCTCTCCAGCTATTTTATTTACATATTCAATTAATTTTATTGGTTCCATAACTTGTCCATCAACGGCAACAGGTATTCCTTTATCAAATTTAATTTCCATGTATGTTGGAGTGTCTGGTAAATTTTTTGTTTTTACCCAAATAAATGCGTCCTCTGGTGGTTCATTGTATGGATCCTCTAAAACTCCACCTTCAATTGCACGACCCCACAAGTTTTGATCAATACTAAATCTCTTAGCTACTGAATCAATTTCAATTCCATGTTTTTTTGCAAATATTAATTCTGTATCTCGGTCTAAATTTTTGTCTCGAATTGGTGCAATAATTGGTAAATCAGAACCGGAACGCAATGTAATATCAAATCGTACTTGATCATTTCCTTTACCTGAACAACCATGAGCTAGTGCAGTTACATTTTCTTTTTTTGCAATTTCTAAAACTTTTTGGGCAATTAATGGTCTAGCTAATGCTGTTGCAAGACAATATTTTTTTTGATATAATGCATTTGCTTTAATTGAAGGAAAAATAAAGTCTTCTACAAATTCTTTTCTTGCATCAATGTTGTAATGTTTTGTTACTCCCAATTTTTTTGCTTTGGCTTCAATTTCTTTTTGATCATCGCCTTGACCTACATCTACAGTTACAGTAATTACTTCCATGTCGTATTCTTCTTGAAGATATTTTACTACAACTGAAGTGTCCAATCCGCCAGAAAATGCAAGAATTCCTCTTTGAGTCATAAAACATCTTTTCGAATGTATTTTGGGATTTATCTTTTGTGTTACGCTGAAAATTAAAAACAAATTATAGTTTTTATCAAACTAGCTTGAGCTAAAATTAGATTATTATTTAATGCTCGAATATAACGCTGTTTTATGAAAACACGAGCATTGATTATTACTGGAATTCTTGTTATTACTTTGATCTCTATTGGTTTAGTCACACAAAGTTCCAATGAAAATAGGCATGAAAATAAGATTCGTGTTGCATATTTTCATAACATAAGTCATGCAGTTCCAATTGTTGGTATAGAGCAAGGAATATTTCAAAACCAAATTGGAAATAATACAGTAATTCAACCTATTTTGTTTGATGCTGGACCGCAAGTGATTGAGGCATTATTTGCAAATTCAATAGATATTGCATATGTTGGACCTGGACCTGCAATTAATGGATTTTTGAAATCAGATAATCATGATATACGAATTTTATCTGGTGCTGCAAGTGGCGGTGCAAGTTTCATTGTTCAATCTAATTCTGAAATTAACTCTGTTGTTGATTTTCAAGGAAAGAGAATTGCAGCTCCTCAAATTGGAAACACACAAGATATTTCATTGAGAAGTTATCTACTGGAAAATGGATTAAAGCCTACAGAAAAAGGTGGTTCTGTAACTGTCTTGAATCTATCTAATTCAGATATTTACATATTATTTGCTAAAGGTGAAATTGATGGAGCTTGGGTTCCAGAGCCAACAGCTACATTGTTGGTTCAACAATTAGGTGGCAAGCGATTATTTAATGAAGAAAAATTATGGTCTGATGGAAAATTTGCATCAGTACTCTTGATTGCTAGAGCAGAATACGTAAATCAAAATTCTGAATTAATTAAAAACTGGCTTGAAGCACATGAGCAAACAGTGAATTTTATAAATTCAAATCCTAAACAAACCCAAATGATTTTTATTGACTTTATCAAAAAAGAAACCGGAAAAACATTGCCTGATAATTTAGTTGATGAAGCATTTTCTAATTTAGAAATTACCTCAGATCCAATTCCAAATTCAATTGATATATTTGCAAAAAGAGCTTACTCTCTTGGATATCTTGGACGACATGGGTATAATCTTGATGGCATTTATTTTGACATAAATTCAAATTCCCAATTAGAGGAGATAGTAAATCATGACTAAACTTGAGGCTAAAAATATTGTAAAGTATTTCAATCATGATTCTCACCGACTGAAAGCATTGGATGATGTAAATTTAAAGATTGAAGATGGCGAATTTATCTGTCTAGTTGGTCCCTCAGGTTGTGGTAAATCAACTTTTTTACGAATTATTGCCGGGTTGGAAACACCAGATGAGGGGGAAATTCTTTTTGATGGAAAACCTGTTACAAGTACTGGACCTGAACGAATTCTAGTTTTTCAAGAGGGTGCATTATTTCCGTGGTTAAAAGTTCAAGATAATGTAGAATTTGGATTAAAGATGGCGGGAGTTTCCAAAGTGAAACGTGCCGAAATATCTAAAAGATATTTGGACATGATGCAATTAACTAAATTTGCTGATTCATACACGTATCAACTTTCAACTGGAATGAAGCAGCGAGTTGCAATAGCTAGAGCACTTGTAATGGATCCGGATGTATTACTAATGGATGAACCTTTTGCCGCATTAGATCCGCAGACACGAGATCTTTTGCTAGTTGAAATGCAATTAATTTGGAAAAAAACAAAAAAGACAATTATTTTTGTAACTCACAATGTTACAGAAGCTACAGTACTTGGTACCAAAGTTGCTATCTTTAGTAATAGACCTTCCACAATCAAAAAAATAGTTGATATAGATTACAAACGACCACGACTTGTTGAAGATCAAGATTTATTTCCAATACAACAAGAAATTTTGTCTCAACTACGACCTGAGGTAAAGAAAAGTTAGTGAATTATATGAAAAAAAATACTCTGATAAAACAAATTATCTTTTATGTGGCAATCGTATCTATTTGGCAGATTGTTTCTATGACAAATATTTGGCCAAATAATTTATTTCCATCCCCATATGATGTAGCTGAAGATTTAGTGTATACTGCCTCTGATGGAACTTTATTTTTTGGAATTGGAACAAGTCTGTTGCGTTTAATCATTGGATTATCTATTGCAATATCTGCCGGCATGCTGCTTGGAATTTTTATGGCACGAATTGAAACTGTAAATCAAACTATAGGCTCATTGGTTTTAGGATTACAATCAATTCCCTCTGTTGCATGGGTGCCACTTGCAATACTTTGGTTTGGGTTGACAGACGGTGGAATTATTTTTGTAACTGCTATTGGTTCCATGTTTGCAGTTACAATTGCCACATACACTGGAGTCAAAAACATAAATCCACATTACATTGAGGCTGCTCGAAACATGGGTGCAAAAGGAAGCCAATTGGCTATCTTTGTATTGATTCCTGCTGCATTTCCATATTTGATTTCAGGTTTCAAGCAAGGATGGGCTTTTGCATGGAGAGGGGTCATAGGGGCTGAACTCTTATTTTCATTTCTAGGATTGGGATTTTTGCTCAATGTTGGACGGCAACTAAATGATATTTCTCAGGTCTTTGCAATTATGTTGGTAATTATGATCATTGGAATTGCAATTGATGGAATTATTTTCAAAAAAATTGAAAATAAAGTTATGGCTAGATGGGGTCTGCGTTAATTTTTTTCTCTGATTTTATTTTTAGTGAAATTAGAAATGCGACAGTGATCATAATTATTGCAAAATAAATAACTGACACATAATTAAATGCAAATGCAATTGCTCCGCCAACTATGGGTCCAGCAACACCGCCAATAGAAATTGTAGAACCAAAAATTCCAGTTGAAGTTGTATGTGGATTGTTTTCCATCAAGTGAAAACTGCCTCCAATGTATAGTAGAGCCCAAGTGGAACCGACAAGTGCCATAAATGGCATTGCCATCCACCAATCAGTAATCAAAGCCAATCCAACAAAAACAAATGTTGTGCCGCCAATTCCTATTTTGAATTTTGTTATATTTGAAATTTTTATTCTACTTGCCATTAAATTCATCACAATAAATGCAGCCAACGTGTTTGCAACATATACTATTGAGATTTGATATAATTCTGCACCTAGTTTTTCCATAAGCATTATTGGTAAAATTGTCCATACAGAGGCAGCTCCAATATGCCGCAAGAGAATAGATGCAAATAGAAATTTATTTTTTTTAATTATATTTTTTGTAGTTCCAGGTTCAAGTTCTTTTTCTTGTATGTTATTTGGCATTTTTAGTGTAAACAAAAATCCGATAATAAAAAAAATACCGCTAATAAGAAAAGTTAATTTTACATCATTGACAATGCCTGCAGCAGCAGTTCCAGCAAACCATCCTAACGCATGAAATGAAATTACAGTTATTGCACGTTTTTTTTCTTTATTTGCTTCATAGGCATAAGCAATCATGGATGGAACCATGATTCCACTTGCCGCACCTGCACAAACTCTAGCTAAAAGTAATAGTTCAAAATTAGTTGCAAAATAATGTAATGTAAAAGCTACAGCACAGCCAATAAAGCCAATTCTTATGAATTTGAGTCTAATTCCTTTTTTATCTGCGTGCCTGCCAAAGTAAATTTGAGAAATGATCTCAGAAAAACTAAATGATGCAACAATTAATCCCATTTCAAAAACAGAATTTGTTAAGGCTAGTGCCATTATTGGTAAAAATACATACGCGATGGAAATTCCACCATGTTGAAAAAAAGTAGCACCCCGAACTAGATTGTTTATTTGTATTTTTTGCATAAATATACGTAAATTTTGCCTTGTCCTAATTTCAACATAGATACCATTTACCCTGTTTGCATGGTTGATTTTTCTCAAAAGAGTTAAACTGTATTGAGACATACTAGATACAAATTGATAGAAAAAGAACCTTTTCTAACTGCATTACAAAATAGAATTTTGCTTTTTGATGGTGCGATGGGAACTGAGATACAGAAACATAATCCATCTCCAGAAGATTTTCCAAATAATCAAGACGGATTTAATGATGGTTTAATTTTGACTCACCCTGACTGGATTAAACAAATACATCGAAATTATTTGAATGCAGGTTCTGATTGCATTGAAACAAATTCTTTTGGTTCAAACAAAATTAAATTAGATGAATATGGTTTTGGTGATGATACAGTAAATTTTAATAAAAAAATATCTGAACTAGCAGTACAAGTTTGCTCAGAGTATACAGATACGCCTCGGTATGTGATTGGTTCAATGGGACCTTCAGGTTATCTTCCAAGCTCAAATGATCCTGATTTGGGACAATTACCTCTTGATCAAATACGAAATGCATTTGAATTACAAGCTGAAGGTTTGATTCTTGGTGGAGTTGATGCTCTTTTAATTGAAACAAGTCAAGATATTTTAGAAGTAAAACTTGTAATTGAGGCATGTCACAACGCAATGAAAAAAACTGGAAAAAAAATTCCAATTATTGCAAATACAACTTTGGATCAGTATGGCAAAATGTTACTTGGAACAAATATTCAAGCTGCATACACTACAGTTTCTGATATGGGCATTGATGTTTTTGGTTTGAATTGTTCTACAGGTCCAGTTGAAATGACTCCTAGTATTAGATGGCTTGATGAACAAAATGAGCATAATTTACTAGTAGTTCCAAATGCCGGTATGCCTGAAAATCAGGGTGGTCAAGCAGTATACAAAATGACTCCTGAAAAAATGGGTCAAGTATTAGGTGATTTTATTGATCAATACAAAAAAGTTCGAATAATTGGCGGTTGCTGTGGAACAAATCCTGAGCATATTGCTGTACTAAGAAAACTAATTGACGAAAAAGCTTATTCTATCAAGGGGTAGGTATTTAGAAAAACAAAGGAGACGAATATCACATTGACTATACCTAGAGTAAGTTCTGCACTCAAAGCAGTTGATTTGAAGCAAATACCTGCACCATTAATTATTGGAGAACGAATAAACACACAGGGTTCAAGAAAAGCAAAACAGTTTGTACTAGATGATGATTTTGAGGGATTGATAAATTTAGCAAGAACTCAAGTTGAGGACGGTGCACATTGTATTGATATTTGTGTTGCAACAACAGAAAGAGCAGACGAACTTGCATTCATGTTAAATCTTGTAAAAAAATTAAGTTTGGAAATTGATGCTCCACTTGTAATTGATTCAACAGATCCCGAAGTTATACAAGCTGCAGTTGAGCAAATTCCTGGAAGACCAATAATTAATTCAATTAATTTGGAAGGGGATGGAAGTAGATTTGAAAAACTTGCACCGATAATGGCAAAATATGGTTTACCTGCAATCGCACTATGTATTGGTCCAAAAGGTATGGCAAAAACACCTTTAGAAAAAGTGGAAACTGCAGAATTGCTTTATGAAACTGGAAAAAAATATGGATTAAAAATTGAGCAATTTATTTTCGATGTTCTTACATTTACACTTGCTACTGGAGAAGATGAATTTTTAGATGCAGGAAAAAATACACTAGAGGGTATCAAACTAGTTAAAGCAAAATTTCCAGATTCATTTACAACATTGGGATTAAGTAATATTAGCTTTGGACTAGTTCCATATGCACGAAAAATAATTAATTCTGTATTTTTGTATCATGCAGTTAAATGTGGTCTTGATACGGCAATTGTGAATTCTAAAGAAATAATTCCTTATGGCGAAATAGATGTAACTGAGAAAAAATTAGCAGAAGATCTTATTTTTAATACACATGCAAATGCTTTATCTGAATTAATTATTTATTTTGAAAAAATAGGTCAAAAGGGAAGCGAGAGTGTAAAAAAAGTGGATATAGATCCAACATGGGCACCAGGAAAACGTGCATACTTTAGAATTTTAAATAGATTAAAAGATGGAATTCAAAACGATGTTGTTTGTGCCATAGCTGACAAGCTTGGTAAAAACGAAATTATTCAAGACACTAATGGAGTTCTTTCTCTAAATGCACCACAAACAATCACACATGCAGGCGCAATTCAAACTCTAAATGAGGATTTACTTCCAGCAATGAAGGAAGTTGGGGATAAATTTGGTTCAGGAGAATTAATTCTACCTTTTGTTCTAAAATCTGCTGAATGTATGAAAGCTGCAGTTCTTGAATTAGAAAAATATCTGATTAAAGAGGAAGGTACCTCTAAAGGCAAACTTGTACTTGGAACTGTATATGGCGATGTTCATGATATTGGAAAAAATCTTGTAAAAACTATTTTTCAAAATAATGGCTACACTGTATATGATTTAGGAAAACAAGTACCTTTACAGAAATTCTTGGAAAAAATTGAGGAAGTAAAACCTGATGCACTTGGATTATCTGCACTCTTGGTATCTACCTCAAAACAAATGCAGTACTTTGTAGATTATGCACGAAAAAATAATATGAATATTCCAATTTTATGTGGTGGTGCTGCAATCAATACCAATTACATAAATCGAATCGCAAAAGAGGGAGGAATTTACGAGTCTGGAGTATTTTACTGCAATACAATGTTTGAAGGTTTGAAAACAATGGAGACACTAGTTTCAGATAAAAAACCTGAATTTTTATCTCAGTGGAAAGAAAAAATTGAAAATTGGAAAGATAAATCTACAGCTATAATTGATACTAGCAAACTTCCAAAAAGTGACACCATACCTGTAGTTCCTCATGCGCCTCAAATAATT
>Ga0208942_1000184_pt1 | contig 28523 bp, 34 predicted proteins | sample GreLakmeSU08MSRF_FD_187704 | JGI IMG/M metagenome (GOLD analysis project Ga0208942, IMG submission 187704) | Freshwater lentic microbial communities from great Laurentian Lakes, MI, USA - Great Lakes metaG SU08MSRF (SPAdes) | ecosystem: Environmental > Aquatic > Freshwater > Lake | place: Great... | reverse complement strand
CCGCATTATCCAGTCTTCGCCTTGGGCGACTCGGTGATGAAAGGGGCAGCTCCCACATTGGCCGAACTCGGCATCGTTGTCGACGCGGTTCAAGACCGTCAGGGAAAAATGGGTGCCGATATTTTCATCCAGTTGCAGGATCTGGGGGTGACGATGGATGCGGTGGTGATTCACCTCGGTACCAACGGTCCGATGAGCCAGAAAACTCTTGATTCAATGATGGATGCCGTCGCTGGTGTGCCGAGAGTTGTCATTCTGACGGGCAAGGCCAATCGCGGTTGGACGGATAAAAATAATAAAAAAATTCGCGCTCTCCCATCGGCATATCCGAACGTCGTTGTTTTGGACTGGGAATTGGTAGCGACCTTATGTGAGGGCAGATGTTTGACTGCCGATGGAATCCATCTCGATCGCGACGGCATGATCTACTACTCCGCAGAAATCTGGAAGGCCCTTGGGCGCGAAATCCTGTCAAATTAGGCGCCTTTGACACCCAATATTGCTCAGCGTTTTCAGGATGTGCTCCCCGGCGACCTACGCTCTAGCCCATGACTTTGAAAACTCCCGTACGCGTTGCCGTGACCGGTGCTGCCGGCCAAATTGGTTACAGCCTTCTCTTTCGTATCGCCTCAGGTGCCATGCTCGGACCCGACACTCCAGTGATCCTGCAGTTGCTGGAAATCACGCCGGCTCTCAAGGCTCTTGAAGGCGTCAAAATGGAACTTGACGACTGTGCCTTCCCATTATTGGCTGGTGTTGTCGGTACCGACGATGCTGATGTGGCCTTTGGAGACGCTGATGTAGCCCTTCTCGTTGGCGCTATGCCCCGCAAGGCTGGAATGGAGCGAGCAGACCTTTTGAGCGCCAATGGGGGCATTTTTAAGCCCCAGGGCGAGGCGCTGTCCCGTAGCGCCAAGCGCGACATCAAAATTCTTGTGGTCGGCAACCCCGCCAACACCAATGCTTTGATCGCTCAGCAGAATGCCAAGACTTTGGATGCCAGTCGCTTCACCGCGATGACCCGTTTGGACCACAATCGTGCGGTCAGTCAAATCGCTCAGAAACTTGCTCAGCCAGTCACCGCAGTCACCAAGATGACGATTTGGGGTAACCACTCCACGACTCAATATCCAGATTTGTTCCACTGTGAAGTAGGCGGCAAAAACGCTTATCAGGCTGTCAACGATCACGCTTGGGTTGATGGGACTTTCATTCCGTCTGTTGCCAAGCGCGGGGCCGCAATCATTGAAGCCCGTGGTGCATCATCAGCAGCGTCAGCAGCCAACGCGGCGATTGATCATGTACGCAGTTGGGCTCTTGGGACCGCTCCCGGCGATTGGGTGTCAATGGCGATACCGAGTGACGGCAGCTATGGCGTACCAGAGGGTTTGATTTCCAGTTTCCCGTGTGTCTGCAAAGACGGTGTGTACAGCATCGTGCAAGGACTTGATATTGACGCTTATAGCCGCGCAAAGATCGACGCTTCGACCGCCGAACTAGCCGAAGAGCGTGACGCCGTTCGCGACCTCGGCCTCATTGGTTGAACTGGTGGCGAGTTAGCTGACTGCTACTTGGCAGGCAATGCGCATCATGTGATCAACGCCCTTTTTTAAGTCCTCGTCGGAGATCCGCTCAACGTTGCCGGCGTCGGGGTCAATCACATCGCTCACGGTCATCATTGCCAGTGCTTCCATCCCCTTCATGGTGGCCACGGTGTACATCATTGAGGCTTCCATTTCGACGCCCAAGTGTCCGAGACGGCGCCACAAGCCAAAGGTGTTCGGGTCGGGATCATAAAACAGTCCACTGGTCACAATCGGACCGACAAAGACGCGATCACTCACTTCGCGACTGAGTCGGGCTGCTACCTCCACTAAGGAAAATGTGGCTGTTGGAGCAAAGCCTTCCATCCCCGCATAGCGAATCGGCGTGCGATCATCGGCAGATGCGCTGACAGCAATAATCGTGTCGGCCATGCGCAAATGGGATTGCAGCCCGCCACAGGTGCCCACCCGGACAAGGCGTTTGGCTCCCAACATTGCGAGTTCTTCAAAGATGATTCCGGCACTCGGGGCTCCCATGCCAGTTGTTTGCACACTGATCGGTTTTCCTTCAAAGGTGCCTGTAAAGCCCAACATTCCGCGTTCTTCATTAACCAAACGGGCGCCTGGATCAAAGAAGTTTTCGGCGATGTACTGGGCTCGGCGAGGGTCGCCAGGGCACAAAACGGCTGGCGCATAGTCACCTGGTTCGGCTCTTAAGTGGATGGGCATGTTTTCACAGTAGGCGCGCCAGTTACTCTCTCAGTGTGCTTGCTGAGCAAATGATCAATACCCATCTCTATAACTTGGCGGACCCCGCCTTCATCGAGCATTGCGCGCAACAGATGATTAACGAAGGGGTATGTATTTTGCCCGAGTTCTTGAACCCACAAGCGGTTCAAGTTGTGCGGCACGAGGCAGACGAACTGGTTCCCATCGCATTTCGTTCTTCGTCGAATACGACGCCATATCTCGGACCAGCGAACGAAGAATTTCCTCTCGGTCACCCGCGTCGCACTTTGACCCAGGGTTCTGTCGAAGTCATCGCCTATGACCAATTTCGCGCCAATGACTCGCTCCGTGCGTTATATGAATGGGAACCACTACTGGAGTTCATCCGAGGTTGTTTAGGCCTCCAAAAGTTGTATCGCTATGGAGATCCATTAGGTGCACTGAACTTGGCAGTGATGCGCTCTGGTGATGCTTTGGGTTGGCATTTTGATATGGCTGATTTTGTTGTGTCGATTGCAATTCAGTCGTCGATCAAGGGCGGAAAGTTCGAAAACGCCAAGCAAATCAGGTCAAATGATGATGAGAACTACCCAGCAGTTCAATGCGTGTTGAATGGTCAGTCGCCAGATCTGGTGCGCACCGAACCAATGACCCCAGGAACTTTGATGTTGTTTAATGGTCGCTGGAGTATGCACCGAGTGACAGCGATTGAAGGTGAACGAGCGCGCTATGTTGCTCTACTGGCGTACGACACAAAGCCGAACACGGACTCGTCTGAGACTTTGAAAATGTCGCGCTACGGACGTTTACCGAGCGCAACGAAGAACACGCGATAGGACAATGATGATGAAAAAAACTTTTCAAGTTGGTGAAGGATTTTTCGGCGAGGGAGTCAACGTCGCGCATATCAACACCGTGTTGGGTCATAAAAGTGGTCCCGCGGGAATTTCTTTTATAAATTCTTTGGCGTCACCAACGATTGGTCATATCCCTTTTTTGGTCGTGTGGAAACCCAATATGCCGGTCTCACCGGCCACCTTGTTCGTCAACAAGGCAGCCATTGCGGGGGAGCGACATGGTGAATTGACATGGGGTGCGGCACAGGCCGGTGTGGCCCATGGGGTGACTGAATACAGTGCCGAGAGATTCAAAAAAATCGGCTCATCGGACGCATTTGTCCTGCTCACAGCGGTGTGGGTGAATCCAGAGGCCGATGATGAGCAAGCTGTTTACGCCAATAATCGTTTCGCAACTTTGGCGGCTCTGCGCCAAGGAGCACCCACTTCTCAGGAGTCAAAAGCGCTTCTTGATTTTCGATCTGGGGGCTTTGCAGCCAACCCTTACTTCGGTGGCGACTGACGCGCGGACTGTTCGTATTCTTGCGCGAGCCCCTCTCTCAGGACTTTCGCGATATTTCCCCTTGCATTGGGGGGTCGTTATCGGTCAGAATGACAACCATGTAGTTAGACAGGTGGCTCGGCCCTGCGAATTTCGCGGACAGAACCACCCTTGAGTGACCTGCGGGTCAGGATGGCAAGGCAGCCATATGAACGAACCAATGATCGACAACAACTGGCAAAATGACGCGAACTGTCTCGGCGTTGACCCCGACCTCTTTTTCCCTGAGCGTGGAGCATCAACTCGAGAAGCCAAGGAAGTTTGCAAGGGTTGTGTCGTGCGCATGGAATGTTTGGAATATGCCCTAGTGAATGGCGAAAAGTTCGGCATTTGGGGCGGTCTATCAGAACGTGAGCGTCGCCGTCTGCGTCGCCAACGTGCTCAGTCAAATCGCCGTATCGCCACCGCCTGATCTGGTGTTAGAAGTGGTAGCCGTGTGAGCGGCGATATTCGATCGTTGTCTCAACGCCGAGGCCTAGTTTGTACCAACGTTCGGAAGAAATTTTCTTCAGCGCGGCTTCGCTCAGTAAACCAACGAGCTCACAATGGTCAATATCAGCCTGCATAAATGGGACTAATTGGGCGATGCGGTCAAAAGCAATATCGGGTCCAATGCGTAGTGGATCAATTAAGTTCATGCTGATTTGCCAACGATCGCCAACGTTGAGTGCGAGTGTACGAATACCATCTCCGCGTACTTGGCGCGCTAAAGCGTGAGCTATTTCAGCGGTTGTATCACTGCTCATCCACACGTTGTAGGCAACTAATAAGCCACGCGCCCCAACGCACATCGCTCCCGCAGTTGAGTGTCCGTCGGGACCACCGCGATCAGGCATCAATGATGACCACGCTTGACGCCGAATGTCCGGCAATGACTTTTCAGTGCCGTATAAAAAACACGGTACGCCGAGCGTCGTCACAGCCCACTCTGCAAACTCATCTCTGGCCTGTGTGGCTTCGAACATCGTTGAACCAACAAGTGGAACAAAGGGCACAACATCAACGACGCCGAGTCGCGGGTGCACACCTTGATGGCTCTCGAGATGAAGCAGTTCAACTGCACATTGACTCAGCCTGCGTGGCGCAGAGATCCCGAGCAGAGTAAACACACTGCGGTTGTGGTCGCCATCGATGTGCACATCGAGAAGATCCTCACCACAAGCTTCTGCAAGAGTGCTCAATAGTTCGCGGTTGCGACCCTCGCTGATATTCACGACGCACTCAAGCACGTCAGTACTGTGGCACATCGGTTGCTCATTGTGCTGTTTGGTACGCCAGCGCTCACAAGGGGGTAGCCGTGATGAGTGAAGGGTGCTACTCTCAAGACATGATCGCAGCCCTTGGAACTCCCGAAATTATTGGTATTTGCGTTGTTGTCGCCGTTCTTTTTGGCGGAGCAAAGATCCCGAAGTTTGCCCGAAGTCTGGGACAGGCCCAAAAAGAGTTCAAGAAGGGTCTTGAAGAGGGCACCAAAGAAGACGGTGCTTCCAAGTCTGAATGACTATTTGCCGGTCTGAGGAACGGCAACGCGTTGAGATTTTGGGCTTAGGCGGCGCGAACAGTGATACGGCGTCTTTTGCCAATGCGGCGGCGCTCACGCTCGCTGCACCCGCCCCACACCCCATGGTCGATGTGGTTTTCCAGTGCATATTCCAAGCATGGTGCCGTGACTGAACACGTGGCGCAGATTTTCCGGGCCCTGTCAACGCCGACCCCATCGCTGGGGAAAAACGTGTTAGGGGGGTAGGCGCGACACGCGCCATCGGCCATCCAAGAGGCAATTGAATCTTCATTCATGTTGTATTTCTCCTTGTGCGAAGGTGGTTTCCGCCCGCTTCGCCCTCTGAGAAGTTGATCACTCCCTGTTCACTATGAGACGTTCATAGTGAACCCGTGAGTTCCCAACCACGATCAGTTAAGCACTTAGATGAACCTAGAACCAGTCAGGAGCGGTTCTCACGGGGCAATGTCGCCGATAGGGTTTGTCTGACCAGCACTTTCCCGAGAAAGATTTTTTTGGTTTCGCCGCCAAAAAAGACCTTTTGGGGCGAGTTTTGGTCGTTGACCAAGAAGGAGTTCGCCATGTCAGATGTCCAGACCTCACACGAACCGGCCCGTGCCCACGTGCGCATCGTGTTTCTCGGACCAGTGTCACCACACTGGGACATCGTGGGCGATTTTGGTGATCGAACCGTGATTGAGGAGTTCCGTACACGAGCCTTGGCGCGTTTAGTTCTATTGCCTTACACCGATCCCCAGTTCAAGCGCAACCGTGAGCGAATTGCGCGAGACGGAGAACGTGAAAATGTCACTGTCGAATGGGATCTTGGATTCGACGAGGATCTTTCCTGAACATCAGGTAAACAAGAGCGCACCGTGGGTGGTGTCACTATTGAATGGGATCCCAGTGGATCATCGTTTATTAAACCGAGAACTGAGTTGGCTTGATTTCAATGAGCGCGTCTTGCGCTTGGCCACCGAACCAGGGATCCCACTTCTTGAACGGCTGAAGTTCTGCGCCATCTTCTCGTCCAACTTGGATGAGTTCTTTCAGGTTCGTGTTGCCGCAATGAAAGATCAAGAAGCCGCCGGCATCACCTCGCTGTTGCCCGATGGCCTGACACCTGCGCAACAATTGGCACAGGTTCTTGAGCGGGTCCAAGAATTATGTCAACGGCAACAACGTTTGTTATTTGATGTCCTACTTCCGCAACTGAAGCGTGAAGGTGTTGAGTTATGTGAATGGCACGAACTATCAGAATCGGAAGTCGCTTATCTAAAAGATTTTTATGACCATCGGATATTTCCGATTCTCACGCCTTTAGCCGTTGACCCTGCGCATCCGTTTCCTTACGTGTCAAATCTCGCTTTCAGTGTGGCGACAATTGTCCGCGATCCTGCGACCCTTGAACAACGTTTTGCCAGAGTCAAAGTTCCTACTCTTTTCCCACGGCTTCTGGCACTACCTGGTGGAAGCAGATTCATTCCAGTTGAGTCAGTCATCATTGAGTTTTTGGCAACTCTCTTCCCTGGTATGGAAATAGACGAGGCGACGATTTTTCGCGTCACACGCAATGCTGACTTAGCTCTTGAGGATGAAGACGCCGAGGATTTGTTGCAGGCCGTTGAGGTCGAGTTACGCAAGCGTCGCTACGGACGAGCTGTCCGTCTTGAAATTGACCACAGATCATCAACCAAGATGCGCGAGTTGTTGATCGCTGAGCATGATCTAAGTGAAAAAGATGTCGTTGCTGTTGATGGGCTAGTCGATCCTGCCTGCCTCTGGCAGATGCACGCCGTTGATCGCAGTGATCTCAAGGATGATCAATGGCAGCCCGTGACTGCCGGTCGATTAGCAGCAGCAGCAGAATCTGGGCGCTCAATTTTTGCAGTTGTGCGAGAGCGTGCCCTACTGCTACATCATCCGTATGAAAGCTTTGCCAGTTCTGTCGAAGAGTTTGTTGCACAAGCCGCTGTTGACCCGCGCGTGCAAAGTATCAAGATGACCCTGTACCGCACTAGTGGGGATAGTCCCATCGCCCAGCATCTTATTTTGGCTGCAGAACGCGGAGTGCAAGTGGCGGTATTGGTTGAACTCAAGGCTCGCTTTGATGAGGCCACCAATGTGACTTGGGCGAAGGCCTTAGAGCGTGCTGGCGTACATGTGGTTTACGGTTTGGTGGGTCTGAAAACGCACGCCAAATGTGTCTTGGTCGTGCGTGAAGACAATGACGGATTACGTCGTTATGCGCACCTTGGTACAGGTAACTACAACTCGCGTACGGCACGGCTGTATGAAGATCTTGGCTACATCACGTGTGAACCTGATATCACCGCTGATGCTGCACAGTTGTTTAATCATCTCACGGGATATAGCCGTGAGGTGAAATACAGTCGCCTCATTGTTGCTCCGCACCAATTGCGTTCACGGTTAATCGAGTTGATCCGCAACGAAGGCGACATGGGTGAGAGAGGTCATGTCACGATCAAGGTGAATTCACTGGCCGATACCGAAATGATTCACGAGTTGTACGCCGCGAGTCAAAAAGGGGTCAAGGTCAATTTGATCATCAGAGGCCTATGTTGTTTGCGCGCTGGGGTCCCTGGTCTGAGTGAGAACATCAGGGTGCGCTCGGTTTTGGGTCGCTACCTCGAGCATTCGCGAGTCTTTCGATTTGCCAACGGACTAGGGGAAAACCAACCCTTGCACCTCATCGGTTCAGCAGATTTGATGGGCAGAAATCTTGACAAACGCGTTGAAGTACTGACCCCATTGTCCCATCCGAAACACCAAGAGTGGCTGGACATGACGTTGACTACCTTGTTGGCTGATGACGCACCTGCATTTGAACTCATGCCCGATGATTCATGGACGCGAGTCGGTCCTGCCCTGTTTGAACCGCATTCCCAGCGACTCTTGTACGAATGGGCGGCGCATCGCCAGACTCGACGAAATTCCCGCGATTAGCCCTCACCCAATATGTTGCCAGTAGTTAACCTTGTGTTCATCTGAACATAAGGTGAACGACAGGTGATCTTCTTAGTGTTTCCTGTGCAGGTTGAAGAACACTTGCCTTTAACTGAAGGAGAAACTTAGATGAAGTTTAAGAATTGGGCCCTTCTGGCCACTTGTGCAATTGCACTTCCCCTTGCCGCTTGTGGTGGCAGTGATAGTGCCTCAACCCCCGGCTCAACTGAGCCGTCGTCAACCACTGATGGTGGAAGCGTGTTTGTGACTGGTTCATCAACCGTTGAGCCGATCTCCATCAAGGTCGGCGAACTTGCTGGAACCTCAGACGCAGGAAACCTCAAAGTCACTGTTGAAGGTCCAGGAACCGGTGATGGTTTCAAGAAGTTCTGTGCGGGTGACGGAGATATCACTGGTGCATCCCGCCCGATCAAAGAAGAAGAAGCGACTCAGTGCGCCGATGCCGGAATTGAGTATGTGGAACTAGCAGTTGCCATTGACGGTCTGACCGTGGCTACCAGCATCAACAACACGGCCATTGAATGTCTCGATAAGGCCGCCCTCTACGCCTTGATCGGACCTGAATCTGAAGGCTTCTCAAGTTGGGCCGATGCCAATACCCTCGCTGGTGAATTGGGATCTGCGTATACCTTGCCAGATGCTCCATTGAGCATCTACGGACCTGGAGAAGAGAGCGGAACCTACGACTCGTTCGTGGAATTCGCCTTTAAGTCCATCGCCGGTGATCGAGGCACTGAAGTCATCGCCCGCGCTGACTACACCGCCAGCCCAAATGACAACGTCATCGTTGATGGCATTGAAAGTGCCGATACTTCACTCGGTTGGGTGGGTTACGCCTATTACAGAGCTGAAACCGAGCGGATGAAGGCCATTGCGATCGCCGATGATGAAGGCGTTTGCGTAGCTCCAACGGATGAAACAATTGCCGACGGTTCGTATTCCTTCTCACGCACGCTGTACCTATATGTCAATAAGGCCAAGGCTGTAGAAAACCCAGCCATCGGAACCTTCGTTGACCTATATCTGTCGGCTGCCGGTGTTGAGCAGGTTGTCGCTGCTGGATATGTTCAGCTCGAGGCTGCCGAGCAACAGTCGTCGGTTGATGCCTGGACTGCGCGAGGCTAAGAGTTGTGAATGGGTTGCTGGCAGTCGCGGATCTCTCTGGAGATCCGCGACGCCGCGCTCATGACCGCCGAATGCAGCGGCTCTTAGGAAGTTCTGCATTCATTACCATCATCATTAGTGCGTTAATTTTATTTGTCCTAGCTCGCGGAAGTATCGAGTTCTTCAGGTCAATCGGTTGGGATTTCAGCGTTTTACGAGATTCAAGTAAGGCTCCAGGTTGGTTCCCCCGCCGCGAGCGGTTTGACCTCATCACAATTGTGATGGGCAGTGTGTTGATGGGCTCGATTGCGATGTTGGTCGCTGTGCCCCTCGGTTTAGGCACAGCGGTGTATCTCAGCGAATTCGCTCCCGCACGAGTGCGAAAAATTCTCAAGCCGATTGTCGAAGTTTTGGCTGGTATCCCTTCAGTGATTGTTGGATACTTTGCGCTCAAATTTATTGCTCCGAATATTGTTGATCCAATATTTTCTCCAGACCAATCACGCAATATGGTGGTCGCCGGATTGGCTATTGGTGTTTTAGTGATTCCCATCATGGCCTCCATCAGCGAGGACGCGTTACGAGCTGTTCCCTCTTCACTGCGCGAGGCAAGTTATGGCATCGGCGCTCGCAAAAGCACCACCACGATTCGTATCGTTCTGCCAGCAGCGGTTTCTGGCATTGTTGCGGCGTTCATCATCGCTACATCGCGCGCCATCGGTGAGACGATGGTCGCCGCTATGGCCGGTGGGCGAGATGGCTCTGGTCCGAGGGTTCTTGATCCTTTAGAGCCAGGTCTCACAATGACCGCGGCCATGACTAATGCCGCAGGTGGCACCGATCAAGTCAATTCCGGTGCACCATTTCAAGTTTTATTCTTTGTCGGGCTCTTACTGTTCATGATGACTATGGGGCTCAATGTCATTGGTGATCGTTTCGTTCAACGTGTTCGGCAGCAGTACTAGGACATCATGCCCATCGTCACCGATTCCCAACGCTCTGCCACGAGGACGCAGGTACGCCAAGCGATTACTCAACAAAACCGTCATCTCCCTTCAATTGCCTTAAGCGTCACTTTGCTGATTGCGGTGACCTTTACGTTGCTCACACTTTTTTCTTTACTGGCACGAATCGTCACTCAAGCGATCCCTGCATTCAGTGAAAGAGGGGCTTCTTTCTTGAGCGGCACCATTGGCTCAGAGCCTGACAAAGTTGGAATTTGGCCTGGTTTGTTTGGCTCATTTGCTATCGGGATTGGTGTCCTTTTAATTGCCGTTCCCCTCGGTATTGGTGCTGCGATTTATCTTGAAGAATATGCCGAACAAAATCGCCTGAACCGTTTCGTCGTGGTGAATATTCGCAACCTCGCAGGGGTGCCAGCAGTGATTTATGGAGTTCTCGGGTTGATTATTTTTGTTGGTTGGCTCAAGCCTGTCACCAACGGTGGCACCGTTGTCGCTGCTGCTTTAACTTTGGCAATTTTGGTTTTACCTGTGGTGATCATTACCAGCATGGAAGCCATTCGAGCAGTGCCCATGGGATTGCGGGATGCTGGTTACGGGGTCGGTGCCTCGCGCTGGGAAGTCACGCGCGATCATGTGGTGCCTTATGCAATGCCAGGAATCCTCACTGGCACCGTTTTAGCGTTGGCACGCGCCTTAGGTGAAGCTGCCCCCCTGATCATGATTGGGGCGATTACCGGCCTACTGCCCGAGACATCTCTCTCAGGAAAATTCACAGCAATTCCGATGTTAATTTACAGTTGGTCTGGTCGACCCGATTCAAGTGGGGGAAACATCGGTTGGTCAAATGCCGCGGCTGGCGCAGGACTGGTTCTCTTGGCTCTGGTTTTGGTGTTTAACATCATCGGAATTTTTTTACGAAACCATTTTGAGGCAAAGCGAGTAGGTACCTGATGAGTGAATCTGACAGTCCACAAGAATCTGGTGCGCTTGGAATTGGTGCAGACGTATCGACGTCACTCGCCCAAGAGCAGCTGACGAAAAGCGATTCCATGGATCTGCCTATTTTTGCAGTGCGTGATCTGAGCGTTAAATATGGCGAATTCCGTGCTGTTCGCGATGTCACACTTGACATTAGCGAGCATGAAATTACTGCCTTCATTGGTCCATCTGGTTGCGGCAAGACCACTGTTCTGCGTTGCCTGAACCGTATGAATGACTTTATTGATTCCGCAAAAGTTGAGGGTCGCGTTGATTATCACGGAGTCGATCTATATCACGAGGATGTGAATCCGAATGAGGTGCGGCGTCGTATCGGTATGGTGTTTCAAAAACCGAATCCATTTCCAAAAAGCATCTTTGACAATGTGGCCTACGGCCCTCGCTTGACGGGCGGCATGTCCAAGGCAGATCTCAATGACCTCGTCGAAAAGTCGCTTCGACGCGCGGCACTGTGGGATGAGGTCAAAGATCGACTCAAGGCATCCGCTCTTGGATTGTCGGGAGGTCAGCAGCAACGTTTGTGTATCGCTCGTTGTATTGCCGTTGAACCAGATGTGATCTTGATGGATGAACCATGTTCGGCCCTTGACCCAATTGCCACTGCGCGCATTGAAGATTTGATGCAGGAGATCAAGAAGGATTACACGATCATTATCGTGACTCACAACATGCAACAAGCCGCTCGGGTGAGTGACCGCACTGCTTTCTTTACGACTGAGATGAACACGGAGAGCGATCGACGTACTGGTGTACTTGTTGAATACGACACCACAAACAAAATGTTCTCGGTACCCTCTGATGAGCGGACAGAGGCTTACGTCACTGGACGCTTCGGCTGAAGAAGGATTTGAGATGACAGAAGCACGTAAAACATTCCACAAAGAATTAGAGGATATCCGTCAAGAGCTGGTTCGTATTTCAGCTGGCGTTGTTGAAAGTATCCCGAAGTGCACGGCAATTTTGCTTGAGCAGGACCTCGCAGGTGCTGAGGAAATGATTATGGCTGATGATGAAGTCGATATGCGAACAATTGATTTAGAAGAACGCTGTATCCAGATTCTTGCCCTGCAGGCCCCCGTAGCGGGAGAATTACGGCAGGTCATTTCAGCGTTGAAAATATGTGCAGAAATTGAGCGATCTGCTGATTTAACAGTGAATATCTGCAAGGCGGCGCGTCGCATTCATGGGCACGAGTTTGATCCAAAGTTGCGGGGACTAGTTCTTAAAATGTCCGAGCAGGCGCGTCATCTGTTTAGTGAAGCGACTAGCGCCTATCTGTCAATGGATGACGCGCGTGCAGCGGCCATTGATGACATGGACTCCTTCTTGGATGATCTGCAAAGACAATTCATCCAAGCGATTTTTGAGTCACATGCCGCTGGCAGGATCGATCTCCAAGTCGCCATTCAACTTGCTGTGGTGGCACGTTTTTATGAGCGCATTGGTGATCATGCTGTGAACATCGGTGAGAAAGTTCGCTTCCAAGTCACCGGATGGCTACCTGAACACTCCGGGGCGGCACGTCACCGAGAAAAAGTCGTTAATGATCCGACGCCCATCTGGGGACTACAAATTCCCCGCCAGGACACAACAACAGATGATTGAGTTTGTCCGTTGTTCACCTCCACTTCATGAGATAGCGACTTCTTGTTTAGACATGTCGGATACTTTTTGTAACCGTAAGTTCACCCAACAAAAGGTTCAATAACACATGAATCGCGTTGCTCACGAAGAGTTGTTAGAGATGCGTGCCGAACTTTTGCGCATCACTGCGAGTGTGGTGGAGAGCATTCCAAGAGCTACGCAGATTTTACTTGAACAAGATCTGGAGGGCGCGGCCTATCAGATCTTGGGAGATGATGAGATTGACGCACGCACGATTGAACTAGAGGAGCGTTGTGTTTATCTGATGTCACTTCATTCCCCTGTCGCCGGCGAACTTCGTCATGCCGTGGCGATTATGAAGATGTCCGCCGATATTGAACGTTCGGCGGATCTACTAGTCAATATCTGCAAGGTTGCACGCCGGATTCACGGTTTTGAACTTGATCCCAAGTTGCGCGGACTGATCGGGCGGATGGGGTCCCAAGCTCAAATTCTTTTTCGCCAGGCGATCGAGGCGTACGCCGATCTGGATTTACCCATGGCCAAAGCCGTGGACGATATGGATCTATTCTTGGATTACTTGCATAGGCAGTTCATCCAGGGAATATTTGAATCGCACACTGCAGGCAACATTGACTTGCCAATTGCCATACAAATGGCGATGACTGCGCGCTTTTACGAGCGCATCGGCGATCACGCTGTGAACATGGCGCACTCAGTGCAGTATTTGATTACTGGTGTCATCCCGTCTGCAGGAGATCATCGTCGTGCGGGACGCATGCAAACTGACTTTGATACTCCGAGTGGAGTCTGAGGATGGGTTGGGTCCTTGTTTTCGCAGTCGGAGTAGCGGTGGGTGTTCTCATCAACAAATTTCTCACGCGGTCAGAGAGCGCTGCCAAACTCTTATCCGTTTCTCAAGACGAGAAAGCAGCAGTTGAGTCGAATGATGCTGAAAAGGTATTCGCAGAGACATTGCGTGATGCTGTCAACTCGTTGACGGTGGGAGTTGTCGTTGCAGGTGCCGATGGCACAGTGATTTTTCGCAACACTTTGGCACTTGGTTTGACTGGCGCTGTGCACTCGGATGTTCTTGTTGATGAAGCTGTCGAAGTTCATTTGTCTGGGGCCCTAGCCGGGCGTACAGGTCGCCAAATCATTGATCTCTTCGGTCCTCCTCGCAAAGTCGTGGCTGTCTTTTCTTCACCTTTGGAAGGTGGCGGTGCGGTAGCAATGATTGAAGACATCACTGAACGGCACTTGGTAGATACGGTACGAACCGATTTCGTTGCCAACATCAGTCATGAGTTAAAAACGCCTGTTGGGGCGTTGGCGGTTCTGGCTGAGGCTCTGGCAGACGAGGACGATCTGGATATCGTTCACCGATTGTCCGAAAAAATGGTGGATGAAGCCATTCGCGTCGGGCGCACGATTGATGATTTGCTTGAGTTATCACGTATTGAGTTCGGTGGTGAAGCAGTCAAGGACCCTGTCATTGTTGAATCAATTTTGCAGGAATCAATTGAACGTGTTCGGTCCTTGGCCACTAGTCATTCAATCAAAGTGGTGATGAATACGCCTGATGCTGACATGCAAGTGATCGGTGATCGGCGTCAACTCGTATCGGCAGTCAGCAATTTGGTGGAGAATGCGGTGAAATATTCAGAACCTGATTCAACCGTTGAAGTAACTGCACTCGTCGATTCAGATTGGGTGGAAATGCAAGTACGCGACTTCGGCGTGGGTATTCCGATGCGTGATCTTGAACGGATTTTTGAGCGCTTTTATCGGGTTGATCGGGCCCGTTCGCGCGACACCGGTGGGACTGGGCTTGGACTCGCCATCGTGCGCCATGTGGCAAATAATCACGGCGGCGAAGTGTCTGTAACAAGCGTCGAAGGAGAAGGTTCAACATTTGTGTTGAAAGTTCCAAAGTTCACTATGAAAAAGGAGAATTCCTAATGGGAATGCAAACAATATTATTGGTTGAAGACGAGGAGAGTTTCATTGACGCTCTGACGATCGGATTGAAAAAAGAAGGTTTTCGTGTTGAAGTAGCGCGAGATGGAATGGAGGCACTAGCCAAGTTTGACTCGGTGCGTCCGGACCTCGTTCTACTTGACGTGATGCTGCCGAAAATTTCGGGAATTGATGTCTGCCGTCAGTTGCGTAAAAAATCTCAAGTTCCGATCATTATGGTCACGGCCAAAGGAGCTGAAATTGATACTGTCGTCGGTCTTGAAGTTGGGGCTGATGACTACATCACCAAGCCATATCGAATGCGTGAATTAATAGCGCGGATGCGTGCTGTCTTGCGTCGTTCCTCAGATGAGAGCAACAACATGGGCGATTTGGATGGCAACGCTATGGAAGTCGGAACCATTGCACTTGATCCCGACCAGCATCGAGTTTTGGTACATGGTCAAGAGGTGACGATGCCGCTGAAGGAGTTCGAGTTGCTCCACATCTTGATGGCTAATGCCGGTCGAGTTCTACCCCGTGAGACATTGATCGATCGGGTCTGGGGGACTGATTATGTTGGTGACACCAAGACCCTGGACGTGCACATTAAGCGTCTGCGGAGCAAGGTTGAAGACGACCCAGCAGTGCCGACTCGAATTGTGACGATACGTGGACTTGGTTACAAGTTTGAAAAGGTCCGAACATAGCCTTCACGGTTGACAGCCCTGGTGCTCACCTAAAGTGGTGTCGTGACTGATTTACCCGAACAACAATTACCTGGTCGGGGTAAGGGCAAGAACTACATACCGCCGCGTCATCAAGATCGGTTCACAGTCGCTCCCTTCACCAGGCTCGTGAGAGGCCATGCATTGATGGCCGCGGGCGAGGCGGCAATGGCTGTAGCGCTGGCGGATTCTTTATTTTTGTCAATCACTCCAGGCGAGGCCCGAAGTCGAGTATTGCTTTTTCTTGGGGTGAGTTTCGCACCATTCTTGGTCTTAGCAAAGTTCATTGGTCCTGTTATCGATCGCATGCCGGGCGGTCGGCGACTTTTGGTAGTGCTGATCGCTTTCTTACGAGCAGTGACGATGATTTTGATGGTCTCACAACTGGAGTCATTGTTTTTGTTTCCGTTGGCCTTCTTGGCCATGGTCCTCAATAAGACCTATGCAGTTTCTAAGTCTGCGCTTGTACCTTCGTTAGTGAAGTCAGGCAAAAACTTGGTGGAAGCAAATGCCAAGTTAGGGGTTGCTGCAGGAATCGTCGGCTTTGTTGCTGCTATTCCAGCGGGAATTTTGAGTCTCATTTCTCCCAAAGTCACCCTTGTTTTCGGCGCATTTCTGTTCACTCTTGCGGCGCTGAATGCCTTTAAGTTTCCTAAGCAGATTGTGGCGACCGAGAAGCCAGGCGATCTTGAAGTCAACGAATTGCATCAGCCGGGCTTGATCATCGCCGTGACGGCTATGGGTTTGGTCCGAGCAAGTGTTGGTTTTGTTTTCTTTCATCTTGCTTTTTGGTTTGCTGATCCGCAACGCGCTATTCCCCTTGAAGAACTTGATACTGGTTTGTGGACGCCTGTGCAGTATCACTTTGGGCCTCAATTTGGCACGATGTGGTTTGGTCTGGCGGTCAGTTCGGCGGCAATCGGGACTCTGCTCGCAAACCTCAGTGCTAAGCGCTTGAAGGCCCTCAGGAGAATTGAATATTTACTGGTCGCATCGTTGCTGATCATTGGTGTTGCAGGATTATTTACTGCTGTCACCAGAACAACTGTGACCGCGATTTTGTTAATGGCTCTTGTCAATTTTGCGGCCGCAATCGGCCATATGTCCTTTGAATCCATCGTCCAGCGAGATGCGCCAGATGCCAACCGCGGTCGGGCACTTGCCAACTATTACACGCGTTTCCAATTGATGTGGGTGGGCGCAGGCATCATCCCGGTTCTGCTTGAACTCCGCGGAGTAATCGGCTTTAGCATCGTGTCTGGAATCGGATTTTTGGGTTCTGCTGTGTATTGGTGGGGACTGCGACAACTCGCCATAGGTGGCATTGATGCCTCGATGGTGTCTCACTTACGCAAGCGGTTTAGTCGCTCTCGCTGATTTCCAAACGCGCCAGCCACAGTCCCGGGGCATCGAGTTCAGTTGGTGTCGGCAGGTTTTCTGCCGAGACATAGAGCGGTTGCAAGCCATCATTGCCGACACGTTCAATCACCCCTTGCACAAATGATTTACCGCGCTCAACTTGCTGGCGATTGATGTGCAGACCGAGAAGCTTTTCCACAAAGACGGTTTCGTCCCCTGATTGCACACGTTGTCTGCGAGCGGCCTCGGCAATGCGCGCTGGATTACCGAGAACCTTGGAGCCAACGGCGTCGGTCATATGGTCCGACCAACCGATGATCAAACCCAAGAGAGCATCAATACGCGGTTGTAAGTTGATTTGTTCGTTTGAGCGCACGGCACCGAGTAGAAGTTCTGGGTCCCCGAGAATCTTTTGCAGGGAAGCCATCATGTCGCTGGGGTCGCTACTTTCGATGGTGGACAACTTGTCGGTGATTGCACTGGGGTCGGGGCGAAAGGCAGCAATATACGATTGCACCAAATCAGTGACTGCGGTTCGAATGTGCTCAAGTCCGTACAGTTGATGAATCACTAATTCGCGGATCAGGGTCCACATGCGGACATCTTCAATCGGCAGATCCCACTCAGAAGCGAAGGTATCAACATTCTTGGAAACTATGGCGATTTCCTGACCGACTGGTCGCGGTAGAGGTAAGTCGTATTGACCGAGTGACTTCTTAGCAAGGTGACCAACCATTGAGCCCACAGTCATTCCCATTGTCATCGGGGCGATCATGCCGGTGATACCAGCAAACATGGCAGCGAAAGGATCTTCTTGTTGATCAGAATCTTGCGCTTCTGCGTTGTTGCTACCAAGAGCCGTGGCGAGGTTGATGAACAAGGGTCGGTAATCCTCAAGTGTCCGCTGGGCCCAGGTCCCAGGAGTCATGATGATTGGGTTGACTGTGGAGGCGTCAGAGATATCGCCCAATCCGGTGATCAAAAAAACTTGCGTCCCGGCAATGCGCGCCAAATTGGCATAGTCAATGCGCACAAGGGGATCGACATTAGGTTCGGCCTCACCATTGGTGGCAGTCATCATCGCCACTTGCTGAGCGGTCTCCCATTGAATGGGTCCCTTCTGCGAGAACATTTTCATCATGTCCCCGAAAAGTGGCATACCCTCAAACATCTTCCCGAAAATGTTGGCTGGATTATGAGAGGACGAGTTTTCATCATCATCTGGGAATCCGAAATCAAAAGGATCGGGTATGTCTCCGGGCACATGGTGAGCCTAGGTCTAAACCATGGGGTTCTCACAGCAGTATTGTTTGCTCTATGTCACGGAGCGTCGCCCTCACTCCAACTTTGGACGAGAATGATGCACGTCCGATACAGGTCACCAAAGTCGTTGTGACGGGGGCCCTGTGGCCACTCGGCCGACGAGTCGTGCAATTACTCAGCACAGACTCCGCCTTTGCAGTGACGCAGATCAGTGGTGGTGACGAAGTCATTGAAGAGGCTGTGGATGTTCTGGTTCATTTGGCTCCAGGAGACCACGATGCTCTCGCGGCAGGTGGACGCAGTGCCGTTGTCGGAACTCCAGAACTTCTCGAGGGGGCAACTCGATTTGGGGCCACTCATGTCGTCCTGTTGTCCTCGGCCATGGTTTACGGCGCATGGCCCAATAATCCAATTCCGCTGACCGAGGACACCGTTTTGCGTCCTGATGCTGGTTTTGCTTTTGCGCGCCAGTTAGCCACGGGGGAGCAATTGGTTGATGATTGGCGCGATGCTCTTGAAGGCCGTGAGGCATGTGTCTTGCGACCCGTGCCAGCTATGGCGTCAGATGGATCATCAAGTTTGGTTCGCGCCTTGGCAGCAGGCATGGGCGGTCGGCTCGGTGAAGACGATGTGCCAGCACAGTTTTTGCATCTTGATGATCTAGCCGATGCAGTTGTCTTGGCGGTGAAGAAAAGGCTCAATGGTGTGTACAACGTTGCCCCCGATGGATTCGTCCCAAGTTCGCGAGTGCGCTCCTTGTGGGGTATGGCTCCGCGATTGCGCTTACCTGATCGCCTCAGTGAATCCTTGAGTGATTGGCGTTGGCGATTTCAGCGCGGTCCGATTCCGCCCGGTCTTCGTCCTTATGTTCGTTCAACATGGCTGGTGTCAAACGGACGTTTGCGTGGCGAGGGTTGGGCTCCAACGGTGACTAATGAACAAGCCTTCGTGGAGGGGACCAACGCCAAATGGTGGACGATGTTGACGCCAAAGCGCAAACAGGAAATTTCGCTAGGTGTGATGTCGGTAGCCGTCATCATGATTGTGGTGACGGCGTTGCGATCACTTCGTACATTTCGTCGCCAGCACTCAGAAGTGAGTTGATTTTCACGGAGTGAGTGCAAGTAGCAGACTGACAATAAGTATCGAACCTGCGAGACACGAAAAGACAACCAGTCCTCGCCCCCGCCGACCGATATCTATGGGGGCATGAGAGCGATCCGCTGTAGCCACAAAACCAAGTTCGGATGGGTGACGCCACTGGCGCTCATGGAGTGGCATTGGCGCCGGAGGGAAGTGCGCAACGGGATATTGGTCGTCAGAGTTATCTGACGGTGACCCGAAGTGATTTTCCATATCCACAAGAGAGGCAGGTTAGTCATGATTTGGCCATCACCGAGCGCGGTCAAGCACTCATGGCGAGCGCAACCGCTACGCTCAGGATGTGCTTGTTCACCAAAATGCTGATGAGTGGTTCGCAATTACTGCCGAACCTCTATCCATTGGGGATGCCTACGATTGGGCAGTGCGATCGGACTGTGGGGCTGTTGTGGTGTTCTCGGGCACCGTGAGAGATCACGCCGTGGAAGGAAATGACATTCGTACAGGCGTGCAGTTTCTTGATTATGAGGCCTACGAGGAAGAAGTGATTCCCCGCTTCAAGGCAATCGCCATCGAGGCTCGACAACGCTGGTCTACTTTGGGTCGTGTTGCTCTGTTGCATCGCGTGGGACGCATTGAACTGAATGAGAGTTCTGTGGTCGCCGTTGTTTCGGCGCCTCATCGTCCAGAAGCTTTTGCTGCCGCTCGGTTTTTGATTGATGCTCTCAAATCAACTGCTCCGATTTGGAAGCATGAAACATGGGACGGCGGAAGCGACTGGGGTACTCGTGCCTCATCTCTGACTGATGTATCTGTGGTTCCTACTGTTGAGGGGTCAGGTACCTGATGCGCGCTGTCCTGATCATTGTGATCTTGATTTGTCTTGTGATCTTTGGATTTTTGGCGACAAGTCGTCGTACCCCAATAAGTGACGACAGCGTCGATGACTTTAATAAGCATCTTGATGCCTTATCGCCCGAGACACGAAAATTTAAAACGGAACCAACGAAAAAAATAGAACTTGAGGATTCATCCGATGGCACGTGACTTAGCGATCGATCTCGGCACCGCCAACACCTTGGTCTATATGAAAGGCAAAGGCATCGTTCTTAACGAACCTTCGGTGATCGCTATGAATCGCCAAACTGGTGAGGTTTTAGCTACGGGTCATGAAGCGTGGCAAATGATTGGTCGAACTCCTGGCTACATTGTGGCCGTTCGTCCACTACGTGGTGGCGCTATTACTGACTTTGATGTCACCGAGCGCATGATTCGGCTTTTATTACAGCGTGTCGGAGTCAGTCGCTTTACTCGTCCAAAGGTTGTTATCTGTGTGCCATCAGCAATTACTGAAGTTGAACGGCGCGCTGTGACTGACGCGGCTCGTCGCGCTGGGGCAGCGGACGCACAATTGATTGAGCAACCCATGGCCGCGGCTATTGGCGCCCAATTGCCCATCGACGAACCGATCGGAAACATGATCATCGACATCGGTGGCGGTACGAGTGAAACGGCGGTCATCAGTCTCGGTGGCATCGTGGCCTTAGAAGCGGTCCGAGTCGGCAGTTTTGATATTGACGTCGCTATTCAAAACTATGTGCGTCGTGAACACGGTATTGCTATTGGCGAAAGAACAGCCGAAGATATCAAGGTTGCCATTGGTTCAGCAGCGGTCACTCCCAACGAAGTTGAAGCCGAAGTCAATGGTCGTGATTTGATGCAAGGTTTACCGAAGACCGTGGTGTTGACGCCGGAAGAAATTCGCTACGCGATTGACGATACGGTCACGCAAATTGTGCAATCAGTTGTGCGTTGCTTAGCGAAAGCTCCAGCAGAATTAGCTCAAGACTTTTTGGGTCGCGGTATACATCTTGTTGGCGGTGGTGGTTTGTTGCGCGGTTTGGCTCAGCGCATTGAACTTGAAACGCATGTTCCTGTACTCATGGCTGATATGCCACTTGAAGCGGTCGTCCTTGGTGCTGGTCATTGCATTGAAAACTATGATCAACTGAAGCGCATGTTTATGGGTCAACGACGTTAATTCAATCGTTACTGATTTAGCTCGTAATGATCGGCACAATAAGGCCATTCTGCGACAAGACCCATACTTCACCCTGAGCATCAGCCACGATTCCGACTGATTTTTCAACAATTCCGAGATCGATGACACCACAATTTTTTCGTTGATCGTCAATGCACAGCGCCTGAACCTTGCCAGTGCAATAGTCGGAGAAGATGTACCAGGTTCCGCTGACTGGGACCTGCGAGCCGCGATACACAACGCCACCCGAAATTGAGCAGTTGTTATCGACGTGTTCGTATTCGTAGACGGGTTCGACTGCGGTGAAGGTTTCGTGCAGCGTTTGTTGGTCGGCATTGAATTCGTGTGTACCTTCGCGAGCACTCCAGCCAAAACTGACGCCCTGCACCTGATCAAAAGGCACGACATTGATTTCTTCCCAGTGATCTTGTCCAACATCGGCAATCCACAAATCGTTGGTGACTGGATCGAGTGATGCGCGCCATGGGTTACGCAATCCAACAGCCCAGGCTTCGCCGTTATTCCAACGACCATCAAGCGGTGAGAATTTCCAAATCTTCCCAAGCGGCGATGTGATATCTAATGCGTACCGATCGGGATCGTTGGCGAAACCACCGTCACCCATGAAGATATACAACGCACCTTCTGTATCAACCATGATGTCGCCACCGTTGTGATTTGGATACGGCTGTTTGATGGTGGTGATGATGTTTTGCGACGTCTTGTCAAAGGTCCCGTCATCGGCGACCAAGAATGAAGCGACGACGGTGTCGCCAGCAAGGTTGGTGTAGTTGACGTAAGCGCCAGATCCGTCAGGAGTAAAGGCCAAACCGAGTAATCCTTGTTCGCCTTGGGCAATGGTGAGATCGCTGATGTCAAGTACTTGCGAACCTTTTGTCCCATCAGTTACAAGTTCAAAGATTTTTCCCGAACGTTCAGCGATGTATGACTGGGCGGCTGACTGCGATGCTTTGCCGTTGCGAACCGCAATATCAACAGGATCGTCGTAGTCGGTGATTGGCTCGCCAAGAGTTGCGGAAAAACTTGGCTCAGCAGCAACCGTTATTGATGATTCAGCGAGAGTTGTCGCAACAGCAATTGTTGAGGTTGTGCTGACAAGAACTTCGCCCTCGGTGGCACAAGCAATTAATGAAATAGCGGTCAGTGTTGCCAACACGCCGAGGCGAACGTGCACCATTTTCATCATGAACGCTCGCGTCGAATAAGTCCCTCTTGGACAACGGTGATGGCGAGTTGCCCGTCATGGGTGTAGATCGATCCAGTCGCCAGTCCGCGGGCTCCGGAGGTCGTTGGGGTCATCTGGTCGTAGAGCAACCATTCATCGGCACGAAATGGACGATGGAACCACATCGCATGATCAAGGCTGGCCATCTGCACGCCGCTGTCGGTCCAGTTCAGACCATGTGGCAGCACGGTAGTATCTAAGAGCGTCATGTCGCTGGCATAGGTCACGATGCAGGCATGCAGGGTGGGGTCGTCGGGGAGAGTGCCATCGGCCCGCAGCCATACCTGTTGGCTCACAGTTGGGGTGCGAGATCGCGACATCGGGTCACTTTCGACATAGCGGATGTCGATCGGTCGCGGTCTGTCGTACCACTCACCTAGCAGGGCCTTATGCGGTTCCATACGTGTCTTGAAATCAGGCAAAGTATCGGCAGCTGGGACTTGGGGCATGGGCACCTGATGAGTGAGACCATCTTCGTGGGCATGAAAACTTGCTTGCAGGTTGAAAATGGCCTTTCCATGTTGGATCGCTACAACTCGGCGGGTGGAGAAACTTTTACCGTCGCGAATTCGGTCCACATCGTACAAAATTGGGGTCGTTGGGTCTCCTGGGCGCAAGAAATAGGCATGGAGTGAATGCACTCGGCGGTCACGATCGTCAATCGTGCGTGAAGCAGCGACGAGGGCCTGGCCGGCTACTTGACCACCAAAAACTCTTTGGCGATTTTCTTCGGGTGAACGACCACGAAAAATATTGACTTCAATGACTTCTAGGTCAAGTAGGGAAATGAGATCGTCAAGGGCGTTAAACACACCTCCATCATGCCATGAAAACCGTGGTACATGAGGGCGTAATCGTTACCGATTATTGGCTAAGGTCTTTTCGTGACACTTTTACCACTAAACCCCGATGAACTTTTATCAACTACTCGCGCCGTACGTAAGCGCCTCGATTTTGAGCGCCCGGTTCCCGATGAACTGATTCGCGAGTGCGTCGCGATGGCCATGCAAACACCGTCTGGCTCAAACAATATGACAATGCGCTTCATCATCGTCAAGGATGAGGCCAAGCGCAAAGCCATCGGTGCTGTGTACCGCGCATGCTTCTCGCAATACCAAGCGATGGATGGGGTGTATATCCGCACCATTGATAAGGGCGATGTTGACGCCAATAAGCAACAGGCGCGTTCCGCTGATTCGGCTGACTATTTAGGTGACCATATGGGTGATGCTCCAGCCTTGGTCATCGCCTGCAATCTGGGCGGTCGAACTGAAGCTGCTGGCGGACTTGGCATGATGGCATCGTCAGTGATGGCAAATATCTTGCCAGCGATGTGGAGTTTCATGTTGGCTGCCCGTGCTCGCGGCTTGGGAACTGCTTGGACCACCGTGCATTTAATGATGGAACAGCAAGTTGCCGACATCTTGGGCATTCCGTTTGACACAGTGCAGCAAACATGTTTGTCCCCGTTGGCTTTTACAAAAGGAACTGACTTTAAGGCTGCAGCTCGTCCAGACCCTGAAACGATTATTCATTGGGATAAGTGGTGATCTCTGCGCAACTGCGTGAGTTAGCACTTGTGACGAATGGCTTTATGCCAATGGACGAAGGTGACGCGCTCCATGAGGCAGCGATAGTTGCTGCTCGCGCTTTGCCTGGTTTGCCGATGCTGGAAGTCGGCTCATATTGCGGGCGTTCAACGATTTGGTTGGGTGACGCGGCGCGCCAATGTGACACTGTTTTATTTGCGGTGGATCATCATCGTGGGTCTGAAGAAAATCAGCCAGGTTGGCAATGGCACGACGATTCACTACTTGATCCAGTCATCGGCAAAATGGACACGCTTCCATTTTTTCGTCACGCCATGTTTCGCGCCGACTTAGAAAATCATGTCCTCGCAGTCGTTGGTCAGTCACCAGTTGTGGCGAAGTATTGGACAACCCCACTGGCGTTTTTGTTTATTGATGGCGGTCATGGTGTTGAGCCTGCTCGTGGGGATTATGAAGGCTGGACTCCTCATGTTGCGCTCGGCGGCACCTTGGCGATTCATGATGTGTTTCCGGATCCCGCTGATGGTGGACGGCCGCCGTATGAACAGATTTATTTGCCAGCTCTCGGCAGCGGAAAATTTGAAGATCTGTCAACGACGGGCAGCCTGCGCATTTTGCGGCGAGTGAAGTAAGCGCTTCAGAGAGGGCGTTGGGCAGCACGAAGTCCAGCCCATGCCAGTTCGCTCACTTGACGAGCGATTAATTCAGGATCAAAGTCGTTGCCCAAGCGAATGAGTCGCCGCGAAACCCCTTCGGCAAGTCCGACTATCGCGTGAGCCAATGTGCGGCGGTGCTCAGTGTCGATATCGGCGGTGATCAGTGGCTCAATGGCATCTGCCACGCGTGACTGAAACTTGCCAGCGGCTTCGCTGAATTCGGCATCTCGTCGCGATCCACCACCGAAGAGTAATTGGAACGAGTCATGATCGTCGTAGACCCATTGGAAGTATGCCAAAAATCCGAGTTCAACTCGTCGACGGCCGCTTGTCTCAGTGATGCTCGGAGCAGTGATGATGTGCAGAAGACGTCCGCCAGCTTCTTCAATCAGGGCCAGGTACAACTCTCGTTTTGATGCAAAATGTTGATACAGAACTGGTTTGGTGATTCCTGCTGCTTCGGCAATTTGATTCATTGATGTTTGGTGATAACCCTCGCCAGCGAAGACATCAAGCGCGACTGAGAGCAACTGTTCACGTCTTTCAGCGGCTGGCATCCTCAGAGACATGATGTCCTCCAAGTTGCATGGCGAAAGATAAACATCATTTCAGCGACCTTGCGCCAGATCATCTTTTTCAGCGGCCTTGAGTCCGTAGCCCAAGACGATGGCTGGTGCTAACAAGATTGAACCAATGGTCATGCAGATGACAATCAGGGTGACCATAGTGTCATTGAAATCTCCAGTAAAAGCGACGATAAATAAGACGATGGCGGCCGCGAATAACAGATAGCCAACACGATTAGCGCGCTGGGTCCAACGAGTCATCAGAGCACGACGCTGGCGCACTGGATCGGTGTGCGGGTTTGAGGGATTTTGCATGGACATAGCACTTCAGATCCTACGGGGGAGAGAGCCGTGCGCTATCTACGGGCTACCGTTGTGTCGTGGCGATTATTCTGGAATGGTTCGGTTCAGTGTGCAAAGTGGTCATTGATCGCCCCGAGAAGAGAAATGCTGTTGACCTGGCGACATTGCTGGATTTGCGTCAGGCACAAGAATCAGCATCTCGAGGTGGTGCCAGAGTTTTACTGCTCACGGGCACCCCACCCGCCTTTTGTAGTGGAGCGGATTTGGGCGGGGTTGAGCTTGGAGAATTTACCGAGATCCTATTGGCAGTTCTCCACGGCTTTGGACGATTGGATTGTGTCACCTTGGCGGCCATTGACGGACCCGCTCTCGGAGCGGGATCGCAACTTGCTGCCTCCTGCGATCTGCGGATGGCCACGAGCCTGAGCAAGTTTGGGGTCCCAGCAGCGAATTTGGGATTAGCAGTTGATTCCTGGACGGTTGAACGGATCGGTCGCGAGGCCGGTTGGAGTGCGGCTCGATATATGTTGCTCTCGGCTCAACCAATGCTGGCGCAAGATCTGTTGGGTGGTTTTGTGCATCGTCTCGGAACCGTCGATGACGCCATGGCATGGGCTCAGGAAATGTCGCAGTTGGCACCGCTGACTATTCGGGCGCATAAGAAAGCCCTCGAAAGACTCGGCGGCATGGAGATTTCATTGCAAGAAGTTGAGCAAGCCCGTCTGGCGGCATGGGCGAGTGAAGATGCTGTCGAAGGGCGTCAGGCTTTCTTAGAGAAACGTCCGCCGAAATTCACTGGTCAGTGAGAGTCGGACTGGCGATCACGTAGGCGCACAGCCAAGTAGACCCGCCAAAAAATGATTGACATTCCAGCAAACATGATCGCAAATAAAAGGAGTTGTTGCCATCCACCGCGATCACCCGAGCTGGTTGGCTGGCGTCCGCAACCTGGCAACGGGTTTGAACTGATACACGAAGTGACGTCCCGCTCAAGATCCATGAAGTCATTGGTGTCAGGGGGTTGCTCGCTGAGAGTCAACATTTCGACGGCTTCGATGCCCACCGGAGGGGCCGAGGAATAGGCGGAGACCGGCCCCGCAGACCCCATCAAGGCCATTGCTATGACTCCTAGGAGGACGGTCTGTTTCAGCGCTTTGATCACCCCTCTATCGTGCCACTTTCTTGGTGTTTACGGTCAAAGGAGCAAGGCGAAAAAGATGATTTTATTTAGGTCTTGGATGTCTCGTCGGAGGAAAAAGCAAATTATAGTTTTGACGGCGAGGGGGCATCAGGTTCCCTGCCGTATCAGAGGGGATAGACCATTTCATGAATGAAATAATTCCAATACTAAAAGATGCAAATCTGAATAATCTCGTGTACAACGCATTATCGTTTGGAACCGCCGTGATGTTTGGCGCGTTCGTGTACTTTCTCACGCAGATCAAAAGCGTTTCGAAGGAGTACCAAACAGGAGTAGCGGTGTCGGCAGTCGTTGTCGGAATCGCCGGATACCACTACCTCCGTCTGTGGCAGGGTTGGGCTGACGGTGCCATGAATGAGGGCTACCGTTACGCGGACTGGTTGATTACAGTTCCATTGCTAGTCATTGAACTGTTGATCGTCCTTGGCGTCACGTCCGAGCGTCGCAAAGCATTGCTGAAGACTCTTGTCCCCGCAACAGTGTTGATGGTTGGCCTTGGTTACCCAGGTGAAGTTTCAACAAGCGATAGCACGAAGTGGACATTCTGGGTTCTTGCGATGATCCCTTTTGCCTACATTTTGTATGTCTTGGCTGGAGAATTGAAGGCTGCTGGTGCACGTGAGTCAGGCGCTGTTGCATCCTCGATTAGCAACGCAACAAAAATTTTGTTGGTCACATGGTTGGTCTACCCAATCGGTTACTTGTTCCCAGTAATTTTCAATTCGGGACACGAAGGTGCCGAAGCCGCGCGTCAAGTTGCATACACAGTTGCTGACATCACTGCCAAAGCACTGTACGGCTTGATGATTCTGAGTATCGCCAAGGCGCGCTCAGGAAATGAGCGCTAGAACCAAAGTTATTTAGTTAGTCATGAAAGGGCGGGAGCAGTATTCACTGCTCCCGCCCTTTTCTGTGTCCGCCCTCGCTTGTGGGGCGCTAGTGAATCTCGAGCCAAATCCACTAGGAAGTGCATAAATTATTGAGCAATTGGGTGCTTATGTTTACAACAGTGTTTTAGAGGTGAAATAATGCACTTGTGTTTCCTATCATTCGCGATTTTCTTCCCTCTGACATCGGCCCTGCGGTGCGCCTTTTGGAGGAGTGCAGAGGTCTCCCGGATACCAAGTCTGTAGATATCGCGCAGTTTGTGAATGACGTGGCGAGTGGTGCGCCTGGTGTGGTGGCCATTGAAAGCGAGCGTATTGTGGGCATTGTGCAAGCGCGCACGGTTGCAGATCTTGCGTGGATAAATGTTGTGATGATTGACCCAAATTGGCGGCATCAAGGTCTAGGGTCAGCCATGTTGCAACGTCTAGAAGAAAAGTTCCTGCATCTTGGTGTGAGGAAAATTTCGGCTTTGTTGTCAAATGCACAGGCAGGAGAAACCGCACTCTTGAATCGAGGGTTTACCCCAACCCACGGGCTTGTGTTGTACGAAAAACTTGAACCAATTGCTCCGATTTCGATGCGGATCATTGATCAGTACGGTGGTGAACTTCTTTCCGGCCAGCTTTGGGATCGCGTTGCTGGAATGCAAGAGGAAAAGCAGATCATCGCCGGTCGTGTTGTTGCGCCACTCGCTGACCCCGAGACCGCAAGCAAGGTTGGTGTAAAAGCTCCAGCAACGGTCCTGCTATTTGGTCCCCCTGGCACGGGCAAAACAACTTTTGCCAAAGCCATCGCTGGTCGATTGGGATGGCCATTTGTGGAGCTGCTG
>Ga0208942_1000183_pt1 | contig 28662 bp, 26 predicted proteins | sample GreLakmeSU08MSRF_FD_187704 | JGI IMG/M metagenome (GOLD analysis project Ga0208942, IMG submission 187704) | Freshwater lentic microbial communities from great Laurentian Lakes, MI, USA - Great Lakes metaG SU08MSRF (SPAdes) | ecosystem: Environmental > Aquatic > Freshwater > Lake | place: Great... | reverse complement strand
CGCTGCTTTGCGTGCCCGCAAATTTTGATTTTAGTTTCGCCAGTTCTTTTTCTAGCTGCTTGACACTGCCAACCATTTGAGTAATTTTTTGTGTTACTTCTTGCAGCGGCGCTTTTAGCGTCTCGCTAATTTGCAGTAATTGCATCTCACATTGCTGCACGTATTCTAGCGCGCCTTCACCTGTAACTGCCTCCACGCGACGGACGCCTGCCGCCACTCCGCTTTGATCGCGAATCTTAAAAAAACCAATGTCGCCAGTGCGTTTGACATGAGTGCCGCCACATAGCTCCCGTGAAGATCCAATCTGTAGTACGCGCACCTCCTCACCATACTTCTCCCCAAATAACATCATCGCACCAGTTTTTTGTGCATCCTTAATTCTCATCACGCATGCCTCAGTCGCGACATTGGATAGAATTTCCGCATTCACTAAAGTCTCCACTTTAAGAATTTCTGCCTCGCTCATTGGTTGGTAATGCACAAAATCAAAACGTGTTTTATCAGCATCAACTAACGAGCCTTTTTGCTGGACATGAGCGCCTAAGACCTCACGCAAGGCTTTGTGCATCAAATGAGTGGCGGAATGATTGCGTTCGGTGCGTGCTCGCGCCATTAAATTAACTTCTGCCAAAACCTTATCACCTGTAGCCATTAGCCCTTTACGCAAAGACCCTTTGTGACCAAACACATTAGTTTTTATTTTTTGTGTATCTGTTACTGTGAAAGTCCCGTTACTGGCAAGCAATTCGCCATGATCTCCTACCTGTCCACCAGATTCGGCGTAAAAGGGTGTGTGATCTAGCATGATTATCGCCTCATCACCTACTTCGATGAAATTTACTGAGACACCCTCCTTGTGAATAGCAAGAACCTTGCCTTCGTAGCGCAAATCTTCATAGCCATGAAATTCAGTTATACGGCCGCTATATTCCATTCCATCTCGAATAGTAAATTTATTTGCTGCCCGAGCCCGCGTACGCTGCTTCTTCATTTCGACATCAAAAGCTATTGTATCAACAAAAATGCCTTTTTCCCGGCACAAATCTTGTGTTAAATCAAGAGGAAAGCCAAAAGTATCGTATAAATGGAAAGCGTCTTGGCCATCTACGGCTACTGCGCTTTCGTCGAGATAATAAAAGTTTACCTTGCCTTGGATTAGCTTGGCCGGCTTGGCAAAATTAGTTATCTCTGTAACGGCCTGCGCTATTTCATTAATTATTATCGCGCAACCTGTGACAGATTTATTCTTCTTTTGACCATATGCGCTCAAAAAATCTGTAAATTCTTTTACAAATATGGGGGTGCTGCTCATTTCTGATGCTCTTTTTATCGATACCAGAATAACCCCGTCATCCCCGGAAAACAGTCCATCAAATTTGTTTCTTTCTGCTGCCGTACTCTCTTCGAAAGATTTAGAAGTATCTTGTAAGAAGTGGTTTCTTATATAACTCAAAACACGGGCCCTTAACCCTGCCATGGCCTCAAAACGTTGCATTCCGCTTACTAGTGTCTCACCAAAACGCTCTTCTTCTTTCTTCAATGTTGCTACTACTTGTATTTTAGCGTTAATTAATTCTGGGTACGCCTGTCCCATTAATTCTGTTAGATCTTCAACCAGCTGATAAAAGAAAGGTTGTTTTTTTCCAAGTTTATAGCCGTGACGAATAGCACGACGAATGATGCGCCTAAGCACATAACCGCGCCCCTCATTATCTGGAATTACTCCATCCACAATAAGAAATGAGCAGGCACGAATATGGTCAGCAATCACTTTAAGGGAATTATTGGAAAGATCGCTTGTGTCCGTAACTCTCGCTGCTGCACAAATAAGATTTTGAAACAGGTCGCTTTCATAATTGGAGTGCACTTGCTGCATCACCGCAGAAAGGCGCTCTAGCCCCATACCCGTGTCAACTGACGGTCTTGGTAATAGATGTAACTTACCAGCGCTATCTCGATTGTATTGCATAAACACTAAATTCCAGATTTCAATGTAACGGTCGCCGTCTGCGTCTGGGGTGCCCGGAGGACCGCCCGCCACTTCTGGACCATGATCGTAAAATATTTCAGAGCAAGGTCCGCAAGGTCCCGTATCGCCCATTTGCCAAAAATTATCCATGGTACCAATGCGTGTCAATCGTGATGGATCAATGCCTACCTTGTTGAGCCAGATATCAGCAGCTTCATTATCTTCTGCGTAGACTGTCACCCATAATTTATTCTGTGGAATCTGAAGCGTGACGGTCAGAAATTCCCACGCAAATTGAATTGCATGAAGCTTAAAGTAATCGCCAAAACTAAAGTTTCCCAGCATCTCAAAAAATGTATGGTGACGAGCAGTGTAGCCAACATTTTCTAAATCATTATGCTTGCCACCCGCGCGCACGCAACGTTGCGAACTTGTTGCGCGTAAGTAAGGACGCTTATCTTGACCCAGAAACACATCTTTAAATTGCACCATGCCGGCGTTAGTAAACAATAGCGTGGGGTCATTATCGGGAACAAGCGGGCTTGACATTACAATCGTATGCCCGTGTGAATTAAAAAATTCAAGGAATTTTTTTCTTATTTCGTTGCTTGTCATGCTAATGTTAGATCTATAATTTTATGGCGGGTGATGCTACTCGTATGGTGACAATAGTACTCGGCCAATAATTTCTGATTCAAAGCCTCGGCTCATCAAAAAACGTATTTGCTTGCCTCGTTCTTTTGCGTCAATTGGCATCGCACCAAATTTTTTTTGCCATACTTCACGTGCCGTCTGTAACTCAGTCTCTTTGAGATTTTTTAGTGCGGCAGTAATCAAATTTTCGTCGATGCCTTTTTGCCGTAGCTCCTGAACAATGCGACGACCGCCAAATTTTTTTCTACGTACACAGATTACCTGTTCAACTACCCGCTTATCTGACAAAAAACCCTGCTGCTCGAAAGAATCTAGCGCGAAAGAAAGCTCTTCAAAATTTTTTGCGTGAGGGGCTAATTTTTTTTCTAACTCTAGTCGAGAGTGTTCTTTTCGCGCTAAATAAATAAAAGCGCGAGTCTTTAAACTTAGAGGGGCGATCACACTATTGTTACTCCACAGTAACAGCTGCAACTTGATCAGCAACGCCTACGGCAGCGCGAATTTTTGATTCAATTTCCTTTGCTATGTCAGAGTGTTCCTTTAGATATTCGCGTGCGTTATCTTTACCTTGACCAATTTTTTCTCCCTTATAGGCGTACCAAGCACCGGATTTTTCAACTAATTTGTGCAGCACGCCTAGTTCAACAATTTCACCCTCACGTGAAATACCTTCACCATAAAGAATATCAAACTCTGCCTGTTTGAAAGGCGGGGCAAGTTTATTCTTGACTACTTTAACCCTAGTTTCGCTGCCGATAATTTCATCACCTCTTTTAATGGCGCCAGTGCGGCGTATGTCAAGACGAACCGAAGCGTAGAATTTTAGTGCATTACCCCCCGTGGTAGTTTCTGGACTGCCGAACATAACGCCAATTTTCATTCGAATCTGATTAATAAAAATTACCATTGTATTGCTGCGCTTAATGTTGGCAGTGAGCTTGCGTAAAGCTTGCGACATTAATCTTGCTTGTAAGCCCATTTGAGGCTCGCCCATTTCACCCTCAATTTCCGCGCGCGGGGTTAAGGCCGCAACCGAGTCTATTACAACAACATCAACCGAGCTAGAACGTACCAACATATCCGCGATCTCGAGGGCTTGCTCGCCGTTATCAGGTTGAGAAATAAGTAACTCCTGTACATTGACCCCAATTTTTTGTGCATACTGTGGATCAAGAGCATGCTCTGCATCTATAAATGCGGCGGTGCCTCCAATTTTTTGCATTTCTGCAATGACTTGTAGCGTCAATGTAGTTTTGCCAGAAGATTCTGGTCCATAAATTTCTACTACTCGTCCACGTGGTAAACCACCCACGCCTAGCGCAATATCAAGTCCTAACGAACCGGTGGAAACAACTTCAATATCTTTAGCAACGTCGCTGGCACCAAGACGCATGATTGAGCCTTTCCCAAATTGTTTCTCGATTTGAGAAAGGGCTGCCGCAAGCGCTTTACTTTTATTTTCATCCATGAGTTTGTCCTTTTAAAAATTTGTTAAATTATCGCACACGTGGACCAACACAGGAAATTAACAAAGCAATGTTTATTTAACCTGCAGCGGGCAGAGGTTGGCCGCTATGTAAAAGCGCTATCACCCCTTGCAACGCCGCCACGACTGTTTGACGTCTTATCATTTCACGATTACCTGTGAAGTAACGAGTTTCGTTACGCATATGTCCGTCCTTCAATGCCCAAGAAAAACACACCATGCCCACAGGTTTCTTCACAGAACCACCGTCAGGACCAGCAATTCCAGTAACGGCTACTCCCATCTGTGCATGACTACGAGAAATGGCCCCACGCGCCATTTCTAGCGCGGTCTGTTCAGATACTGCGCCGTATTGCTCTAATGTTCCGCTGCTTATACCCAGCGTTTCTTGCTTGGCCATATCGGTATACGTAATGAAACCTTGTTCGTACCAAGCAGAACTACCTGCAACAGAGGTAATTATCTGTCCCAACCACCCACCGGTACAAGATTCGGCACTTACAAGCATCAGTCCGTGATCAACAAGTGTTAAACCAACTTGCTTGGCAAATTGTTGCAGTCTCTGATCATTCAGGGCATTTATAATTTTACCCACAACGTGCACCTTGTTATATTAAAAATTTTTTCCATACTGCCAGACAGAGTAGCGTAAAAAATGCTGCCAATAAATCATCGAACATTACGCCAAAACCCCCACGAAGCTTTTTATCATAATACCTAATTGGCGGTGGTTTAAGTATGTCGAACAAGCGAAATAACAAGAATGCAAAAGCCTGCCAAATCAAAGTTTGGGGAGTAAAAAATAACACTAACAAAAAGGCAACAATTTCGTCCCACACCATGCCACCATGGTCATGATCACCAAGCGCCTTTCCGGTTACGCCACAGGCCCAAATACCAATAACAAACATCGTGCCCGTAAGCAGTAAAAATTGGATTGGATTGAGGTGTTGATTAATTAGCCAAAATAAAGAGAGCGCGAGGAGCGTTGCCATGGTGCCTGGAGCAAATCGACTCAACCCCACCCCACCACCAAATGCAATAAAAAAAGCAGGGTGCGCGAACACAAAATTTCCGCCAAGAAATATACGTCTCGGCTTAACGTTAGCCAATGCCGGTGCCTCAAATTCTGGTTTAGACGTTATTTGAGAGTCAGGGGCAGAAATGATCATATCCTCGCACCCCTAATGAGGTTATTATTTTACCTGCCATATCCAACACCACCAAGCCGTCCCCTTCGCTAATTTTACCGATGCGAGTCAACAAGATTCCGAGCTCGCGGGAGAGCGCATCAATCCTCGTGCGTCGCCCCTTGGGTGCTGTAAAACAAAGTTCGTAATCATCTCCACCCGCCAATAAACAACGCATTGCCCGTGACTCAGGAAGGCGTTTTTTCATTGCCATCGAACAATTTATGTTCTTTATTTTGATAACAGCGGCGACTTTGGAACATTCTAAAATATGTCCCAGGTCTGCTAATAATCCGTCAGAAATATCAATAGCGCTACGAGCAAGACCGATCAAACTTTGCCCTAATTTAACTTGCGCCATGGGCATATGAAGAGCCGACGAACATTCCGCAACTTCTTCGGGTTCCAAAAAAATGTGCTGGCGCTCGTGAGCAAGGGCCAATGCAGCATTTCCCAGCTGGCCGGAAACCCAAATATCATCGCCCAATTTAGCATCACTGCGTCGCAATGCCTTTCCTTTTGGCACCTCACCAATAATTTGTATGCAGATGGTGAGGGGACCTCGCACAATATCTCCACCAATAAGCTCTATTTGATGCACTCGAGCAAGTCCGAAAAGACCGCTAGCAAATGCCTCTAGCCATTTTCCTTTGATTTCTACCAAAGGCTCTGGTAATGCCAGCGCAAGAGTTATCCAACGAGGTTTTGCACCCATTGCCGCCATATCAGAGAGGTTAACTGCGAGGGATTTATGACCCAATTTATATGGATCGGTATCGGCAAAAAAATGCCGATCAGCGACCAACATATCGGTGGAAATAGCTAATTCCATTCCTGCTGTTGGCTTAACTAATGCCGCATCATCTCCCACTCCCAACACCACCCCAGAAGCAGGGTCAGTAGGGTGAGTAAAAAAACGACGGATAATCTCAAATTCAGAAAGCATTGTTGCAGCCTGTAAAAATAATCAGTGTGTCTGTTTTTTCCTGACATTGACTGATTAGTTTATTATGGAACATTTGGAGCTCGCGCTAAATGATAATCGCGGCCGAATTCTTTATGCGCAAATGCTCTGCTAGTTTATCCAGCACACCATTTACATATTTATGTCCATCTGGTCCTCCAAAGGTTTTAGCCAGCTCTATCGCCTCGTTTATGATGACTTGATGGGGTATTTCTGGACGGCTAGTAAGCTCATAGGTTCCTAACAATAGAATGGCAAACTCCACTGGGCTCAACTCCCGGAGGGGACGATCAAGAAATAACTGGATTTGGGTTTCCAGTGCTGTGGAATTTGCCAAGACGCCCCGCAACAAGACAGAAAAATATTCTTTATCGGTTTTAGCAAACTCGCTAGTCTCACATAGCTGCTCTTCAATGACCTCGGTAGCTCCTTGTGCTAGACGCCATTGATAAAGTCCCTGTAAAACTAACTCACGCGAACGACGTCGAGGATTTTTGCGATTTAGTTTCGTTTTTTTTATGGCTGCTGGAGCAGCTATCAGCGCGTCTCGTATCATGGAATTTTTTTATCTAGCTCTCTTAAGAGATTGACCATTTCTATCGCTACTCGTGCCGCTTCTGTGCCTTTTTGATTCATGCGTGACAACGCTTGTTCGTCTGTTTCGACAGTAATTATGCCGTTAGCAATAGGAATTCCTGTCTTCAGCTGAACAGCGGTCACCCCGCTAGCTGATTCATTTGATACCACTTCAAAATGATAAGTATCGCCCCGTATTACTGCACCCAGCGCAATCAGGGCGTTAAACTGGCCCGTCGTGGCCATTTTTTGAAGGGCCAAAGAGATCTCCAGAGCCCCGGGGACCGTTGTCAATAAAATATCGGCTCTCTGCACCTTCTGTTTCACCAACTCTGAAATGCAGGCATCGAGCAGGCCTTTGCTTGCTTTTACATTAAAGCGACTCATAACAATGCCGATGCGCAACCCGGCGCCACTTAAGTTAATTTTAATTTCAGGAATATCGTTGTTATTAATGGGGGCCACAAACGCTCCTATAAAATTACTTGTGTGGAATCCAAAAAGAGAGTCTGGGCACTACTTTGACTGATGTTTTCTGTCAGACTCTGGTTCTAAGTATCCTGTCACCTCTAAACCAAATCCCGCCATGCTTGGCATTTTACGAGGAACTGCTAAAAGCCTCATTTTACCCACGCCCAGATCTTTCAATATTTGCGCACCAATCCCATAATCCCGCAGATCTGCTCCAACAAAAGTACGGGGCTCTGGTTTTGTCAACTCAATCCTTTCTATTAGTTCCGCAGGGCTTTCTCCTCGGAGCAATAATACAATTACTCCACAATCGACAGAAGCGATTATGCGGAGCGCGTCATTTATACTCCAAGAGTGAGTGCTGTCAGTTACATCTAACAAATCAATAACGGATAAAGGCTCGTGTACCCTCACCAAGGTCTCGGTATCGGCTCTAATTTTCCCCCGTACCAATGCAAGGTGCGTGGCATTAATGGTTTTGTCAAGATACGTAACAAGACGAAATTCGCCATGGGTTGTTTGAATGAGACGCTCTATACCGCGCTTTATCAGACTTTCAGTACGACTACGGTGCTGAATAAGATCAGCAATTGCGCCGATTTTAAGTTTATGTTTAGCAGCAAACTTGATCAGATCGGGTAAGCGCGCCATACTGCCATCGTCTTTAAGTATTTCACATATAACGGATGCAGGAATAAGTCCTGCCAGCTCGGCTAAATCGCATCCTGCCTCAGTGTGACCGGCACGCACAAGCACCCCTCCATTTTGCGCCATTAATGGGAAAACATGGCCCGGCTGAATGATGTCTTCCGGCTTGGCATCTGCTTTTGCTGCCGCTCTCACCGTGCAAGCACGATCAGCCGCAGAAATACCAGTTGTAACTCCGTATGCGGCCTCAATAGAAAGCGTAAAATTAGTGCCCAATAACGAACGATTAGATGACACCATCAGCGGGAGATTGATTTGTTGACAGCGTTTTTCGGTTAATGTCAAACAAATTAACCCTCGTCCATGCGTGGCCATAAAATTAATTGCAGTCGGTGTAACAAAATCAGCCGCTAAAACAAGATCGCCCTCATTCTCTCGATTTTCTTCATCAACTAAAATAACCATTTTCCCGATTTTTATATCGGCGATAATGTCTTGAATAGGGGTTATAATCATATTGCTTGTACTTTAGCCTTTAATTTGTCTACTATCACTCATCATCTGCTCCATATACCGCGCCAATATATCTATCTCTAAATTTACCTTCGTACCTGGCTTTAGATGGCTTAGCGCAGTTGTGGTTAGTGTGTGAGGGATAAGATTAATTCCAAACCTGTTCTTTGTTGTCGAATTTATTGTTAAGCTCACACCATTCACTGCAATCGAACCCTTTCTTGTAATGTATTTTAACAATAAAGTTGGCGGCTTAATTACCAACGACCAACTAATTCCTATTGGCTCAAATTTAATCACATCACCAACGCCATCTACATGCCCGCTTACCAAGTGCCCGCCTAGTCTATCAGATAGGCGCAAGGCTTTTTCCAGATTGACTCGTTCGCCCTGTCTATCTAAGCCCTGGGTGCAGTCTAAGGTTTCCCGCGACACCTCAACAGTAAATTCATTTTTTGTCAGCGCCGTTACCGTTAGACAAGCTCCATTTACTGCGATGCTGTCACCAATTTTAACATCGGATAAATCTAGGTCTCCTGAAGCGATGCGCGCGCGAATGTCGCCCTGAGAAGACGAGCCTAAACTCGTAACTTGAATTATTTCGCCAATTACTTCAATAATTCCAGTAAACATTAAACGTCTTCTATTCTCAAATGTAGTACTTGTTTGTCGTCTGTATCAACTTGTGTTTAAAAAATATTCTGATTTTTTTTCTGTAGAAACTGATGTCTCTGGCTTTGTCAATTTTAAAATCTACAATACAATAATATATTCCCATTGTAACGATTTCACGAAGACATCATGAGGGGTTTTAAATCTAGAGTAAACTTTAAACGGTCAATCAAGCTTCTGGAAAAGCATCTGATGAATTACCACATAACCTTAAATTACAACGTGGGATAGCCTTTAGGGTAAATGGAAAAGAGAAAACTTGGTGAAAATAAATAATTAAAATGTTTGATAATTTTACTCAATCGCCGTTAAACAAAAATTTACAGCGCCTATTTTTTCTTAGAAGCATAATGCTTGTTGCTCAGTGTGCGACTTTTGTCTCAGTACACTGGGTGCTTGAGATGCCGCTGCCGTGGGCTGAAATGCTTATGGTGATGGCCTTACTCGCCACTCTAAACCTAATAACCTGGTTTCGCTTACGCGCTGACTGGCCGGTATCAAGTATAGAATTATTTTTACAGCTACTTGTCGATGTTTTTGCATTAAGCGCGCTATTGTATTTCAGTGGTGGCTCAACGAACCCCTTTATATCGCTATACCTATTGCCCCTAACAATCACTGCTGCAATTTTATCGCTGGCCTACACTTGGACTATGGCAGGAATAACAATTGGCTGTTATTCATTGTTGTTATTTTACTATGTGCCCTTACCGCATGATCACAGGGAGCATAACAGCGAATTTAATCTGCATGTTTCTGGAATGTGGCTGGCATTCGTATTAAGTACCACATTAATCGCTTGGTTTGTTGTTAGGATGGGAGAGTCTATCCGCGAACGCGACAAAGATCTGTCTCGCGTACGCGAACAGGCCTTGCGAGATGAGCAAATTATTGCCCTAGGAACTCTGGCTGCCGGAGCGGCTCATGAATTAGGCACGCCATTGGCAACGATGGCAATCGTTACCGGGGAGCTGCAAAAAGATCGCGCCGAGGACAGCGACCTGCAAAATAACATTGCGATTTTACGGGATCAAATTGCCCACTGTAAAAAAACATTAACCCAGCTGCTTGCGGATGCCGGTCAAGCTCGAGCCGAAGAAGCTAGCGGTCAGGCTGTTGATCATTTTTTGCAAGAGGTTTTAGATAAATGGAAATTGATGCGCCCTACGGTTAACTTTACATATGGGTACAATGGCAAACAACCGGCGCCAAAAATTCTGAATACTCGATTATTGAGCCAGTCTATTTTAAATTTGCTAAATAATGCAGCCGATGAATCATTGCTACAAATTGAAATTAAAAGTAGCTGGGACAACACAGAACTTCTTCTCGAAATTCTGGATTGCGGCAAGGGCATTAACAAAGAAACTGCGTATCGAATGGGGCAGGCTTTTTTTACCAATAAGCCCGATCAAGGTTTTGGCATCGGCTTATTCTTGGCAAATGCAAACATTGAACGTTTTGGCGGGAGCGTTCGCCTGACCAATCGCGAAGAAGGGGGTGCCTGCACCCAAGTTAGGCTGCCTCTAATAGGCTCTACAAAATGACGGTACCTTCTAAAATGGCGGTGACTGAAGACCTTCCGAGCTTATTAATTGCAGATGATGATCTGACTTTTTGTAGCGTACTTGCAAAAGCAATGATAAAACGTGGCTTTAGTCCACACTGTGAACACACCGTCGAGCTCGCGCTGAAGCATGCCAATACTGACCCACCTGAGTACGCAATCGTTGACTTAAGGCTGCCAGAAACCTCTGGGTTAGTTTTGATTGAAAAATTAAAACAACTGGATTCGGGTACTCGCATTGTTATGCTAACAGGTTATGCCAGCATCATCACCGCCGTAGAAGCAATTAAGCTTGGGGCAACGCAGTATCTTGCCAAGCCCGTTGATGCCGATGAAATCATAGCGGCTTTCGAGCATATCGATGGCAATACAGAGGTAAAAATTAACGCACACCCTCTGTCAGTAGGTCAAGTTGAATGGGAAGCATATCCAGCGCATTTTAATCGAGAACAGGGGCAACATTTCTATCACTGCAAAAACACTCAACATGCATCGTCGTACATTACAACGCAAACTTCAAAAAAGACCCAACTATAAGATATAAAAAACCGCTATGAAAGCTGGGCGATAATGCGAATATCTTGCCCAATCATACGCAAATCTTGGATTTTAAGCGCCCGTTTCTCTGAAAGATGGGTTAATTCTGGCAAACTTAACATGCCTCGCGCTACATCGCCAATAAGGTGCGGTGAAAAATAAATTACCAGCTCATCTACCAGATTTGCCTTAATAAGCTCGCCATTTAACCCGCAGCCCGCTTCCACCAGCACTTCGTTAACTTGAAAATCGGCGAGCGCTTGCATCATTTTGAAAAGCGCCACGCCCCCTTTTTCATTTGGTAACACAAAAAGCTGAGCGCCCGTTTCACAAAGATCTTTTGTTTTCTTTTCATCGGTGCTAGCAGTAAAAATTAATCCGCCGTCGCGTAATAACTTGGCATTAAGAGGGGTTTCAAGATGTCTATCTACCACCGCACGCAAAGGCTGTCTAATTGTCTTCACGTGGCGCACGGTAAGCTGGGGATCGTCGGCTAATACCGTGCCAACTCCAGTTAAGATTGCACAGGAACGGGCGCGGAAACGATGGGCATCGCGACGAGCCGCTTCGCCAGTAATCCATTGGCTAGTGCCGTTGTTAAGGGCGGTTTTGCCATCAAGGCTCGCGGCAATTTTCATTCTTACCCAGGGACGATTACGTGTCATGCGTGAAACAAAACCGACATTAAGTGTTCTTGCTTCTGTTTCCATTAGACCTACCTGTACTTCAATTTTGGCTTCTTTTAATAATGCTATTCCATGGCCCATCACCAAAGGATTAGGATCTTCCATTGCCACTACCACCTTGGCAACATTAGCTTCAATTAGCTCCTTAACACAGGGCGGGGTAAGTCCATGATGACCGCAAGGTTCCAATGTTAGATAAACGGTTGCACCAAACGCTTTTTTTCCGGCGCTATTAAGGGCATTAATTTCCGCATGAGCTTGTCCGGCGGAATGATGCCAGCCGCTACCAATTACCTGATCTGCGTGCGCAATTACACAACCCACCCTGGGATTGGGGCTAGTGCTAAACAATCCCTTTTCAGCAAGCTTTAGTGCTCGGGACATGTGAACATGATCGATTAAAGAAAACATGTTATTACATAAAAAATTAGAGGGGTCTCATGATCAATCTGATTATTGTTTTACGGGTGATGGGTTGGTATTTTCGTATTCTTGGGCTTTTTTATGCTTTTTTTCTGCGGTTTTTGTGCTTCTTTTATTGCGTCATGAAAATCGTCAATGTCTTGAAAGCTTCTGTATACAGAAGCAAAGCGAATATAGGCGACCTTGTCAAGCCTATAAAGCTCTCTCATCACCATTTCACCAATTTTGCGTGAGGGCGTTTCGCGCTCACCTTGACTTAGTAATTTTTGAACTATACGATTCATCGCCACGTCTACGTATTCAGTTGGAACCGGGCGTTTATGCAGCGCGCGCATAAAGCTTGTAAGTAATTTATCTTGATTAAATTCTGATCGGCTGCCGTCTTGTTTTATTACTTGGGGCAAGCGTAGTTCCGCTATTTCATACGTAGTAAAGCGTCTATCACAAGCAAAACAACGACGACGACGACGTATTTTATCGCCTTCATCACTTACACGAGAATCCGCCACGCTCGTATCTTCAGTGCCACAAAAAGGACATTTCATAATCTTCGGCTTGTAGAAACTCGATGTAAATTATCTCGTTATTAATACGATGACTAATTACCGTAAACCGGAAATTTGGCACATAACGCTTTTGCTTTTTGTGCCACATGTAAGAGAACTGTGGCGTCAGTGGGCGCTTCTAGAACATCAGCAATTAGGTTCGCTAATTGTTCTGCTTCGATTTCCCTAAACCCGCGCGTAGTTATTGCCGGGGAACCGATCCGAATGCCGCTTGTTACAAATGGTTTTTGTGGATCATTGGGGATAGCGTTTTTGTTGACGGTGATGTGCGCTACACCTAACGACTCTTCTGCTTGTTTGCCGGTAAGGTTTTTTGCACGAAGGTCTACTAAAAATAAATGGCAGTCTGTTCGCCCTGAAACGATGCGTAATCCGCGCTCTTGTAATGTTTTTGCCATTACTCGTGCGTTATTAATTACCTGTTCCTGATAATCCTTAAATTCATTGCTGGCGGCTTCCTTAAAGGCCACTGCTTTGGCGGCGATTACGTGCATCAATGGGCCGCCTTGGGTTTGTGGAAAAATTGCCGAGTTGAGCGCTTTCTCGTATTCGGGTTTGGCCATAATAATGCCACCTCGTGGTCCACGTAATGTTTTATGGGTGGTAGTGGTAATAAAATCGGCAATGCCAACGGGATTAGGATAAAATCCTGTCGCAATCAAACCCGCATAATGGGCCATGTCTACAAATAAGTAAGCGCCCACTTCATCGGCGATCTCACGGAATCTCCCCCAATCTATTGTCAGCGCATAAGCAGAAGCGCCAGCAACAATCATCTTTGGCCGATGCTCGCGAGCTAACCGCCCCACCATATCATAATCAAGTTCTTCTGTTTCTAGATTTAGGCCGTAGGCAACGGAATTAAAAATTTTACCGCTAAAATTTACTGAGGCGCCGTGGGTTAAATGACCGCCGTGAGCAAGCGACATTCCAAGAAGAATGTCCCCAGGCTTAAGCACGGACAAATAAACAGCTGCATTAGCTTGCGAGCCAGAGTGGGGCTGAACATTGACATACTCCGCACCAAAAAGGGCTCTTGCTCGATCTATCGCAAGCTGTTCTACGAGATCTACATATTCACAACCCCCATAATAACGTTTTCCGGGATATCCCTCGGCATATTTATTAGTTAGTAATGATCCCTGAGCCTGCATTACAGCTGGGCTAGCATAATTTTCCGAGGCGATTAATTCAATATGATCTTCTTGGCGCTGTATTTCTCCCTCTATCGCTCGCCATAGATCCGGATCAACGCTTTCAACGGTTTTTTTAAAAGACAGCATGATGAAATATGCGCCTTAAGGCTGTATTGAGTTTGCTTATCATTTTATACATCTAGATTTCTTGCGCCCAATGCGTTGGTTTCAATAAATACCCGCCGCGGCTCCACTTCGTCACCCATAAGGGTGGTGAAAATTTCATCGGCGGCAAGACTATCTTCAATTTGTGCTCGCAACAAACGTCGGCTGCTCGGGTCCATGGTGGTTTCCCATAATTGTGACGGGTTCATTTCCCCCAATCCCTTGTAACGCTGGATACCAACGCTTTTTTTTGCTTCTTGCAACAACCAATCTAATGCTTGTTTAAAATCACTGACTGACTGTTTCTGTTCGCCGCGTTTAACGTATGCGCCGGGCCCTAATAGGCCATCAAAAACTTGGGCAGTTTGTTTAATTTGCGAATAGTCTCCGCTATTTAAAAAATCCTGGTCAAGATAACTAATTCGAGCGTTACCGTGATGCATGCGGATTATTTTTAAACGATAATCTTCGTTTGCAGGATTGTATTCCGCTAAAATTTTAGCGCCGCTAACATGTGTCGCTAAATTGATGGCACTTTTGATGGCAACGCTTTCGCTGCTCAGGTTTATTTCTGGGCAACGAAAAAGGGCGTGCATTGCTTCGCTATCAATTAATCGGCTCATTCGATCAATTACCGCCTCTGCCAACAAATATTCGCCTGTAATTTTTACCAAGGTTTCTTCTGTCAGCGGACGCTTGCTTTTATCAGTGTACAGCTCCGCATCAATCAGTGCCAACTCCAGCAAATACTGTTTAAGCGCATGATCATCCTTAACATAGTGCTCTTGTTTGCCGTTCTTAACCTTATAAAGCGGGGGCTGCGCAATATAAATATGTCCGCGCTCAATTAATTCTGGCATTTGTCGATAAAAAAATGTGAGCAACAAGGTGCGAATGTGTGAGCCATCCACATCAGCATCAGTCATGATAATAATACGATGGTAGCGCAACTTATCGGGATTATATTCATCTTTGCCGATCCCCGTTCCAAGCGCGGTGATAAGAGAAATAATCTCTTGTGATGTAATTAGTTTGTCAAAACGGGCTTTTTCAACATTTAAAATTTTTCCTTTTAGCGGCATGATCGCCTGAAACTTGCGGTCTCGACCCTGCTTAGCGGAGCCGCCGGCAGAATCCCCCTCAACTAAGTAAAGTTCACACTGTGCCGGGTCTTTTTCTTGACAATCTGCCAGTTTTCCAGGCAGCCCCATGCCATCTAACACCCCTTTGCGTCGAGTTAATTCACGCGCCTTGCGAGCAGCCTCACGCGCTCTTGCCGCATCGATAATTTTTCCACAAAGAATCTTGGCATCAACAGGGTTCTCTAATAGAAATTCTGATAATTTTTGCGCGACTATTTCTTCTACTGCTGGACGCACCTCAGATGAAACTAATTTTTCTTTGGTTTGTGAAGAAAATTTGGGCTCAAATAGCTTTACTGATAAAACACAAGACAAGCCCTCGCGCATATCATCACCGGTTGTTTCAATTTTAGCTTTTTTTGCCAACTCGTTTTTTTCGATGTAACTATTGAGCGTACGCGTCATTGCGGCGCGCAAGCCCGTTAAATGAGTACCTCCATCTTTTTGTGGGATGTTATTAGTAAAACATAGTACTTGTTCGGCGTAACTGTCGTTCCATTGCATTGACATCTCTACTGCAATATTGTCTTTTTCTCCAATAGCATAAAAAATATTAGTATGTAAAACTGACTTGCTACGATTAATGTACTCAACAAAGCTTTTTACTCCCCCAATAAAAGCAAAGATTTCTTCTTTGCTACTACGTTGATCAATTAAGTGAATTTTTACGCCATTATTAAGAAAGGAGAGTTCTCGCAAACGTTTTGCAAATATTTCATAGTGATAATTAATTTCCCCGAAGATTTCCTTGCTAGCGAGGAAATGCACTTCTGTGCCACGTCGCTCGGTTTTTCCAATGATGGCCAAGGGCGCCACAGGAACCCCCATGCGAAACTCCATGTGGCTGGTTTCATCTTCGCGACGAATAGTAAGGCGCAACCATTCTGACAAGGCATTAACCACCGAAACACCAACGCCATGAAGCCCACCCGAAACCTTATAAGAATCAGGATCAAACTTACCACCTGCATGAAGCTCTGTCATGACTATTTCAGCGGCAGAGCGCTTCATTTCATCGTCTTGTTTAATGCCTGTGGGGATGCCCCTGCCATTATCTTGTACGCTTACAGAGTTATCTATATGAATAATAACAATAATTTTATTACAATGGCCGGCCAAAGCTTCATCAATTGCATTGTCTACCACCTCAAAAACCATGTGGTGCAGCCCGGTTCCATCGCTAGTGTCTCCTATATACATCCCTGGGCGCTTGCGGACAGCATCCAGCCCTTTAAGGATTTTTATATTGTCTGAATTGTACTCTTGTGGGATCGCGTTCTTCTTGTGCTTAATTTGCTCTTTTTCACTCATTATTTAATCGCCTTGGTTTCACGTGGAACGTTGTTTTTTAGGGGCTGGAGATTAATTTTTACAATCGCATTGGCATCACGACATATTTAAAATTTTCATTATTTGGAATTGTAATTAAAGCGCTGCTATTGGTATCCCCAAAAGAACACTCCACCGTTTCACTCGTTAAACTGCTTAATACGTCGAGCAAATAGGTGCTATTAAACCCAATATCAAGGGCCTCTCCGCTGTATTTAATTTCTATTTCTTCTTGTGCCTCTTCTTTTTCGTTGTTATTACAAACAATACGAAGGGTCTTGGTTGTTAAAATCAAGCGCGCGCCACGAATTTTTTCGTTAGATAAAATAGATACTCTTTGTAAGGCTTGTAAAAAAACCAATCGGTTTATCTCAAATTGTTTTTGATGTCCGGTTGGAATTACCCGATTATAGTCTGGAAATTTTCCGTCTACGGTTTTTGTTACTAACACGATGTTTGAAAATGTAAATTGGGCTTGATTTTCTAGAATTTCGATTATGACAAGCTCTTCACTTTCGTTTAATTGTTTGGCTAATTCCAATATTACTTTTCGAGGAAGAATAATCTCCGCTCTTTCTAAGCTTGGTATTTTAGATAAAAATTCGATTTGATTTGCTTTTAGTGGGGTTAGCGCAAATCCTAGACGATGTCCGTCGGTTGTTACTACCTTTAAACGCCCATCTTCTATTAATAAAAGAAGGCCATTTAAATAATAACGAATGTCTTGTTGTGCCATGGCGTACTGCACTAAAAATAAGAGATTTTTTAATTCTTTTTGTTTTATTGTTATTTTTACTCTGGAGAGGAGATCGTTTTTTTTAAATCTAGGAAAGTCTTCTGCAGAAAGTGTTTGTAAATTAAAACGACTTTTTCCAGATTTTACTTGTAATTTTTTTTCTTCTATTTCTAGCGTTACCTCGGCTTTGTCCGGTAGTGCGCGCAATATGTCTTGCAATTTTTTTGCTGCAACAGTAACAACACATGGTTGTTTTTCCGTTGTTATTGTTGTTATTGTTGTTGTTATTTGAATTTCTAAATCGGTGGCCATGTACAATATTTCTTTTTCGTTTCTTTCTATTAAAACATTAGAAAGGATCGGTAGCGTATGTCGACGCTCAACAATTCCGGCTATTGTTTGTAATGGCCTAAGTAAAGTTTCTTTATCAGCTTGTATTAGTATCATTTAGTTTAAACCTTAATAATAATTAATAGGCGCTTGTTAAGTACGGTATATAAAAATAAAATCATTTTTTTTCATGAGGTTAGATACCATAAAGAATATGTATTAATACTGTATTTAATAGAAACAATTTGTTGATGATTTTAATAATATATAAAAAAGACAAGTTATCCCCAAATAATCCCTTAATTTTTAACTGCGTAAAATATGCAATAAAATATTAAAGTCTCTGCCGATAATTGGATCGGAAAGACGCAGCCCCATAATTTTTCGATACCCATGCAACACTGTTGTGTGGTCCCTTCCACCAAAAGATTCTCCAATGTCCGGTAAGCTAAGGGGAGTTAATTCTTTAGCAAGAGCCATGGCCATTTGTCGCGGCCGTACAACAATTCGAGAGCGGTTTTTTGAATACATTTCAATTGTTTTTATTTTATAGTAATCAGCTACTGTTTTTTGAATATTTTCAATAGAAATTTGACGGTTTTGTATTGTCAATAAATCCCTTAGAGCCTCTTTTGTTAAATCAAGCGACAAGGGATGGCCCGTAAAGCGAGAATATGCAAGCACGCGCTTTAATCCACCCTCTAATTCTCTTACATTAGAACGAATATGTTTGGCAATAAAAAAAGCAACATTTTCATCTAAAGAAATTTTTTCTAACAATGCTTTTTTTAAAAGAATAGCTACACGCATCTCTAATTCTGGGGGCTCAACTGCCACAGTTAAGCCCCAGCCAAATCGAGAAATTAATCGCTCTTCCACGCCAGAAATTTCTTTAGGATAAGAGTCACAGGTGATAATTACCTGTTTACGGGTCTCAATTAAGGCATTGAAAGCATAAAAAAATTCTTCCTGGGTACGACTTTTACCCCCAAAAAATTGAATATCATCTATTAAGAGTAAATCTAGCGAATGATAATAACGCTTAAATTCATCAAAATCCTTGTGTCGATAAGCTTTGACAACATCAGAAACATATTGTTCTGAGTGAATGTAACGAACCTTTGCCAGAGGGGTGTTTGCCAAAACAAAATTACCAATGGCTTGAATCAAGTGAGTTTTACCAAGACCAACCCCCCCATAAATAAAAAACGGGTTGTAGGCTGTTCCAGGAGATTCGGCAACCTGAATTGCGCCAGCTCGCGCAAGTTGATTGGCTTTTCCGGCAACAAAAGAATCAAAAGTAAAAGAAGGGTCTAGTCGACCTGTTCTTTCTTTGAAAGCTTTTTGTGCTATGGGCGCTATTAAATTTTGGATTACAGGGGTAGGCGTTATTTTGGTAATATTTTTTGTTAAGCCGATTGTTTTCGTGTCAAGAGAGCTTTCAATTTTTAATTGGAGAGAAATTTCTTTGCAAAAATGCTTTTCTGCCATTTGTTTGATACGAAGAAAAAAATTATCTTTAACCCACTGGAGAACAAATTGATTGGGAGCAAGTAAGGTAATTTCGATACAAGGGTCCACGGAAAAAGTAAACTGAAGGGGTTTAATCCAAGTATTAAACTGTTGGATGCTTAGTTCTTTTTCAAGGTCTTTGGTGCAAGAAGACCAAAATGCATCCATCATTAGAGCGGCTCTTTCAAGAATTTACAAATTTTTTTAAAGCAATCAGGAGGATATTTTAAACTCTTTGTGCCAACTTATCCTAATTTTCGGCTTACTAGGAAGTTAGTTTTTTGCGATATAAAATAAATGCTTTAAAGAAAACCTGCTTTGTGTAACATGAAACGAGATTCTTCTTCGATCATTTCAATCTAGCGGGATGGTTATTATATTAAGAAGGGACCCAAATCAGCATCAAGTTAAATAAGAATTGACATTAGCCCCCGTAAAGAGTTGTAATACTGGGTTTATCTATTGGTGGTTTCAAGGAAGAACAATGAAACGTACTTATCAGCCGTCTGTTATACGAAGAAAAAGAACCCATGGATTTTTAGTTCGAATGCGAACTAGCGGGGGGGCGTCTGTTATTAGAGCTCGTCGCGCAAAAGGACGGGTTCGTTTAGGTGTTTAGACGCAGAGCATAGAAATTAATTTTTTAAGAGTCGCGTCATTTATTTTTTGCCAAAAAGCCATAAATTGCATAAAGCGGAAGAGTTTTCTTCTATTATTCGCTTTAAATGTCTCGCCAGCAGTGAGTTTTTACAAGTTTTTGCAAAGCCCAATAATCTTACATGCGCTAGGTTGGGGGTAATAATTGCAGGCAGGGTTGAGCGATTGGCAACAAAACGCAACAGAATAAAACGTTTATTGAGGGAATTGTTTCGCATGCAACAAAAAGATTTTGTTGGTTTTGATTTTGTAATTCGTTTACGTCACCCCGTTGGCAATAGCAATTCTTTTTTAGTGGCGGATGAGGCCAAAGTGCTCATGATTAGAGCGCGACAATGTTGCGAATAATCATTGGACTCATCAGGCTTTATCAGGTTTGTTTGAGCCCGTTTTTTGGGCCCTCGTGTCGCTTTAGCCCGTCTTGTTCTCATTATGTAAGTGAGGCATTAACGAAGCATGGGTGGTTACGAGGGGTGGTTTTGAGCATGTGGCGCATTTTGCGTTGCAATCCTTTGGGTCGAGGCGGACACGACCCAGTTCCCTAAGGACCTCAGCCAGGTTGTGCGAAGTGACTTGTAGATTTGATTTTTTAAAATTAAAGAATGGTTGGGCAAGATGGATACAAAAAAACTTGTGCTTTTTATAATTTTCTCCACCTCGTTGTTATTTTTGTGGGAAGAGTGGCAAAAAGAACAACATCGCCCTCTTGTTCAGAGTCCTGGCCTGACACAAGGCCTTAAAAATGACTCGTCGTCAGCCCTCTTTCAGAATGAAACCCCGGTGCCGGGAGAAAAACTTACTGCCTCAACGCAGCCGATTAAAGGACTCCCTTCGCAAGGGGACGGGAAGCCTTTTATTGGGAACAAGCTGGAGTCGGGAGAAAAGATCCTAATAAAGACCGACATAATAATTGCAGAAATTGATACAGCCGGAGGCGATTTACGCCGTCTTGAGTTGTTATTGCACCCAGATAAAACGGATAAAAACAAAGCCTTTGCGCTACTTCAAAATCAATCAGGCCGAATTAATGTAGCCCAGTCTGGATTGATAGGGGGCGGCCTCCCTGATCATAAAACTCGATATACAACTGTTTCAGAGGCCTATAATTTAGCTGCCGGCCAAGATAAGGTAGAGGTCAGGCTTCAAGCGCCGGAAGTTGAAGGAATACAAGTAACTAAAATTTACACTTTTCATCGCGGTAGTTATATTATTGATGTTGGTTTTGAGATCAATAATCAGGGCTCTATTGCAATTCAGCCGTTTTCTTATTTCCAAGTATTGCGCGATAGCGAGCCACCAGTCGGTTCTGTTTTTATGGTTCCTACTTATACTGGCGGGGCAATTTATACAGAACAGGAGAAATTTTCAAAAATAGAGTTCCCATCCCTAGACAAAGACAAGGCAACCTATCCTAAAAATTCGGACAATGGCTGGATTGCGATGTTGGAGCATTATTTCCTAACAGCCTGGTTACCTAAAGATAAAACCCCCCGCGAGTATTATGCCAAACACCTAGGAGAGAATCAGTATTCCGTCGGAGTGATTTTGCCGACAGGTACGATTGAGCCAGGCAGTTCCTCCAGCGTAAGCGTGCCGCTTTATGCTGGACCGCAAGAGCAGAGCAAGCTTGCCTCCTTGGCAAAAGGGCTTGATCTTACAGTTGATTATGGCTGGCTTACCGTGATTGGTGCGCCATTATTTTGGTTGTTGTCATTTTTTCATTCTTGGGTAGGAAACTGGGGCGTTGCAATTATTCTCTTGACAATGTTGGTTAAGTTAGCGTTTTTTCCGCTGTCTGCGGCGGGCTATCGCTCGATGGCAAAATTGCGCGTTGTGACGCCCAAACTCCAGCGTTTGCGGGAACAACATGGAGGCGACCGTCAGCGAATGAATCAAGCGATGATGGAATTTTATAAAACAGAAAAAATCAATCCTATGGGTGGTTGTCTGCCCATTTTGGTCCAGATCCCGGTATTTATTTCTCTTTATTGGGTGTTGCTTGCTAGCGTAGAGCTACGCTACGCGCCATTTACGCTATGGATACAGGATTTATCTTCTCCCGATCCATATTACGTGCTACCGATCATCATGGGAATTTCCATGTTTATTCAGTCGAAACTAAACCCAGTGTCTACTGACCCCATTCAAGCTAAAGTGATGCAAATTATGCCCGTAGCTTTTAGTGTATTTTTCTTTTTTTTCCCGGCAGGGCTGGTGTTGTATTCTTTAGTGAATAACACACTCTCAATCGCTCAACAGTGGCAAATTACGCGTATGTATGAAGGTGCGGCAGCTTCTCCAAGTACAAAAAAGTGAATCAACAAGAGGCTTTAAGTTTTTATTAATTTAAGGGTTGTCGTCTCGCCGTTATTAAGTATAACCGGGGCCAGCTTCTAGATCTAACCTACCCCGATGGGAAATACTGATACCATTGCTGCTATCGCCACCCCTTTTGGTCGAGGAGGTATCGGCGTGGTGAGAGTTTCTGGAAAAAATGTGCCAGTTATAGCCCAAGCGATATTGGGTTATATGCCAAGACAGCGTTACGCTGAGTTAAGCAAATTTTTAGACGAAGATGGGTCAACCATAGATCAAGGCATTGTTCTTTATTACCATTCCCCGGGTTCTTATACTGGCGAAGATGTGCTTGAGTTACAGGGCCATGGCGGTCCGTTAGTAATGAATATGTTATTGTCCCGGTGTCTTGCGGTTGGGGCCAGACTAGCCGAGCCCGGTGAATTTACTCTTCGCGCCTTTCTTAATAACAAATTAGATCTTGCTCAGGCCGAAAGCGTGGCGGACGTTATTGATGCCAGCACTAGCCAAGCCGCTCGTTGTGCCATGCGCTCGTTACAAGGGGAGTTTTCTGTCACTATTTGTAATCTGGTGCAACTTCTAATCAATTTGCGCACACTAGTTGAGGCGACATTAGACTTTCCAGAAGAAGAAATAGCCCCGCCGTATGCTACGATGCATAACAGTCTTGATGTTGTTCGGGAACAATTGGAGCGAGTGCTTACATCTGCTCGACAGGGCAGTTTATTGCGTGAAGGGGCGCAGGTGGTGCTAGCGGGACAACCTAATGTTGGCAAATCAAGTCTAATGAATAGACTGGCAGGAGAAGAGCTGTCTATTGTTACCGAGGTTCCCGGCACCACGCGTGACGCGATTCGTCAAAGTATCGAAATAGAAGGCGTGTCGTTGCGTTTAATTGATACAGCCGGGCTGCGCGAAACAGAGGATCCAGTAGAAAAAATTGGCGTTGCTCACACTAAATTAGTAATTGAAAAGGCGGATCTGGTGCTTTTATTGGTTGATAGCCATTTGGGGGTGACCATTAAAGATCAAAAGATAATTGATAACTTGCCCCAGGGAGTGGCGTTTATCAAGGTTTTTAACAAAATAGATCTGTTAAAAGAAACCTCGCGGACTAAAAATGAAAAAGATAAATCAGAGGTCTACATCTCCGTTAAAACTGGTGCTGGCATAGATTTTCTTCGTCAACGTTTATTAGAGGCAATTGGTTGGCGGCCACATTCGGAGGGAGGGGGAATTTTTATGGCACGTCAGCGACATTTGGTGGCACTGGTGGAAGCTAAAAATTTTTTAGAAGAAGCGGCCAAGATAATCAAGCAAAAAAATCAACTAGAGTTGCTGGCAGAAGAGTTGCGACTAGCCCAACAAGCGCTGTCTTTAATTACAGGCGAATTTAAAGCAGATGATCTTTTGGGCGAGATATTTTCTCATTTTTGCATTGGTAAATAAATTTAAATAAGTTTAATCTTCGGCACCCAAAGAATTTTATAATTTCCAGGTATAAACCATAGTATTTTATTTGGAAGCGTTGATTTGAAAAGCTTTATGCAGATGTTCCACGTGGAACATCTATTTATATAATGTATGTGCTATACTGTCTCTATAAATAATACTAAAAAAGCATCTGAACTCTTAGCTGAAATCTTCGACACACTAGAATGTGGCGGGAGTTTCGAGGAATGGGATTGTTGTGATGACCACTCTGGTCTTCCTTTTGTCTACAGCAAACTACTCCGTCTTACAGAGCTTCTGTCAATCGGTGGAGGGTCTATCAATCCCAGAGATAAAATTGATGATGCCTGCACCAACGAAAGCGGGAACGATACCCTTCTCCGCTAATTCTTTAAGTCTTAGAATCCCGCCGTCTTTCAACTCTTCCATCATAGACTTAAATCATTCTGCTGAAGTTTTAGTTGCCGGCACGTTAAATTTAATAAGCATGCTATTGGCCATAAAGGCAAACAGCTTACATCTGTCCCTATTTTGTCGTAGAATACTTTTTCTTAAAAAGTTTAACGGTAGATGTTTTTGATGCTCTTTTCTGAAAAATTTGATGTGATTGTTGTGGGTGGCGGACATGCTGGCACTGAAGCGGCTCTTGCCGCTGCGCGCATGGGAGGAAAAACCCTGCTGCTCTCACATAATATTGAGACATTAGGACAAATGTCGTGCAACCCATCTATTGGGGGCATTGGTAAGGGACATCTGGTTAAAGAGATAGATGCGCTAGGAGGAGCCATGGCCGCGGCTGCTGATGAAGCCGGCATTCAGTTTCGTATGCTCAATGCCAGCAAGGGGCCCGCCGTAAGAGCAACCCGCGCCCAAATTGATCGCGTGCTATACCGGCAAGCGATTCGATGTCGTCTAGAGCGTCAACCCAATCTTCAGATTTTTCAGCAAGCAGTAGAGGATTTTGTTTTAGAGGGCGATCGAATTACGGGGGTGGTGACGCAGATGGGAATAAAGTTCTCCGCCCGCGCCGTGATATTAACTGCAGGAACATTTCTTGCTGGACTTGTTCATGTTGGGCCGGTTAATTTTGAGGCTGGGCGGGCGGGTGATCCACCGTCGGTTCGTCTTGCATGTCGTTTGCGCGAAATGAACCTGAGAGTGGGGCGATTGAAAACTGGTACCCCTCCACGTATAGACGGCCGTAGTATAAATTATTCCGTGGTAGCAGAGCAACCTGGGGACAGCCCCGCCCCGGTTTTTTCATTTTTAGGTGATGTCACTCAACATCCCCGCCAACTGCCTTGTTGGATTACTCACACCAACACGCGCACCCATGAAATTATTCGTTGCGGATTAGATCGCTCACCACTCTTTTCTGGAAAAATTGAAGGCATTGGCCCTCGGTACTGTCCATCTATTGAAGATAAGGTGGTTAGGTTTTCCGCCAAGGAATCACACCAGATTTTTCTTGAACCAGAGGGGCTCAATACTCACGAAGTCTATCCTAACGGCATCTCAACCAGTCTGCCATTTGATATGCAGGTTGACTTAGTTCGCTCTATCAAAGGATTAGAAAATGCACATATTACACGTCCCGGATATGCTATCGAATATGATTATTTTGATCCACGTGGGCTTAAGCGCTCATTAGAAACCAAAGCAATTGAGGGGCTTTTTTTTGCGGGACAAATTAATGGTACAACCGGTTATGAGGAAGCTGCCGCTCAGGGCTTGTTAGCCGGCCTTAATGCCGGCCTTAAAATACAGGGTCATGATGCATGGTCTCCACGACGTGATGAGGCCTATTTGGGAGTGCTGGTAGATGACCTCATTACTCGCGGAGTAACCGAGCCTTACCGAATGTTCACTAGTCGAGCAGAATACCGTTTGCAGTTACGCGAAGATAATGCCGATTTGCGCTTGACAGAAACGGGTTACAAATTGGGCGTGGTTGATGGTGTGCGCTGGGCCACATTTGACGCCAAACGGGAGGCCATTACTCGTGAACAAAATAGACTGAAAACTGTTCGATTTGGTCCAGAAACGAGCTCAGGCAAATCGTCTGAGCTAGATATTTTGCGGGTGTTGGGTAAAACCATAGAACGGGACTATTCTCTTTATGATCTGCTACGTCGTCCAGAGGTGACTTATGCAGATCTAATGTCGCTCCCAGGAGCGGGCGAAGCCGTTACTGATGCTAGAGTAGCGGAGCAGGTCGAAATTCAAATTAAATATCATGGCTATATCGAACGTCAAAAAGATGAAATGATTCGCCAGGCTCGTTACGAAGAAACGCAGCTACCACAAGATTTGGATTATCAATCCGTATGTGGTCTTTCTGGCGAGGCGCAACAAAAACTAAATCAGCATAAACCAGAAACGCTGGGACAAGCGATGCGAATTTCCGGCGTCACCCCAGCGGCAATTTCATTGCTTTTAGTGCACATGAAAAGAGGTTTTGTAAGTCAGAAAAAAATGGGCGCACATGAGTCTAACAACGCAACTAGATGACGGCATCACAGCTCTGGGAATCGCACTCCTATACGAAACCAGGATTCTTTTGTTGCAATACCTGACGCTGATCGAAAAATGGAATCAGGTGTACAACCTCACGGCAATACGTGGGCCAGAGACGATGTTAACACAGCACGTGCTGGATAGCCTCGCGATTCTGCCGCATATCGTTGGCCCACGTATTGCTGATGTAGGTAGTGGTGCTGGCTTACCAGGAATTCCTTTGGCCCTGGCGCGACCCGACTGTTGTGTGACATTGCTTGAGAGTAATCATAAAAGAGCCGCCTTCCTGCAGCAAGTTCGTATCGAGCTAGATTTAAAAAATATCGAGATAGTTGTTGAGCGAGTTGAAAATTTTTGCCCAGTAAAAAAATTTGATACAGTGATTTCTCGAGCTTTTTCAAGTTTAGCTGTTTTTGTTAAACTAGCAGGGCATTTATGTAAAAAAGATAATAAAAACAGCAGAATATTGGCAATGAAAGGAGCCTATCCTCAGGAAGACCTGACGCGAGTTTCGACACAATTTATTGTTGATAGAATACTACCTATCACGGTTCCAGGGCTTGGCGCGGAGCGACATATAGTCGTAATCAAGCACCTGTAGACGCTAGTTTTTCGTATTTAGCGAAGTTGGTTTTGGAGATGGGCACGATGGCAAAAGTTTTTGCGATAACCAATCAGAAGGGCGGGGTAGGAAAAACCACCACCAGCGTTAATTTAGCCGCAAGTCTAGCGCTTGCCAAGCGCCGTATACTGTTGGTCGATTTAGATCCCCAAGGAAACGCCACCACGGGCAGCGGCGTGAATAAACAAAATCTGCGGCACACGGTTTATGACACGGTACTTAATAATCGGCGCGTCTCAGATGTGCGCATAGTCGACACAAGCGGCAAATACGATCTACTTCCTGCCAATCGTAATTTATCTGGTGCCGAGGTAGAAATGGTGGGCCTGTCTCAGCGCGAGAGGTGTTTAAAAACAGCTTTGCAAGAAGTAGAAAACGAATACGATTTTATACTGATTGACTGTCCACCAGCGCTTGGCTTGCTTACGTTAAATGGCCTATGTGCAGCACACGCAACGATAATCCCCATGCAATGTGAGTACTATGCACTAGAGGGATTAAGCGACTTAGTCAATACTATTAAAAAGGTGCGTGAAAATTTTAATCCAATACTAGAAATTGAAGGCTTGTTGCGCACGATGTTTGATCCGCGTAATACCTTGGCGCAGCAGGTATCAGAGCAACTACAGCGCCATTTCGGCGATAAACTTTACCGCACAGTGATTCCACGCAACGTGCGATTGGCTGAAGCGCCAAGCTTTGGTTTGCCGGGATTCTATCATGATAAATTATCAAAGGGCGCACAAGCCTATTTAGCGCTTGCCGGAGAATTGTTGAACAGAAATTCCACGGGCACACGGTTAATTTGAGCAATAAATGTAGAAAGCGAGGAAAAAATGTTAAGAATGAAGGGGTTGGGACGGGGATTAGATGCATTATTGGCCGGTAATAGCAAAGATGATAAAGAGAGGGAATCGTTTCAAAACCTTAAGATAACTTTATTACAGCCAGGCAAGTATCAACCGCGCACAAATATGGATCAAGAGTCTTTAGTGAGTCTTGCCGAGTCCATTAGAACGCAGGGTGTGATGCAGCCGATACTGGTAAGACAGATTTCTGGTGGACGTTATGAAATTATAGCAGGTGAGCGACGTTGGCGAGCTTCCCAGATAGCCGGACTTTTAGAAATCCCTGCGCTAGTTCGGGAAGTGGCAGATGAGGCGGCTTTGGCCATGTCGTTAATTGAGAATATCCAGCGTGAAGATTTAAACCCATTAGAGGAAGCCTTGGGCATTCAGAGACTTATTAAAGAATTTGGCATGACTCACGAGACAGCGGGCTTGGCGGTGGGCAGTTCACGTAGCACCGTTTCTAATTTACTGCGTCTACTTAGTCTGCCTCTTGTGGTACAAGAATTGATAATGCAGGAGAAAATTGACATGGGGCACGGTAGGGCTCTGCTCGGACTTTCCACAACAAAGAGGCAAATTGAAACCGCAAATGTAGTGGCACACAAACAGCTATCTGTACGCGAGACCGAGAAGCTAGTTTACCAGATTGAGCGGCTCGTGAAGAAACAACCCCCTAAAAGCGATCGCGATTTACTTTGTTTGCAAGAAAGCGTTTCAGAAAAACTTGGCGCGCAGGTTATTATTAAACCTGGGAAGAAAGATTCTGGAAAAATGATAATTCATTATAATAGCCTAGACCAATTAGATGGAATACTATCCAGACTGTAAGTGCGAATTTCAGAATTTTTATACTTACTCTCGAATAAAGGGCTTGGTCTGAGGCGGTATAAATAAAAATATAGCCATTAGCGGACAAATGACTTGACTCAAAGTACTTTTCTCAGATAATCTGCCTAGACAGATGGTCAGTTAAGG
>Ga0208942_1000182_pt1 | contig 28686 bp, 46 predicted proteins | sample GreLakmeSU08MSRF_FD_187704 | JGI IMG/M metagenome (GOLD analysis project Ga0208942, IMG submission 187704) | Freshwater lentic microbial communities from great Laurentian Lakes, MI, USA - Great Lakes metaG SU08MSRF (SPAdes) | ecosystem: Environmental > Aquatic > Freshwater > Lake | place: Great... | reverse complement strand
GTGCAAGGGCCATCATCATTAGTGGCACATTCTTCAGGATGTCCTTTTAATTGCATTTTAATCTCCATTATTTTTTGTTTCTTGCACTAATCGCCGCGGCTTTGCTCTTCGCATCGCTTTTGCTGCTGGCTCCCCACGCCCTCAGAGCCAGAGCCAGCCTCGTCGGATCGCCGTCAGGTTCAACCATCGGCCCTGGCATACCGCCCATTCTGGCGAGGAAAGAGGCTCGGCGCGGATTGTCGCCTTCCTTTACAGGAGCCTTTAGCGTTCCACCTGTTTCGGCCTTGTAACTGGCGCGACCCTTTGCATTTAACCCGCCGGCAGGGTTTTTGCCTTCCTTGCGTTGCCATGCTGCGCTCATTTCTTTGCGGTTTTTGCTGACTGCTTAAAATCTGCCGCGGTCGGTGCGCCCTTGCTGCCAGGCTTGTTCATCTTCTCGCCAGAACCGGCTTTGATCCGCTCCTGCTTTGCGTTGATGTTCGCATACAAGCCCTGCATCTTCTTCAATCCCTCATTGTGCGGCATAGCGTTTCTCCTTTCGCATCGGACCGTAAAGCATACGGTTTTTAGAGTCGTACCATTGGTTTGAGTAATCGCAGAATTCGTAATACGACAGATCTGGGATGCCCAAAGTGAAGTGAGCGATCTTCGTGTCTGTGTTATCCATCTCTCCGACCAAGACGTTCCAGCAGCTCGGCAGATCACCGATCCGCGAATCCTCGAGCCAGCCGAAACGGTGCAGATGCTCACCCGACTGCTTGCTGACGTATTCCGTAGTCAACAGCCTGTTCGGAAAATGCTCGCAATTCCACAAGATCAGACTTGACCAGTTCTTGCGCGGGTAGCTGGCGTTCCGGCTTTCGTAGTCGCTGCCGATGAATTTTTTGGAATGCTTAGTCTCGTAGTCGTGTTTGACGACCTGGCAACTCAGGCTCGGATCAAACAACTCGGCGAGCTCCGCAATGTCGGTGAGCATCAGCATATCGGACGCATCGAGATAGATTGCATGGCCCTTGAACCCGCACATCTCTGGGACAAGAAACCGCGAGTAGGTAAACGCTTTCGTTCCGTCCCTTTGCATCCCCTGCAAAGGAATGATCTGCAAGTCAATCGATGACTGCTCGATCAATGACTGACAGAAAACGTGGAAGCCGATCGCTTCCTTTGGATCGTAGCCGCAGAACACTTTCAGCACGAAAACCTCATTATTTTGTCAAACGCATCGCTTTTACCACAGTTTCTACGCCTTGGGTATCCCTAACCAACGCTTTCGCCCCCTGCCAGCTTTTAGCCCACTCCAGCTGCAAGTCGTTTTCCTTGCCTTTGCCGGACTTAATTTCGACCAGCCAGGTGATCCCCTGCGTTGCCACCAGCAAGTCTGGAACCCCTTTTCCAACCGCCGCCAGAGACAAGACGCTGCACCCTAGCTTGCAGAATGCTGACACGATCAGAAGGTGGTTACTGTCTACCCGAGCCGCTCGCCGCATAGCTCCCTCGTCTTTTCCAGTAATTCCATCTCAGTCCCGTACATAGCCTCAAATTCCCGCCGCCAGGGATGCCGACTAACCGCTTCGGGCGTGTTTATCAACCCCCGGTGATGGATCTGGCACAGTCCCAGCACATAATCCTCACCAAGCCGTCTAGAACCGCTCAGGATGTGATGAATCTCGCAGGGACTATCTACCCCCTCACCTTTGCACACAATGCAGCCTAGATCGCGCGCAAGGGCTTGAAACGCCTTTTGCTCTTTTGTCATGGAATCATGCTTTCGGGGGCGGGTATCTTGATGCCGGCATGATGCGATGCAGCATTGAGCCAGTCGAGCCATTCGCTAAACCGGCGCTTCCCGTAGCGGCTTGTTCTCCTGCCGAGCATCACCATCCCGCCCTCGAGCCCTGGCGAGATCCGTGGGGAAGTCTCGCCTTCAAAAGCCGCCGTCAAGATGTCCTTCCACTCCTCGTCGGTAAGCGTAGTCATGCTCCCGTTGATGGGCCATTGCTTCTGCGCGGCCCATGCTTGCAGGATGGGCCACATCGCCGCGTTCTGCCCAGCGTTGCGGCGTTCCTCACAGACTGCACAGCGGAGGGAATTGGGGATCATGCCGCCGCCCTTCTAAGCGGCATCGGATACGCCTCCGCTAACTCCGCCTTACGATAATCGGCAGACCATTTCATTATTTCTAAATACTCGTTTGGCTCCTGCGAAAGCGCCCAATTTTGGAAACGGTCGAGCGTGTTTAGATCGCCGCCAGACAACTCCTTCAAGATCGCAAGCAATTGCCTATCCTTGGATTCTGTTGAGCCCATTTACACCAGCCTTGGAGTTTAAGTTTTAAGCCTGCCATATCAATCGAAATCCATTCGTCACGCGGATTTTCGCGACCATCAAAAAAAATCTTATACGATGAAACCGCCATCGTTTCAGCATCCCCGCAAATACAAAATACACTTATGCGTTTTCCGTTTGTAATTCTTTGATACATGATGCGCTGGCCTGTAGGAAGTTTTGTTGTTTCGGTTTTCCATTCAATCATCAAAGCGTTTCCAGCAATTTCTACAATGCCATCAACATCGCCCATGCTTATTCGCCCAGGCCATACATCGGCAAACATTTCTATTTTAGGACGGTGCTTTAAGTTGTAGCATCCCCGCTTCTCGCAGTTCCAACGCATTGGATTGAAGCCAAGCGGATTCATATTGGAACAAAAATTAGGCCGAACGATTCAAAATGTTTTTTGAATGTTGTTACGCTATCACCAAAATAGAGCAAAACTTGCCCTTGTAGTGGAGCGCCAGGATTCCCAGCTATATCAATAAAACGAACACGGCCTTTCACAAAACAAACCGCAGCACAGGCAGATAGCATTTCCTGCTGCCATACGGTTTCCGTAGCGTTATTCACCAACACGCAAGCCTGTTCTATTTCCTTTGCTTGATATTTTTCAACAAGCGCAGAACAAAACTGCTGACACAGCGGTTGTGCGTAAGGTGGATTCATCCACACGCGCCCGTTCCATTTATTCGCTAACCCATTTTCTTTTTCAGTAAAATAAATTTCTGCTTTAACAGTTTTGTTGGCAATGGCACTAGAAGCAGGGTCGCAGTCAATATCACCCATCGCAGAACGTGCGGCATTAATGTATTCTGGCGGCGTGTACCACTCATTTTCCCCGCTGTTGTGCGAAACGTGGGTTGTGTTGAGGCGCAGCATCGAAGCGGTAGTGACTTCGGCCTGTATCTCTTTTGCCGCAGCTACTGCCTGCTCAAACTTCCTTTCTGGTACAGCAGCAAGTTTCTGCCAGCGGGAGGATTGGTCTTTGCTGATGCCGAAGTCGGCTAACTTTGGAGTCGTATCCTGCGACTTCAAAATCGGGTTTCTGTTTCCCTTGCCGCTATCACGTTCCCCGTTCAACTTCATTTCCAAAAGCAACTGTCCAGCCTTGCGCTCTGCCCGAATCTTGATGTCGGTTGCAATCCAGATAAGTTCAGTATCCTTTGCCTGCTTTCCATAGGCAAGCATTGCCTGCGCCTTGTCGCGTATATCCTTAACCTCATCGACGCTATGCGCTTCTTGCAGAGCGTGACGAGCAGCTTCGTACTTTACGAGATCGGTCATTTCTTCTCCCAGAAAAAAATCCACTTTCCTTCTTGCGCTTGTATTGACTTCAATTGCCCAAACTCTTCTTAAAACCATCCGACGATTTCTGCTGTTTTTGGCATTTCTTCTCGCCTTTCATCCACGCTGGGCGTTTGTCGATGTTGACCTTGCCTTCAACAATTCGCAGAACGCGGAGATCTGGGCCAAATAATTCCCGCATCTCGTCCACAAAAGCCGCCGATTGCGGGGCGGCAGCGCGAAGTTCTTCCTTTGTCATATCGTGATCTCATTAACCTCACGAACGGGCGCAGAATATTCTTCTTCGTCCTGGCCTGGTTCGCGTTGCTGCATCGTTGCGTAGACAGGGCCAGCAATCGACCGCTGAACCCATGTGCTGTTCGGGTTCTCCATGATCTTCCGCGCCCACTCCTTGTTCGGCTTCTTGGGGTTGGCGACCATCGCTTTCATGCGGCGGATGCACTCTGAGCCGTAGGGCGTTACGCCGTGCCACTCAATCTCCTGCCCGAAAGCGCGTTTATCAGCAGCGGCGCGTTGCTCCACCCTGTCCGAAAACATCCCGGAGCAGACCGTTGAAATGTCCGCGATCACGGGCGGCTTCGCCTTCGTCCGAATCCAGTTCCGCAGAACAGAATCCACGGTGTGAAACGGGTGGTCCTTGAGGGCATCAACCCAATGCTGCAAGACGGCTGCCGACGGTGGGCGGTGTCCGTAGATTTCCTGCACTTCGCACATCAGGCGTTGAAAAGCGTCGAGGTCAGTTCGCTGCACGTTTGTCCCTTTCGTCCATGAATGCGGAGAGTGATTGCGCTTGAGCGCCGGATTTGTCGGGAGCGAACAACCCTTGCCAACCGTTCGCTAGGGAATTAACGATAATTTCGTTGCCGTTGTAGCCAGAGGATCGGAAGGCTTCCAGCTTCACAACAGCGGCCTCTAGGGAGGCGTGGGTGCGAGCTTTTGCTGGGCGGATAGATACCCAAGAATTCCATTTATCAATATCGACCCAATCCGGCGGCGCGAACGCGGCGCGGGGTTTCTTTTCTTTTGTTTTTGTATCTGTATCTGTATCTGTATCTGTATCTGTATGGCGTTTCTGGGCGTTACCATCCGTTACAGCCCGTTTCTCCTCCCTATGCTTCCTTACCCGCTCTCTGGTTTGGGCGCGAACGGTATCCGCGTCCTGCAAGCTCCGGTACTTTTCGTGGTTTATGATGTGCCAGCCCCACGGTCTATGACCGTCTATAAGCTCGATCCTGCGCCCCTCTGCTCCAGGGGTGCGTGAGTACGGGTCTGGGGCCGCAAGCACCTCCAAGCCCTTCTGAATGATTTCTAGGGGTATCGACGTAACCGCAGCTATGGCGGGCGGGGTCATGTCTAAATTCCCGTCCGCGTCGGACAGGACGATCATCTGCTGAAAAGTAACGATCGCCTCCCATTGCCCGTACAGGGTTCCGGTGTAGATGGAGTCGAAAATCTTGCCGTACATTATGCCAACTCCGCCCGAATCCGGCCCATCGCGTCCCGCTCCTCAGACTTTGCTTCACTCATCAACCGTTTGATTTGTTCCCTTTGCTTCGACATTGAGATTCTTGCTCGATTGTTTGAACAAAAAATGCAGGAGTTATTAATCGTTGTTCTCTTGGTCGTCCCGCAATTCCTGCACTCAGATCCGAAGAAATACTTTTCTCCGTTCGTTGCAGCTGCAAGTCGCTTCGCTTCCATAATTGCCTCCGTTGTTGGTTAATTATTAGCATAAACCAAGCACACGAAACAAAGCAACAACTATTTAAGGTCGAGATCCAGCTTGCCGCCAAAGAGCAGCACAAGTTCGTCGTAGCACCCCGGCTTCTCCGCGTCGATAATTTTTCGGATCTCCTTCATCCGTACCGCGTATTTATCTAGATCCTCCCACATGGCGCGGCCCTCCTCTGCCATGTCGTTGTATTCCTGCGCCAGCACCTTCAGCTCGTCGTTGCTCACTTTTTCCTCCGCTTGTACTTAGCCTCATCCACCACCAGCTTCCCCGCGGTCATCACCTGGAGTCGGTACGCTGCACCTCTGGCAACGTACTGTCCCCAAGCGTAGACCGCCTGCCTGCTGATTCCCAGAACGTCAGCAATTGCTCGCCGACTCCCAAAATGTTGCACCGCGTCAAGTGTTTTCATGTGAGCACAATATACCCTTAAAAACTATTTGTCAAAAAGAGTTGACTGACAAGATAAGTTGAATTACTATGGGTCATCGAAGCAAACAACCGGAGCAACAAAATGCAAGACTTCCTAATCATCCACGCCGAATTTTCTGCCACCGAATTCACCATTGAACCGGCAAACGAAAAAGCAGCAAAAGAGTTGCAGCGCAGATTTGGCGAATGCTGCACTTCGATCAATGTACGAAAGTCGCAGTTGCCCGATTGCGTCAAGCAAATAAAACTTGCAGGATTCTCGATTGCCTAATTCCGCTGCCCCTGCTTACGCGGGGGTTTCGGAATACGCAGCTAGAGCGAGTCTAGCGAATAAACGGAGATGGAAATGAAAATCAAAATTTGTACTGAAAACAGCAGCAAAATATACGCAGCCATCGTTGCAATAAACGGCAAACCTCTGGCTCATACCGCCGATTACTCAGACATCGACGAGTTGGCAATGGCTATGCAAAACCAACTCAACGATTTGTCGATTGCAAAAAAAGATCAGATCGGAGCAACCGCGTCAGGTATGTCTGGCGGCAACGTCCCGTCTGCATACAAGTACAGCCGCATCGTCAACAGCTACCAGATCGAGCGCGGTGCCTCAGATTGGTATTTGACTAGCGTGAAGCGCGTTGAGATTTACGGCAACGCAAGCAAAAATCGGCTGAGTCTGACTCCTGCACAACGCGACATTGCACTTGCAAAATTCACCGCAAAGTTTTCGGTGCAACAGGTTGTTGTTCTGGCGGTGGCAGCATGAGCCGTCAAAACGAAGCCCACGGGGACGAAGACCAGCGTCGCGAATTAACAGAGCGCGAACTAGAACTGGCGCTTGAAGAGATCGTTGAATGCGTCCTCGAGTACGGTCAATGGCCCCGCAAAGGCCGCGCCCAGTTTGACCTTTACGATTATCTGATGGAGAACCGCGATCCCAGCTACGCCTGGGAAATGTACCTCTGCTCTGTTAGCGACAACAGCGAAGCCTTAGAGAGGCGCATTAAGCGCGAACGCGCCTCGGTCGAAGCGATTCTGCTCACGCACTTGAAAGACTCCGGCATGGTGCAAGACCTCGCAAACGAACGCGCCTCGGAGGACGAATGAGCATCAGCGAGATTTGCAGCTACGCCTGCGCCATTGGCGCGGTGATATGTTTTTCAATCTTAATTTGGGGCGACAAATGAATAAATCAGAAAGCATTGCGGGTTTGGCAGCAGCGTTGGCAAAAGCGCAGGGCGCAATGAAAGGCGCGGTTAAAGACTCTGCCAATCCGTTTTTCAAATCAAAATATGCGGATCTTGCCAGCGTAGTCGAAGCGATTCGCGCTGCGTTTTCTGCGAACGGACTGAGCTACATCCAGACGGTCGAGCCGAGCGACAAGGACGAGGTGCGGATCGAGACAACCTTGCTCCACGCTTCAGGCGAGTGGATTTCCTGTGGTGTCCTGTCGCTGCCTGTTAGCAAGGTAGACGCTCAGGGATACGGCTCGGCCCTGACATACGCTAGGCGGTACAGTCTATCGGCTGCGGTAGGGGTCGCGCCCGAGGATGACGATGGCAACGCAGCCAGCGCAACTAAGCCTACTGCGGATTACACCAAGCACTTGCTGGCCCTTGCTGCCGCCCCGTCAATGGACGATCTGCAAGTTGTGTTCAAGACTGCCTACAAGAGCGCACAAGTTACGCAGGACACGATGGGCATGGCAACCCTGACCAACGCAAAAAACAAGCGCAAAGAGGTTCTCCAGCGCACCGAGGGCTTCCTCGAGGGTAGCCAATGAGCATTCAGGGAAGCCCAGAGTGGCTTGCTGAACGTGCTGGCAAAGTCACCGCCAGCATGGTTTCGGCGGTCCTAGCGAAGCCAGAAACGGCTGGTTATCGGGACTACCAGGCGCAGCTTGTCGCTGAGATCCTGACCGGCAAGCCGCAGGGCTCGGATTACGTCAACGCGGCAATGGCATTCGGGACGGAAATGGAACCCCTCGCCCGAAGCGCATACGAGGCTGAGACGGGGTTTAGCGTGGACGAGGTAGGGTTCTGCCAGCACCCAACTATCGAACGCGCTGGAGCCTCTCCAGACGGTCTGGTGGGCAATTCTGGCTTGGTAGAGATTAAATGCCCGAAGGTCGCCACCCATCTGGCTTACCTAATCGCCGGAATTGTCCCGGTGGGGTACAAAAACCAGATGATGTGGCAAATGTCGTGTACGAATCGAGATTGGTGCGATTTCGTCAGTTTCAGGCCCGATTTGCCTGAGCACCTTCAGCTTTTCATCATTCGCTACAAACGCGATCCAGCGCGAATTCTTGAACTGGAAACCGCGGTGATCGCCTTTTTGGACTCCGTGGATAAAATGATTAATCAACTCAAAAAGGCTTAAAAATGCACATTTCCGTCACCTGGCATGATAAGCAGTTCAACCTCGATTTGGCTTCTGCGGAAGGCAAAGAGGCGTTCCTTTCGATCAAGGGATGCCGCCTGGTCGAGTCCAGCAAAGGCGAATTCGTCAGCTTCCCATCGCGCAAAATTGAGCAAACGGGGAAATATTGGAATCATGTCTGGGCGAACAAACCGTTCCAAGACAAGGTGGTTGAGATCGCAAAAGCCTCGCGCCCCGCTGTTTCGGCGCAGTCCGGCGATGACGAAATTCCGTTTTAGGTGCTGAAATGACGACCGAGGAAAAGTTAGCAGCCGCCATTGAATGGCTCGACAACAGATGGGTTTTGCATCCCGAAAATAGGGTTCCGAAACTCAAAGAGCCGTTGCCGGACACGTTCCGGTGGGTTCCGAAGGTGCTGAAAAAAGGAGCGAAGAAATGAATGAAGGAGCCGTAATCCTGTGTTTTATTATTGTCTCTTTTTTGCTTGGAAGCATTTTGGGTGGAACGATAACCAGCAATAGCTGGGAAACATACTGCCAGAAAGCCGGTCTGCGTGTTGCAGGGGATAAGGTCTACGAGTGCAAGGAGAAAAAATGATCGAAGTCAAACTGCTTGGCCCGAAAGACGATCAATGGGCCGTGATAAACCTCGGGAGCCAATGGCTGGCGACAACAAGGGCAGTTTATTCGGAGGCGGTAAAGCAAGCGATTGCTGAAGCGATTGCCAACCCCCGTGGTAGCTCAGCGGCAGAGCGCCCGACTAATAATCGGGAGGTCTGTGGTTCAAGTCCACAACTCGGGGACTCAAATGCGGCGCAGGGCCACCGTTAGGAAAAACAGCCATCATGAACCCGAACCCAATTATTGAAAGGCTTGCCGATCTTCGCAGATTCCTTGTCCGTCAAATCGACGGATCTCCCGAAACACGCTCCCGCGACCAATCTGTAACGGCGCACATTTCGGCGGTTGACGCTGCCAGCACGTTCATCGAACTCGACGATCTGTCGAAAACGATCTGGTTTGATGCGGCGGTCCAACTACCGGACGACGAAACGACCGTACTGATTTCGCTGGACGATGGCGAGGTCTGGACTGGGTATGTAGACGGCGACCAATGGTTGTACGTCAGCGGCGATCCAATGGAGGCGAAGGTAACCCATTGGCAGCATTTGCCATGCCCTCCGTTGAAGGTGGCGGCATGAGCCCCCCTGCCCCACGGGAACCCTTGCGGCTTGATCTAGAGGATATCCGGTGCTGGCTGCTGGAGCAAATCGACGGAGGCGAGGAGGTGAAGGGCCACGACTCTATGTTGAGCACCTACATCAACACGATTGATGCTGCTTTGGCTGCGCTCTCGTCGGAGACGGTGGCAACGGTTGAGCCGAGGGGATGCCCGACACCGGGCAGTTGCTCTGCTGTTGCCGAACTCGCCGACCTCAAGCAGAGGCTCCTGCCGCAAGCGAATGGCAGGGCGCAGAGGGCCGAGAAAGCGCGGCAGATGGCGGTTGTTGAGCGGGACGAGATGCTGGAAAAGCTGCGGGCGGCGACCTCAATGCCGTGCGCCCCATCCGCAACGGCAGCGATGGATCGCCCGGACTGGGCGAGACAACTGCCGGGGGCGGAACTCTACGACCGCGCAGCACGGTACGAGTACATCCGCACACTCAACTTGCGCCAGTTCGCGGCGCTGTATGACGCGGCGCTGCGCGGTGAGCGGTTCGACGATGTGGTGGATCGCTATCGTGACGCAGGGGGACTACCGAAATGAGCGCCCCCACCCTGAAAGGCAGCGCCCCCATACGCGAGGGCAGCGATGGCAACTAACCTTTCCACATCCGATGTCAATCACCTACGGCGCTTGCTTGGCTATGTGCGCTGCGAAATATGGCAGTCGCCTAAGGAAATGGTCAACATGATGAATGAACTCAGCCAAAAGATAGGGCCGATCAGCGACGGCGGGGTCAAGCGGCTTGTCGAGTCATACCAAGAGGCAGCAAATGTGCCGACCTATGTTCGCGCCGCAGTTAAAGCGCTGGAGAAGGCCATCAAGGAAGCTGAAGGCGAAATCGTGGACGGCGAGAATGTGTCGGCGCAACGCCTAAGCGCTCTTATTGCAAAGGAGAGCGCCGCGTGAAACCGTGGCCCGATTGGGCGCTCTGGACGTTGTTTGTCCTGTGCCTGGTCGCAAGCTTTGGCATTGCCCTGTTCACATAAAGGACTAATATGATTCTGCTAGGCGACACGCCATACATCGAATGCTTTGTCCGTAACGAATTTCTGTTTGACGAAAAGCGGGGGCATGGAGAATTTACGCCTGCCGTAGCGTTTGCGTTCCGCGCCGAGCCAGCGCGTGTACCGATGTTCCAAGTCATGCTGGACAGCGGCGCTCAATGGGCCAGAGTGCCGATTCACATGATATGCAGCAAGCCCTGCGACCCGCTGCCGATAGAGCAGTCCTGCTGGTGGGATTCCTATGGGTACGAGTTCACCGTGATCGCGCTGCCGTTCCTGAAAAACCATGCGGTCACCGCGTTGGGCCGGGACGGGCAAATCCGCAAGGGAAACTACCTGTTTACTGTGGATTGGATGAATGGTGGATGGGCCGAGGTGCCAGATCAGCACAAGAACCATCACATCATCGCGCTAGAGTCAGGCCCGTGGATTGCGTACCCCAACAACAGGTTGATTTGGCACGACCTGTCGTGGATCACGCCAGCACCGAATAAGGAGTGGCAGACTCCCACCCGCAGCTATTCGGTCGAAGGTTCGGTTTGACGTAGCGGGATCTGCTCCTATCACCCGCAGCGTTTTTTGGCGGCTGGCTCTTGCACAGGTCAGCCGCCATTTTTTTACGCCAGATCAGCGGGAAATAGCCTTGTTCCTTGTTTGTCGATAATCAGCGCCATCTTGCGCGGGGCCGCTGTAGCGAGGTTGGGGATGCTCAGATGCGTCCAGCTATTGAACTCGTTGGCGAGTTGGTCATAAGCCAGCCCAGAGGCCATTACAGCCCTCACCACAGCGTCAGGACTCATCCCCGGCACTATGACATCAGCCGCGCAACCAACGCGATGCTGACTGCTTTCGCGGCTTCCACAGGCTGCATTAACTGCGGCTGACCGATATCCAGACGTAATCATCACCATTTTATCGCCCAGCACCTCCCGAACTTGTTCGAGGAACGCCGCCAAGCGGTGTAGATTTGCTAGTGCAGCGGGATCTGGGGAGTTGTCCAGGCTGCGGTGATCGGTACGGGTCAGTTCTTCTAGGCTGAAATGCTCACTTAATTTCACGGTCTTCTACGGGCGCTTTCCACGATGCCGAGTTTTCCGTCAGCACCCGCAGCACAACCCCGACCGCGCCGATACACGTCAGCAACGGCCCAAGCTGGGGAGCCAGCGCAAGAATGATTCCCGAATGGTCGCTGATCCAGCCCACAACGCCGAGGGCCGTAACGCCCCCAGAGAACCAGAGCGTCTTGCTTTGCAACATGGCTTTAATCGAATACATCAGAAATTACCTCCCACAGGGTTTAGCGTTCCAACCGGAGCATCAGTAACAATTGTCGATCCCATCTTCACATGACCGTTAGTCAGCGGGGACTCATTGATCGGCCCGTAGCAGGACGCAAGCTGTACGCCGTTGGTTTTCTTCGTTTGCTTATCGCAAATGAATGACCACATATTGCTCATGCCCTCTGTCTTACTCAGGACAAAGGTGCGGTGAACCAGCGGAGCAACAGCCCATGTCGGCGCTTGGGGGGCTTCTGATACGGTGCTAAACAGCGACCAGACCTTCCCGGCAGGAGCATCGCAACTGTTATTCATCAGCGCACCGTTGGCGATACTGCGGCCCGTAAGGACAGGACACACCGCCATTCCCTCTTGGAAAACCTTGCCTTTAACGGTGATCGTCTTTCCGGTGGGCGTAGAACCAGACGCAGCGCAGAGCGCATACTCGCCGTTGCAGATCATCAAGTCGGCAGCAAACACGTTGACCGGCAGCAGCAAGAGGAGGAGCAGCTTTTTCATCATAGTCCTTTGATCGTCAGGTGGAGCAGCAAGGCAATGATGAAACCAGCAACGCTCAAGCCGATATGCTCAATCCGCTTCAACCGGGCGTTGATGGTTTCATACCGCAACTCGCAGACCGCTTCATGCGAGGTCAGACGAACGTCGAGTTCGTTGGTTGTAGCCATCACTCTTCTTTGACTACGGGTTTGGTCAGTTCTTCAATCCTACGCCCAGCCGCAGACAGCAGCGCCCTCAGATGCACCACTTCGTTTAACGCCGTGTCCCGCTGCATCTGGACTGCTTGCACGATGTCCTGCGGCTCAGTTTTCAGTTCTTCGCTCACGGTAGTCCTTACGGGTGGGAGTTTTTGTAGGCTTGAAAGTCTGCGGCGAGTTCTTGCAGAGCCTTCATCAACGCATATTGCAAATCGGTCTGGTAGATGGCTTTGAGCGGGATGCCGTCATCCGGCGTTTCACCAAACCCGCTGTTGTCGATTAATTCAGGCGCTACTGCCTCAACGTCCTGTGCGATCACGCCGAGATTGAGGTCGGTGTCCGTCTGATCGTTGTAAAGGAACGTCTTGACCGGAATTGCCATTATCTTCGGCAGGTATGCGCCAGCGGGTTGGATGTCTTTCTTCGTGCGGATATCGGACAGGTTGACGTTGTTTGCGGAGAAGTTAGCAATACCGCCGTTGGAGCGAATCGTTGCCCGCGTAGCGCCGGTATCCGCACAGATGAGAAATTCGTTTCCAGTTCCGTTTGGAGCCGCTGCCGAGTAATACATATATGCAGCAAAAGGTGTACTGGCGTTTGCGTTTTCTATAGACAGCGTTTGAGAGCCCGCTGCTGTGCTTTTGAACCCGTGAGCGTTTCCCGCTGCGGTAGCGGTGCCAACCGTCAGAAACCCCGTTGAACTCAGTTTCAACGCATTTGCGCCAGCACTCGCAGACAACGAAACTACGTTTGTGTTGACGGAAAAATCCCCCGTCACGCCGAGGGTGCCGGGTATGGTTATCGGAGGAGAATTAGCCCCACCAATATTTATACTAGTGGCTTGCAGTATCATTGGCACGTTCAAGCTATCAGCGTCATTTACTGCGCTGATACGCATCGAACTTGATGCACTATCAACAACGAAGTTGAACCCCGCCGCCGCTTGAACGCGGAATTTTTCGGAAACAGGCGCAGCGCCCACGCCGAGGGTGCCGGTTACGATCAAGCCACTACTTGTAACCTGCGTAACTGTTGTATCCGCAATCTTTGAATAAATAGACCCAGCACCGTCCAGTTGGATGCCAGCTTTAACAGTTCCACCGCCAGCCCCGGTATAGGCGTAAATGTAGCCAAGGGTCGGTACTTTGAAGTCGGTGGTTGTAGTGATTGCCCCGCTGGAACTTGATATCGTGGTTCCAGTAATCGCCCCACTCGCATTGATCGCCGCCATCGTAGCGGTTCCGGTCACACCCAAAGTCGTCCCAACCGTAGCCGCTCCTGCCATTGCTACAAGGCCGGAAGCGTTGATCGTCGTTGCGGTCAGAGCCCCCGTAATGCCGATCGTGGACTGAAACGTGGCTGCGCCTGCTACGTTCATCAGCCCACCGATCCACGCAGCCTTCGTCACTCCCAGCCCACCCAGCGTCAGAATCGAGCCTGTAGAGATGCTCGTAGCATCGGTTGCCAGGGTAGAACTAATCCCCGCGGCGAACAGAATCCGAGCGGTAGTGGTGGTCTGCCCGTCCTTCGTAATCGCAGTCGAGAGCCCCGTCCCAAGGTCTGCCGTCAGAGAGTTGAAGACTGTGGAACTGATCACCGTACCCGCGACAACGGGCTGACCACTACTGTTAATTGCAAATGTACCGCTGCCGTTGTAGCTCATTGTTGATTTCCTTATAAATCTGGGATTTGTACGTTTGAAGAATTGGCTGCGTTAGCAGAACCAGCACCAAGTCGTTTTGATATATCAAGAAGAAATTGTGATTGTCTGGCTTTCTTCAACATCTCTGCCATGTATTCTGGATTCTGCAAAAGCCTTGCAAGAATTTCTTGGTTTTTTAATCCAGATTGACCAGTCATTCCTTTGCCAAGGGTTCCACCAACGGTTCCACCTATTGCAGCACCAACATTGCCAGCCATCGCGCCGCCAGCCGCTGCTCCTGTATAGCCAGCCAACTGGCTCGCCAGATCGTTAGCCTGTCCTCTCGCTGCTTGATATGTGGCTGTCGGTGATCCACCAGTAGCCCTTGCGTTCATTCCTTGACCAGTTCGCATTAGATCTTGTTTCATTTGTTCAATTGACTGCCTTGCTTCTTGTGTAAGCAAATCAATCATTTTTGAACCAAATTGCTGTTTGGTTAAATCTTCTGTTGCTCGGCCTAGTGTTAGTTCTCCAGTTTGTCCAGACAAAGCTGCTGGAGTGCGCCCCTCTGCATGGCCTTTTGAAATTCTGTTTATAACTTCTTGCAAAGCCTCTTTACTGTTCAAATCTTTGCTGGCTGCACCATATGCTTTCAAATAATCAGACCACATACCACCGGACAAATTATCAAGGCTGTCGTCAATGCCTTTGACAATGCCTACCGTTTCTCTCCTTGCTGCTGCTGCTGCCGCACCAAGATCATCATTTGCGCCTGTTTTTAATTGACCAGTTAATATTTTTCTGACCGTGTACATTTGTTCTGGAGTAATACCAGCAGGATTGTCCATTGCACCAAGAACATATTTGACAATTTTTTGGACAGCCGGATTTTCTCTTTGCTCACCCTTTGCCAAAGAATCAAGACTGCTTCTGAGCGGCAAAAGCGTTTCCTGTCTGCTCATTCCTTCGATTGTTTTTGCTGCGTCAAAAGCCTCGTTCCTAAGTCCGGTTGTAGTTACTGTTCGAGCATCTCTCAACGAATCACGTTCTGCTTTTGTTCCAGACAATCTCAACAATTCAACAAGCCTTGCCGTTGCATTGGACTCATCTAACGGCATCCACAATTGAGGATTCCCAACTCTGGAACCTGTTTCCAAAGTTCTAAGATATGGGTTTTGCGTGACTACAGACGAGGTGCCTGAAACGCCTGGAACAGCGTTATATTTTCTTTCAAGTTGACTGATAATTCTTTCTGAATTAGGCCCCAAATCCCGCAACAGGTTTTCACCAACAACTTGAGGCCTGCTTACACCTCCAACGGATTGAGGAAGCACCCTCTGTCCTGCGCCAAATACACCAGGCAACACTCCAGCCCCTGCCCCCCACGCAGCCGCAATTCCTTTATCTTCTGGAGCTAATGCTGCCTGTGTCACGGCATTTGTTACCATCAAGTCGCCAATTTGACCAGGACGGGAAAACAAGGACGGTATTGTTTTTGCTATGCCAGGAATTGCGCCCAATATTTTTGTGGGTAAACTTCCACCAAAGGCTATATCCCCAGCAACTGCTCCCATCGAAGACGCAAGAGTTGCGTCTCGTGCCATTTTTAATTCATCTATTTCTTGTTTTGGTACTTCACCATATATCCCTCTGATTCCTTGTGCAGCTCTGGGCAAAACAGTCCCAGCCCCAATTAATGCTTGTTTGTAGTTTGGTTCTGCCTTCATTACCTCTGTAAATTTTTCTTGCGCACTTGGTGGGCCTGGTTGTTGTACGCCACTTGCATTGAGAAAGTTGCGCGACATATCAAGCAATTCTTTCATCGCGTTCAAATCAGGATTTGGTTTTTCTGCCTCTGCATTTATTGCGGCTTCAATTTGCCGCATAGATGGCGAGCTGATAACTTTTTCAGCCATTATGGTTTCCCTCCCAGAAGTTCCCGAGCTCTAGGAGATAAATTCAACTCATTAGGAATGGGAACATCAACAATATAAAAGTCCGTATTTCTTGATCCTGCTCTTTTTGCTCTGTTTATAATTTCTTGATGTTGTTTTATTATTGCTGCATCTTGTCTTTCAAGAATTGCAAATACTGCTTTGTACTCTGGAACTGTCAAATCCTTTGGTGCGGATTTTGCTCTTTCCAGCAAGTCTCGTTCTGGCCCTGTAATTGCTCCCTGCCCTTGCATGAGTCCTGCTGCTTTCAAACTTAAATCAGCAAGACCTTGCAGTTTTGCGGTAGTGTTTACAAGAACCTCAGAATTTTTTGCTCCATAAAATTTATTTGCCAGTTGCCCTAACGTCAGTTGCGTTGAAGTGCCAGGCCCACTAAATGCTGGAAGTGCAATGGAAGATTTCAACTCATTGAGCGTGACGATCCTATCAACCGAATTTCTTGCAAGAGCATAAGATTCGTCTAATTTTTTATTTATTGAAGCAGCTCCACCTGTTGCAAATTCTTTCGCTTCTGCTAGTTCTGCAGAGGTTGGATTACTAACAGAACCTGTTTGTCCAGGTGCGCTTCCTTCACTCGCTCCTTGAGGAGTCCCGCCTGTCGAAGGAATATCTATGCCTAATTGTATTTTGTTTCTATTGGCCCAAGCAGCAACACTTTTCGCTTCTCCCACGGTGGCAGCATCGCCTGTGGCAAGAATCTTGAACTGCCGATTTGTCCCTAATACTTCTCGCCCACCAACCATTCTCGTAACTACTTCATTTTCTGCTTTTGCCTCTTCTTCTGCGCGTTTTATGTCTCCTGCTCCAACCGCAAATCCCTTCGCAAGTTCTACGCCACCTTGTGCATTTGGTTGGAAAATGCCACCAGCGGTATTTATGTTGGTCAAAGCAGCGTTCCATTGTGGGGAACCCGGTTTTACGCCAGCAGCGCTAAGCTCCCTTATTTTGTCTGTTGGCTTGTTTGCATCAGAAAAGTCTTTTGCAAGTTGTTCAAGGTAAGATTTCCCGGTTGGATCTGTTTGCAAGTAAAGCTCCATACGTTGACCGCCAGCAAGACCGCCGAACCCAGTCAATGCAGAGGCTAATTTTTGCGAACCACCTTGTGGAACAACTGTTGATCCAGAAGTTGATGTTGCTGGCGTTACGCCTGCATTAGTGACTGATGTAATAGGCGGCGCGTTTCCTGCATTTCCTGCATTTATAAATTGCTGTGTTTGTGCTATTTTTTGTAGTTGATTCATGCCCATTGCTTGCGTAGCAGGATGCTTGAAATACTCCCTTGCGGCAGCTTCTGGGTTAGGAGCAACCGCAGGAGATCCTGCAACAACAGGGTTTGGATAACCTTCATCATCAACTTGAGTGACCGGTGCTTGTTCTGCAATGGCTGGCTTGCCAAATGAAAGTTCATTTGCGCGGTTTAGAGTAGAAATAAGGTCTGATTGATACCGTTCTCCCAGCGCCTTCCTTTCAGCCTCTGCGCCCCGTCCAGCCTGCATCGAGTTGTAGCCCTGCAGAATCTTCGCAAGGCCAGCGTATGGGCTCACAGCGAGCTGGTAGCCACCCGCCATGCCTGGAGTCTCCAGCGGCTGCATCGCCTGCTGCTGGAGCAGTTCTGCCATCTTCATGCGTCGAGCAATTGCCTCGCTCTCTGCGGTGTACGGGCTGAGATTGATGTCTGTATTAGCCATTTGGAATGCTCCTGTAATCAACCATCTGGAACCCGCTAGGATGGGTTATTACAGATGCAGGAGAAACGCTTTCCACTTCGTCTGCCATCATGCCAACATCTCGTTTTCCGAATATGTCGTACTCGTAGATTCCTATTCCGAGCGGATGCGTTCCAATTCTTTCGATGTTTGATTTCAAGCGCCGATCAGAAAACATTCCAGCCAACGCAGCACTTCCCGATGCTGTTGATCCCATCGTTCCGAGAGCCCCCAACCCAGCACCACCCAAGCTGTACAACCCAGCCGTGTTTGCGTTTGATTGGCCCATCTGCTGGTTGTAGATATTCTGTCCGTACTGAGCCTGTTGCGCCGCGGCTTGAGCAACCGGAGCCGGTGCCACGCTCTGGCCCTGATACGGCTGGAATGTCGGATTCTGGATCTGCGATCCGCTCATAAGCGCGGTGATTTCGTTCAACGGCATCCCGCGAAGTTGCATTGCCCGAGCGAACGCATTCTGTTCTGCCGTATTCTCAAACTGCTTTCCTACTAAGCCTTGATTAAATTGCAGCCCTTGGGCGGCATTTTGTTGCTGCTGATAGTTTTGCAAGTTCTGGAGATTCTGCGCCGCGGCTTGGTTGGCAAACTGTGTACCCTGCAAATCTTGCCCAAATTTCAAGCCTTGAGCAGCATTTTGCTGTTGCTGGTAGTTCTGGAGATTCTGAAGGTTCTGCGCCGAGGCTTGGTTTGCGATTGCGTTTTGTTGAGTCGCTTGCCCAAAACCTTGCTGATTGGCAGAAAAGTCCAAACCGATACCTTGCAAAGCCGCTTGCGTTCGCTGATCGTTTTCCTGCTGTCCCAGAAGATTGATGGCGTTGTTGTACGCCTCGCCGCCAGGTCGCAAGCCTTGGTTGATCAGTTGCGTTTCCGTGCTTACCCTGTTTCTGGCAATGCTCGGATCTAGCCGCGACATGATCGCCTGCTGTGCGGTTGTGCCTGCATTCACAGGCATCGCAGCGATCCTTGATGTGTCTAACCGTCCTTGCGCCTCGTATCCAGCAGGATTGACTCCGGTTTGTATGGGACCGGCAGTCACTCGTCCTTGAGCCTCATAACCCGCAGGATTGACTCCTGTTAGGATCGGCCCAGCGTTGCCGAGTGAGGTTTGTATTCCAGGCCCACCAAAGGAAAATGGCGTTCCCAAAATCTTCTGTGCAGTTCCGATTCCTTGCTCGCCAAGATTGGCAAGATTTGTCTGCACCCGTTGCTGCGCGTCTAGAGTCTTTTGCGCTTGCGGATTCAGAGTCTGAGTTACTGTCGGCTGGTCTGCGTTGACGTTGGTTGTGTATTGCTCCCTCGTCGGCGCATTCGTCCCTGCCGCCCATTTGTTCATTGCATTCTGATAGCCAGCGGTATCGAACCCTTCCTCTGTGTAGAATTGGTTCTGCATCGGCACCGCCCCGCGGGGGTTGGCTTGATACGAAGACATTGCTTTGTCGTAGTTCGCCTGGTCGAAACTCGGCGATCCGAAAGTTACCGTCTGGCTCCCATACGGGCCATAGATGTTCGGATTGCTTAGCCGTCCACTCAGTCGCGCTGCAGCTTCGTTTGCAACTCCTTGTGCTTGAGCGGCTCCGGGGTAGTCAGGCACAGCGGGTGGGCTGGGTGAGTCTTTTCCCATATCGTTCTCCTGTGTACCGGCACGAATCCCGTGCCAGCGTCAAAAATACAATGTCACCGTCTGGGCGACCGTCTTTGATTCTGCCCTCTTCGACAAAACCCATCTTCTTCACCAGCCGCAAGCTCTCGTCATTCTCGCTTCCGACCGGCACGATAATCTTTTCCACTTGGCACACGTTGAACGGGTAATCAAATATCGCCGCCAGGTATTCCGGCGTGAGCCTGCCTTCAACTGCAATGTGGCACCAGATGCTCGCGTGGTTCCAGTTCTCGTAGATAACACCGGCAACGATCTCGCCACGCTTGAGTCCGATTGCCTGACTGCGTTCTGCAAAGTATCCACCGCGAACACGTTTCGCAACCCATTCTCCAACCTCGTGTCCTTTAATGATCTCACTCAGAGTATTCCTCCGACTTCAAAGACCAGATCCGTAGCGACCCATTGCAACGCTATACCCTGAGTGCTGGTCTTGATCAACGGAGCAAAGGTGTAGCCGATTTCTGTCGTTCCCTGCCAATCCGCATTCGGTACGAGATCGGAACCCCAAATGGCAGTCGATGGAGGAACGCCCCAGACGCTCGTGTTCCAGATTGCATAGGCAGAGGCAGAAAACGACAACTGCGCTGATTGATCGGCGAGGTTGTAATCCACGTTCACATTCCCGAAAACGCTGGGAGTGCCGTTAGTCAGGAAATGGTAACGGATCATCTTGCATTGCTTTTGTGTCGCAGTTCCATAGCTTTGAAAGGACTGCAACCCGAATCCTGCAATGTCGCTCGTGTCATCGACCGTCCCATTCCATGCCAGACCTACATACCCATCAGCACCGAAATACGGATTCTCCTCGTAGATCTCCCAGCAGTTTGCCGTCCAGCCTGTGAAATTCGCCCATGATTTCGTGATGTTGTTCTGGACGTATTGCTGCTGCTGACTGCCTTCCATCACCGGCACGTTCAGGTAGAGCTGGTTAAACTTTGGCACCAACAGCAACTGCCAGCCGAAGTTATTCCCGTAGGTATCAGTCGCCTCGCCCACCGCAAACTGTATTTTGTCGGTGATGCTGATCCTCGGACCTGTACGAGCGGATTGCAGGGCTTGCGACAAAGGCACCACACCGTCCTGCGTGATGATCAACAGATCGCCGCCGTACTTGATGAAGCACCGCCTTCCGACAGGCGCAGCGAGGCTGTAAACCCCGATTAAAGCGATTCCAGATGGCGTGGTCGGATCTGTCAGCCGCCAGGTCAATACCTCGCCTTTGCTGGTGATGAAGGCTAGGTAGTCGTCCACACCGTAGCCGCCGTCGAGCGTGAACGTCATTGCCGCCATCAGGTAACCACCCTGCATGGCGAGGCTAGACATATCCAGAGCAACGGCAGCACCGCCGATCGCGTTAATCGGCAGATACCAGGCCTTCAGGGTTCCTGTCTGGATCAGCCAGATGCGGTTCTTGAAGATGTGGATGTTGGGACAGGTTGCGGTATCCACGTTCGTGATGTCATAAGGTGAACCGTCACCATCTTTGTGCCAGTTCGTGCCATCGTAGATGCGGAGCTTGTCTGCACCATTCACGCACATCAGATAGCTTGCTGCCGAGGTGGTGAAGTTGACGTACTGCCACCTGGCGTTTGTCAGGGAACTGACATCAGCCGCGCCGATCGCGCCTCCAGCGGTGATGTTGTAGATCTTCGTGGTTGCCGCGGCGAAGAGCTTGTTGGCTGTGCCGGACGAATACGCCATCAGGGATTCGATCTGTCCCGTGATTCCTGTAGCAAATTTCGTGTAGCCGTTGCGCAGGATGACGCTGTTTGTACCGGGCCAGAAGTTGGTCAGGGTAACCGCATCCATCGGCTCCATCGCACCCAGCGCATCTCTGGCATTCCAGCCGCCGATAGGCGCAGCAACGCTGATGCTCTGTGAGCGTTGCGTCTGCGGTGCGCGGGAGAAAGAATTAAGCATTATTTAATGCCATTTCTGTACACCTGTGCTGGTTGGTTCCATTTATTTACAACTCCGGTTCTTGTTTTAACAATTTTGCAGCATTTTTATCACCAAATTTATTTAACCATTTAACTTGGTCATCTAACTCCATAAACCCAACATCTACGATTGACTTTCCATTTTTATCAACGTAATCACCAGCGTTTTCAATTCTGTATATTGGCACTTCAATATTTGCTTCTCTTGCTGCTTCAATTCTGTGTGATCCAGTTAATGCTTCTTCTCCTCTGCCAACGTCATATGTAAGAATTGGCCTTCCTTGCCACCCAGTATTTTTCATTGATTCGGTAAGTGACAATAATTTTTTTGCGTCTCTAACGTTGTGCGGCGGTTCAATAGACATGGCAGATTTATATTCTGTTGGCATTAAGTCTTTTATTGCTTTTGGAGCAACACTTAACTGCATTCCCGTCCTGCCCATGTAGTTCTCAAGTGCCTGCCCAGCCACCGGAACCGCTGCCCTGCCTAAAGCCTCGGCACCCTGCCCTGCAACCCGCGCAACACCCATCACAGCCCTCGGCGGGGTCAGGCTGGCTATGCCTTCAAAGATCGGTCGTTCTGTCGGCGTGGCAACTCCGTAATCTTCCATCGCCCGTTTGATGTGTTCAGACCCACCAAAAGGGAATGCCGAACCCATGCCCAGCGGAGTCAAACCCATGTTAATTATGTCCACCGGCGCACCACCCAGCCCAGCAATGAACCCTTTGTTAATCAGATCGGTGACTGCGCCTCGATCTGACAAGCTCGACTTTTCTTTTTCAAACTGAGCATTTGCAGCCTCCATAAAAGGAAACGCTTTTGAGCGTTCTGCAATATTTGCTCTTCGTCCCTGCGCGGCAAGGTTTGGATTGCCGAAATAGGGGCGCTGGGCTGCATCCAGCTCTTGCTGGAGTAAAGCAGCCACAAGGCGCTCGTCAGCCATCAGGCGGCAGGCCAGTTGCCATCTTGGATCGACCACGGCCCGACGAGCTCGTGCATCCCTGTCGGAGCCAGACTGACGCTCGGCACCGGAACGTCCTGCGCCTTGCAGTAACTCAGCGCCCGTGTGAATTCACCCAACTCAATCCCATAATCGAGCTTTTTCGCCTTCAGGAAGTAATACTTGAGTCCCGCCAACATCAGGTCATCAGGGAACACCGAAACGTCCGAATCGGCGGTATATTCTGATTTTGATCCGACAGTCGCGCCCGTAGCCATGACCCAATAGTTGCTGACATATTCAAACGAAAACGTATAAACCGTTGTCAACGCTTGGAATATCCTGAATTTCTGGTTGTAGATACGGTAACGCTCTCTCGGTCCCACCGAAATCACCCCGCCCTGCAAGTATTGCCATTCCTGACTGCTTTTTGTCCCCATGTTCCGCCAATGGTCCGTCCGATCCCATTGCGTGTCGCTGATCATCCGGTCAAAGCCGCTGGGCAAGGAATAGTCCTGTTTTGCAAACGTCATGCTGACAGCCGCGGTCGAGGTGGTTACCGGCGTGTCTAGAGTCACTTGCGTCCCGCTGTCGATCGTCAGGATCTGCGCGTAGGGGGCTTGCCCTGTCCCTGTGACCACGTTTCCAACGGCGAGGGCTGCGGTACTGGGGATGGAAGTGATGACCGCAGAAGCCGCTGTGATGGTTCCTGTGGTGGTTGTCGCGGCGGTAGTCTGGAAGATGTACGCCTGCACCAGCCTCTGCCACTCAAAGTCGCGCACCAGATCCTTGCCGAGGCGTTGCGCCAGGGCAAGGAACTGAACCGTCTGATTGGTGCTTGAGCCGATCACCGCGGTGGGCTGAGTCAGACCCAGCTCACCGGAGACCTGGTCAACCAGTTGCAGCAGCGTGTAGCTCATTTTTAACCTTTTTCGGCCTGCCGAGTTTCTTGGGTTTTTGCTGGAAACTTTCGATCATTTTCCGCAACTCGTCGATCTCTTTGGATTTGGTTTCCAGTTTAGCATCCATGTCGGTTTTCATCGCGGCAAAGACTTCCGAGTCCTTGCTTGCCGAAATGAATGTCCGAGCCTTGGTTCGCAGTTCGTTGAACCCCATGATCTTCAAGCCGGCAATGTCAGGCAGCTGGGCAAACTGATCGATGGTGAAAATGTTCAGAGCCTTGAACTCGGCTTTCTGCGTTTCGCTCAGGATGTGCCACGCATCAATCGGCGTTCCCGGCACGATGTTCAGCCGCTTGTTCTTGAACATCTCCCACTCTTTCGGATGCTCGTCTTCGTCGGTGGCCCTCATCTTGCGATCAATGATGAGCGTGTTGTCCCCAGAGATCAGCTTTTTGATGAATATCTGCTCTTGGAAAATGGGCCTCCCAGCTTCCGCAGTCTTAAAATCGTTCTGCACTTGCACCGGATGGAAAAAGACTGCGTTTTTCCCTTGGGTTTCTGCCATGAACAGTTCGTTCGTCCATCCCGCAGTTTCTTGTTTCATCTCTTTGCCTCAGAATTTTAGAAGTTGCTTGCATGAGTCCATCACCGTAAAACCGTACTTCCGCGTCCTGCTGTTGCAGGAAATGCTCCATCTCGATCGCCGCTTGCAGCATTTGCTTGGTTGTCTTGAAAATCCTGTCACCCGCTTGCACCAGAGTTTCGACTTGCTTGCCGCCGGTATGCGCCCCAGCGTGACGGTTTTCGGTGAACGAGCAATCCATCCCGTGGATGTCGAATTTCCGGTATCCAAGCGCCGCCGCCACGTTCATCGCTCGCATTCCTACCGACGAACCGCCGCCGATCATGCTTTTGATGCCCACCGGATGGTTTTGGGCAACCCATGCCACCGTTTCCAAGTCGTCCCCGTTAATCAGGTGCCACAACCGCACAGAACGCCCCTGCAGGGCTTCCCAGAACCGGGGATGGCAGACACTAGCCATCAGGTAAATCGTCGCCTTCTGGGGCTTCCTGAGCATTTCTGGCTTGTGCGGTCTGGGATCGCAGTCCACATGGAAATCAGGCACGATCCCGCGCTCCACCAGGTAATCGTGCGCACCAGAAACGGTGATGATGGGGCGGCGCAGCTTCTGCCAGGTATCGGCAAGGCTCGGCCCGTAGCAGGCAATCGAGGCTCGGCGAGGCAGGAACTTGCCTCGCTTTTGCAGCATAGGGAACAGACCTATGGCTTTCGCCATCTGGTTGTGCCGGTCCTCGTTTGTCATCACGCCGATCATTTGATTGCTTCAAACCTCATGTCGCGGTGCGGAAAGTGGTAGCGCGGCTCGCACAGGGTGACCTCGCGCATTCCAACATCGATCAACAAATTGTTCAGGCTGTTCACGAAATAACCTGTCTTGTGCATCATGGCTGGGTTTTTATATTTTCCATCGCCGAATATCGGATGCACAGTCATGTACTTTTCTAAGATTTCGTTTTTTGATATTTGATCCGCAATGTAGGCAAATACCTTGTCCAGGCAAGGCACCTCGATGATCATTTTGCCGTCAGGTTTCAAGATGCGTTTCCATTCCGTGAGCAGATCGAACGCTTCCCAATCGTAGAAGTGTTCCAGAACATGGATTGCAGCAACCGCATCGGCTGAATCATTGGCAATCTCCAGCTTGCGGATGTCGCATCGGAGGTCTGCCGTTTCGCATTGATCGACGTTTATCCATCCGTGCCAGTTCTTTTTGCCGCATCCGAGGTTGTAGGCAGTTTCGTAATCGTCTTCCACATGGCGCGACATATTCGCGGCGTATATTTTGCCTTCAAGTATCTTTGAGCCTTCCCAATGCGCCGGTTTGCTTCGTGCTGGTTCTGTAGCGCCCATTCGATGCCCTCTTTGATGTCGCCGATCCAGATGCCGGGGAAGTCTTTGATCGCCGGATGGGGCTCTGCCACCACGAAGCAGCCCTGCCTGATCGACTCGATAACTCGGTTCGCACTTTTCTTTTCGTCGGTCGCAGGCACAACAACGATGTCTGCAACCATGAATTCATCAAGCATCGTTTCATGGCTCCACGGGATTGCCCCTGCAAAGTTGCTCACCACCCGCAGCGGGTAGTCGTTCAGATCCGGCAGGATTCTGTCCAGGCTGGCTTTGTTGACCGCATGACCAAACCACAGAAGATTTTTCCCGCGGCTGTGTGGACCGCACTCAGGATATTCGAACGGATCTGGAATGACCGTTGCCTGTTTGCCGAGCTCTGCAATTCTTTGCTGCATGGCTTCTGTCGGGCAAGTCACAACATCCGCAAGCCGCAAAGCCTCGGCATAGTGCGTCCAATCAAAATGATCGTCGCAGAAATCTACAATAACCCGCTTGCCTTGCATCTTTGCTGCCGCCATTGCCATCAATTCGGTGGCTTGTGGTTTTGCAAATACCAGCGTCCCGGCAGTCAGATCATTGAGCGTTGCCCAGCCATCGGCGGGAATGTTTGCCCGATAACGCCACGATGCAGACGTTGCATTCCCGAAATGGATGAAAGAAACCCTGTTATCTGGAGGCTCGTTCTTCTGCTGTTGTAACAGTTCGAGATTCTTCTCCCGCTTGGCAATGATGGACTGAATCAGTCCATGCCCGTACCCGTAAAATTGAGCGTCTGGGATGGCATCGTAATAGGTCTGGAAGTGCTCTGCCTGCAATGCCATCGCTGCGTTGCAGTAGAAGGTTTCACCCTCCAGATCGATCCTGACCTCGTGCAGCTTGTCATCGGCCTTGATCCGATCGCCGTTGACCCGCAGGCTCGGACCGTCATTGCATGAGTCAAACCCAAACAGCGCAAAGTGCCGCCAGCCCTGCGTGTAGAACAGACTTATTGCCCTCAAGCCGGAAGTCGTTCCACCTCCGACCACCATGCGGTTCAGAGGTCTCGTCTGTCCCTTGGTGATGTACGGATGCCAGATCGTGACATCGTAGCCATCAAGGTGCTCAAACATCGCCTGGTGGCATTGGCTGGCAATCAGATACTTTACAGCCTCGTGCTTGCGTTTGAAGCAGTTCCAACGATGCTCTTGTGGATCTATCGCCAGAGCAAACTCGGGGATGATGTCGTTTTCTATCAGCCAGTCATGCGCGTCTTTCACCGCAACAAGAGGTGTCCCTGCCTGCTGCATTTTTCTTATGACATCTATTTGACCCGCCACACTCGGCCCAGACGCAATGATGGCAACAACGCCATCCCGCGCTGGCTCCATGCGCTTGATCTCTGGGAAACCTTTGGCAATAGCGAAGTCCATTGCGCTGAATAACGTGTCGTCATCCATCACGCATTTGCCAACGATTTTGAGAGGAACAAATGTCATAAGAAAAACCCCTCTACGTCTAGAAGGGTTCCCCTTTTCATCAGACCGGATTAGAGGTCATCAAGCCAGCATTGTTGACAATGCAGAACGGAGCCGAAGCAGACGTTGCCGAAGTGTTGGCAACGATGCCTTGGATATACCCAGAACTCACCGTTGTGTCATCAAGCGATCCCGCGGTAGCGGTGGTGTACAGCGGCACCTTGGGATTGCAAGCGATCAACAGGTTTGTCCTAAGAACTCCGTTCAAGCCGATCCAGCCGTAGTACGCGCTGGTGATCGCCGTTTGAGCGACCCCGACCATCGAAAATCCCAGAGCTGCCGCATTCGTCGTTGTGATCGGCACAGCCCTCAGAATCGGCGTAGCGGATGCCGAATCAGAGAACGTGCTAAAGACCACCGCGTCGAACTGGGCAATCGTGGACTCAGCCCTTGCGAAAATGTAGCGACCGTTATTGCTGGTCATTACAGTCTCTCCAGGCGTAGCGGGGAACGTCGAAGTCGAACCCGCAGAGACAGACGCATAAATAGCCGTCAGATCTACGCCGATTTTTCCATCAGTAACATAGTCAGCCATGATCTTCTCCTATTCAGTAAGAATGCCTTGGAACTGCAAGCCAGAGGCAGTCATGTTGCCTGCCCACCCAATCAAACGCACGATCAATTTGTTACTCCATCTTTCGATGTGGTGTAACCGCTTCGGATTACACTCTTGGGCTTCTTTGGTTATACCCAAGTTCAGACTATCGCATCCGGCATTGCCGGTCTTCTCACTTAGTCGTTCACGCTGCACACTTTCGCTGCTTGCGCCCTGTTGCCCACTTCTGGGTTTCCAAGTCAATAAGAGAAGATTTAGAGACGCCATCTTTGTGCGTTAATGCAAAGTTGGTTTAGCGTCTTGGTTCGTAGACATCCTCTCGTCCCCGATCGGTACGAAATTCCTTGCCGCCATAGGCCTGAAGAAAATGTACTTCGAGTTGAGAAAATATCCGGTATTCGCAGGCACGTTGCCTCCGATACCACCGTCCAGAACCACATCGCAGTTCATGTACTTTGATGCAACGAATCCCAGATCCGCCATCTTGCTCGAGGTCGGGAAACGCTGCAGATTCTGGATCGAGGACATAAAGAATCCCCAGAAGTTGTTGTCCAGCAGAATCAGGTCAACAACGTCAGAGCCGCGGCTTGTCTTCGCATACAGAGCATTAAAGCCCGTCTGGATGTTGGACGCTGAAGCTGACGCGCTCAAGGTTGTCGAGAAGTCGAAGACCTGGTTGCGCCAGAAGCTCCACGTTGAGCGGTCAATGCCACCGACCGTCCCGGTTGAAGGCGAAGCTACAACCATCGCCTGCAGACCCGTGATCTGCTTCCCGTTCGAACCCGTGCCGTCAGAATAGATGCCGGTGGAGATCAGGTTCTCGATGCTGGCTTCTGCGACATCCAGCCGTGCGTCGAACAGATCGATGATCTGCTCTTCGCCAGCGTTCTGCAGCATTTCCAGACCGTTGATCGTCACCGCAACCGCGGCCTGCTTGATCGGATACTGAGCCGCGCTGATCACATCGGCGGGAGAGATGTCGAGCACCTCTGCGCCAGAGTAATACATTGCAGTCGAGTTGCCTTGGAACGACAGTTCTTGCAGGATTGTCGAGCCACCGGAGACGGGCTTATAACGGCCTTTCTCCTGCAGCCGAGTCAGCAGGGCATTGTTTTTCGTTACGTTATCCGCAACGATGCCTGACCGAGACTCAATCGTGGTTGCAAGAACATCGCTGTAATTGCTATTTGCGTAAGCCATTAGCGTTTACCTCAATGTTGTGCCTGCCGTATCGCATTCGCAATAACGGACCGGCGATCATTTACATTTGGAGCAGCACTCGCAGAGGAACTAGGTGCGCCTCTGACCTGTATTGCTGCTGCTTTTGCTTTTTGGACTTGTGCAACGGAAGTCTGTTGTTGAACAGTTTTCGGGATCGTTTCATCAAGTCGCAACGCAACATCGTATGCAGCCTTCAGCTTTTCGCCATTGCTCATGTTGCTGATGTCCCCTAGAAATACCGGGTTCTCCAGCAACGTGATCATCTTCGGCTGCAAAGCCTCGAAATGCGCAT
>Ga0208942_1000179_pt1 | contig 28968 bp, 42 predicted proteins | sample GreLakmeSU08MSRF_FD_187704 | JGI IMG/M metagenome (GOLD analysis project Ga0208942, IMG submission 187704) | Freshwater lentic microbial communities from great Laurentian Lakes, MI, USA - Great Lakes metaG SU08MSRF (SPAdes) | ecosystem: Environmental > Aquatic > Freshwater > Lake | place: Great... | reverse complement strand
AAGTGTACCAACAAAAAAACCCTCCTTGAGCTGGAGGGTTGACGCATCCCACTTGGTTGCTCACAAGGAGCCACATCCGCTTGCGCGATCCACCTTGCCCGGGACGGGCAGGTTGGCATGGGCGTCAACCCAACTCTGAATGCAGGACAGACTCTACAGGAGCGCGACGCGAAAAGCTACTGTATTCAGGACATGCAAAATGGATGAAAGGCCCTGTATTTCCCAGCATATAACTATTTCTGGTTTATTTTCCTGAAGGCACCACCATATCGTGTGGTACGTAGCCCGCTTCAATCAATGCCTATTTTTTAGGCAAAGAGGTGCTATGAACGAAGCACGACGCGGCATTTTGCTGGCGGGGCCATCTTATGCACAGACTTATCCACCGAAGCTGGGGAGCGGGTTGTGTGAATATTTTTCTTGATCTTGTGACATATCGTGTGCGGTTGTTCTCCTCGACGTGTGACGATCGACCATGCCACGCCCGCCATTTCCGCCGTCAGTGTCATCAGCCCTCGGTACGGGTCGTCCACCGGGTGTCCGTCCACCCCGCATCAGTCCGTTCTCCGTCCCCCAGAAGAGGCGTTGGTCGATCGGCTGATCCCACCCCGGTTCCTCCCCCACCTGTCTCATCCAGTAGGCCGCGGCCTGATTGATCGGCCTGTTGTTGATCTCGGATCGTGGGGTCATGAAAGCCCTCCCTGGGATTGAAGATTGCCATCAAAAAGCGGGGGGAATTTGCCCTGATGGCTCCGCCATCATCAATCAGGCATCTAGTCTTGCTGGGGGTACCGTGTGAGCGGGATGCACAAACTGGGCAGAATGGGGGCAGCGCGCGACACAGAACAACACAGAGGTAAGAGGCTACCACCGCATGAAGAAGGGGATCGCTGCACCTATCAAGGCTTTCAGCGACCCCCCTTATACAATCCCCACGAGCAGCACTCGTGCCCTTCGCGCACGCGATTCATCCCATCGCCGGCGAGCACAACTGGAGGGACACCATGTTCAAGGAGTTCTTCGAGCCGTTCGGTCCCGTCAGCGGTGTGCATAGCAAGGAGCGACTGTCCTTCGACAAGCCACCGACGTGGGCGCAGTCCTCCCTCACATCGGGGGACCCGAAAGCCCTGACGACCGGTACGTGTTCCACCAGGAAAGCACGATCGATCCCGAGAAGCGGGTCGTCACGCTGGTCGGGGGACAGGGTGTGGTGATCTGCCCCCAGCTGTTAGGCCGCCCCTTGAGTGTGCTCACGCCGACAACCCGATCGGAGGGATCATGCGAATCTCTGGGGCCGGTGGCCGATATCCCGGCGCACTGTGCTGGCTCCTCACGGTGAGCCCCGATTTATTTAGAGGGCGTCGTCGGGACCGAACGCGTTCGTCGAACGGTTCAACCGGATCTGCTGACACGAGATCCTTAACGGTTACGTCGTATCCATTCACTCATTTAATTTGGAATCGAGCAGTGGCGGTGGCTTTCAACAGCCGGTGGTCAGCTGTCGCCGCGACTAGCTTAATTTGATGTGACCCGCTAGAGAGGCCCATGATTGCTTGAAAGGGGCCTGGTATATGCTGACCATCCAAGTAAAAAAGGACATGGTCCGCCAACTCACCTTTTAAGAATTTGTACTCCAAATCCACATCGTTGCCTGCGATGACGGCACCGTCTGCAGGAAAAATAATACGAATACTAGTTCCGTCATCTTCTGGTGGGGCCGCGCCAACGTCGTGTATCATGACTAGTCCCGAGGCTAGGAGCAGCACGATGTACAACCGTATTAGAGATGCTGTCAACGTCATGCCTCTGTTCTGGCTTTTCCAGTCTCCTCTTCCCGATGCCTACTTCCGGCCCCAGGTATGGGAGCCATACCTCACACAACAGCTGCAACGCGGCGTGCAATGTTGGAGGGCAAGACCTGTCCACTGGGTTAGGGGCATTTGCTACGTGCGCCCCGTGAGGCGCAGCCGGTGCTTGGCAAACCACGCATAACTGCGCACGAGCAGGCGATCGATGAAAGGCCAGCGACTGAGGCGTGCCAGCCGGCCAAGGCCAACGGCCGTCCACATGGCGCGGAGCACGTCCACTCCTTGAATCACCCTGCCATCGCCCCATCGAGCGTGGATGACCGCGCTCAACTGCTCGCAGGACAGCCCGCACTCAGCCTCGCAAAAGGTCGGGGGCGCGAAGTCGATAAGTCGGAGTCGCCCTTGACGGTCGAGCCTGCGCATGAGACTGATTTCCAGCCGACAAATCGGGCACGCGCCATCATAATAGACGGTGAGAGGGTATGGAGTTGCATTTGTGCCGTGGGGCGCTGTGGGCCCGGACCCTGCCGGCGACTGACCGCCGTCGAAGCTCAGAATCATTGGCACCTGTCCCTCGTCGGCGTAGACACCTGTGTCCTCCTCGACCGTTAAAGCCAGTGGAGGTTAAGGTGCTGGCTCTTCTCACCCTGGCAGCCGTATTCACGATGCGTTTTCTTCGAAAGATAAGGCGGGCCTCCAGGTTCCACGTGCGCCAAGCGTTGCCTCCTCTCCCGCCGGCATCTTCATCGAGCCTGCGACGGCCTCATCGCCTCGACCGCAGCCGCGCACGTTTCCACAGCCTGCGATCACCAGGAGCTCGCGAGTCAGTATCGTGCCGCTGATTAGGCTCATCACCAGCCGCACCCTGCGCAGGAGCGAAGGTAGTACGGGGTGCTGCATGCGAACTTCCATCAAGTGGCCACCACACCTTCGGGCTCAACGGGCCGCCACGTGCCTTTACCCGATCCACGATTCAAGACATTGTCCTTGCCCCTATGGCCTGAGAACCACGATCCTTGACGCCGCCGCTGGCGCTTTTCCGCTCAGTCGTATTCCCGCTGTGCCGTGCTCGACAAAAATGAGCCATTCGCGGATGCCTGGTGATCTTTACCGTCCCCTACGTCCCACATCGCGACTAGCGTTCCTTTTCGACGACTGGTGTCGGGATCCCCGGAGACAGTCATTGCGCCTTGACTGTCGCCAGATATTCGCACCCACTCCGCAGACGCGGGGCCCCTACTCAGCAACGGTAGACGTATCAGTGATCCGAACCCGAGTACGTATGTGCGTGGCCGTTTTAGGAACCCGCCAGCCTGGGACATCATAGCGCATGGCACTGGGAAGGGACGGGAGGAACGAATCGTGATCGGCATGCGAGCCTCGCAGGGAAATCAGAAAAGTATTGTAAGAGGGTGCTAACGATGGCGCAAGGGCCGCGTGGGGGATTGACGGTGCTTGCGCCTGTTAGCTGCCAGGGCCAGGGGTAAAAGTGATATTATTCGATGGGGAATCGGAGGGAAATTGCTCCTTAGATAATTAGGAGGTTCGCGTGAGAGCACACGATGACCCAGAGGCGGTGCAAGTAGGTTGAAATCCCCCGCCGACTCTCATTGTAGGCGAACCGCCGCGAAGGATAATCTCCTGATATATCAAGCCTATGGTACGCCGTCGGTGGTCCTTCCTGTCGGAATCCATGGGCAGGTCTTGACCGGCCGGCACTTCGCCCAGTAGCATACTCGTGACTGTCACACACCCGTTCATTGAAGAACAAATCGTGGCACGGGGACGGCTGTAACCGGACGGAAAGGACTAATCACGATGCGCAATCGTATCCGTTTCCTCTCAAGGCTCTTGATGAGCTTGACCCTTGGGGTAAGCTATCTGCTTGGACTAGACGCGGCACACGCTCACGAAGAGGCACTCCGCATGGCGGCAAAGACCCCGAGCCTTTACGACTTCACGATGACCGATATCGACGGGAAGCCCGTTAGCCTCGGCCGCTACAAAGGCACCGTAGTGCTCGTAGTCAACACCGCCAGCTTTTGCGGCAACACGCCGCAGTATGCGGACCTCCAGGCGTTATACGAGCACTACCACGAGAAGGGGCTTGAAATTCTGGCATTCCCTGCCAACAACTTCGGGCAACAAGAACCTGGGACAAATGAGGACATCAAAGGATTTTGTCTGACGAAATACAGTGTGAGCTTCCCCTTGTTCAGCAAAATCAGCGTGAAGGGAAAAGACACGCATCCCCTGTACCGCTATTTGACCGAGCAGAGTCCGTTCCTGGGGGAAGTGGAGTGGAACTTCCAGAAATATCTGGTAGACCGGTCTGGTAACGTGGTGAACCGTTTCCACCATCGCACAAAACCCCTGTCGCCCGAAGTCGTGAAGGAAGTAGAACGGGTGTTGGCGGCCAAGTAGTAGCTCGGGCAGACCTTTTGATAAAACGAAATGCACTGGTGCCCTAGCTGACTCATTTGCTTGAGCTGCAATGTGAATCTAGACCACCTCAGCCCAGCTGGGTCAAGCTCGTCGAATCGTTTGCTGTCAAAACAGACCCTCTGCCTGCCGCCAGCCTGAGTATTGAACTTTGCACGCTCAGAGAGCCGTTACTCAGAGCCGCCATGAAAATTCTCAAAATTTTAGGTCTGATGATTGGGACCGTACTGTCCGTCCATACAGTTATCTACGTTGCGGATCAGGGATACCTGGCGGACTACTGGGAGGACCGAGAGTCTCTTTGGGACCCACGGCTGAAAATCTTCCGTTGCCTAGATGACCAGGGCCAGATTGATAAAGCCGACAGGCAACCGCCTTGCTCTGTCATCACATTGGCTGGGCAAAAATTGGCAGAACGTCATATGGCTAAATGCCTGAAAGCAGGCGGCGAGGCACAGCGGTGCACCCACGAAGCCTGGATTTTTGTCTATGCAATGCGCCCCGAAGAAAGAACAAAAAATCCGGAAGAACCTAGGGGAGTAATTAGTAGACGCGCTCAATAAAGACCCTCGAGTTCCTTAATGAGTCAGCTGACGCAGCCAGAGGGGGCCCCGCCCGGCCGACAAAGCTCCCTCCCCTGTTCCCCCAGGGAGGAAACACGCGTTTTGTTCCGGTTCCCGTCACGGTTGGCGTCCTACAGTCCGGTAAACTGGGGCACAGTCCCACGCCTCGCTGCACGTCTCGACTTGCGCCTTCCGTCGCGTCCACGACCGCCGTACTAAATCTGAAACAGTCAGGCGGTTTTGACATCAACGAAGTGTGTGACAATTTTTTCGGGGAACTGCCGGAACCGCAGTCAGGGGCTTTTGTCGCTACGCCCCACAGGAAGCGGGTCCTTAACGCCGCTTGAGCGGGTTGGAGGTCTAGGTACTGGGGGGCTAGAAAATACCACATCGCAAACCGTCTCAGGATTGCAGACCCAGCGAATCGAGTGCGTGGGTTTCAAAATTGGATTCGAAATGTTGAGACGGCTAGTGGGCGGCATCAAGTGCACAGGGATAACCGAAGTCAAGGAAGCGGATTTGCATTTTGGATAAGTCCGTACCCGTGAAGTTCGTCAGGTTGATACTGAACAAATGGTGACCGGATTCGCACAAGCGTGTCCAGACACTTGGAGGCGGTACATGGGGATTCGTCAACTGATCCAGCGGGTTGTTTCTTGCGTAAAAAAGCTGTACCGTGTTAAGAGTAAAAAGCCGATCGCCATGCCTCAGAACGGCTTGGTCGTCGGTGCTGCGTTCTAACCAAGGAGAATCGAGAATGGCCAAGACGTTTGAGAAGCTGATGAATGGAGCTGATGGTGGGTTGGCCCTGCTCCAGGCTTTGGCAGAGAACAGTTTCGACTCTGTGTTGATCACGGATGCATCAGTGGAAAGCAAGATTATCTACGCCAACACGTCGTTCAAAAAACTAACTGGGTACGACCCCTCCGAAATAATCGGCAAGACGCCTCGGATTCTTCAAGGCACGGGAACAGATTCTAAGGTCATCGCGAGGCTTTCAGCAGCATTGAAGTCGGGCGGAAAATTTGAAGGCAAGGCGATTAACTATAAGAAAGATGGCACACCCTTCATCATGTATTGGCGTGTGCTGCCGATCAAAGTTGGCAAGAAAATTTCCGCTTGGGTTGCTATCCAGCGTGCGGGATCCGTCATCTAAGATGTGCATGCTCGCGATTCGGTAAGTGCCAAACGAGTGCAGAAGCACAGGTGGAGCGCGTCATCTGGCGCCCCACCAAAAACCCCCATCATGCGCGCCTTCACCCGATATATCGGAATAGACTATTCCGGTGCCGAGACCCCGATGGCCAGCCTAAAAGGCCTGCGTGTCTACATGGCAGAAGGCGATCACTCGCCGAGTGAAGTATTACCGCCGGCATCGCCACGCAAATACTGGACCCGGCGCGGTATTGCCGAATGGCTTGTGGCGCGGTTGGGCGAGGACACCGCCACGCTTGTCGGCATCGACCACGGATTCTCGTTTCCGCTGCGCTATTTCGAGGTTCACCATTTGTCGCCTGACTGGCACGAGTTTCTCGATGATTTTCAACGGCACTGGCCGACCGACGAGGACATTTACGTCGAATTCGTGCGTGACGGGATACGGGGAAACGGCGCGGCCCGGATGGGGAACGCTCGCTGGCGTCGCCTGACCGAGGAGCGTTCGGGTGGTGCGAAGTCGGTTTTCCATTTCGATGTACAGGGTTCGGTGGCGAAATCCTCCCACGCGGGCATCCCTTGGCTGCGCTACATGCGTGACCACCTTGGCACGCGCATTCACTTCTGGCCGTTTGACGGGTGGGACGTTCCGGCTGGGCATTCGGCTCTCGCCGAAGTCTATCCGGCGCTGTGGAGTCGTAAGTTCGCAATAGACGATCGCACACCCGATCAACATGACGCCTTCAGCATTGCCGCGTGGCTTTCCCGCGCCGACCGGAACGACCGTCTTGCCGCATGCCTGAATCCTGATCTGACACCACCGGAGCGCACAGTGGCGCAGGTAGAAGGCTGGATTCTGGGCGTTCCAGGAAGGCCCCCCGGCCGCCATCGTGATCGACAACCGGTGTTATGACCGTGTGAGCGGGAGGCACAAACTGGGCAGAATGGCTACACCGCAACAAAACCACCACGGAAGAAGCTAAATCACCCTCCGTCGAGCTCTCATCCTTCCGGCAAATAAATCAGCAGGATTTTCCATTTCGACTTCGAAAATAATGAAGTGTCACCAGTGGTGCCTGGCGTTGTCGTCATTGATTTTCCCTGTTATGGATAGAACCAGATACTACAACCGGTGCAAAGCCACCCGAGCAGAGGCGCTCAGCGCTAGTAACAAGGGTTTCTGTAGACGTACTGGATGGGCTTAGATACCTGGAGCTCGCGACTGCCGAGATGCCACGTCATCGCTTCGGCAGTCTCCGATAGACTTCTTTCCGATCCCCGATCTTTACGACCAAAACGAGAAGCTTCTGATCGTTGATCGCATACAGAATGCGGTAATCCCCTGAGCGGACGCGATACAGATCATCCCCGCCTGTGATCTTCTCGACACCGTGCGGACGCGGATTATCACAAAGCTTGTCGATTCGCCGACCAATTTGAATCCGAATGGGCTTGGGCAGGGCCTTGAGTTGACGTTCAGCAGCTGGCGCAATGTCGACTGTATAGGCCATGACCCCGCCTTACAGCCCCAGTTGCTTCTTGAGCACCGACCAGGGTTTGGTGCCCTTCTTCTTCGCTTCGGCAATTGCGGCACGAACATCACTCAAATCCATGCGGTCCTCTAAGTCTCGCAAGAGCTCCACATCTTCCACGGGCACCATCGCCACTACCGCTTTGCCATGTCGTTCGACCATCACGCGCTCCTTAGTGTAGGCCACGAGGTTGACCGTTTCAGCGAACACTTTTCTCGCTTCACTAACCGTAAGTGTCGACATAGTGCTTCCCTCCTTCAATGTGTACGATCTGTACAAGACGTATAAAATGTACATATTAAGCTTGAGGCTGTCAAGCCCTATCGATCCATGCCAAGACTTGGCTGAATAAGTCTGATTTTACAATTCGTTCTTAGCATTCACGGACATACTCTCTACATTGACTCATTCCTCAGCGAGCGGCTCTAGTTGGCTTCCTGAATGAACCCAGTGGGCTTCTGCCCTGGCGGGAGAGTCTGCAGAGTTCCTAGTGCTTGTGCATATGTCCATCCGACGACATTCCTGGAACTTCTTTTTCTAGGACCGTCACGCCCTTCAGAGGCGGCGCATCCCAAATCACCTTGTTCCCTGGTGCCAGATTTGCCGCTTTGATGAAATGCGCGTCGCCCTCTTGCATTGCCTTCAGTTGATATAGGGTCATGCCTAAGTTGTAGTGGGCTTCGGCGAACTCCGGGGCCACGGCGATCGCTGCGTCGAAATGCTGTTTCGCACGCTCCCACTGACTCTGTTGATAGGCATGAGTCCCTTCGTCATGGTGACGCGCCGCAGCGGCATTCGTGCCGGCGGGCGCGGGCAAGATCATCCGCTTCGGTATCGATTGACACCCACTCCCTATAAACGCCCCTAGCAATACCACTATCAACAATATGTCTGCATGCCTCATCCAATCCTCTTTTCAATTTGCGATCATCTGACCACGTAGACCTCCCGTCGCGTCGCTATCGCGGATGGTCACATCTGGTTCTCTCGTCGTTCTTTCCACCACCGCCACATCACAGCGATGTGTGGAATGGCACACAGCGTCAGGATCATCGCGGAGAAGCCGCCGCCGATCTATTAGTTGTGCCGTTGTCATACATCGTCCCAAGATTGAAGCATCCCCCCGCATACTGCCCATCACAGGCTTTTTGGTAGAGCTCCATGGCTTTGAACTTGTCCTGCGTGACCCCTTCGCCCTCGGCATACATCCACCCAAGACTGAAACACCCACTCGCATCACCACTCTTACACTGCTTGGTCAGCACTGCTAGTTCGTCAAGTGTCTCCGCAGATGCGACGGCCACCGTTCCAAGTGTGATCAGCCACAGGAGCGCGACAAGCAGAAATCGCATCAGTCATTATCCTTTCATGAGAGGCACGATTGTGGCGAGTGTCTCCTGCGTGAAGGGGCATGTCAACGACTGAAAGCCTGACAGAGGGAGACTCGCGTTGGCGATCAATGTGTGGGCGTGACCGTGGCCGTACACGTCGGGTTCCCTTTCTGGGGCCCCGCCCTGCTGACAAATCCCCCCCCCATCATCGCGGTCTAAAACAGGGGCGGATTCAACTCTGAAGTGCAACTTTTATAAACGAATTTAGGTGGCGAGCTGAGATATCATCGCGCCACTTAAACGACCAAGTAAAAGGAACACAGATGAAGCAATACACGCAGCTCAACCAGGAGCAACGATATCATATTTCAGGACTAAGCAAAGCGGGTTGGAACCAGACGCAAATAGCGGACGAGATAGGCGTGAACAAAACAACGATTTCACGAGAGTTTAGTCGAAACAAGGGGCAGCGCGGTTGGCGGCCCAAGCAGGCTCAAGGATTCCGTAATGAGCGCAAGCAAGCCTGTATCAACGGTAAACAGTTCACATCGAATGAATGGGACGAAGTGGAAAGATTGACCCGTGCAGACCTCAGCCCCGAACAGGTCGCTAATCAACTTGAGCTGGAAGGAAGACTGCAGATCAGCCCTGAAACGATTTACCGATACATCTATGCAGACAAACGCAATGGCGGAGACATGCACAAACATCTGCGAAGCCAGAAACTGCATCGCAAGCGTTATGCAAGCGGACAAGAGCGACGAGGCACACTCTGCAACCGCGTCAGCATTGATGAACGACCGGACATCGTTGCTCAAAAGACACGTATCGGTGATTGGGAAGGTGATACCGTGATTGGCAAGAACCACAAAGGTGGGTTGGTTACGCTGGCTGAGAGAACGTCACGCTATGTGTTGGCGGGGCATATCGCGAGCCGCCATGCTACTGGCGTAACAGCGGTGACAACGCGCTTGTTGAATCCACACACGGACAAATGTCACACCATTACATTCGACAACGGCAAAGAGTTTGCGGAGCATGAGATCATGGCAACAGAATTGAATGCAGACATTTACTTTGCCCACCCCTTCAGTTCTTGGGAACGCGGGCTGAATGAGAACAGTAACGGGCTCATACGACAGTATTTCCCCAAGGGCATGGATTTGTCAGATATTGATGAGGAGCATGTACTTTGGGCGGTAAAAAGACTCAACCACCGTCCGCGAAAAGTGCTTGGATATAGAACTCCTCACGAGGTATTCTTCGGGGTGGAAGTTATTTACACCAAGCAACCACCGGCTGTTGCACTTCTAAATTGAATCCGCGTAACGTTAATTGTACGTCACCCTTGGAAAACTATTTATCGAGGGAACCTCAGTATTTGCATGGAATACCTGCGAATTGGAAAATTTCGAAAAGGTACTATTTTCTCACGAGTGCCCCGTGTGCTGCCATCGAAGATATAATGACAAGTGACAATTGACACGCATCACAGTATCGGCTACCCTACATCATGATCCAGAGTTTCAGGCACAAGGGGTTAAAAAAACTGTTCGATAAGGGTGAGGCCAAAGGCATCCGCGCCGATCAGTTGGAGAAAATCGAACACATCCTCTTCGTGCTTTCTCGTGCACGCAAGCCTGAAGACGTGGATCTTCCGGGCTTTCACCTACACCCCCTCAAGGGCGATATGAAGGGCCTGTGGGCCGTGACCGTTAGGGCAAACTGGCGCGTGACCTTCCGCTTTGAAGAAGGCGAGGCGTGCGACGTGGATTTAGTTGACTATCACTAGGAGGCGAGCAGCGATGCGTATGAAGAACCCACCCCATCCCGGCCGCATTGTTCGACAAGAGTGCCTTACACCGCTCCGCCTATCCGTGACCGCAGCCGCACGCGCGCTTGGCGTGGAGCGGCAGACCCTGAACAATCTGGTCAACGAGAAGTCCGGTATTTCCCCGGAAATGGCGATCAGGCTGGAAAAGGGGTTCGGCAGTTCCGCTGAAGTGTGGTACGGCCTACAGATGGAGTATGACTTGGCGCAGGCAGAAAAGCATGCCGACAAAATCAAAGTGAAACGCTTGGGCCAGAATCAACTTACCTGCTAGCTAGACTATGCCGATGCAAGCGCATTCCTGTGTTGCTCGGTAGTGGGTCAGTTTAAATTGAGCAATCCTGCTAATTCTTCTAATTAAGCTGATTTCGGCAGAATACGCAACATGGTCTTCCTGTCGCTAAACTGTGGCAGAGCTATTGTGTCCGATCAGATTTGACCGGTTCCTCCCCTACCTCTGACTCTTCTGCAAGTGATTGAGATTGAACCGATAAGGTGAGATCGAGACCTATAGTCTCTGAGGCTTCATGGTTTTCAAATCTCGCCCCCTCCGAATGACGTGGGCCTCCCCATTAAGGAGGCTGCGAAAAAATGATGTGAATTTTTTGATATGGAAACAAGCGGGTGCCGTATTTATGCAGGTGTTAATACAGTGTTAGCGGAGTGCACAAATCTGGCTAAATAGAGGCAGAGAGCGACAAAGAGAAACAAAGAGGCAAGAGGCGTGACACCGCATAAACAAAGGGGCTTGCCCATGTCATCAACGACTTGAGCAATCCCCCGTACGGTGATCCCAAAGCAGGTGCGCTACCGAGCTGCGCTACGCCCCGACTCGAGTATCTGGAAATTCCATCTCTTGCAACAGATCTTTAGCCTGAATGAAGGCTTTGGCGCGATGGCTGATCCTGTTCTTGTGATCCGCCGAGAGTTGAGCCAGGGTCTTCCCCAACTCCGGAACGAAAAACAGAGAGTCGTACCCGAATCCCAACGTCCCGCTCGCCTCTTCCGCAATCACGCCATCCAACAGGCCTTGCGCCACTTTCACTTCATCTGACGGGAGGGCAATCGCTGCGACGGTCAAAAAACGAGCCGTTCGCCGTTCACGAGGCACTCCGGCTAATTCCTGCAAGAGCTTCTGACAATTGTCTTCGTAGGTGGCGCCTTCTCCCGCATAACGGGCCGCATAGACCCCAGGCCGTCCCCCCAACGCATCCACTTCCAGCCCCGTATCGTCCGCCACAGCCGGCAATCCCGTAAATTCGGCGATAGCCCGCGCCTTTTTCACGGCATTGGCCTCGCAGGTGATCCCGTCTTCAACAACCTCCGGCGCGTGGGGAAATTCATCAAGGGTGCGAATCCGAATCCCCAAGCCGCCTAACAGCGCAACCAGCTCTTCAACTTTATGACGATTGCGCGTAGCGAGGACCAACTCACGAATCATCGCCTGCCTACTCCAATTCCCCAATCAGATCCTTCTGCAACGCGGTCAGGGCCTGGATCCCGCTCCAGCCCATCGCCATGAACTCATCCAGCTCCTGCTTGGCAAAGGGCGTGCGCTCCGCGGTGCCCTGCACCTCGACATAGCAGCCTTTTCCAGTCATGACCACATTCATATCGACATCGGCCATGGAGTCTTCGGTATAGGCTAAATCGAGGAGGATTTCGCCCCCCACTTTCCCGACGCTAATGGCCGCGAGATAGTCCGTCAAAGGCCGTTTCTTGAGCACCCCGCGCTTTTTAAGCAGGGCAAATGCGTCGGCCAGCGCAATGAACGCGCCGGTAATGGAGGCCGTTCTGGTCCCTCCATCTGCCTGGATCACGTCGCAATCGAGCCAGATCGACCGCTCGCCCATCTGACTCATATCCGTCACGGCACGGAGGGCGCGCCCAACAAGACGCTGAATTTCAAGCGTTCTGCCACTCTGCTTCCCTTTGACCACTTCACGCGAGGATCGGTCGTGGGTCGCGCGGGGGAGCATCGAATACTCCGCCGTGACCCAGCCCTGTCCTTTCCCCTTCAGAAATGGGGGCACCTTTTCCTCAATCGAGGCCGTGCAAATCACTTTCGTATCGCCCATTTCAATCAACACAGACCCTTCGGCATGTTTGATGAAGTTTCGCGTCACTTTGACCGGACGGAGCTGATCTTTTCTCCGTCCATCGACACGCAAGAATCCTGCCGCACTGCTCATGGGTGACTCCTATAAATTTCTATAAATTACTGTCGCGCATTATAAGGGAAGGCGCGGCGAAAGCGCAATGAAACGGCCTCAGGCGCGCTGGATTCCCTGCGGAAGTCCAGCGACTCACCGTCTTTGATGGCCCCTTCGAATCCGTTGATGCACGATCGATGCACATCTATATGGCGACTAGAATTATCGTACGATCCGGCAGGAAATGTCCGCTATCTTCTGCGCGCACGCGATGAAATCCTGCACACCGACGACCAATCGGGCGATCCCCTATCGGACTAAATCCATGGCGATGCGGCGTGACTTTCTCTTACCCGCCTGGCTCATAATTCAGATTTGGCCCCAGCCACCGCTCCAGCTCTGACAGGGGCATTCCTTTTCGCGCCTGATAGTCGAGCACCTGGTCCTTCCCAATTTTCCCCACCGCAAAATATTTGGCGTCCGGATGGGCAAAATAAAATCCGCTCACCGAAGCGGCAGGCCACATCGCGAAGCTTTCCGTCAGCGTGATGCCTGCCTGCTGTTCTACCGACAGGAGATCGAAAAGCAACCGTTTTTCCGTATGATCGGGACAGGCCGGATAGCCTGGTGCGGGGCGAATCCCGCGATAATGCTCCCGAATCAAATCCTCCGTCGTGAGCGCCTCGTCTTTGCCATAGCCCCAGTCCTGCCGCGCGCGCGCATGGAGCCACTCGGCAAAGGCCTCCGCCAGACGGTCTGCCAGCGCTTTCGCCATAATCGAATTGTAATCGTCGTGGTCCTGCTCGAACTCCTTGCACACGCGATCCACACCGGTGCCCGCCGTCACGGCAAAAGCGCCGATATAATCGGCTCGGCCAGACTCCTTGGGCGCCACAAAATCCGCCAACGCAAAACTGCATTTTCCTTGCAGCTTTTCCGATTGCTGCCGCAGGGTATGGAGCGTCATCAAGACTGCCGTGCGGCTCTCGTCGCGATAGACCTGGATATCGTCCCCCACGCTGTTGGCGGGAAACAATCCATAGACCCCATTCGCGGTGAACAATCGTTGCGCCACAATCTTGCGGAGCAAAGTTGTGGCATCCTCGAGCAGTTCCTTCGCCTTCTCACCCACGACAGGATCTTCCAGAATAGCCGGGTAGCGTCCTCGCAGTTCCCAGGTATGGAAGAACGGCGACCAATCGATATAGGGCACAAACTGGTCCAACGGCTGCTGTGGCAGCACCGTCACGCCCGTAAAGGCCGGGACCGGAATATCGACCTCAGCCCACTTGGATTCAAATCGATTGACACGAGCTTTTGCCAAGGGCCAGAGAGTCTTCGCGCCCTTCTCCTGATGGATCTGGCGAATTTGGTCATAGTCGGCGCGCACCTTCGCGGAAAAGTCCACCTTCGCAGCCTCGTTGACCAGACTCCCGACGACACCCACCGCTCTGGAGGCATCCAAAACATGCACGACTGCGTGGTTATAGGACGGAGCGATCTTGACGGCCGTATGGGCCTTGCTCGTGGTGGCCCCTCCGATCAGTAACGGCAGGTCAAACCGCTGACGCGTCATCTCGCGCGCCACATGCGCCATTTCATCCAGCGACGGAGTAATGAGCCCACTCAACCCGATGATCTTGACGCCATGCTCTTTCGCCGCAGCCAGGATCTGCTCGCAGGGCACCATCACCCCCAGATCGATCACCTCATAATTATTGCAGCCCAGCACCACGCCGACAATGTTCTTCCCGATATCATGCACGTCGCCCTTGACCGTGGCGAGCAGGACCTTGCCGTTCGAGCTCGACGCGCCGGACTTCCGCTTCTCTTCCTCCATGAAGGGCATGAGATAGGCCACGGCTTTCTTCATCACCCTGGCGCTCTTCACCACTTGCGGCAAAAACATCTTACCGGACCCGAAGAGATCCCCCACGATGTTCATTCCCGCCATCAAGGGCCCCTCGATCACATGCAGCGGCTTGGCATATTTCATGCGGGCTTCCTCGATATCCCGCTCGATGAAATCGGTCATGCCTTTTACCAAGGCATGGGACAAACGCTCTTCGACTGTGCCGGAGCGCCACGCATCGTCCTTCACGGCCACCTTGCCCAGTTGCTGTACGGTCTCAGCGAACGTTACTAATCGTTCCGTTGCATCGGGCCTGCGGTTCAGCAACACATCTTCGATCAATTCCAAGAGATCCTTGGGAATCGTCTCGTAAACTGCTAACTGGCCTGCATTCACGATTCCCATGTCCAGACCGGCCTTGATGGCGTGGTAGAGGAACGCCGCATGCATCGCCTCCCGCACCTGGTTGTTGCCGCGGAAGGAGAAGGAGATATTGCTAACGCCACCGCTCACTTTCGCCAGCGGCAGATGCTGTTTGATCCAGCGAGTGGCGTCGAGGAAGTTCACCGCATAATTATTGTGTTCCTCGATGCCGGTCGCCACCGTCAGGATATTCGGATCAAAGATGATGTCCTGAGCAGGAAAGCCAATACGCTCCGTAAGGAGGCGATAGGCCCGCTCGCAAACCTCGATCTTCCGGTCGTAGGTATCGGCCTGGCCCCGCTCGTCGAAAGCCATAACCACGACAGCAGCCCCGTAGCGATGGACCAATTTGGCCTGTTCGAGAAACTTGGTTTCGCCTTCTTTGAGACTGATGCTATTGACGACCGGCTTGCCCTGAATGTTCTTCAGGCCTGTCTCCAGGATCTCCCACTTCGAACTGTCCACCATGATGGGCACGCGCGAGATATCCGGCTCGGACGCGACCAAGCGCAGAAACTTCTCCATAGCAGCCTGGGAGTCCAGCATGCCCTCGTCCATATTGATATCGATGATCTGCGCGCCCCCCTCAACTTGCTGGCGCGCCACCGAGAGGGCTGCGTCATAGTCGCCAGCTAGAATCAATTTGGAGAAGGCCGGCGATCCGGTGACGTTAGTCCGCTCACCGACATTCACAAAATTCGACTCAGGTCGAATCGTGACCGCTTCGAGCCCGCTCAACCTGGTATGGGGCTCGGCGACCGGAGGGACGCGCGGCGCACTCCCCTTCACTGCCTCGGCAATCCGCTTGATATGGGCAGGGGTCGTTCCACAGCAACCGCCGACGATATTCAGCCAGCCGTTCTGCGCCCATTCTTTCAATTGCGGCGCGAGACTTTCGGGCGTCTCAGGAAATCCCGTCGGTAGCAAAGGATTCGGCAGTCCGGCATTCGGATGGCAGCTCACATAGATCGGAGCTAACTGCGCCAGCTCTTCGATCAAGAAACGCATTTCCTTGGGGCCCAATGCGCAGTTGATGCCGACGCTCAACAACGGCACATGGGAGATGGAGTTCCAGAAGGCTTCAATCGTTTGCCCCGTCACGCCGCGGTTGCTGCCGGCCTGGATGAAGGTCACTGACGCCATGATGGGAAGTGTGAGGTTACGGTCGTCGAAGAACTTGTCGATCGCGAAGAAGGCCGCCTTGGCATTAAGCGTATCAAAAATCGTTTCGACCAACAGAATATCGACGCCGCCATCCACCAAACCCCGGACCTGTTCGTAGTAAGCCGTCACCAGCTCATCGTAGGTAGTGCCGCGCGCACCGGAATTATTGACATCAGTGGAAATGGAGGAGGTCTTCGTGGTCGGTCCGATCGCCCCGGCCACAAAACAGGACCGGCCAGGCTCAGCCGCCATGACGTGCCGGGCCGCCCGCTTGGCACATTCGCCTCCGGCTTTGGCCAGTTCATAGGCCAGGGCCTCCATCTTATAGTCGGCCAGCGAAATCGCTTGCGCGTTGAACGTGTTCGTCTCCACGATATCGGCGCCGGCTTCGAAATATTGACGGTGGATCTCCTCGATGACGGCAGGCTGGGTGAGGTTTAAGAGATCGTTATGCCCCTGTTGATCCTTCGTGCAGTCTTTGAACCGCTCGCCTCGAAACGCCGCCTCGTCTAGCTTCTTCTGCTGAATCATGGTGCCCATGGCCCCGTCGAGGACGAGAATGCGTTGTTGCAATAACGCCTCTAACGAACCGCTCATGAGTCTAGTCTCCGCAATCGAATGCACGTGATGGGAAAGAAAGCCTGGCCATCATAACTGACAGGTCTTGCACCGGCAAGCAATCCAATCTCTGTACCTTGACAGGGGGGAGAGCCGCCGATACGATGGAGTACTAGCTGGAGAGAATTTGTGCTCCTGCATCTTTCTACCCCCACGATCCGCATCGCCCTGTTCTTTGCTCTTTCGACTGCCATCTACTTTCATCCTGAGACGGTCCGTGCCGCGCCCTATTTTGAGGATGGGTACCTCGGGCTAACCCAAACGGAACTCCATCAGAAACTTGGAATTCCCCAAGCCGTCCGCGACAGGAAGTCCGCCCTGCGAGTCTTCACCTACTATGCCATCACCGATTGGGACAAGTATTTCCGGAAGCTCGTTTCCCCGGAAAACGGCGAAGACGTCTATACCGTTAAACGCGACAGTATCGACATCCGCTACTCGTTCAGTTATGCGGCAGACCCCAACGATGCCAACGACAATCGCCCGTTATTCGTGCGTCTCGTCGACATTGAATTCTCGCCCGCCGTTCCCTTCTCCCAAGTCCCCTCGCTCGTTCCTGAGTTTCATCCCTCAGAGGATCCAACGGCCCCCGCATTCCGATCGAACATCTGGGTGCTCCTGTTCAAAGGCGTCTCATCCCCCCAGGCTCGCTTTATCGTGAAAGAAGCCACTAAGGACAAACTCGCCTGGACCCTGGCCTACCAGCTCTTCTCGCTGCAAGGTCTCCCGGATCCGCTCACGGCCAAGGCGCTTGTCGATCGCGTGGAACTGAGCGCCCAAAGCCTCGACCTGGTCACACAACGCCAGAAGCACACCCATGAACCCATCCTCAATCCCTACTCGCGGGAATTTTCCCAACGCGCCCTGACACCGCTCGCGCCCACCACGAAAAAAATTCCCCTGCCCAAGTACGCCGAGTAACCGGCTCGTGGGACAACACCGTTGCTGCGTCATCAAGTAGCAGAGCGACCGCCTCGTTTTCTTGACTCTCTTGAAGTCACATTGCTACGATGCCCCATCACACATCCATCCACCGTTGCGACGCAAGAACCCATGAATACTGTGTCAACTGATCTCACGGACCCGACCCCCTTCCTCTGCCGGCCCCCGGTTCGGCGCATTATCTACGGCGGGCTGGGGCTCTTTCTGCTCCTCATCGTCATCTGGCCGCTAGTCGCGCAGCTCAAAGACCCGGACTTTCAAAAACATATTGCGGAACATCGCGTCATGGTCGGCATGTCGAAGGAGCAGGTGTTGCAAGCGTGGGGCGGCCCGCAAACGATCAACACGACCTTCACCACGGAGGGCCTCCGTCACGAAGAATGGATTTTTGAAGATTGGGAAAACGCCGCAGTCCTCAAGCACCGGTACCTGTACTTTGAGGAAGGCCGCCTCATCGGCGGATGGTTCCAGGGATCCGGCGAACGGCTGCCCATGCAAACTCCCCCTAATCCGCACAATCCGACGCCACGAAGCTAGCGGCGAATCAGACAACGAGTTATGGCGTTTCTGTAATTTGCACGCGGCGCAGTTTCCCTGGGCCGCCCGAGATGGTTAGCACCCGTTTCCATTCCCGGATCTGGTACACGGCCCAGGCAGGTGATTCGCCCTTGTACGAGGCATCAGGATCTTCCCCGCTGGCGTTCAGAAAAATCGGCTCCGTGAAGCCTTCTTCCAACACATAGTCGAGGAGGCAGTCGGTGACGAAGCCGGACCCTTGCAGGGAGACCTCGGCCAGCATCGTCAGAATATCTTCAGGATTTTGGATCGTCACGTGCTTCATTGAGGGACCTCCGCGTCATCGAATTGTAGCGAGCCCCTCCGCAGGAAGGCAACAGCGCCCGCGATTCGCCTGGACGGGCCATCGACGTTGAAAGCGGAGCGGACTGGGACGCCTTCTGGATCACAGGAAGGGAGCGCCGATTGCGAACGCAAAGGGCTCCAAGGGAGAAGTGCACACCCTGCCGGTCGACAGTGTCCCGCAAGGCCCTCCTCCCAGGGACATCAAGGGGCTGCGCGGAGAATCCTGCCTGAAGCCGGCGCTCAGCCTTCGCGTGAGCAGGCTGGACCGGGGCCGCATGGACAGCCTCCCCAGGGGCGCTAGCTTTCGCGACGCGACGGATGCCTTCTACCAGGCGGCTGAACAGACCGCCAGGGGCGGTTTCGTCCCGGACGGTCCCACGGTCGGAAACAACAGGGCCAGACCCGCCCACAGGGGAGGAGATCACTCCGTTGCGGTTACGACGGCCCGATTGAAACTTGTGCGAAGGGCCGCGACGTCCGGCTGATCCTCCGCCAGCACGCCACAGTCAATCAGCAATGCCAGGCGAGGGGTGGGATCGAGACGGCGCAAGGCTTGTTTGGTGAGGCCGGCAGACTCGAGGATTTTCCGATACGTACCGAGCCAGGAGCTGGTCACGGCTTTCAATCCGGCATCGGTCGGTTTCATCCGTCCGAGTTTCACCTGATCGAGGAGTTTGGTGATCGGATCGGACTGGGAGATCGTGGCCAGCGCACGCAGGAGAATCTGTTCGCCTGATTCCATGGTCAATTGGTGGCACAGGAACCGGGGCCGCGCGGGTCCCCGCAACTGCCGCAGGAACCGCCCCCGTTGCCCGGCAGCACCCACCCATCCGTGCCGCCCACTCCGAACCCGGAGATGAGTTTCTCCAGCTTCGTCGCCTGGCATTTCGGACAGGCGACGTGCGTGGAACCATAGACCAACAGCTCAAAACGATGTTTACATTCGCCACAGACATATTCGAAGATAGGCATAGATCGTGCTCCTTATTGTACCGAGCATTATAAGATCGAACCGACCAGTTCGCAATCCATGGAGCGCCCTATGTATCAAGAAGAAAAAAGCTTCACATTGCAATTCAGCCTGGAAGCCATCTTCCCCAACGACTATGAGGGAGAAGAGGAAAACCAGGTCTGGGTGCGGGAATGGGAAACCAAGATCAAAGCCGATCTGCTCAAGGTCGTCTTCGAATCGTTGCGCCAGCATGCGTCCTGGAAGACACACGTGCGCAATCGGGGCAAATCCTCTTCCGATGAAATTGAAATCGTCCTCGCCAGGGATTTTTCCGAGGAAATCCCCAAACCGCAAGGGTTCACGCTGCCGTGATCACGCCTCCTCTCGGCCTGTACATCCACATTCCTTTTTGCCGGGCGCGGTGCGACTTCTGCTCCTTCTATCTCGAAATTCATCGGGAGGGCCGTGCCGAAACCTTTGTTCGTTCCCTCATCCATGAGATTGGCCTATCCGCACAGCACCATGTCATCACAATCCGCCCTATCCAATCCGTCTATCTTGGCGGCGGCACACCGACAGTCCTGACCGCAACGCAACTGCTCGCGATCCTCTCCGAGATTCGCAGCCAGCTCACCCTCGCTGCCGACTGTGAAATCACCGTTGAAGCCCACCCCTCCACAATCTCCGAGGGGGATCTTGCGCAACTGTTTCAAGCCGGTGTCACCCGCATGAGCTTCGGCGCAGAATCGATGGAGGATGGCGATCTGACCAGGATTGGCAGGCCCGGCGCGGTCCATGAGACAGTCACCGCTATGACTCAGGCCAGATCAGCCGGCTTCACTAACATCAACCTTGACTTGATGTATGGGCTCCCAGGTCAAAGCCTGGAAAGTTGGAAACGGACACTGACTAACTGTCTCACACTGGGCTCGACGCACCTGTCCTGTTATGCCCTCACAATCGAACAGGAAACTAAGCTCGCCTCCAATATCCAACGCCACCGCAGTCCGGCTCTGGACGAAGGGCTTCAGGTTGAAATGGACGAGGCGGCTCAGCGAATCTTGTCCGACGCAGGCTATGAGCAGTACGAAGTCTCGAACTATGCGAAGCCTGGCTATGCCTGCCGGCACAATCTGCTCTATTGGACCAACGGCGAATACCTGGGCTTCGGCCCGAGTGCCCAGTCCTATCTGGAAGGAGCCCGGTTCGGCAACGTCGCAGACCTCACGGCCTACGACGCAGCCCTCGCGGCAGAGAACCTTCCCATCGAAGACCGCGCCATACTTTCGAAGGAAGAACAGCTCCGCGATGCCGTGATTTTCGGATTACGGCTCATTCGAGGCATCTCCTCAGACCAGCTACACCAGCATGCAGCAAACTACGGGCACGAGACCGTCACAGCTCAGTTGCTGGCGCAACAATTGATCGAAGAGGGCGGAGGGCGTAGTAGACTCTCAGCCAAAGGCCGACTGCAGGCTGACACCATCGCCGGCCAGCTGTACTAGCAGCCGTTGACTTTTGCCCCAGGCCGGATGGAAACTGAAGCCAGATGACGTCGGAGGTGCCATGCCAGTTAATATGGATCCGGCCAAAAAGCGAAAAAGACAGCTCCAGCCCGACGCGGGTGCGGCGGCCTCTGAGCAGGGCACTACCGTCCCAGGCAAAGTGGTGCCTTTCGGCCAAGAGACGGAAGAAGATCGAGTGAAGGATCTGGCAGAAGCCGAACTGAAGAACCTGTGGGAAGCCACAGAAGTCATCGACATGGACAAAGTCTGACCCTCGCGGCTCAGCGCGCCCCGACCAACAATACGTTTCCACCCCGTGCGCGACGCCCGCAGCCTCCCCGCAGCACGTGATCGGCCCCCGATGAAGCAACTACGAATACCCCAGGGGCTGTTCTATCCCTTTCATCTCTGCCATCCGGAGACCCTGGCCCGGCTCCTGACTCGCTTTGCGACTGTCCACTTCCGCGACTTCATGGCGCTCCAATTGACCCCCATGTCAGGAATGACGGCGTTCCCAGACCGGATGGGCATGAGCTTTCCGGATCTCATCGCGTCAGGACGGCTCCGGCAAGGGCACGATGTGAGCGGCCCCCTGTCCCCGACCGTCGCAGCAGCCGTCGATCGCGACCTATGCGATCCCCTCTGGCGTTTCTGCTTTCATCGCGCGCTCTGCCAGGACCGCCGGCTCCAACGGGGACTGTTCGAACCCGCCCACAGCCTTCGTATCGGCGACAGTCTCGTGCCTGGCCCTGTCGCACTCCTCCACCTCATGGACGATTCGTTCAGACAGGAGGACTATGATCTCGCAAAGGTCAGAGGCCTGTGTAGAAATAACGTGACGCGTGAGGAGGGATACCGCTTCGAATATGGACTGGCCCTGGTGAAGACTTCCGCCGCGCTGGTCTACACCCAGACCCTGGCGTTGGTCCTGCAGCTTCAACCCGCCACCGACTCCTCCGCCCACTTCGCACTCTATGCGCAATCCTGCGCTCGAGAGAACTGGCCGAGCACTAACCATCTGCTCGTCCGCACCGGATATTAAAATCGGGATAAATTCTGCTAGAATCGCCTCCTATGGCAGGTATCAAGACTCCCCTCGCGCCCCCCATCCCAACAGAGATCGGCAGCACCGGCACCACTACTGGGCTTGAGGCGCGCGTCATCGTGCTCAACTGCGAGTGCCACACCTACCAGCAAGTGATCGACCTCTTTTGCCAGCACATTCCAAGCATGACCAGCTCGAAGGCTTTCGAGCTGGCCTGGAAGATCGACCATAATGGGGAAGCTATCGTGTTTTCTGGTACGCTGGAACAAGCGGAAGAAATCGCCGCCAAACTAGCGGGAGGGGGACTCCGGGTAGCCGTCCAATAGTCGTAGTCTGCTACTTCTTGCGTTTCGCTGGTTTTGCTTTCACCTTCGGCGCAACTTTTCGCTTCGCCTTCGATTTCGCTGGGGCCGACTTTGCCGCGACTGGTTTCGCCGGCGGAGCCTTGACTAGAGCTGGCTTCACAGGCGCTGTCTTTTTACCATGGCTTCCCCCCCCGCCCTTCACTGGCTTCCCTTCAGCGAGCTGTGCCTGAAGTTTGTGTGTCGCAGAGGTTTTATTCAACTTCTGAACCATATCGCCGCTATGGATACGCACTTGATAGATCTCAAGGAGCTTGCCAATGGCCTTCTGATCGCCCCGCTTCGCGGCATTCAGCAGCTTGCGACGATGGTTCATCTCTTCTTCTTCGGTATGGGAAGCAACCCGTCGTTCCATAGCCATCCTTTCCTTCTACGTGGGAATAAACCCCCGCGCGGCACAGTATAGCGGAAATACTCAATTTCTTCTAGGTCTTCCAGCCCGGCGCAAGAACGAGGCGCAGGAGGGACGAGGCCGGCCAAACCAGGGGCTGCGCCTCGCGCCTGTCGCGCCAGGCACCGCCCATGCGCAGGAGAGCGCTTGTGGCTGGTTTTCGTTGAAGCGTATAATGCATACCTTATTTAAATCACTAAGGAGCCCCATGGAACATCAGAAACCAAATGCCCCGACCGTCGCCGATGACCCCAAAGCCCGCGAAATGCTGCGCCAGGCCTTCGAGAAGACCGCGCGCTGGGACAAAGACTTCAAGGGATTCACGGCAGACCTAACCGTCAACGTGAACGGGAAGGAAACTAGCGGACCGATCATGGTGAAGGGCCCGCGTGAATTTTCGGTCCAGCTAGACGATGCCGACGCGCAGAAGTGGGTGCAGGAACAGCTCGGCATGATCGCCGTGCACCGCGGCCCCAGAAGCTTCGACGAGTCGGATGGCAAATATTCTCTGACGATGGAAGAAGACGGGCATCCTTTCGGCACGAAGCTGACCATCCACGGCTCAAACTCGTTCTATCGCCTCAAGGACAACCGCATCACCCAGATCAACCGCAAGATGGCCCATCCCGGCATGACGCCATTTGCCTTCACGATCAACGTGGAAGAAAGCGCCGTCACCCAGGACCACAAGCACCTGACGACCAAGTACAGCGTGTACTACTATTCCCCCACCGACGGGAAGCTGACCAACGCGGAAAGCATCACCGATACCTACATCCGAATCGGAACAGCAGATCTCCCGGCCACCCGCCGGAATATTTCTTACGAAAACGGCGAAGTTGGCGTGAGGAATCTGACGTTCAAGAATCACAAGTTGGTCTAACAAAAAGTACGCGAAAGCCTGTCCGCGAGATCGCGCTTGCTGGATGGTCCAAAAGGCCGTCCAGCGAGCCGCAGCACGCGGCCGACGAAACATGGATCTTCGAACCTCATTCCCCCGCAGCATGAACTGCAAGCTAGAAGGCTATGTCCATCTAGCGAGAATGATCGACAAATGCCGCGCTACGTTGACCGGTACCGAAGGCGAATACATCTATCCCTGCCCCATGGATGACCGGCTCCTGGAATTTGCCGGCATCACGGTTAAACAATTCACCGCCGCAGTCAAGGCCAACCCCTCGGACGAGGCAAGGGTGAGCTGGTTCATCGGGGCAGCCAAAGCCCATCCCCAAGCCGAGTTGGAAGCATGGAACCAAACGATGCTGACTCGCGGACCCAGCACGCCGGACAAGCAGGCCTACTTCAAAAAACTCCTGGACTCCATCGATCCCTCCCGCACCGACCTCACAACCTGGGCCGACCTGCAAGACTTAGAAGAAGGCCGGCCGGTTCCGAAACGCACGACTCCTTCCTAGTCTCAGCCCTCAAGCTTCCGCCTACCCACCTGCATGGGGCGCTTGCGAGAGTCTTAGGGTTTGGGAAGGTGACGATGGCGAGGACGCAGATCGCGACGGAATCGAAGCGCGAGGGGGAGAATACAAACCCAACCGTGACGGGAACAGGAACTACGCAGGAGGGGCAGCACGCTGAAGCAGCACAAGCGATTGAAAGTGTTGGAGCGGGCGATGGGATTTGAACCCACGACAACTTGCTTGGGAAGCAAGGACTCTACCACTGAGCTACGCCCGCTCACTGAAGCGAATCCTACGACGGGCCTCTAGGCCAAGTCAAGAAACTCTTGATCACGAGCCCGAAAATTCAACTAACGCGAACTTCCGCCGACCGATTTTCAAGCGATACACCTTTCCCGGCACCATCGATAAGACCGCCGTGGCATCGCCCTGCTTCTGCTCATCGACTTCTAGCCCACCTTGAATAATCAGCCTCCGAGCTTCGCTCTTACTTGGAACCAGTCCAGTCTTGGCTACCAGATCAACCAGACTGATCGTCTGCCCCTCTCGCAGATCTGCCTGAGTCAAGATCAAGCTCACATCGGGCTCCGCGGGAAACTCCCGCTCGGAAAACTTCTGCTGAAAGGCCACCCGCGCCTGCTGGCCTGCTTCCGCCCCGTGATAGCGCGCCACAATGAGAGCAGCGAGCGCTTGCTTCGCTTCCATCGGATGCGCGGGCTTTACGCCAGCCAAATCCTCCGTTGTGAGCAGCTCGTAATACCGGAGCATCAACAGATCGCTGATCGACATGAGCTTCCCGAACATTTCGTTCGGACTATCTTCCAGCGCGATATAGTTTCTAGCGCTTTTGCTCATCTTCTTCACGCCGTCCGTCCCTTCGAGCAACGGCATCGTGATCACCACTTGCGGCTCCTGACCATAGTCCCGTTGCAGCTCACGCCCCATCAAGAGATTGAACTTCTGATCGGTGCCGCCTAGCTCGACATCGGACTTGAGCGCCACAGAATCGTAGCCCTGCACAAGCGGGTACATGAACTCATGGATACTGATCGGCTTCTGTTCATGGTAGCGCTTATGGAAATCGTCCCGCTCCAGCATCCGCGCGACGCTGCTATGGGCGCTCAGATGGATGAGCCCCTCCGCCGTCATCGGGCTCATCCAGCGGCTATTGAACTCTACCAGGGTCTTGGCGGGATCAAGGATCTTGAAGATCTGCCGCTCATAGGTCTTGGCATTTTCCAAGACTTTTTCTTTCGACAGGGCGACGCGTGTTTCCGACTGGCCAGTCGGATCGCCAATCATGCCGGTAAAATCACCGATCAAGAAGATCACTTGATGCCCCAGCTCCTGAAAGTGCTTGAGCTTGTGAATCAAGACCGTGTGACCAAGATGTAGATCTGGCGCAGTCGGATCGAAACCGGCCTTTACGCGTAGCGGCCGGTTCTCCTTCAAGGACCTGACCAGCTTCGACTCAAGTTCGGCCCGTTGAATGACCTCCACGACTCCACGGAGGATCAGATCAAGTTGACGGGAGAGTTCGCTCATGTCGTCGTCTTCCTCTTAGCGATAGAACTGGCTTCCGGCGTCACGGTGAAGGCCTAACGTCTCAAGTCACAAGTCCAACGACTTGGTCGCCTGATGACTTCATGACTTTACGACATCTTTGCTCCTGATTTGATGAATCGCTTTCCCTTCGATATCTTCCGCCGCTTCCATCAGGCCCTCTGACAATGTCGGATGGGCATGAATCATCTCCGCCATTTGCGTCACCGTCGCGCCGACCTGCATCGCCAAAGCCGCTTCATGCACCAGGTCGGCTGCGTGCGCTCCGACAATATGGACACCCAGAATTTTCCCGCCAGGCGACTCGGCAATGACTTTGAACAGGCCCGTCGTGTCCCCTGTCGCTTGCGCTTTCCCCAAGCCTGCATAGCGAAAACGCCCTACTGCAATTGAGCTGTCTGGGTTCTGCCCAGCCGCCTGGGCTCGCGCTCGGGCCTGCTGTTCCGTGATACCCACACGACCGATCTCAGGCAGGGTAAAGATTCCGGCAGGGATGACGTCGTAGCGGACCTGCGTCTCATGCCCCATAATATTCTCGGCCACCACTTTGCCCTGAGCCGAGGCCACATGCGCCAACATGACCTTGCCAACCACATCACCAATGGCATAGACCCCTGGCACGGTAGTTTCCATCCGGTCGTTGACGAGGATCTCCCCCCGCCTGCCCGTCTGTACCCCCACCAGCTCCAGCCCAAGTCTTTGGCTATTTAATCCTCGCCCCACGGACACCAACAGCTTCTCAGCCGTAACCTGCGTGCCATCTTTGAGATGAGCGGCAATAGCAGTCGGTGATCGGTCAAATTTCTCAACACTGTTCTTGGTCAACACCGTCACGCCGCGCTTCTTCAGCTCCCGCTCCATCGTTGAGGAAATCTCCTCATCCTCCAAGGGGAGTACGCGCGACAGCAATTCAACAATGGTGACCTTCGTCCCGAGCCCACTGTAGAGCGCCGCGAACTCGCAGCCTTCGACTCCCCCGCCGACGATCAAGAGACTGGCAGGAATCCGATCGAGCTCCAGAAGATGTTGGCTGGTGAGCACCTGCTGCCCGTCGATGGGAAACTGCGGCAAGTTCGGCCAGGACGACCCGGTGGCAATCACGATCGCGTCAGCCTGAATGTCCCGCACCGCTCCATCGGCTGAAGTCACCATGACCGTCTGCTGGTCCTTCAACGATCCACGCCCCTGCACCTGTTCGATGTTGCAAGCCTCGAACAGCGTCGCAATACCCTTCACGAGCGTTGCGACGACCTTGTTTTTTCTGGCGACCATCTTGGCGAGATCGTACGTGACCGGCCCGTGAACAAGTAGCCCCATATCTTCTGATTTTTTGACCTTGTCGCCGAGCTCGACGACTGAAAGAAGGGCCTTACTGGGAATGCAGCCCCAATTCAAACAGACGCCACCCAACATATGCGACTCGATGACGGTGACGCGGGCGCCTAGTTGGGCCGCCCGAATCGCCGCGACATACCCACCAGGTCCCGCGCCGACAATGGCGATGTGTTTAGCCATGGGAGCGAATCAATGCTTTTGCGTGGAGAGAAAATCCTCGTACTGCGCTGCCGTCATTAGCTGCTCAACTTCACCAGCATTGGAGAGATCAATCGTCACCATCCAGCCCTTGCTGTAAGGATCGGAGTTCACCGCCTCCGGATGATCTTTCAAATCAGTATTGATCTTCGCGATCGTGCCGCTCACGGGCGTGTAGATCGTGGAGGTGGTCTTGGTTGATTCGACCTCACCAATCTGCTGCCCCGCCTTGACGGCAGCACCTGGCTTCGGCATATCGATAAAGACGATGTCGCCCAACGCATCCTGGGCAAAATGACTGATGCCGACCGTCGCCTGCTGGCCGCTCACGCGCACCCATTCATGCTCTTGGTGGTACCGGAGATCTTTTGGAATCATGCACGCTCCTTGTGAAGAAAACCCTGGTCAGGGGACGCAGGCGCTCACGCCGACCGACAGACCCCTATCCGGCGATTTCCATCAAGGGAAAGAAATAGGCGATCTCGAACTGGGCGGTCTCCGGCGAATCGGACCCATGCACCGCGTTGAACTCAATGTTTGCCCCATGCGCCTTGCGGATCGTGCCCGCTGCCGCCTTGGCCGGATCGGTCGCGCCCATCAACTCACGGTTCGTCTTGATCGCGTTGTCGCCTTGCAGGACCAGCACCACGACCGGGCCGGACGACATGAACGTGCAGAGGCTATCGAAGAATTGACGGGTCTTATGCACGGAATAAAATCCCTCGGCGGTGGCTTTCGAAAACTGCATCATGCGCATGGCCACCGGCGTCAACCCGGATTTTTCATAGCTGGCAATAATGTCACCAATTGCGTTATTTTTGACTGCATCCGGCTTGATAATCGCTAATGTTCGTTCACTCATCGCTTGAACTCTTCCTCCACCCTAATGATAGAAAATATCGAAATTGACGGGCCCATTATAAGGAGGGGCTGCCAGCCTTGCAAGGGAGCGAGGACTTACTTATGAGGCGAATTGCGCTGCCAGATCTTGGGGGCGAAACACGCCCCGTTCGGTGATGATGCCGGTGATCAATTCAGCTGGCGTCACGTCGAAGGCAGGATTGTAGACCGCGACTCCGACTGGAGCGATCGCGGGGCTGCCGTGGATGGCCGTGACCTCTAACGGATTCCGCTCTTCGATCGGAATGTCCGCTCCTGTTTTCGTCTTCAAATCGATTGTGGAATAGGGAGCCGCCACGTAAAAGGGAATCCCGTGAGCCTTCGCCAACACGGCAACCGAATAGGTCCCGATTTTATTCGCGACATCCCCGTTGGCGGCAATCCGGTCAGCTCCCACGACACAGAGTTGAATCTTCCCCTGTTTCATGAGCGCGCCGGCCATATTGTCTGTGATGAGCGTGACAGGAATCTTGTCCTGCATCAGTTCCCAGGCTGTCAGCCTCGCGCCTTGCAGCACAGGCCTGGTCTCATCCGCGATGACCTGAATCTTCTTCCCCTGCTCCCAGGCTGCCCGAATCACACCGAGCGCGGTGCCGTAACCAGCCGTCGCCAATGCGCCTGCATTGCAAT
>Ga0208942_1000175_pt1 | contig 29542 bp, 24 predicted proteins | sample GreLakmeSU08MSRF_FD_187704 | JGI IMG/M metagenome (GOLD analysis project Ga0208942, IMG submission 187704) | Freshwater lentic microbial communities from great Laurentian Lakes, MI, USA - Great Lakes metaG SU08MSRF (SPAdes) | ecosystem: Environmental > Aquatic > Freshwater > Lake | place: Great... | reverse complement strand
CACCCTCAACGACTTCGCCTTCGGGCATCGCAAAGGATAATCATGGATCTCGTCGTACTCGCAGCGATCACCTTCGTCGCCGCCACGGTCAATGGCGCATTGGGATACGGATTCTCTTCCATCACCGTTCCCGTTGCGCTGCTGTTCTACACCAACCGCATTTTGAACCCGGCCCTGGTGCTGGTTGAACTGGTCATCAATAGCTACGTCCTCTTCATCAACCGCCGAAGCATCCCGGCCATCTGGTGGCGCGTGGCCCCGATTCTGATCGGCCTCCTGATCGGCGTCGGGATCGGCAGCTATATCCTCTCCCTCGTGCATCCGGCCTGGGTCAAGTTCGTCACCTACTTCATGCTACTACCGCTGATTCTGCTCCAAGCGGCCGGCATCAGAAAACCCATCAAGGCAGAAAAGGCCATTGCGATCCCCTTCGGAATAGGCATCGGCACCCTCTACTCCGTCACCACCATCTCGGGGCCTCCCCTGGCGCTGCTATTCAACAATCAAGGCTATGCCAAACAGGATTTCCGGGCCGCGCTCGGCGTCATTCGCGTGGGCGAGTCGGTTCTGACCGGCATCGCCTACTACTTCATCGGACTCTATAGCGTCAGCAGCCTGGAGATCATCCCCTACATCATCCCCAGTGTCCTCCTGGGTATTCCCCTCGGAAGTTATCTCATTCGTTGGATGGACCCGGAATCCTTCCGGCGCATCTGCATGGCCTTCGATGCGCTGGTCGTCGCGTTCGGATTGTCGCGGGTGCTCATCGAATTACACATGGCCACCGCCCTCACCACCTACAGCATCCTCTCGATCGTGATGGTGCTCAACGCCTACTTATTGTTCCGGTTTTTTCGCGACCGTACCGTTCCATAAATTGACGCCGCTCGCGGCCGATGGCGCAACCGATCCATCCGCGCGATCCTTTCATTGACTCCCCCATTTCATTTTTGTTAGCCTCAAGATCCGCCGTGTGGCTGGCAACTTCTCACAGTGGAAGAAGGGTCTGCCAGCATCCTTGGCACTACGTCCCAAAAGGAGTTTCGATGGCAAGTTTAACGGCTTTGTCTGCAGTACTCGATGAGTTACACAACAAGGCCACCCAGCTCCGGATCGAAAGTGTGCGGGCGACCACCGAAGCAGGGAGCGGCCATCCCTCCAGTTGCTGCTCCGCCGCCGACCTTGTCGCTGCGCTTTTTTTCTCGGTGATGCGCTACGACCCAAAGAACCCCAAAGCCCCCAACAGCGACCGTTTTGTCCTTTCAAAAGGCCATGCAGCGCCCCTCCTCTATGCAGCCTGGGCCGAAGCAGGACTCTTCCCGAAAAGCGACTTACTCAAATTACGGACCCTGACCTCTGATCTCGAAGGGCATCCGACTCCCCGCCTCTCCTTTGTCGATATGGCCACCGGCTCGCTCGGACAGGGACTGCCCGTGGGCGTCGGCCTCGCGCTCAGCGCCAAATCCGTCGACAAAACCACCTACCGCACCTACGTCCTGCTGGGGGATGGAGAGTCCGTCGAAGGGTCGGTCTGGGAAGCAGCAGAAGTGGCGCGCCATCATCGTCTTGACAACCTTTGTGCCATCGTAGATATCAACCGGCTCGGCCAAAGCGATCCCACGATGCTGCAACATGATATGGAGGCTTATCGATCCCGCTGGGCTGGGTTCGGCTGGCACGCCATCGTCGTGGACGGACATAATCTCTCCGCCATTCTTGCCGCGTTCAATGAGGCAGCCAGGACCACCGAGAAACCGACCGTCCTGCTAGCTAAGACCTTCAAGGGCCGCGGCATTTCTGTGATGGAGAACCACCCAGCGTGGCATGGAAAACCGTTGAAAAAAGGCGAAGAAATGGATAAGGCGATTGCCGAACTGACGGCACAACTCAAGCCGAGCCAGATGGCGATTCAGATCCAGCAACCCTCTGCGGCCCCGTCTAAGCAGGTCTCGATCGGATCCTTGCCGGCGTCCCCCTACAAACTCGGGGACTCGGTCGCCACACGTGAGGCCTTCGGCGCCGCACTGGCGGCCCTGGGCGATGTCCACCCACTCGTTGTCGCGCTCGACGCCGACGTCAAGAATTCCACCTATACCGACAAATTCGGCAAAAAGTTCCCTGACAGATTTTTCGAGAATTTCATCGCGGAGCAAAACATGCTCGGCGCGGCAGCCGGATTGGCAGCCTGCGGTAAGATTCCCTTTGTGGCAACCTTTGCCGCCTTCTTTACCCGCGCCTACGACTTCATCCGCATGGCAGCTATCAGCGGCTCGAACATCAAGCTGGTGGGCACCCACGTCGGCGTCAGCATCGGTGAAGATGGTCCGTCCCAGATGGGGCTGGAAGATATCGCCATGATGGCAGCCCAGCCTGGCGTCGTCGTCCTCTACCCCGCTGACGCCACCTGCACCTATTGGCTGGTCGAAGCAGCGGCGGCTCACAAAGGCATGGTGTATCTGCGCGCGGGACGTCCCAAAGCACCAGTCATCTATGGACCAGAAGAACGGTTCAAGATCGGCGGGTCCAAGGTCCTTCGCCAGAGCGCCGCGGACGTCCTAACCATCGTGGCAGCGGGCGTCACCCTCTTCGAAGCCCTCAAGGCCTACGATCAGCTTAAGGCGGCGGGTATTTCCGTGCGGGTCATCGACCTCTACAGCATCGCGCCGATCGATCGTGTCACCCTGCTCGAGAGTGCCAAAGCCACCCAGGGCCGTATCCTCACCGTGGAAGACCACTATGCCCACGGAGGACTGGGCGACGCGGTCCTCAGCGCCGTGGCAACAGAAGGGTTACGAGTGCACAAGCTTGCGGTCCGAACCATTCCCCACAGCGGGACGCCGGACGAACTCGTGGACCACTTTGGCATCGGAGCACGATCCATTGTCGAAGCCGTCAAAAACATTGCGAAATAAACGCTGTTCGCGCAGGATCACGCAGGGTACATGATCGACCCTTTACACAGGGACTCATGCCGAGGCCCTAATTGAGAACCAGGAGGATTCAATGCGTTCTGTACTTGCCGCACTAATCATCGCCGCCGCCGGCTTTGGCAATCCGGCTTGGGCCTATGAAGAAATTACCGTCACAGACGGAGGCAGCATCACGGGAATCGTCACCCTCGACGGCCAGGTGCCCAAACCCAAGGGCTACAATCTCACGACCCTGCCGGACCAATTCTATTGCGGACGTATTTCCGATGGGCAGGGCTGGCGTATTCTGCAACCCTTCCAGGTCGGGCCGGCTGGCGAGTTCCGCGACGTGGTGGTCTATCTAGAGGGAATCGACAAAGGCAAACCCTTCGTCGAAAAGAGCGTGCCGCAAATCGAAGCGAAAGACTGCCTCTTCGATCCCTTCACGACCATCGTACGGGACGATCAAACGGTGACGGTGGTCAACATGGACCCCGTCATGCATGACATTCAGGCCTATGAAACGTCGAAGCTAGGGGCGCGCGTACTATTCAACGTGCCACTACCGATGAATCCAGCACACCCGCGCAACTTGAAAGATCGCAGCGATGCTGGGCTGTACCACAAACACATGGCCGGCCCACCGATGAAGCAATTGGTCAATCTCACCAAGGGCCGCAGGATCTTCGTCATGCAATGCGGCTTCCACGCCTATATGGAGAGCTGGGGCGTGGCCATCACGAATCCGTACTTCGCCAAAACGGACGAGCAGGGTCGGTTCACCATGACCGATGTGCCGCCCGGCACCTATAAGCTCGTCATCTGGCATCCCTATATCCGGACCACGACCGAACAAACCGTCACCATCGGACCCAAGGGAGCCGTGCAAGCCACTATCGCGGTTCCGGCCCCGACGGGGCGGCTCTACGCCAACGAAGTGATGGGTCATGGCTATACCCGCTATAACGTGTCCGAAGAAACGAAGAAGGAAATTGACCCGCTGGTCCACAAACAAGATCACTGAGGATACCGGAGTCAGATGGCACCGGCCCTGCTCCGGCAGAAACCGCAACTAACGCAGTAGTCTCGCAACATAATTGGGCCACGTACTGAACAAGTACGTGGCCCAATCTGTCAAACGCTCAGGAATGATTTGGCGACACGAACACTAAGACTTTCAGTCGCTGGTCCGTATGGTTTTTCACCCCATGTTCCTCCCCGGCCAGCGCCATCGTTCCCTGCCCAGAACCCAGCACCCGTTTCTCTAACCCGACCTGAAACGTCCCCTGCCCCTCAAGCACAAGATAGACTTTATCCTGCTCACCGTGGATATGCCCCTTCTGCTCCTGTCCCGGCTCAAAACAATAGATGTCGCAAAAAAATCGCGGCGTCTCAAACATATTGTTCTTTTTCATCTTATCGCTGCTAAACAGCTGATAGTCAGATATATTTACGATATTCATACAATCACTCCTACGGGCATATTACAGATATGTCTGCCGACGCTCCCACGTCACCAGAATCGAATCGACAGTAATGAAACGATGCAGCCCCAAGTCCTTCGGTAAAATCCTTATCGCCAGACCGCGCAACTGCGGCACAGGCAGGATCAGTAAATGGAGCTCTCGGCCGACCTCACGTCCGGCCCGCTCCTGATAAATATCCAAGCGCATGTGCGCGTCAGCCATCGCCACGGCAGCGGGCCTGATGCGGGCGCCTAGCCCAAGAATCCTCCACACCGCGCCCATGCCATTTCTCATGAAAACCGCCTCCATCCCACCGAGACGCAGGTCCATTGGAAGTATAACTTCCGCCTTGAGGAAAGTCACCGAGCCGTGACGCTCTTTGACCATCGCTCCAATTATCGTATACCCTCATCGCATCATGAGACCGATCAAGAGTCGAACACTGGACAACGCAGCCGTCCGCGCCTTGCTGAACGAGGGCACAACTCACCTGCAAGCAGGACAGCTTCAGGACGCAGAAGGGGCCTATCGGAAGGCCCTCGACTTGGCCCCGAACCATCCGGACGCGCTACACCATCTCGGGCTCCTACTCTATCGACTCAACCGATTCGATGAGGCCATCGCTGCGATTTCCCGCGCCATCGCACAGGCCCCTGCCTCGCCACTCTATTGTTTCAACCTCGGCGTCGTGAGCCAGAAAGCCGCTCGACCAGACGAAGCAATCCGCGCCTATCGACAGGCCGTGGTCTTGAACCCACGGCATCTGGAAGCCTGGATCAATCTGGGCAATGGGCTCAAAGACCATGGCGCCATCCCCGAATCCATTGAGGCCTACCAGAAAGCCCTGGCTCTTAACCCGTCCCATGCTGATACCCACAACAACCTGGGCGTCGCATTAAAAGAACAGGGCCAGGTGGAACGGGCCATCGCCTCCTACCGCCAAGCCCTTCAACTCAAACCGACGCATCTGGAAGCCCTCAACAATCTAGGCCTGGCCTTGCTGGAAATTGGATCGCTGGATGAGGCCATTGCCTCATTCACCCAGGCCCTCACGCTCATGCCTGGCTACCTGAAGGCCCTCTACAATCTGGGCATCGCCTGGTCCTGGGCCGGGGAAGACGAAAAGTCCGTCGACTGTCTCCAACGCGCCGCCACAACCAAACATGATCATGGCAAGCCGGTCACCGACGCCTTTGTCTATCGCTCACGCATCAAACATGATCTTGAGCAGGTCCAATACCTTTTCGACCGGCAACTCCTGCGCGAGGACCAACGTCCCTATCTCCACTCACTCCAACAACTCCGCGACGAATTGGACTGCCGCCTGGCCCCAGGCAATCGAATGCCTATTACGCCCGAGGAACTCGCGCCGGTCGCTGCCTCGTTCAATCGACTCCTCTATCGCGCCCAGGCCCCACACCTTCCAGATGGGGCACTCCATCCTGCCTTGGACGTCGAGGCGGTGGAATCCCGCTATCTGGCCAAGCAGCCGGAAGTCACTTTTATCGACGGGCTGCTGACAGACGAAGCGCTGGAGGGATTGCGACAGTTCTGCTGGGAATCCACGATCTGGAAAAAGGATTACGAGAACGGCTACAGCGGCGCCTTTCTCGGGGACGGATTCGCCTCGCCCCTGCTCCTCCAGATCGCCGAGGAGTTGCGGCTCACATTCCCTCGCATCTTCAAACAACACCGGCTCACCCAAGCCTGGGCCTTCAAACACGACAGCGCGCGCCGTGGCCTCAACATCCATGCCGACGCCGCGGCAGTCAATGTGAATTTTTGGATTACGCCTGACGAGGCCAACCTCAACCGGGAAACGGGCGGGCTAGTCGTCTATAACAAGGAAGCGCCACGAGAGTGGAACTTTCAAGACTATAACAGCGACCAGAACAAACCAAAGATTCTGGCCTGGCTCAAACAGGTGGGTGCCCAAGCGATGAAGATCCCCTATCGAGCCAATCACGCCATCGTCTTCAACTCCGATCTCTTCCACGAAACCGACGAGATCGCCTTTAAAGACGACTACCTCAGCCGACGCATTAATATCACCCTGCTCTATGGCCGCCGCCGCCGACCGTGACAGGACACTCAAAAAGATTTTTATGCTTTTAATTCGAACAGATGATAAAGACAGGCTAACCGAGTAACTACTGAGTGGGAGTAGGATTTATCGGCTTGAGTGTTGATTTGTATCGGTTTTTTACTTATACAAAAGTTTCACAACCCAAAATAAGTGCTTGCCTTCATTAGCCTTTCAATGCTCTCTTATCGAGAAACCTGGACAAGCGTAGAGCGGAGCTACTCAAAACTCTAGCCACGTTATACACAAACAGGCCCAGTACTGTTGTGCTGCCGATAGTCAAGTCTAGCGCTTCGCTAGATCAAAGAAGTGCCATGCAATGAGAGACCAATTTACGATTGCTGCAATTGATCTGGGATCTAACTCCTTTCATTGTCAGATTGGACGTAGCGTCGATAACCAGTTTTATCCACTAGATGCACTTCGCGAACCCGTGCGGCTAGGTGCCGGGTTAGACGCCGACAAAGTCTTAAGCGAAGAATCTCAAGAGCGCGCTTTACAGTGCTTAGCGCGCTTTAGTGAGCGTCTGCGCGGACTGGAGCGACACCAAGTCCGTGCAATTGGGACCAGTACCTTACGGATTGCTAAAAATGCACCTGCTTTTTTACGGCGAGCACGCAGCGCACTGGGCTTTCCAATCGAAGTAGTAGCTGGCCGCGAAGAGGCGCGACTCATTTATGCGGGCGTGGCACACAGCCTACCGGTCACCCGCGAGCGACGACTGGTGATTGATATTGGTGGTGGTTCAACAGAATGTATTATCGGCACCGGCTATAAACCTTTGCAGCTAGAGAGTCTGTTCATGGGCTGTGTCTCCTACAGTCTGCGCTTCTTTCCGAACGGCATTGTGACCAAATCCAATTTCAAAGCAGCAGTGCTGGCCGCACGCGCTGAATTACAGCCAATGGCAGATCAATTTTCCAGTGACAACTGGTCACATGCAGTCGGCGCCTCAGGCACCGTGCGCGTAATTACTGACCTGCTCCAACTGCTGGACTACAGCGTTGGTACGATTACGCTGCCTGGCCTTGAGCGCCTGCGTGCTCTACTGATAAAGTCAGGCGATATCAATCTACTCGAACTACCCGGGCTGCGCGCCGATCGCCGCCCTGAATTGCCGGGCGGTTTAGCCATTCTGTATGCGCTATTTCATGAGTTAGCCATAACCAGCCTAAGGTTCGCCCCAGGGGCGATGCGTCAAGGTATTTTGCATGACATGCTGGGACGCTTTCACCATCAGGATATGCGCGATGTGACAACCACTCAATTTATGCAACGCTATCATGTCGATGAACGCCAAGTCAGACGAGTCAGTCAAGCTGCGAGCGCTTTATTTGCACAACTCGATCATGCTGAGGATAACGATGCACAGCAATTATTACTGTGGGCTGTACAATTACATGAGATCGGGATTCCCGTGTCCTACAGCGGCTATCACCGTCACTCGGCCTACATTATTACCAATGCCGACATGCCGGGGTTTTCAAAAGATGAGCAAGCGCGCCTAGCCACGATTGTGCTCAGTCACCGCCGCTCTTTGCGCAAGACCTTACCGGCAGTTATCGATGATTGCGACCATTCGATCATCCTCGTCTTGCGCATTGCGGTGTTACTCCAGCGTGCACGCCGCAATCAGCGCATACCTATTCCTAAAATTCGCTCACAGTCGAGCGCCGCAAGCTTGCAATTCGATCCCGCGTGGCTCAATAGAAACCCACTGACTGCAACCGCCTTACGCGACGAAATCAAAGAGTGGCAAGAGGTCGGCTTCACACTCAAAATTCCCGCACTCGAGCAGGTTCAGTTTTTCGACGACGACAGCGGTGGCGAGTAATTATTAGTACGTACGGATCAGCAAATAAGCCTTATTGAATAAGTGACGAATTCTCCAGAAGGATAATATGGGCACACGACAAGAATCTAGACCCCGCAGCCGGATACCACAATTAGCCGAAAGGCTGGATTTATATTTAAACCGTGAGTTGACAGTCCTACAGTTTAATCGTCGGGTTCTTGCACAAGCGGAGAATCCGGAGTGTCCATTGCTAGAGCGATTACGCTTTCTGTGTATTGTCAGTAGTAACTTAGATGAATTTTTTGAAGTGCGGGTCGCCTATTTGCAGGCTGAGAAGGGGAATAGCATTGCACTGGTTCCCACAGACGACGTGTCTCCCAATGCGACCTATCTGCAAATCCTTACAGAAGTGCAACAGATTGTTGCATGCCAATACGACTTATTAAATAAAGAAGTGTTGCCGGGGCTGCAAGCTGCTGGTGTAGGGCTTGTAAGCCATCCTGAACTTAGCGTGGCACAAACACGATGGATTAAAAAGTATTTCTTAAAGCATGTTTTGCCATTACTGAGCCCGATTAAACTTGATTCCTCGCACCCATTCCCACTCGTGCTCAATAAAAGTTTGAATTTTGCAGTGGAGTTACACGGCAAAGATGCATTTGGTAGAAACGCGGGTCTTGCTATTGTGCAAGTACCACGCGTGCTGCCGCGGGTGATTCGTCTGCCGAGAACTATTTTCACTGCTAAATATCCGTTTATGCTTTTATCATCGATTATGCAGAGGCATATCGGTGAAGTATTTCTTGGTATGACGGTAAACAGTTGCTGTCAATTTCGCTTAACTCGGAGTAGTTATCTGTCTATAAACAATTCGAATAACAAAGATTTACGTTTGGCTTTGCTTGAGCAATTGCCGCATCGTAATTATGGTAAGTCGGTGCGCTTAGAGGTGGGACAAGATTGTTCGAAGAAGGTCATTGCGTTTTTATTACATCAATTCAAACTTCATCCTAAAGATCATTACCGGGTTGACGGTCCAGTGAATCTATCCCGCTTAACTAGCGTGGTGGATTGCGCTGAGATGCCGAAACTTAAATACCTGCCATTTCAGCCGAATCTGCAGGTTATCCCCAAAGATATGTTTGCCAGTATCCGTAAAGCTGATTGGTTATTGCATCACCCCTATGAATCGTTTCAACCAGTAGTTGCTTTCTTACGGCAAGCCGCCGTAGACCCCTTGGTAGTGGTAATTAAAATGACGATATACCGCACTGGTAAGGACTCGTCGTTGATGAAGGAGTTGATTGCAGCCGCGCAAAATGGCAAGGAAGTTACGGTAGTCTTAGAGCTTACAGCGCGTTTTGATGAGGAAGCTAATATTAATTGGGCGCAACGCTTAGATGATGCTGGCGTGCGTATAATGTATGGCGTGGCCGATCATAAAATTCATGCCAAGATGTTGATGGTGGTGCGGCGCGAAGAGACCGGCTTGCGGCGCTATGTGCATTTGTCTACTGGCAATTATCACTCTGGCACAGCACTTTTATATACTGACTTTGGATTGTTTACCGCGCATCCTGGAATTTGTACTGATGTGGAGAAATTGTTCATACAGGTCACTGGTCTGGGTCACATCAAGCGCTTAAAACATATGTTTCACTCACCATTTGCCTTGCATAGAAAAATGATGCTCGCCATTAACAAAGAGGCTGCGCACGCTCGCGCTGGTCGTAAAAGCCGAATTATTATTAAAGCAAACTCCTTGCTCGAACCAAATATTATTACAGCTTTGTATCGCGCATCACAAGCTGGGGCGGACATCGATTTAATTGTGCGCGGCGCCTGTACCTTGCGCCCTGGCGTGACTGGGATTTCAGATAATATTCGGGTGCGTTCAATTATCGGTCGCTTTCTCGAGCATACACGCGTATTTTATTTTTACAACGATGGCGCTGATGATTTATATCTCTCAAGTGCAGACTGGACGGATCGTAACTTTTTTGACCGCCTGGAGATTTGCTTCCCGATCCTCGATAAGAAACTGAAAAAGCGCGTGATGCGTGAAGGCTTGCGACTCTTTTTGGATGATAATCAGGAGGCCTGGCTAATGGATAACACTGGCCAGTATGCCCGGAGCACGGCGCGGCGCGCTAAACCGCTTTCGGCGCAGCAATTTTTACTGAAAACTTATCGCATGTAGTAGATGCTTGATATTTCGTGACGTTACGAGTGGCGCACGCCCCATTTAATATTGGATAGTGCGATATGGATTTGATTTTATGGCGTCATGCGGACGCTATTGATGGCATGCCCGATGAAGAGCGAGAACTAAGTGCGAGTGGCACCCGTCAGGCTGCTGCGATGGCGCGTTGGTTGCGCGCGCAGCTGCGTGGTGATTGGCGAGTGATTGCTAGCCCGGCTCTACGTACTCGCCAGACCGCTTCTGCCTTGACCGATGAATTTGTGATTGATCATGCATTGTCAACGCGCACCACGCCTGAAAAATTTCTAGAAGCAGTTGATTGGGAGCATGGCGAAGGCACTGTGATTGCAGTAGGGCATCAACCAACGCTAGGCGCTGTTGCCGCATTGATATTGAGTGGCAAGCCTGCGCTGTGGTCTGTAAAAAAAGCCTCGATTTGGTGGCTGCGGCGAGAAGATGATCAGCTGCAAGTGAGAGCTGTTTTCTCACCACAATTACTAGATTAATCACCGGCCTGAGCGTGTGTATCGTTTAGGGCCTCTGCGGCAGGCTACTTGCTAGGTGCTACGTAGCCTGCCGCAGCATCCGCTCCTTGTCCAAGAAAATGTCTCTCTTTGAGTGGGAACAAGCACCGCGCGCTGCGGCTCCACCGCCCGTCACCGCTCACACAGGACTACGTCGATTAGCCCAGTTCGAAAACCTTCTGGAAGTTCGTCAGATTCCGACAGCCGTCTTTCGTCACGAGCACCATGTCCTCGATGCGGACGGCCCCCAGGCCTGGATAGTAGAGGCCCGGCTCGACGGTCACGACATGGCCTTCTTGAAGCAATGACCCGGTGCGGCTGATACGGGGTGCTTCGTGGATATCGAGCCCGACGCCGTGGCCAGTGCCATGAAAATACCCCTGCATCCGTCCATTGACAAGGCCGGTCTTATACCCGGCTTTTTCAAACCTCGCGCAGATCCCTTGATGAATGCGCTTTCCGTCTGCCCCGTCCTTAATTTTTGTGATGGCCTCTTCCTGCGCGTCCAGAACCGTCTGATAGAGCCGCTTCAGTTCAGGACTCGGAGCCCCCCGCACCACAGTTCGGGACATGTCGGCGAAATACCGATTGGAAGCCGAACGGGGAAACACGTCGAAAATCACGCTTCGGTGAGCAGGCAAGGGCCCACTTCCTTCGTTGTGCGGATCGCAAGCCTGCTCGCCACCGGCAACGATCGTATGCTGGGCCACGCAGTCGCTCTCCATCAAGGCTACATTAATAAATTTCTTCACACGCTCCGACGTCAGCGGCGCCCCCTCGAACCAGAGCTGATCCTTAATAATTGAAGCTCGGCGCAGCAGGTCGTGCGCCGCCGCAACCGCCTGCTCGGTCGCGCGCTGGGCGATTTCGATATAGCGCACTTCTTCAGCGGTCTTGACCACCCGCTGTTCATAGAAGGGGTCCCGTTTCGGATGGAGCTGATACCCCAAGGACTGGAACTTGACGGCATGACCGAAGGGAAAGTTCGCCGGAACCAGGATCTGCGTGATACCGGCTTCCCGCAAGAGGATATGAACCACCTCGACCGTGCCAGGCTCGGAAATGCCCTGCGTCTTCGCGCGGGCTTCGACCTCCGAGTAGGACAGCACCCGATCGACGGACGATTGACTCTTCGCCCGATCCATTTCGAGATCGCTCATCACTAGAATCCGCTCCCCTTTGATCTCGAGATAGATAAAGGGGTCCGGCGCGATAAACTTCGTCGCGTAATAGAGATTAGCGTCGCTCTCGCTGGCAGCGATAAAGACTGTGGCGTATTGGGAGGGGGAAGTCGATGAAGCCATAATAGGTGTGCACGAAATCTAGCACGGGAGGGGGGAGGTCGGTCAAGGCACGGCTGGCCCCGGTCCCGGCGTAGGAATCGGGTCTTTACTGGCGCCCTTGCCCTCATTAGGCGCAATCAAATCGATCGGCAACATCAAGGTGTTCTTCAAGACGTCAAACGCGAGTTGCGCCAGCCCCGTCACGCCGCTCGCAAACGACTGGATCGGCAGGTACGTCACCTCCGGATTCTCAATGGACCCTTTGACGGAGAAGAGGGCCGTGGCTAGGCCGTGGCGCTCGCCGGAAAAAATTCGTCCAAAGAGCGGAATCGTGTTAATGAATTCCGAATAGGACCCGAACGGACTGACGGCCCAGACCATGTCGATTTGATCCGTCGTCAAGTCATAGTTGCCTGCGGCGGTCATCTTGACGATCGGACTATCGATGATTAAATTCTCCGTCTCGAATAGACCGTTCTTCGCTACCATCGTCGCCGTGATCTTGCGATAAGGCAGCCCATCTTTTTCCAAATCCACCTTCCCCTTTAAGACCGCCGGCAGATTCAAGATACTGATAATTTTCCAGAGCGCCCGGTTCTGCGATTTCAACATGCGCCCGTTCTCCAGCAGGGCTTCCACTTTGCCGTTCAACGTGGGAGCGAGCCCGCGCGGATTCCGTCCATGCCCGCTGAGCGTCCCCGTCACGCGCACCTCCCCCGTCGCCAAGCCCCCCTCTTTCTCGCCTAACAACTTCAAGAGATCTTCTACCTGAAAGCCCGTCACCTGCACCGAGACTTGAGCCTCAGCCGGCTGCTTGCGCGGCAGGTGCACCACAAAATGGCCAGCCAGTTCCCCGCTAGTCGACCGACTGGACAAACGATCCACATCGAGCACACCGTTTTGAATCGTGACCAGAGCGGAGAGATTTCCGAACTTGAGATGATGATAATGACCGCGCACTATCGACACGGTAGCCTGAACCGTGCTGGTGGCCGCGAGGGTTTCGAGGAAATCTCGAATCGGCGACCGCTCGCCTTTGGGAATGAGGAGATCGATATCCATCTGATTGGATTCGATTCTGGCCGTAATCGCCGGTTTCTCCGCCCAATTCCGGACCGTTCCTTCCATCGTGAGGTGGCTGTCGAGCAGGCGTAAGGACACCCGTTTGATCTCCGCGCCGTTCCGCACGAAGTGGATCCGCAGATACAGATCCTCGATCGGGCCCTCGGCCCCCTTGGCATTCAGCAAGCCATTGGTCAGGGCAAGCCACCCGGTGGTCCGCCACTCATTCCAATTGAGCCCCTTCCCCTTCAAGTCCAGCGACACCTCGATATTGCCCGCTTCAAAGCCGCCCTTCGCAATCCATTCCGGCATACGGGACAATGACAAGGTCCCCGTCGACAGCGACGCATCGATAGCAAATTGTTTACCCAATTGAATCTTGCCTTTAATCGGCAGCCGGAGAGGCGGCACGACCAGCTCGATCCTGTCGAGCAACACTCCGTCCTGCGGAATCATCCCCTCGAATTCCACCGTCGCCTGGGCGCCGATCGGTTTTTCGACCAGGCCGGCCATCGTCACTTTCGACTCGGTCAGAACGACCTCGCCCCGCACATGCGGTGACCGGGTCGGGCCGGTCAAAACCACGGCGCCGCTCACCAGTCCCTCGATCGTTTTAGCCGGAACGCTGTTCGCGGGTAGCAACCGGATCATATGACCAGCATCGCCTTTGACCCGAACTAGAAAATCCTGAAACAGACTGGCGCTGCCACCTGTGATACCGCCGCTGACCTGCAAGGCCAGGTCGCCAAAATGGCCTGTCACCTGATCGAACTTGGTCCCGCCATCTAACAGCACAAACCGCCCCTGCAAGCCGGTCAACCGCTCAGGTAATAACGCATTCGTCAAACTAACTCCCCGCACGATAATCTCTCCCCCGGCGAAGGTGATACCCCCGGGCTGATTGAGCGGACCGACCAAACGGAACGTAGGGCTGGCCACGCCTTCGACATTGCGCGAGGAGGCCAGCGTACGCGACAGCTGCTCCGAGGTGACGGTCTTTGCGAGAAACTGCATTAAGTCTGCAGCGGCCATCGTCCCGGCAATATCGATTTCCAGCCAAGGCCCCGCCTCCAGAAAAGACACAAGCGCTTTGCTGTCATGCATATGGATCGCGCCATAGAGCCCGTTCAGGTTCGACACTCTGACGCGGCCTGCTTCGACTGACACGACTGCGGACACATCTTTGGCAGGGGTACGACTCTCCCCGATCAGCGCCTGCGCGTGACTCACACGAAACTCTCCCGTCAACGAGAGCTGCGGCCCTGCCGCCGGTGATCCGGTGACCGTGGCCGACACAATTTCCACCGTCCCATCGATCGCCTGCTCCTGAATAATCGCAGGCAACTGCGGATGGACCCACTGAGCCGGCAGCTGCGCAAGCAACTGGCGCAACTGGAGCGGGGATGCCGCAAAGGTCACAGCAAACATGGGTTGAGGCGTCAGCAGACCGGAGAGACTCGCTTGGCCTGTAAGGGCCAGCTGTTCGAGGTTCACGGAGAGATCGGATAGGAGGACATCATAGCCGGCCACGCCTGGCACGGCGCGCACGAGGCTGTACACATTCACGACACCCTGCAACTGCTCAGGAACCGGACGAGGCCCGAAGAAGTCCGCCGCATCCCGAAGATTCACATTGGCGGCATCCAGGTTGCCGTCGAACTGAAGCCGGACCTGCGAAGCCGCAGGATCGTCTGGCGCCAGAAGCTGACGTGGCGGGGTAGTAATCCTCCCGATTAGCGACAACGCTGACAAACCCTTGTCGCTGACATGCGCGGCGGAAACATGCAGATCCGCCTGGCCCCGCTCCGCCCTCACGACCAGTGACGCTTCCACCGACTCCAAGGCCATCGACCGAGTCCCGTCAGAACGGCCGTCGTCGATAATGATCAACTTCCCCTTGATCAAGGTGGCTTCACGAATCCGGAAGACCCGGCTGACCGTCTGCACGGCGCCTTCATCGAGGGCGCCTCCCTGCGCCACTCCATCTAGAAAATTCCAATGACCCTTCTGGTCACGCCGGAGCGTCAAGATCGGCTCCTCGATCAGCAACCGCTTCGCGACCACCTGTTTACGCAACAGAGGAAGCAAACGCAGAACTACATCCAGTTTTTTGGCGGACAACAAGATGTCGTCGGAGTTCCGATCGTGAATCGCGACCTGTGTGAGTTCCAAACGAAGACGGGGGAAAAGCACCAGCTTGGCACGATGGACGTCGATCTTCCGTCCGATCCCCTCCTCCAACTGCTGCAGGAAGAAATCTTTAAAATACTTGCCTCCGGTAAGGGAGTGCGCAACCATCAGCACAAGGATGCCGACCAGCACAATGGCACTGAAAATGATGAGACGGCGAGTTCGAACCAACTCCTACTCCCTAAGATCGGCCATGCGGGGGAGGGGAATAAACCGCATCAAGTCTGCGGATGCGGCATCTTACCGAATCACCTGTATGAAATCTACTAAGCCTCCGCCAAGACTGCGAAATCTCCGCATCGCCGGCCCAACACTCAATAGATGATGAAACCGCCTGAACCAGCTATACTCCCGCACCAACATCTCCCTAGACAGACTGCACAACCAAATTTCGTGAGCCAGCCTACCACTCGCCCATCCCGAATACGCTGGCTCATCCTCTCGCTGCTCTTTCTCGTCAGCGTCATCACCTATATCGACCGGGGCAACATTTCCGTCACCGCGCGGCAGATGATGCCGGCCTATGGCATCACCGATCAGCAGATGGGCTGGATCTTCTCGGCTTTCGTCATGGGCTACGCCCTTTTCCAGATTCCCGGTGGATGGCTAGCCGATCGCTGGGGCGCGAGAGTCGTGCTCACCGGCGCGCTCCTCTGGTGGTCGATCTGTACCGCCTTCACCGCTATGGTGGCCGCCTCCTGGCTTGCGAGCCTGGTCGGAACGGTCGGCGCCCTGATGCTCGTGCGGTTCTCCCTGGGACTTGGAGAAGCCGTGGCCCTGCCGACCTTCAATCGCGCCGTCACCAATTGGCTCCCGGCTCACGCGCGAGGCTTCGGCATCGGCGTCGCAATCGGCGGCATCGGATTAGGCTCTGCCATAACCCTGCCAATTGGCGCCTGGGTCATGGTGAACTGGGGCTGGCAAACCGTTTTCTATCTGTCCAGTCTGCTCGGACTCGGCATGGGACTTCTCTGGTGGCTCCTCGCGCGTAGCCATCCTCATGAACATCCCTGGGTCAATGAAGAAGAACAGGCTCTCCTTGAGCGTGAGCCACCCACTAGTATCGATGTGCCCTGGCGGACATTCAGACAGACCCCCACAGTCTGGTGGCTGGTGCTCAGCTACAGTTGCCTCGGCTACGTCGCCTACGTCTATCTGTCCTGGTTCTACTTATATCTGGTGAATGTTCGAGAATTCGATGTGCTCCGTGGCGGAATCTATGCCTCAACCCCTTTTCTAGCCATGCTGCTCTTTTGTCCGCTGGGAGGCTGGGTGACCGATCGTCTGGCGGCCAATTACGGACTTACAACCGGGCGGGCTGTAGCCGGCATGACCGGCATGGTCCTGGCCGGGGTCTTCATCGCCCTGGGCGCCCTTATCGAATCTCCCTTTCTCGCAATCACCTGTCTGTCATTCGGCGCAGGCTGGCTCTACTTCTCCATCGGCGCCTACTGGGCCTCGACGACCGATCTGTCGAAAGCCCATGCCGGCATCCTGTCGGGACTCATGAACACCGGCGCCAATATCGGCGGAACAATTTCCCCGACCCTGACTCCCTGGCTGGCCCATCACTGGGGCTGGCCTGTTTCGTTAGGGGTGGCCGCAGCCATCGCCATCCTGGGCGGCCTCCTCTGGTTCAAAATCGACCCAGGCAAGGGGTTAAAAACGTGAAAGATGAAACGGAGGAGCCAGAAGCGCTCGTGCAAGCTCTTAGCCCTCATTTCACCTTTCACGTCTCCCGTTTTACGGCTCCCGCCTCTTGCCGCCTGAAGCTTACCCCTGCTACATTCATCACCCATGACTATGCAATTCCAAAAAATCGATCCCCGGGTCACCATCACGACACCCTTCGGTGAGATCAAGATTCGTTTCTACCCTGATGATGCGCCTCGCCACGTCGAGAACTTCATCAAGCTCGTCAAGATGGGGTTCTATAATGGCACCACCTTCCATCGCGTCGTCCCGGGATTCATCATTCAGGGCGGCGATCCGCTGAGCAAGAACCTGGACCGGTCCCTGCACGGATCCGGGAGTCCCGGTTACTGGCTGAATCCAGAAACGAGCGACCGGCCTCATAAGCGGGGCGCCATCGCCATGGCCAAGGTGCCACGGGAGAGCAATAGCACCAGAGATTTCAACGACAGCGGATCCCAGTTTTATATAAGTGTTGCGGACAACAGCGGGCTGGACCGGACCTACACCGTCTTCGGCGAGGTCTTTCGAGGGATGGATGTCGTGGACACGATCGTCGCCGCAGTCCGGGACGACTGCGACAATCCCCTAGAGCGGATTCCCATGACCATGGTAGTCAAAGAGTAGCGGCAGGGCAATCTACTCAATCTCCCACCTCGGCACACTCGAAAAATTGGCTGTTCGAAAAAATCATCCAACAAGGGCTCAGGCGAGTCACAATGAGAGGCGTACCCTCTCGGGTACGGTGAGGACCTGTCGAGGCGCGAACGAAGCTGGGAGTCTGTTTCAACAGCCGACGTTAGAAGAAGGCCATCGAAGCGTACGTCACCGTCGAATTGTACTGATCGGTGATCCCGCGGTCATAGCGCAACACTTGCCCGCTCTCCGCATCGATCAACCGTAGCAACGAATAGATGGGTGAAAATCCAGAGATCCGGCGTTGGTCCTGTTCTTTTCTGATGTAGTTGGCGAACTCTTCCGGCTGCCGCTCCTCCACCGGCTTCAACATCTCCAAATCGAACTGCATGCAGCGATGGAAGGAGAAGTCCGTCGGAGGCGCCTTGTCTCCATACCTCATGCCCAGATGAGCCAGCTCGCCCGCTGCGATCACACAGTAGGTCCTGCCAGATTGCGCCAGTACCTCTCGTAACCCAGCCAAGAACTGGTCGACCGATTGGCGCACAGCCGGATCCCCCAAACTCGCAGCGGAGAAGGCACTCAAGATCGGCACAATGGTAAAAGGCTTCTTCTTCCCCACAATGTCTTGAAGAAAGGGAAGTTGAAACTCCACCGCCTGCTCCGCCTGATGGCAGAGATCGTCTTCGAAAAATTCCGGCAGCTTGGCCCTGAGCTGACTCAGGATTGGCTGGTCGGCGGATACAACGCCGAACGGGGTCTCGAAGTCTTTATCCGTCACGGCAAAGACATGGTCTAATCCGGCAAATGCAGTCCCGACGATGACAAAGAGGTCCGGCTGCTCCGCTTCTTGGAGTTCTTTATACGCCCAGGCATAGATCGGCCCCGCCTGCTTCAAATCATAGGTCGGAGCAACGAGACCTTTGATTTTCTTGCCCGCATTCTCCGATGGCTTGAAGTCTGGTCCTTCTTCCGACGTAAAGAATCCGTCGATCTGTTTTTTCAGTTTGGCACTGTCTGCTTCATAGCCACGCCCTGCATGGGCTGCGCGACGTAGCGGGCTCAGCCGATAGGCTTCCCGCGCCAGCCGCCCGGCCTCCTCGGCGCGCTGACCCTCCAGGAACAGTTTCTCATTCAGATCAACAACCAGCTGATCCATCTTGCTGGGTACGAGAAATTCACCAAATCGCTTCAGGTAAAGCGCCCCGATCTCCGCCAGCGAATGTTCACCGTCAAAATGCTGAATGATGAAAAAGTAGTTAAGCGGCAGCACGAGCTTTTCTTTGCTCAAGCCCGTCGGGTCCCACAGGAGCATGAACTGCTCCTCGCCTTCTCTGATCGGCGAGAATTGCAGATTGCGAAGAGCAGGATACTCCTTGGGGTCTTTTGTGGGGCTGGCGGTAGTAGGCATAGCACTCCTTATTGGAGCGCCATTGTAACGAAGGGATTACGCCAGCTGCAACTGTTGATCTGGTCTTTCTGGTCTGTTTGGTTAATCTGATTCATCGGGTTGTCGTGTTCGACTAGACAAACCGAATAGACAGGAGAGACTCGATAGACTGAAGAGACCTACTCTTCTTCCGGCTTATGGCTGGCTCTGCGGCTCATCACCACCAGAGTGAGAATGGTCAACCCCAAAAGCCAGAGGCTTGGCCGGCCATAGGAGAGATCGGTGAACTCGATCAGATCGGTCAACCGCCCGATCAAAAGGGACATGCGGGCCATCACGGTATAACCGAAGGCAGCACCGAACGCGATCATGAGGAAGAGGATGCCGGTCCTGGCCACAACCTTTCCGAGCCCCGTATGTTCGACGGAGAAGAAGAAGTAAAACAACACGGAGCTGACCCCGATCAGGATGATGATGGTATTCAGGCTGCTGGCCGGATTGAGCAGGTTCCAGGTAAAGGAGAGCCCCTCGCCCGGCACCATCACCAGAAGCGGGCGCACCGTATCTTCAATCTGCTTGAGGATATAAGAAGAAATCACACGAGGGATGGCCAGCCCAGACCCGACACCCACAATAAACGCGAACGCATAGCGCGAAAGCCAGGCGGCTTTCGGCACATAGCGCGTGAGCATGAGCATCCCAATAGAAACCGGGATCAACAGGGCCCATTCCCCGTTCTTCACGATCGGGGTCCAGATGAGATGGACGATCACCGTGTCGTAGGTCTTCACGATGGTATAGCCAACCGATACGCCGACGTAGAGATTCTCCGCCAGCTTGAACAAGGGGTTATCCTTATAGAGGAACGAGAAGATAAAGAGGGTCAACCCCGTCGCTACCCAGGCCCCGATGATGGTTTCAATCGGCATAGATCCTCATACCCCCGAGTGGCCCTACTGCGCAGACTGCCTACGCAACGAGAAGTAAAACAGATTACACAGGATCACCAGCACGATGATGGCGAGATGGGTGGCAGATTGGGCATCCATCCCGGCAATGGCCTTCCCCTTCTGGCCGATCAGGGTCTCGTATTCCGCTGCGCCTCGCAGGCCTCCGATCAGCCCATTGATCTGACCGCTCCGTAGCAACGGATATAAGCCGGGGGCCATCACGCCGGTGCAGCCTCCGCCAAGCTCGAACTTGTACTTGTCCTTGCCGAACACATACCAGGCCTCCACGCCTGGATTGCCTGCGCCCAGACTGACGGCATAGGTCACATCTCGCAGGTTGGCAATCCCTTGAAGCACTGGGAGCCCCTTCGTCGGTTTGCCGTTGTAGTCTGCGGGAAAGGCCCCATAGAGGTCCTGCCCCATGTTCATGATGACGGCGGTTCCGCCTGGACTCCAGCCGAGAAACACATAATCTTTTCCATTCTCCTTGCCCATCTCACGGGCGACCTGCGTGACGACCTGGTCTGCCATGCCGGTACCAGAGACCCAGAGGGTCATCGCAACCACCCGAAGATTCTTCCGGAAGGCATGACGAAGTAGGGAGATCGATTGGGGATGGAGCTCCGGCTTCGAGGCAGGATCGAAATCCAGCGAGAGCAGAAACACCGACCCCTCCGGGAGCGACTCGATATAGTCGTAGACTCCTCTCACTTCCGGCGAAATCTTGATCGGCAGCCCGACCGGATAGAGTAAAGGCAAGAGCGTGCAGAGGCCGATCACCAGAAAGATGATCCGCCGATCGATTTTCAACATGCGCTCTGCGAAGATCACCGCGTCACCTCGCAATGAAACGTGTAAAAAACAAAATGGAAGGAGGCGCTTCTGATTTGACTAGTTTTCCATTTTGCATTTTTAACTTCGCCTTACTCTTTCCCGCCACCCAAATACGACCGCTCCATCCCAAAGATGATCTTGATGGAGAGGGCAACTGTGCCGAGGCTCACGCCGATCAGAATTGCGCGCCGCACCGACGCATTCAGCACGTTCAAGATCCATTGAGACAGATCGCCGCTGAGCGGGATGAGATATTCCCCGAGCGGCACTCGGCCCATCATCACAATCACCGCCGCAATGAGCAGGACCGCCGCCTCGCGGCTCCTCGCGCGGAAAGACCGATAGGCGGCTGAAGCGATGAAGAAGGCAAGGATGGCGAACATGGTTCCTTGCAGCGGAACCATCATGAAGTTATAGATCCAGCCGAAGGAGGTCATGGCACCGTCGACAGCTTCTTTGCCATTCGACCAAAGGCCGACCGCAATAGTGCCCAACATACTGACATAGAGGACGAAACTGTAGCCCCAACCTGCTTCCTTGCGCCGAATCTTGATCGCATGGACGTGGAACAGGCTGCTCACGCCCAGCACCAACGCAAACCCACCGATGATCTGGAGCCACTTGGTCACGGAGGTCAGCATCTGCTCCGAAGCCGGATGCGGGATATAGTACTGTGCCGCAAACACCAGCCCCGTGATGAGCGTAATCAGAAGCGGGACCTGTCGACGAAGAAAAATCATTTCACGTCCTTAAACACATCTAAAAACAATTGCGGCCACTGCGCACCGAGCAGCGCTCCCAGAGTGGCCAGGGCGGTCCCAGCGACGAGGATGCAGAGGATGAGCCCCTTACCAATATCCTGTCCAAGCAATGTCCCAACCTGCACAGGCTCTCGAGAGAGATAGGCGCTGGCCGCATACAGCTCCTCCCCGATCAAGGTATAGTCGCAGGTGGTGACAAAGAACGGGAGCTGGTGATCCGAGTCCGTCCCAGCGATTTGGATCGCGCCGGTGCTCGCGCCGGTTTCCGTCAGCAAGAGCGCTTCGGCGAAATAGGCCCCCATGAAAAAATTCGCCGCAGGCTTTTTACGCAGCATGATCCCGTCCACTGCCGCGGTATAGCTGAATTGATCCGACGTAATAAAGAAGTTGGAATCGTCCTTGTAAAGATCTGGCTTGCCTGCTTCCAGATAAGCCTGTTTCGTAATCTCCTGACAGACAGCCATGGTCATCGGATCCCGATGAGGCACGAGCAGCTCTGTCTCATAGGCTGCCGTCCGTTTCGCCACCCGCCCCAGAATCACCGCCGCCGCGATCGTCGAGGGATCGCTCATGTCGTGGGCGCCGGTTAGATAGAGAATCGGCTTGCCCAGCTCGGTCGCACGACCGATGGCCTCATCCACGGCATCCAGGCCTGGAATACGGCGCAAGAAGATCTCCTTCGTTCTGGCCCGGCCAATCGCGTAGAGCACGATGCCACCGAACAAAAGCGCCAGCACCAGATTATTAATCTGATTCCAATTTATCCAATTCGGTTGCGGCGTTACCCGCACCGGCATGCCGATTCCGCGATCGTCGCTCAGCACCGCCGCGACCGTGATGCTGTAGGCAGTCCCACTCTTGAGTTCGACTCCCCGCCCGTTCCTCAATGTGAACTGATGCTGGTCCCCCGCCGCAGGCCTCGTCCACCAGGGCCACTTGGATTCACGAACGTAATGTTGATTGGCAGGAAACTCCGCCACGACCTTCATCGCAGCAGGATCAACCGCCGATCCCTCGCTCAGAAGGATCTGATACTTGGTCGCAGCGCTATCGTAAGCAGCCGGGGCCCAAATTAGAGTTACACTGTCGCCACCGTCGCTGGGCGTATCGAAGGCGCGGATATCTTGAGGGGGAGAGAGGGTCGTCTTTGTCTGGTCCTGGTACTGCGCAAACACCGGTGACCCCGGCTGAATCAAAACAGCCATGAGCAGGAGCACCGATGTCTTCCAGCCTTGACGTTCCACGCGCACTAGCATCCTTCAATGAGCTCAATATTGGTCCGCGGAATCATCACTCTGCTGCCGTCGGCAAAGCAGACCTCCATCACCCGCACTTCGCTTTCGGTCGGAATCTTCTGGAGGTCGGACGGCAGGCTCGCAACTTCGCCGATCTTGCCGAACAGAGGATCTCGAATGATCCGCACCTGGTCACCGATTCTGATGCCTTCCCGCTGGAGCACGGTGGCAGGGCTATGAGCCGCTGTGATGCGCTTGGGAATGATGACCTCCGGGCGAATCACGCCGGCGCGAATTTGTGTCGCGCCTGAAATAGAGGCCAGTTGGCCCACATGGGCTGAGAGAAGTGTGAATGTTTTTTCGGCCATGGGGATGGTGCCGAACCCTTCGGTGAGGATGAGGGTAAAGCCGACCTGCTCCGTGCCAGTGATGGCCACCCCAAGGTCGTAGCCCAGGAGTGCGCGCAAATCCTTATCATGAATGCCGCCAATAACCAACCCCGCTACCCCCACATCTTTCGCGCGAGCCAACCCGTCTGACGAGATGAAGGAACCGCCCACGACCACCTTGCCCTTCATGGCACCGGTGAAGTGACGAGGCAAGAGGATTTCATCCGGCGCAGTCACCGCGATCACGATCTCGCCCCAGGTTTCCCCGCCAATACCGAAGATCCCCTGTACCAGACTGCACTCAGTTTCGACGACGACCCCTTGCTGAGGGATCACCTCAACGATGAGGCCGTCTACATAGCCCAAGAGTTCCAACACGCGAGGCGGCTCCCGCAACAGGACCTGCCCCGTGATGGTGGACACGGATTCCACGACGCCGGTGACAGGCGAGAGGACCTCCGTCTTGAACCATTTGATGAGCGGTTTATTCTCCGCCAGGATCTCGTCCTTCTGCACCGGATCGCCGGTCTTCTTAATCAGATACTCGTTGATCTCATCCGGCGCGACACCCAACTGGTTGGCCAGGTTCAGGGGATAGACCTTCCCTGGTAATTCCGCGCGAGCCACAGCCTGATTCGCACGCACAGTTTCTCCTGCCACGACCAGCACGGTCCCTGATAGAGACAACATCCGTCTGCGACGGACCGTGGTTTGTTCTGTAACGGTTAAGCCTGGCGTGTAAGAATGGGGCATATCAAATTGCCTAATCGGAGGCTGAAACATTCTCCGCTGGTGACTCTCGTCGCAAACTTTACATCTTCGGATATAAATCCACAGCCTTGAACCATTTCGTCAGCATGGCCACTTTCGCATCATGCTCGGCCGGCAACTGCAAAGGTCGCCCTCGTCCATCGAGCAAGAGTCCCACCACGCCTCCCTGCACTTCACGCGTGACCGAGACTCCAGCCCCGGCCCCGAGATTGACCTGTTTCACCGGCTGGATCGTGATCGAGGCCTTCTGATCGCTGGCTAATGGCAGCAGCCGCAAATCACCGAACGACAGTTGCCCCTTGTCTACTCGCCCGTCCGGGAAGGTAATGACATAGTCGGCGCACCGCTCCCCTTCCTTCCCCTGACCGATCGGCGCAACACAGGTCCCTAAATAGACCATGCAATCTCGGACAAAGACATCGGTGGCAGCCCGCTCATTGATCATCGAGAGGACCCCTAGATGCGGCATCATGAAGATGCTGTCCACCGAGAGCCTCGTCACACCGAGTGGTTCATAGGCATCCACCATCATCAGCATCGACTGCACACGACGTGGCGCATGGGACAAAATCCCGCCACTCCCCACGATCAAATCCAGCTTGAGCATATTGATCAGGGTCTTGCCGGACTGCTGCTGCTCGAATACATCGGAGATCGTACGTTCCTGCTGTATGCCTTTCAGCGCCGTCGCAAGGGACTTGTGATGAATCAAAGCAAGCCGGAGCGCCTCACGGGCAATTGCATGTTCAATCTGCAGCTCATCCAGCGTCTGCGGAATCGTAGTCGGCCGGACCATCTTATTCTTGATCCGGTTGCGAAGCGTCTGTTCGTCGAGCGTGAAGGGCACCCACCGCATGATGTTGGCGAGGCCCGCTTCCGCCAGCACGTTGGAAATACTGTAGGACATACCGAGGTTCGCGCTAACCGTCCGATTGAACAGGCCTTCGAAGATCGAGAAGACGTCCGTGGTAGCCCCGCCAATATCCACCCCGATCAAATTCAGATGTTCCCGTTTGGCGATCGTTTCCATGATCACCCCGACCGCCGCCGGCGTCGGCATGATCGGCGCGCCGGCCATTTCGATTAGCTTCTTATAGCCAGGCGCCTGCTGCATGACATGCTCGAGAAAGAGATCGTGAATCTTGTCTCGCGCTGGAGTGAGGTTCTCCCGCTCCAGCACAGGGCGGATGTTGTCCGTCAGTACCAGGGCCGCTTTCTCGCCTAGGATCTTCCTCACTTGCGGCTGTGCATCTTTATTGCCTGCGTAAATCAACGGAAGCTTGTAGGTGGCGCCAAAGCGAGGGCGGGGCTCCGCGGCAGAAATATATTCGGCCATCTCAACTACATGGGTGACCGCACCGCCATCGGTTCCGCCGGACATCAAAATCATGTCCGGTCTCATCGTGCGGATCCGCTCGATTTTTTCATGGGGCAGGCGCCCATCGTTCGAGGCGAGCACATCGATAACGATCGCGCCGGCACCCAGCGCGGCCCGTTGTGCGCTTTCCCCCGTCATATTCTGCACCACACCCGTGACCATCATCTGCAACCCGCCGCCCGCGCTGCTCGTAGAGATGTAGATATCGACGCCGGTCTTTGCATCGCGGCAGGGCGTGATGATCTTGTCTCCGTCCAGAATTTTTCGACCGGAAAGTTCTTCAATTTCCGCAATCGCGTTCAGCACCCCACGCGTCACGTCTTCGAAGGGTGCTTCCACCGTCGTGGGCGCTTCCCCGCGATAGGTCTGTCGATACTCGTTCCCGACTTTCTCGATCAGGATGGCTTTGGTCGTCGTGCTACCGCAATCGGTGGCCACGATGACGTTGAGAGGGTTGGATGTTGCGCTCGGCTCAGTCATCTCGCGGAGGCTCCTTGCGGAGCCTGTGAAGCAGACTTCGTTTCCATGAGGGTCAAAAGACGGGAGATTGTATCGCGCCGTTCGAGTAACTGAGCCACCTGCTCGACTTCCCTGGCGTTGAACGCCCATTCGACGATCGGAGTCAGGAAATACAGGGCCTGGCTGCCGAGAAAGTTCATGGGCCCGAGCGATTCAAGAAACATCGTGGCGGGCGCCACCATGCCCCGCTTCACCACCGCATTGGCTATCCGTTCGAGCAACGCGAGATCTTCAATAGTGAACACCTCGCCCTTGGATCCGGTCGAAAAGGCATGGGACAGCTCCACACGAACCTTGCCCCATATTCTTGCTAGAGATATCTTGGGGAAAATAGTCATAACTATTTGGAAAGGCAGTCAAAACCTACTATTGATGGGCATTATATGGAGGGGTCTAAGGAGAGTCAATGAAAGTGCCGCCCACTCAGGGGCGGCTGCAGGCCAACGCTCCTCACCCGTTGCTTGCTTGGGCAAGAAAGTCGCACTGAACGAGAGCAGAAGGACGACCAGGCTGCTCATTCTCGAATCTTACGTTTTCTTGGACCCATTGCTGTTAGGATGATGCCAGCGTTTTCTTGCCTTATGACATCGATAGAAAGGGAGCCTGCCTTGAACCACACGAAACTCATTGCCTCATTTATCGTGATTGCCCTGATCGGAACTCCAGCCCTCTCCCTCGCAAGAGCGAGGGGTGGATCTGGGGGAGGCTATTCCAGCGGCTCACGAAGCGGAAGTACCTCGGGCAGTATCGGCAGCCGTGGATCGCGCACCTATGACCAAAACAGCGCAAAGCCGATTCAACAGTCCGCCACACCAAAGCCTGCCACAACCGGGCCGCAGCAGGCGCCCACGGCCCAGCCGGCTCCTGCCAGACAGCCTTCGTTCCTGCAGCGCAATCCCCTCTTGGCCGGAATCGCGGGAGGTCTTGCCGGATCATGGATCGGACATATGCTCTTCGGGGCAACGGACAGCAGCGCAAAAACCGCCGAACCCGGCGAGCAGATAGGCGGAACCGAACAGGCAGCCGGATCTTCCAGCTCCACCGGGATCCTCCTAATCCTGATGCTTGTCGGAGCAGGAGCACTATTGTATTTCATGAAAGTCCGGCGACCTATCCCCAACTTTTCCGGGATTACGAGGAGCAGCGCAACTAGCGGTAGCCTCTTGGCAGAACCCTCCGCTCTCGCCATCCAAACCACGGTGGTGGTCAGCGATGTCACCACGGAGGACAAGATCGCCTTTCAGCAACTACTGACCGACATTCAAACGGCCTGGAGCAAACAAGACCTGGCAGGGCTGCGACGGTTCGTCACGCCGGAGATGTTCACCTATTTCGGCACCGCGTTGGCAGAACAGACCAGCCTAGACGTCCAGAACTATGTGGAAGATGTGGCCCTCCTCCAGGCAGAAGTCAGAGAATCCTGGATCGAAGACGCCACGCATTACGCGACGGTGGGGCTCCGCTGGAGCGCCCGCGACTATACGATCTCCCTCACAAAGCAACGAGGCGACGCAGGCTATCTCGTCGAAGGGAACGACGTGACGCCGAGCGAATCACACGAAGTCTGGACCTTCATGCGCTTTCAAGACGGGAAGTGGCTGCTCTCGGCGATCCAACAAACCGCCTAGAGCGCGGCGACCCAGCCGACTGAAACGATTCGGGCCCGATGTTTCTTATACTCTTCAGAAGAAGCATTGGCCCCGTTTCTATGCAGTTACCGAAAAACAACCTGACATGGCAGCACTAACAACTCCGACCTCCAGTTATACACCTCTGACCCTCCCCCACTTTTTCCAAAAAATCTTGAAGAGAAAGTTTTACTCGTCGCTCAAACTCTGATATACCTGACGTATAGTGTTCAACATTTTCACACCGAAAGGGGGTGGAGTTCACATGGCAACGAAGAAAGCAGCGAAGAAGAAGACCGCAAAAAAAGCGGCGAAGAAGAAGAAGTAGCACCATGAGGGGGCGGCGGCCACGTCGCCCCCTCACTTCTCTCCTCCTCGATCTCCCTCAAACCAACATCGCATCTCACAATCAACAGACCGCATCGAAGAGTCCCTCGCAAAAACGTCTGCCCGTTCGACCACCTCCTATCGGGTTGGTCAGGACAAATAGGTCGTACACCTTCCCTCCCGCCACGACCTCGTCGTGACCATGAGGTGCATATCGTCTAGTCCATTCTCGAGCAAATGACGATGCCAAGCCTGGTGGTGCCATCAAAACGACGGCCCTGAGTTCATGATCCGGATGAAGAGACAGGCACTGAGGAGAAGAGAGAAGCGGCTGAAGCCAGGAACCAGAGAAGACCTCGAGGCAAAAAAATGGGGAGGCGATGGCCACATCACCTCCCCGTCTTTCTTACGCCAGGGGAGAGCCCATGACGACCAAGAAAGCAGCACCGAAATCATAGCATGAACTTCCTACTCGAAATCATAAATAATATATCAATATAATCAATTAGATACGTATCAATACCCGAAAAGTCCCGCCCAAAGTTAGTCGGATGACTCAGCTGGCTTATCGGGTCTTACCGGTCTGTTTTGCTTGTTTGGCTGCTAAGGCGGGGCTTCCGATCAGGCCGACGAGGCAGACAAAACCGACCAGAGGGAGTTTTCTTGGAGGGATCGATCCAGGCCTTGCGCGCTTCGAGGATGAAGATGTTGCACTGGGTTGCCAGTCTCCTGTCAACGACTCGGCATGCGAGATTGGCATAACACTCGCCGATGAGCGGCGCCTTGACGCCCGATGCGGCCACCGGCGTTAGGCCGCGCGTTGCACAAGCAGGAGGCCACTCACGCCTCCTCGGCCACAGCTACACTACAAGATGCCGTTTTACTTCTTCCGGACTCAACTCATTTGCCTTCCCCGCTGCCACCACCGCTCCTTTTGCCATAATGACGTAGGCATCAGCAAGGCGCGCAGCGAAGTGGAGCCCCTGCTCCACCAGCAAGATCGCAAAGCGCCGCTGGCGCTTGAAGCCAATAATCACGTCCTCGATTTGATCTACCACAGACGGCTGAATCCCCTCGGTCGGTTCATCGAGCAGCAGAACTTTTGGATCTGATAACAAGGCGCGCCCAATCGCCAATTGCTGCTGCTCACCGCCGCTCAGCACTCCGCTCGGCCGTTCAAGAATTTGCGTCAGCTTGGGGAACAGGCGATACACTTCCTCGAAGGCCGCTTTCTCGGTAGCACCGTTACCCTTATTGGCTCGTGCCCAGAAGCCTAGCTGCAAGTTTTCCCGCACAGTAAGATGAGGAATGATCTCGCGACCCTGTGGGACATAGGCTATCCCCTGCTTGGCCCGTCGATCCGCCACTTCGTCCGTGATGTCCCTCTCGCCAATCTTGACTCGACCGGATCGGACCGGCAGCAGACCCATAATCGCCTTCAGCGTAGTAGTTTTTCCGACACCATTCCGCCCCATGAGACAGGCAACTTGTCCCGGCTCCATGGCAAACGAGACATC